>ERZ1034361.46-NODE-46-length-83187-cov-6.797112_pt1 | contig 83187 bp, 85 predicted proteins | sample MGYA00520617_ERZ1034361 | MGnify/ENA primary metagenome ERZ1034361 (study PRJEB33736, sample SAMEA104284507) | Azolla filiculoides | biome: Urban; feature: Water surface; material: Ditch water | place: Netherlands | collected 2015-10-28 | depth 0-0.1 m ... | reverse complement strand
GACCCAGATTGGCCGCACCCTCTCCCCACAAACGCAGTCGCGCCTGCGGCACACTAAAATCTTCGGCCAATGACTTGAGCACGGTTGCAACAATCTGATCCAGGCGGCCAGCACCGACCAGTGCCACAGTGAGTTGATGCATGCGTGCACCCAGCGCATCATTGCTTTCACCGACACCAAGCAGTTCGCCCAAACGATGTTCGAGCAGGCGGTTTTTTTCACGCAGGGTAATCATCTGACGTTCTGCCAGCGAGATGGTGCGGCCGCTGTAAGGATGAGCGATTTCAACGGTGTTGAAAAACTCTGCCTGCTCAACAAAAAATTCGGGATTGTTTTTCAGAAACTCGAGTACTGCTTCACGCGTCACGCTCATAGCTCAATTTCTCCAGTAAATACGGTGACGGCAGGGCCCGTCATAATGACTGGCTGATCCATGCCAGCCCAGGCAATATTCAAATCACCACCACGTGTTTGCACGCGCACCGGTGAATCAATAAGTCCGCGGCGAATACCCGATACAACAGCGGCACAAGCGCCCGTCCCGCAGGCCAATGTTTCGCCCGCACCACGTTCATAAACACGCAGGCGGATATTGTGACGATCGAGCACCTGCATAAATCCCGCATTCACCCGTTGCGGGAATCGCACATGATTTTCAATCTGTGGTCCATGCTCGGCAACCGGTGCCGTCTCTGTATCCGCAACAACCGTCACCGCATGCGGGTTGCCCATTGAGACTGCCCCAATGGTGAGCGTTGTACCATCCGGCAGCGTCAGCAGCTGTTCAGGCGCATCAGAATCTGCAACAAAGGGGATCTCATCCGGCACAAAGCGCGGTTGCCCCATATCAACGGTTACCAGCCCATTTTCTTCGAGACGCGGATGAATAATCCCGCGCTTCGTTTCTACCACGATGGCTGATTTATTCGTCAGACCCTGATCATGCACAAAGCGCACGAAGCAACGTGCACCATTGCCACACTGTTCTACCTCGCTGCCATCCGCATTGAAAATGCGATAACGAAAATCAGCACCCGGTGTTTGCGCTGGTTCAACCAGCAACATCTGGTCAAATCCCACACCCATGTGACGATCACCTAGCGCACGGATCTGTTCGGTGCTCAACGACACCTGTTGACGCACGCCATCCAGCACGACAAAGTCGTTACCAAGACCATGCATTTTTGAGAATTTCAGTTTCATGCGTCGATTATAGGCCGGCAAAATAAATTAGCGGTGGTGCTTGCCGTAAACACTGGGCTCACCTTCTGGGCGCGTTTTAAAGCGTTTGTGTAACCAGAAATATTGATCCGGCATCTGTAGCACCCAGGACTCGATAAACTGATTCATGCGTGCCGTATCTTCTTCGACCGAAGCACCGGGAAAGTTCTCCCATTCTTCGGTGTAATAGGACTCATAACCATCCGGCACCATCTTCGAAACAATGGCAATCACACGGGCATTGGTCAGTTGTGCCAGACGAGATACGCCAGTCACAGTGGCTGCCGGGAACCCAAAGAATGGCGCAAAGACTGCATCCTTGGGCCCAAAATCCTGATCCGGCAAGTAGTAAAAAGGCGTGCCGCGTTTCATGGCCTTCACGACTTTCAGTAAGCCATCCTGACGTGACACCAGCACCGGGTTAGTAAAACGGTTGCGGCCATGGAGCAGCATGTAATTGAGTACAGGGTTCTTCTGCTTGGCGTACATACTGATCCAGGAACCCATCATCGAAGCGCGGGTACCGGTTGCATCCAGTCCCACAAAATGCGGCGCTAGCACCAGCGTGGGACGACCATCGTCGCTATATAAGCGCTCTTCATTATGCTGACGGACGATACGACGAATGCGTTTTTCCGATGCAAACCACATCAACGAACGATCCAGCACGGCCTGCGCAAATCGGATGCAATGTTTGAGAACCAGTTTCTTGCGCTCGCTATCCGGCATATCCGGAAAGCACAGACGCAAGTTGGTCAGCGCCACGAAACGGCGTTGACGCGCCAAAGCCCAAAGAATAATGCCGAAGAAAGCGCCTATTAATCGGATTAAACGGATTGGCAGTTTGGAGATCAGCCAGACCAGCGCGATCAGTATCCAGCTGGGCAATGTTTTCAGGGTAATTGGCGGACGTTGATTGTTCATAAATTAGTTTCTGGCGGCTGTTCGTTCGAACCGCGCGGGGTCTTATAACGGTTGTAGCCCCAAAGGTACTGCGTAGGACAGCAGGATATCAGTTCCATCATCTCCTGATTGATTGCGGCGGCAGTTGCCTCCAAATCATCCAATGGCAAAGCGCTGAGCGGTGGACGGCAGCGTAGGATGAAACCACGCCCTTTAGGTAAGCGTTCTGCATAGGCAAAAATCACACTGGCCCCAGTTTGCGCCAGCCTGGCTGCCAAGGTCATGGTGTACGCCGGTTTACCGAACCAGGGCAACCAGGCTCCCTGGCCTGCCGGCGGCACTTGGTCCGGCAGCAACCCTACGGATTCACCAGACTTCAGCGCACGAATCAGGCGGCGCACACCGGATAAATCTGCCGGGGCGATCTGCATGCCTTGGCGCGTGCGGCCGTAGCGCAGTATGGATTCTGCCCAACGCTGACGAGGGGGGCGAAACAACACGGTAATCGGTGCCGCATCCGGTTGGCTGGCTGCGTACTGTGCCGTAATCTCAAAACAGCCCAAATGTGGCGTCAGGAAGAGAATTCCCTTCCCTGTCGTACGGGCGGTCTGTACATGCTGCCAACCTTCGATGCTGCGTAAGGTCTGGAGAATTTGCTTGCGTGGATGCAACCACAGCCAGGGCAATTCAAAGACTGTCTTACCGCCTTCGGTTTGCGTACGTACGGAGATCTTCTGCGCCAACTCAGGGCCCACGGCCTGTATGAGGTTGGCATCAAAATAGCGGCGGTGGCCCGCTGAAAAACGGTAAACCAATCGTCCGACCACGCCACCGATAGCCTGCAGCACGGGCAACGGTAACCGGGCTAAGCCACGAACGAGGCTCAGGTAACAACGATGCTTCAACGACAGATTGTCAGGCGTTTGTAATCGAGACATGGGGCAAACAGATGCAGGCTATTGACGCAAATGGCTTTTACATCCACAATTATCGCAGACCGCCGAGTTAATACGACAACTTGCAGGGCGGGGCAAGCATAAATCTGCTGCCGAATCTGCTAAAGCGTCCCTCGCTCGAACCGATCCCCGGAGCAGGACACGCCCCACCGGCAATGCATCGCCGGAACAAGTCCACCGGGGATTTGTTGTTTCTGGAGTATTCAAATGAGCGAGTTTCTCTTTTCATCCGAGTCTGTCTCGGAAGGCCATCCCGATAAAGTTGCGGATCAGATCTCTGACGCAATTCTCGATGCGATCCTGGCCGAAGACCCCACCGCCCGCGTTGCCTGCGAAACCCTGGTATCTACCGGTCTCGTCGTTATTTCTGGCGAAATTACCACCAAGGCCCACATCAACTACCGTGAAGTGGCACAAGACACCGTGCGCCGTATCGGTTACGACAACTCAGACATCGGCTTCGATTACAAATCGTGCGCCATCCTGACGGCCATTAACCGTCAGAGCCCGGACATCGCCCAGGGTGTTAATGAAGGCGAAGGCATTGATCTGGATCAGGGTGCTGGTGACCAGGGCCTGATGTTCGGTTACGCCTGCCGCGAAACACCGACACTGATGCCTTTCCCGATTTTCTACGCGCACCGCATCATGCAGCGCCAGGCTGACCTGCGCCGTGACGGCCGCCTACCTTGGTTGCGTCCGGATGCCAAGAGCCAGCTGACCGTGCGTTATGTCGACGGTAAGCCAGTCGCTATCGACACCGTGGTCGTTTCGACCCAGCACGATGCCGATGTGACCCACAAGCAGATTGAAGAAGCCGTCATCGAAGAGATTATCAAGCCGGTGCTTCCTGCTGAATTTATCAACGACAAAATCCGCTACCTGATCAACCCGACCGGCCGCTTTGTAGTTGGCGGCCCGCACGGTGACTGCGGCCTAACCGGTCGCAAGATCATCGTCGACACCTACGGTGGCGCAGCCCACCACGGTGGCGGCGCGTTCTCGGGCAAGGACCCATCGAAGGTTGACCGCTCGGCCGCCTACGCTGGTCGTTACGTGGCCAAGAACATCGTCGCTGCCGGCCTCGCCGACAAGGCTGAAGTTCAGGTGGCCTACGCAATTGGTGTTGCCAAGCCGGTGTCGCTGATGGTGAATACCTTCGGCACAGGCAAAATCTCTGACGAAAAAATCGCCGCACTGGTGGCCGAACACTTCGACCTGCGTCCGAAGGGCATCGTGCAAGCACTGGATCTGCTCCGCCCGATTTACTCGAAGACAGCCGCTTACGGCCACTTTGGTCGCGAAGAACCCGAGTTCACCTGGGAATGGACTGACAAGGCTGACGCACTGCGCGCTGCTGCCGGTCTGTAATACCTGGTAACTCATTGATCCCGGACACCTATTTGGGTGGTCCGGGATTTTTTTGCCCAGTTTCTGGTAGAATTTCTTCATTCCGAGGAGCGCTGCGACGCAGAGTCTTCTGCTGCCAGGCTCGGATTTGATTAACTGCGCTCACCTGACCAACCTGCGGGGTTGGTGGATCAGGTGAGGATCGCTAGATAGTTCACGGCTTCCCCCACGGATTCACTGCCCTCTGCTCTTAGGGAAAAGGAAGCTGAAATGAACGCTACAACTAAAGACTACGTTATTGCCGATATGTCGCTGGCCGATTGGGGTCGTCGAGAAATCGCTATTGCTGAAACCGAAATGCCTGGCCTGATGGCGATTCGCGAAGAGTTTGCCGTAACGCAACCACTGCGCGGTGCCCGTATCACCGGCTCACTGCATATGACCATTCAAACGGCCGTGCTGATCGAGACGCTACAGGCCCTGGGTGCTGAAGTCCGCTGGGCTTCGTGCAACATCTTCTCGACCCAAGATCACGCTGCTGCGGCCATCGCAGCTCAGGGCACGCCGGTCTTCGCCGTTAAGGGCGAGTCGCTGGAAGATTATTGGGATTACACCCACCGCATTTTCGAGTGGACCGATGGCGGTTACTCGAACATGATTCTCGATGACGGCGGCGACGCAACGCTGCTGCTGCACCTCGGTGCCAAGGCTGAAAAAGATATGGCCGTGCTGAACAATCCGGGCAGCGAAGAAGAACACATCCTCTTTGCCGCCATCAAGGCCAAGATCGCTGTCGATCCAACCTGGTATTCGACACGCCTGGACAAGATCAAGGGCGTAACCGAAGAAACCACTACGGGCGTACACCGTCTGTACCAGATGCACGCCCGTGGCGACCTGAAATTCCCAGGCATCAACGTGAATGACTCAGTGACCAAGTCGAAGTTCGACAACCTATATGGCTGTCGCGAATCGCTGGTCGATGGCATCAAACGCGCTACCGATGTGATGATTGCCGGCAAAGTGGCCGTGGTTGCCGGTTACGGCGATGTGGGCAAGGGTTCTGCTCAGGCGCTGCGCGCCCTGTCGGCCCAGGTCTGGGTCACCGAAATTGATCCGATCTGCGCCCTGCAAGCTGCGATGGAAGGCTACCGCGTTGTCACCATGGAATACGCCGCTGAACACGCTGACATCTTCGTCACCACCACCGGCAACTTCCACGTCATTACCCATGACCACATGGCGAAGATGAAGAACAATGCCATCGTGTGCAACATTGGCCACTTCGACAACGAAATCGACGTTGCGTCGCTGGAAAAATACCAGTGGGAAGAGATCAAACCGCAGGTCGATCATGTGATTTTCCCGGATGGCAAGCGCATCATCCTGCTGGCCAAGGGTCGCCTGGTCAATCTAGGTTGCGGTACGGGCCATCCGTCCTATGTGATGAGTTCGTCCTTCGCCAACCAGACGATCGCCCAGATCGAGCTGTGGACAGAGCGTGATACCAACCGTTATCCGGTCGGCGTTTACACACTGCCCAAGCACCTCGATGAGAAAGTGGCCCGTCTGCAGCTGAAGACCCTGAACGCACAGCTCACGGAACTCACTGATCAACAGGCCGCGTATATTGGTGTGGCAAAATCTGGCCCATACAAGCCAGAACACTACCGCTACTAATACAAGGAACCTTCGACCATGAAACTGCTGTTGACCTGGGCACTGAATGCCGTCGCGCTACTGTTGGTCCCGTACATTGTGCCGGGCATCCACATCGAGAGCTTCGGCTCTGCGCTGATTGCCGTCGTCATTCTGGGCCTGGTCAACGCAGTTATCCGCCCACTCTTCATCCTGCTCACACTGCCGGTCACCCTGCTCACACTGGGTCTGTTCCTGTTCGTGATCAACGCAATGATGTTCTGGTGGGTCGGTGACATCCTCAGCGGATTCAAGGTTGAAGGATTCTTTGCTGCGCTCTTTGGCTCTATTGTTTACAGCATCGCCAGCTGGTTCCTCTCGTCACTGACCGAGCAACCGCGCGGCGAACGCGCCTGATCATTTGTTGGATACCTGCATGACTCAACCCGCCGTAGAACTTTCTGTCGAATACTTTCCGCCACAAACGCCGGAAGGCCTCGATAAGCTGCGCGTTGTCCGCGAAAAGTTGGCAGTACTAGAACCCACCTTCTGTTCCGTGACTTATGGTGCTGGGGGCTCGACTCGCGAGCGCACCTTCGATGTCATCCGCGAAATGGTGAGCGAGGGCATTGATGCCGCACCACACCTATCGTGCATCGGCTCAACCCGTGACAGCATTCGCGAAATTCTCGACGAATACCTGGACCTCGGCATTAGCCGCATCGTCGCACTGCGTGGCGACCTGCCCTCAGGCATGGCAGAAGCCGGTGAATTCCGCTATGCCAATGAACTGGTCGAGTTTATCCGCGAAACTACGGGTGATCATTTCCATATCGAAGTCGCCGCCTACCCAGAATGGCACCCCCAAGCCCGCACACCTGCTGACGACCTGCGCGCCTTCGTGAACAAGATGAATGCCGGTGCCGATTCGGCCATCACCCAGTACTTCTTTAATGCCGATGCTTACTTCAATTTCGTTGAAGCCGCACGTAATGCCGGCGTGACGCAACCTATTGTCCCGGGCATCATGCCGATCAGCGGCTTCACCAAACTGGCCCGCTTCTCTGATGCCTGCGGCGCCGAGATCCCCCGCTGGATGCGCCGCACCCTGGAAAGCTATGGCGACGACACTGACAGTATCAAAGCCTTTGGCCTCGATGTAGTCACCGACCTCTGCGAACAGCTCATTGAAGGCGGCGCCCCGGGCTTGCACTTCTATACGATGAATCAGTCGGCCCTAACACTGGAAATCTGCCGACGCCTAGGTCTTTGATTGCCCGAACATTCTTAATGAATAACTAGGCAGCTATTTTCAATTTCCCTAGGGACAACCCGGTTTTTTTGTTTTACACTAGCGCAACAGTTAACTTAATCGTCAACTGTCCGGTTTCGCGCATTAATTCTCAGGAGACATAAACTATGAAAAGCATGCTGATCGTTGCTGCTGCTGTAAGCGCCCTGTTTGCCCAAAATGCTATGGCTGACGCTGCCAAGCTGGCCCAAGCTAAGGGTTGCATGGCCTGCCATCAAATTGACAAAAAGGTCGTTGGCCCATCGTACAAAGATGTTGCCAAGAAATATGCTGGTCAGGGCGATGCCGCTGACAAGCTGGCTACGAAGATTCAAAAGGGTGGCTCGGGCGTTTGGGGTGCTGTGCCTATGCCACCAAACAACGTGACACCAGCTGAAGCTAAAGAACTGGCAACCTGGGTTCTGGCTCAAAAGTAAGCAAGTTGTACGCTTATTGAAAAACCGGCTCTTGTGGCCGGTTTTTTTATATCCTTTTGCATTGACAAGGCAAAACTCTGCCCGTGACAATGGCACAAATAATTTCGGAGCCCGCCATGACCCCTATTTTGCACCGCGCACCGCGCAAATCACTGTCTTTGATTGCTTTGGCAATGCTAACTTTAGGCATTACCGCATGCGGTAAAAAGGACGCCCCGCCTGCTGCTGGCAATGAACTTGTCATCACGATTGGCCATGCGGCGCCGCTAACCGGTCCTCAAGCGCACCTCGGCAAAGACAATGAAAATGGTGCTGTCATGGCAATTGACGAGCTCAATAGTCGGGGCATGACCATCGATGGCAAAAAAGTGAAGTTTGTTCTGGTCTCCGAAGACGATCAGGCCGACCCGAAAACAGGTACCACGGTTGCCCAGAAATTTGTGGACAAAAAGGTCAACGGTGTCGTCGGTCACTTGAACTCGGGCACGACGATTCCTGCGTCACGCATCTATTCCGAAGCCGGCATTCCGCAGATCTCTGGCTCTGCTACTAATCCGACCTACACACAGCAAGGCTTTAAAACCACCTTCCGTGTATTCGCCAATGACATCCACCAGGGTCAGGCGCTGGCGCAATTCGCCACCAAGAGTCTGAAGGCTAAGACGATTGCCATCGTTGATGATCGTACGGCCTATGGCCAGGGTCTGGCTGATGAATTCAAAAAGGCCGCTGAAGCCGATGGCGCAAAGATTGTTGCCCAGGAATTCACCACAGACAAAGCAACAGACTTCAAGGCCATTCTCACCAAGATCAAGGCCTCCAATCCGGACATTCTGTTTTTCAGCGCAATGGACGCCCAAGGCGGCCCGGCACTCAAGCAGGCACGGGAACTGGGTCTGAAAGCCACCTTCCTGATCGGTGATGGCGGCTGCACACCCGAATTCATCAAACTGGCTGGTAACGCTGCTGATGGACAATATTGCTCACTACCGGGTGTGCCGCTGGAAAAAATGCCTGGCGGTACCGTCTTCAAAGATAAATACCAGAAGCGTTACAACCAGCAGATTCAGCTCTATGCACCGTATGTCTACGATGCGGTCATGGTGATGGCCGATTCCATGCAACGCGCTAACTCGGCAGAGCCTGCCAAGTATCTGCCCGAAGTTGGCAAGAGCCAGTACCAGGGCGTTACAGCAAAAACAGTGTTCGACGCCAAGGGTGACCTGGCATCCCCTGCCGTTTCGATCTACCAAGACAAAGGTGGTAACTGGTCTTATGTAGAGACGGTTGGCGCTGTCAGCAAGTAACCTAACCGCCTAAGCAAATTGCCCGACCTTGTGGTCGGGCAATTTTTTGAGCCATGGACATCCTTCTCCAACAGATCATTAACGGCCTTGTGCTGGGCAGCATCTATGCACTGGTTGCCTTGGGCTACACCATGGTCTACGGCATTCTCGGCCTGATTAACTTTGCGCACGGCGAAGTAGTCATGGTGGGTGCGTTAGTAAGCTACAGCGTGATGATGGCACTGGTCCCGAGTGGCTTGCCCCCTGTTTTGCTGGCATTGATTTCTGTTCTCGTAGCAGCACCCATCTGCATGGCGCTCGCCTGGGCCATCGAACGCTACGCCTATCGGCCTTTACGGCATGCGCCAAAACTCACCCCGTTGATCAGCGCCATTGGTGTTTCGATCCTGCTACAGAATCTGGCCATGATGATCTGGGGGCGCGGTTATCACGCCTTTCCGGATATTCTGCCCGTCGTTAACTTCGAAATCGGCGGCGCCCAGATCACGCTCCTACAGACAGTGACCATAGGCCTCGCGGCAATCACCATGGGCGTACTGGCCTGGATGATTCAACGCACCTCCCTGGGTCAGGCCATGCGGGCCACAGCAGAAAATCCGGCCATCGCCGAACTCATGGGCATTCCGGTAAATCGCATCATCACCCTCACTTTTGTTATTGGCGCTGCGCTGGCAGCGCTAGCGGGTCTGATGGTGGGCGCCAATTATTCTGTCGCCCACTATTACATGGGCTTCATGCTTGGCCTGAAGGCATTTACTGCCGCTGTACTAGGCGGCATTGGCAACATCACTGGTGCCATGCTTGGCGGCCTACTGCTCGGACTGATTGAGTCTCTCGGTGCAGGCTATATCGAAGACATTACTGGCGGCGTTCTCGGTTCACACTATCAGGATATCTTTGCCTTTCTGGTGTTGATCGGTGTGCTGGTGTTCAGACCCGGCGGCCTAATGGGCGAACGCGTTTCCGAGCGTGCCTGAGGCCAGAACGATGAAAATGACCGCCCGTTTTCTTGCGCGCCTCACCCGCCACCCAACGGACAACCGCGTGCACTGGATGGCCTGGTTGCTGCTTGGCATACTGCTTGCCGTACTGCCCTGGTTAGTCAGCGCCGGCTTTGGCAACACCTGGCTACGCATTCTCAACTTTGCGCTGCTGTATGTGATGCTGGCACTGGGCCTGAATATTGTCGTTGGCTTTGCCGGGTTGCTCGACATGGGCTACATTGCCTTCTATGCCGTGGGTGCCTACCTCTGGGCGTTACTGGCCAGCCCGCAATTTGGATTGCACTGGCCAATGTGGGCGATTCTGCCCCTGGGCGCTGCTGTTGCCGGCCTATTCGGTGTGCTCTTAGGGGCGCCTACGCTCAAACTTCGGGGCGACTATCTGGCTATTGTGACTTTAGGTTTCGGCGAAATCATCCGCATCTTTCTGAACAATCTCAATGCACCCATTAATATCACCAATGGCCCCCAGGGTATTTCAGCCATTGATCCTGTGCACTTTGGCAGCACGTCTCTGGCACGCCCGATCGATCTGGGTCTGTTCACCCTGCCCTCACTGATTTCCTACTATTATCTGTTCTTGCTCGCAGCCCTCATCATCGTCGGCATTGCCATTCGCCTGGAACGATCCCGTGTTGGCCGGGCTTGGGCGGCAATCCGAGAAGATGAAGTCGCCGCCAGGGCCTGCGGGATTAATACCCGAAACGTCAAACTGCTGGCTTTTGCCATGGGCGCAACCTTCGGCGGCGTCGCCGGTGGTTTGTTTGCCGGCTTTCAGCAATTTGTCAGCCCGGAGTCCTTCGGCCTACTTGAGTCGGTCATGGTACTTTGCATGGTGGTACTCGGCGGTATGGGACATATCCCCGGCGTGATCTTCGGCGCACTCCTGCTCACCGTACTCCCGGAGTTTTTCCGGAACATCGCGGGCCCCGTACAACAAAGTCTGTTTGGTATCGTACTCATAGACCCAGAAAATCTACGCATGCTCTTGTTTGGTCTCTCTCTGGTACTCGTCATGCGTTACCGGCCGAGTGGACTATGGCCATCGCCGCAACGTCGTCGAGAAATTCAAGACGTACAACGTGCCGATGCCCCGGCTGATGTGCCCGTGAGCCCGATGTGAGCCGCGCGATGAACACTGTCCTTCTGCGTGCCGACAACATCAGCAAATCTTTTGGCGGCGTCCAGGCGCTAAAAAATGTCTCGCTCACGCTGAATACTGGTGAAGTCTATGGACTGATCGGCCCCAATGGCGCCGGGAAGACCACCTTCTTCAATTGCCTTACCGGACTATATGTGCCCGATGCCGGCGAGTTCATTTTCAACCATGCCCCGCTGATCAGCAATGCGCCCGATAAGACTGTTCGACAAGGCATTGCCCGCACCTTCCAGAATATCCGTTTGTTTGCCAACATGACCGCCCTTGAGAATGTCATGGTCGGCCGCCATGCCCGTTTACGCAGCAATATCCTGAGCGATATATTACGCACGCCGTTTAATCGCCGCGAAGAGCAAGCCACAGAAGACATGGCGCTGCAGTTGCTTCATTACGTTGGCATCTCTGCGCGCGCCCACGACCTTGCCAAACATCTATCTTATGGCGATCAACGGCGGCTGGAAATTGCACGCGCCCTGGCAACCAATCCGCGACTACTCTGCCTCGATGAACCTGCCGCCGGTATGAACGCCAATGAAACCGCCGGACTGCGTCAGTTGATCGAGGCGATACGCGCAGATGGCATTAGCATTCTGCTGATTGAACATGATGTACAGCTCGTCATGGGTTTATGTGATCGCGTTGCTGTGCTTGACTATGGCGAACTCATCTGTGAAGACGTGCCTGCAGTCGTTCAACGTCACCCGCGTGTGATCGAAGCTTATCTGGGAAGCGGCGCACATGCTTAAGGTTCGTGATCTGTGTGTCCAATACGGCGGCATTCAGGCTGTCAAAGGCGTCGGCTTTGATGTCGGTGCTGGCGAGTTGGTGGCCCTTATCGGCGCCAATGGCGCCGGCAAAACTTCCACATTAAAAGCGCTGGCCCGCATGCTGCCGCAAGCCACGGGCAGTGCACAGCTCAATCCACCCAATGAGGCTGCTGTCGACCTCATGCGGCTTCCTGCACACGAACTGATTACAACCGGCGTAGCGCTAGTCCCTGAAGGCCGGGGGGTTTTTGCGCGTCAAACCGTTTTGGAAAATCTGAAGTTGGGCGCCTTCCGTATCAAAGATCGCGCACTGGTTAACGAGCGATTAGAGAGGCTGCTCGAACGTTTACCACGACTTAAAGAGCGGGCCACACAACTCGCGGGCACGCTTTCTGGTGGTGAGCAACAAATGCTAGCGATTGCGCGCGCACTCATGTCCGCACCCCGACTGCTGCTGCTCGACGAACCTTCTATGGGGCTTGCACCCATTATGGTGGATCGCATTTTCGAACTGATCACCACCGCCCGTGACAGTGGCGTCAGTATTCTGCTCGTAGAACAGAATGCGCGTTTGGCACTCAAGGTGAGCAGTCGTGCTTATGTCCTTGAGTCTGGCCGCATAACACTCAACGGCAATTCGGCCGAACTGCTGCAGGATGACAGAGTACGTGCAGCGTATCTGGGCGAAGCGATTAGCAATGACTAACTTAAATCAGCTTCCAGCAAACCTGCCTGTTCCTGAGGACGATGGCTCCACGGACCATCTCAAAGGGATGAAGTTACCCAACGTTTCGCTAAACGCTACAACCGGCGTGGCAATCAACCTATCGCAAATCAAAGACAAACTCGTTATCTATTGCTATCCAATGACGGGGCAACCGAATGTTCCATTACCAGAAGGTTGGGATGAAATCCCCGGAGCAAGAGGGTGCACACCGCAAAGCTGTTCGTATAGAAATCATTACCAAGAACTAAAACTACTTGGCGCCGAGGTCGTTGGCTTAAGCGTTCAATCTACTGGTTATCAAAAGGAAATGGCGGATAGACTTCACCTGCCATTCCCTATAATCAGTGATGAGGACTTTGCATTCCAAAAGGCTTTGAACATCCCAACCTTTAGCGTTGCGGGAATAACGCTTTTAAAGCGGGTCACACTCATTGCGAATGATGGCGTAATCGAAGCAGTCCATTTTCCGATTTTTCCTAGCGATAGCGACCCAGCCTGGGTGATGGAATACTTAAAAACACACTAGGCTAAGCATTTCACAGTAAGTACAAACAACAAAGGCGCCGAAGCGCCTTTGTTGTTGATACAGCTAAAGCAATTACTTCTTGGCAGGAGCCACGAAGCCAACTGCCACGTCCTGTACATACTCAACCAGAACTTCGTCACCTACCTTGAAGTTTTCCAGACCCAGCACAGCCTTGTCGACCTTAACCTTCAGGGTCTTGCCGTCCGGCGTGGTCAGCTCAGCGCTACGAGCCTTGGCATCGATGCTCTTGATCTTGGCCGTTGCGTAGATCGTGTCGATTTCTTCAGCAAATGGCTTCTTGTTAGCCTGATCCTGAACCTTTACGGTACGGGTAGCCGATATGCCAGGCTGTGTACCCTTCGGTGCGGCAACCAGACCCACAGCAACAGCTTGTGCATACTCAACAACGAAGATGTCACCCTTCTTGATCTTGCCGAAGTTAGTAACATCTTTACCAACCTTCATCGAAGCCAGCTGACCTTGATCGTTCTTCAGAACAACCGTACGGGTCTTGGCGTTAACCGAATCAACGGTCGCTGTCAGCACGGTGACTTCAGCAGCAACTGGAACAACTTGACCAGATTGGGCAGCTGACTGTGCTGCCGGAGCGGCCGTTTGAGCTTGAACATTCAGACCAGCGGTAGCCAACAGAGCAGCCAACAGTAGCGATTTTTTCATGTAGATCTCCAGGGGAAAATTAAGGTGCCTAGGTTGTAGAACGAACAATAACAAAGCGTTTTATGATGATAGCAGGGCTTCAAGCAACTTGTTGTGAATTCCCTGGAAACCGCCATTACTCATCACCAGCACATGGTCGCCAGACTTGGCTTCGCTGACAATGGCCTTTACCATGGCGTCGAAATCCTCATGCACCTCTGCACGCGCACCCATGGGCGCAAGCGCTTCAGAAGCATCCCAACCCAGATTGGCGCCATAGCAATACACACGATCACATGCCTGCAGACTCTGTGGCAATTGATCTTTCATCACGCCCAGCTTCATCGTGTTTGAACGGGGTTCAATCACAGCCAGAATACGTTGATTGCCTACTTTACGACGCAAACCCGCCACCGTGGTAGTAATCGCTGTCGGATGATGCGCAAAATCATCGTATACGGTGACGCCGCGCTCAACACCGCGCACTTCCATACGACGTTTTACGTTCTCAAATCGGGAAAGCGCATCCAGACCCTTGCCCAGCGGTACACCCACATGGCGCGCTGCCAGCATTGCGGCCAATGCGTTCATGCGGTTATGCTCACCCGTTAACGCCCAAGTCACCTCACCCACCTTGTGACTGCCTTCGTGGACGATCAGGCTGCCGGTAGCATCGTCACCGCTGACGGTGTATCCACTACCAGTACCAAAACCTTCGACTGGCGTCCAGCAACCGCGCTCTAAAACGCGCGTAAGTGCCGGTTCGGTGGCATTCGAAACAATCAGACCATTGCCCGGCATGGTACGGACCAGGTGGTGAAATTGTGTTTCGATTGCACCAAGATCAGCAAAGATGTCGGCATGATCGAATTCCAAGTTGTTCAGAATCACCGTACGCGGGCGGTAATGCACAAATTTCGAACGCTTATCGCAAAAAGCGGTGTCGTATTCATCGGCTTCGATAACGAAGAAAGGCGAATCTTCAAGAGCGCCGTGCAAACGGGCCGACACACCGAAGTTACAGGGCACGCCACCAATCAGAAAGCCTGGTGCCAGCCCGGCATCTTCCAGAATCCAGGCGAGCAATGAAGCCGTGGTCGTTTTGCCATGTGTGCCAGCGACGCCCAGCACCCAGCGTCCTTGCAAAATATGTTCGGCCAGCCACTGTGGGCCCGACACATAGGGCAAACCCGCATCAAGAATGGCTTCTAGCAGTGGATTGCCGCGCGAGATGGCATTGCCAATAACAAATACATCTGGCTTGAGTGTTAACTGGGATGGGTCAAAGCCTTCTATCAGGTCGATCCCCGCACCCCGCAACTGATCGCTCATCGGCGGATAAACGCCCGCATCGCAACCCGTAACTTTGTGCCCTGCGGCCCGTGCCAGTTGTGCCAGGCCGCCCATGAAGGTGCCGCAGACACCCAGTATATGCAAATGCATCGTCTTTCCCGTCTTTCGTCTTTGCATTGTCATGCCAGCGCAATGTCTGGCAGGTAGGTTTAGAATGGAAAACATTGTACCTGCCCCGGAGACTCATGATGCGCCACCGACGACGCCCAGCCGGCATGCAGAACAACGGTACTGCACATATTGCTGCCGTTGCCGCCCGCCTAATGGCGGAAGACGGTGTCGATGATGTAGAGCTGGCCAAACGCAAAGCAGCCCATCAGTTGAACTTGCCCGAGTGGATCGGCTTACCCACATCGCAGGCGGTGTATGACGCCTTGCGCACCCATCAGGCCATTTTCCAGGACAGCGAACAACGCGAGCGCATCGCAATCATGCGACAAGAAGCGCTGTACTGGATGGAAATGCTCGCCGAATTTCACCCCTATTTAACGGGGTCCGTGCTGGACGGCACCGCCGGATCCTATTCGATGATCGACATCCTGCTCTACCCCGACAGCGACAAGGACGTAGAAATCTTTCTGCTCAACCAGGGGATCGAATACGAATTCACCAAGCCGCGCAATGATCGTACCAGCGCTGTCCTGCAGATTGAGCGACATGGGCTCATCACCAATCTGGTGATTTATCCTAGCCATGATGAACGGGTAGTCTTCAGGAAACATGATGGATCCGTACGAGAACGGGCGCACGCAGAAAATCTACGTGCCAGAATGACCGTTGAGGCGACAATCGAATAAGACGTTAAATTGCCGGTAAAATAGAGACAACTGCCGTTAAAATACGGTCAAGAATGCCAATAAAGGAATACCCCATGCGCTTTACCCTACTTTCCCGCCGCGCCGCCCTGCTGTCTGCTTGCCTGGCCACAATCGCGCTGCTCGCTGGCTGCTCCAAGTTTGACAATAGCAACAGTACGTTGAATGGCCCCACAGTCACCGCCAAGTTTTTTGACGCGCAGTTTAAAGATGCCAACGGCAAGTCGGTCGATCTAACGACATTGCGCGGCAAAACCATTGTCGTTAATTTCTGGTCAACCTGGTGTCCACCCTGCGTTGAAGAAATGCCCATGTTCAGCGAAGTGCAAGCCGCCTACAAAGACAAAAACGTCATTTTTGTGGGCATCGCCGCCGATCAAGCTGACAACGTAAAAGCATTTCTTCAGAAAACACCCGTCAATTATCTAATTGCTGTAGGCGGCCAACCAGCCTTCGAACTCTCGCAACAACTGGGTAACCGTCATGATGCCGTGCCCTTTACGCTCATGATCAATGCCAAGGAAGGCATTACAAGCCGTCACTTTGGTGTTTACGCCCGTAAAGACCTAGAATCCGATCTCGCTAAAGCACTAAAGTAATTCAATCAGGTAGACATCTAGCCGGCATCTGGTGGCGAATAGGCCGCTATTAGGCTAACAACTGGTAATTTGTCACCAATTGGGAGACAATGTAATTATGGACAAAGGCACTCACAAGCCCACGGGCGAAACACTGGGCAAGGTTCTGGTTCTTAACGGACCCAATCTCAACCTGCTCGGACAACGCGAGCCCCACCTGTATGGCGCCACAACGCTGGCCGACATTGATCGTGCATTAGCCGAACGCGCCGAACGTGCAGGCATCGTGCTGGAAACGTTCCAGAGTAACCACGAAGGCGCGCTTATCGAGCGACTCCACGCCGCTCGCGCCGAAGACTTTGACTTTCTAATCATTAATCCCGCCGCCTTCACGCATACCAGCGTAGCGCTGCGTGACGCCGTATTGGCCTCTGATATTTCTTTCATTGAAGTGCACCTGTCAAACGTGCACGCCCGGGAAGCGTTCCGTCACCAATCCTATTTCTCGGATAAAGCCATCGGCACAATCACCGGGCTAGGCGCACAAGGTTACTTGCTGGCATTTGACTACATCATCGCTGCACTTTCAGACAATCTGGACCCAGGCCAAGCCTGAGTCCCCCAGTTTCACTTTTAATCATTCACAGACACGACTTCAGGAGCACACCATGGATCTGCGCAAACTTAAAAAACTGATCGACCTCGTACAGGAATCTGGCATTTCCGAACTGGAAGTCACTGAAGGTGAAGAAAAAGTGCGCATTGCCAAGCAGCTGACCGCTGCCCCAGTTGCTCACCAAGTTTATGCGCCGGCGCCTATGGCAGCCGCACCTGCAGCGCCAGCTGCGGCCCCTGCCGCTGCAGCAGCACCCGCTCAGCCTGCAGGTCACGAGGTCAAGAGCCCGATGGTTGGCACTTTTTATCGTGCATCATCGCCAGAATCCAAGTCATTTGTTGAAGTGGGTGACAGCGTTAAAGCCGGCCAGACGCTTTGCATTATCGAAGCCATGAAGCTGCTGAACGAAATTGAGTCGGATGCCACGGGCGTTGTAAAAGCGATCCTGGTTGAAAACGGCCAGCCGGTCGAATTTGGCGAACCGCTCTTCATCATCGGCTAATCGCCATGTTCGAAAAGATTCTTATCGCCAACCGGGGGGAAATTGCTCTCCGTATCCAGCGCGCCTGTCGCCTGCTGGGTGTAAAAACTGTCGTGGTCCACTCTGAAGCCGACCGCGATGCCAAATACGTCAAGCTGGCCGATGAATCGGTCTGCATTGGTCCGGCTGCATCAAAAGATAGCTACCTCAACGTGCCGGCCATTATTTCGGCTGCTGAAGTTACCGATGCCGAGGCTATTCACCCGGGTTACGGATTCCTATCGGAAAACGCCGACTTCTCAGAACGAGTTGAACAGTGTGGCTTTGTTTTTATTGGCCCCAAAGCTGAGACCATCCGCCTGATGGGTGACAAGGTTTCCGCTAAAGATGCCATGAAGGCAGCTGGTGTACCTTGCGTACCTGGCTCTGAAGGCGCGCTCCCTGAAGACCACAAGGAAATCATTCGCATTGGCCGCAGCGTTGGCTACCCGGTGATCATTAAAGCTGCCGGTGGTGGCGGTGGTCGCGGTATGCGTGTGGTGCACACCGAGGCAGCACTGATCAATGCCGTACAGATGACCCGTCAAGAAGCGCAAACAGCCTTCGGCAACCCGGTCGTGTACATGGAAAAATTCCTGGAAAATCCGCGTCACGTGGAAATCCAGATTCTGGCCGATACCCATGGCAACGCCGTTTATCTGGGCGAACGCGATTGCTCGATGCAACGTCGTCACCAGAAGGTGATTGAAGAAGCGCCGGCACCTGGCATCCCGGAAAAGCTGATCGCCAAGATTGGTGAGCGCTGTGCCGAAGCCTGTCGTAAGATCGGTTACCGCGGCGCCGGCACCTTTGAATTCCTCTACGAGAATGGCGAGTTCTATTTCATTGAAATGAACACCCGTGTACAGGTCGAACACCCAGTGACTGAAATGATCACCGGTATCGACATCGTGCAGGAGCAAATCCGTATTGCTGCGGGCGAAAAGCTACGCTTCAAGCAAAAGGACATCGAGTTTCGTGGCCATGCCATCGAATGCCGTATCAACGCCGAAGACCCTTACACTTTCGTCCCATCGCCGGGCACGATCAACGCATGGCACACACCAGGCGGCCCGGGCATCCGCGTTGATTCACACGTTTATGCTGGCTACAAAGTACCGCCTTACTATGACTCCATGATCGGTAAGCTGATCGCCTACGGTGAAACCCGTGAACAGGCGATTCGTAAAATGCGCATCGCCCTATCGGAAATGCTGGTCGAGGGCATCAAGACGAACATTCCATTGCACCATGAATTGATGCGCGATGTTGGCTTTATGAATGGTGGCGCAAGCATCCACTATCTGGAAGAAATGCTGGCCCAGAAAAAAGAAGTCGAGCGCAAATAAGTGGCCTGGGTTAACGCGCGCATCATCGCGGATGCCCAGCAAGCCGATGCACTCGGCGATGCCTTGATGGAGGCCGGCGCTTTGTCGGTCACCGTCGAGGATGCTGACGCCGGCACGCCGGAAGAAACGCCTCAGTACGGCGAGCCCGGCATGGAGACGCAGCTGGTCTGGGCCCGCTCCGTGCTCTCCGCCTTGTTTGAGGCAGATCAACCTGTTGTAACCATTGTCGCTGACTGCGCCAATGCGCTCGGCTTAAAAGCTGACCTCACTATCGAAGATGTCCCAGAAACCGATTGGGTTCGCGCCACACAAGCTCAGTTCGAGCCGATTCCGATCGCCGGACCACTCTGGATTGTGCCAACCTGGCATACGCCACCCCATGCCGATGCCATCAATCTGGTGCTTGATCCCGGTCTTGCCTTTGGCACCGGCAGCCACCCGACGACTCGTATGTGTTTGCAATGGTTAGTGGAAAAGCGCCCGAGCGGTACTGTGCTGGATTATGGTTGCGGCTCAGGCATTCTGGCCATTGCTGCTGCCAAACTCGGTGCAAGCGAAGTCGTTGGCGTTGATATTGACCTACAGGCCGTGCGTTCTGCGCATGACAATGCAGATGCTAACAATGTGACGGCAGTCTTCTTCGATGCCAGCCAGACATTACCCGCCCCCTACGGTGACCAGAAATACGATGTGGTGCTCGCCAATATTCTGGCCAACCCGCTGCGGGTTCTGGCGCCTGCGCTGACGGCGCGCCTGAAACCGGGTGCCGCTCTAGTGCTGGCTGGTCTGCTTGCCGAGCAAGCAGACGAGTTGATCGGTATCTATAGCCCTTGGCTCAAGCTCAGTGTGCACGATACCCAAGAAGGCTGGAGCCTCCTCGCTGGCGTTTTACCTCAATAATTTTTCTCGCAAGACAAATCGATCATGAAAAAGACCCTGATCTGCGGCTCGCTCGCTTACGACAACATCATGGTGTTCAACGGACGCTTCCGTGAACAAATTCTGCCTGAACAGATTCACATCCTGAATGTCGCATTCCTCGTGCCAGAAATGCGCCGCGAGTTCGGTGGTTGCGCCGGCAATATTGCCTATGCCCTCCACAGCCTGGGCGGTCACGCAGAAATCATGGCGACCGTCGGTGATGATGGTGCGCCCTATCTGGAGCGACTCGATACCCAGCGCATTTCCCGCAAGCATGTGCGTCAGGTACCGGGAACATTTACCGCACAAGCATTCATCACCACCGATATGGACGACAACCAGATCACTGCGTTCCATCCCGGCGCCATGGGTCAGGCCCATCAGAATGAAGTCGGACATGCTGAAAACATCGGGTTAGGTATTGTGGCCCCGGATGGTCGTGACGCCATGATCGAACACGCCCGCCAATTTGCCGCCGCCAACATCCCGTTCATCTTCGATCCGGGCCAGGGCCTACCGATGTTTGATGGTGATGACCTCAAACAGTTTCTGTCACTGGCCACCTATGCCTGCGTTAATGACTACGAAGCCCAGATGCTCTGTGAGCGAACCGGCCAAACCCTGGAGCAGCTTGCCGAACACGTGGCAGCACTGATCGTTACCCGGGGCGGCGAAGGCGCCTGGATTTTTACCGGCGGTCAGCGCATCGACATCGAAACCGTACAACCCGAAGCCATCACCGACCCAACCGGTTGTGGTGATGCGTTTCGCGGGGGTTTGCTCTACGGGATTGCCAATGGTTTTGACTGGCAGAAATCCGGTCGACTGGCTTCGCTCATGGGGTCAATCAAAATTGCTCATGCCGGCCCGCAGAATTACTGCGTTAATTACGAGCAGATTGCCCAACGCTTTCAAGCCGCTTTTGGCGAAACCCTTTAATTATCTAGCACCATGAAATGCTCTCCCACCCCGAAGCCGCTTCGCTTCGTTCGTGGTGTGCGTGTCGCCTTTCATCTTTTCTGCGGTTTGCTATGGGTGGGCATTGCTTTCCCATTACTCTCCCCGCAACGCTGCCGTGCGGTCCGCTATCGCTGGTCACGCAAACTGCTAGCACTATTTGCCTTCCAGTTAAAAATCACAGGTGCCCTGCCGACAAAGGCAGGGCTCATTGCGGCCAACCACGTTAGCTGGATCGACATCTTTGCGGTTAATGCGCTCACGCCTGTCGCCTTTGTCTCCAAAGATGATGTGATTGATTGGCCTATTATCGGTACGCTTGCCAAGCACAACGAAACCATTTTCTTGCATCGCGGCAGCCGTGGGCATGCGCATACCATTGGCCACGAGATGAGTGAACGCTTGCATTCGGGTAACTGGGTGGCCGTATTCCCTGAAGGGACCACGACAGATGGAACACATCTACACCCATTTCACGGCGCGCTATTGCAACCGGCTATTGATGCAGGAGTCCCAGTAACCCCTGTGGCAATCCGCTATGAAGATAGCGAAGGCTGTCGCTCGCTGATACCGGCATATACGGGTGACACCACCCTCTGGGAAAGTTTTTGTATGATGATTTCGGCACGACAGCTCATCGTTCATCTACAGATCGGTGAACCCATCTTTGTAGAACCCGAGTCCGGCAATCGTGGCCGCAAAGAGCTAGCGCTCACACTGCACAAATGGATCGAAGCGGCGCTTTACTCTTGATCAGTCAATCCGGCCTGCCGACGCAGCTCACGTAGTTTCACGTACTTCATGAAACTGTTCTGGCAGCCAATGGCAATATGTACAAAGCCAGGCAAACCATCCTGCCAACCACCACGCACTAACCAGAATTTCAGAAAGCGGGTCAATGGCGACATAAGCATCCGCGCCAGCGGTGCGCTTTCCCCTCGACCCATGGCACGTTCCGCCGCCAGACTCGTGTAACGATTCTGCTTATCCAGATAGCGGTTCAAGTCATCAGCACTGTAATGCAGCAGATCTCCTTCCAGCGTGCGTGGCGATAGGTCGCTCAACACATGTTCATGGACGATATCGTCCGACCACCGAGCTGCATCCTTACGGAATAGACGGGTGTTGTAATCCGGGTAGCCCTCACCATGCTTGAGCGGACGACCCATAAACACATTGCATCGGGCAAAACGGTAGACCGGGTAATCCGGCAGGCCTTTTCCAAACGCCTGCTGGATACTCGAGGCCAACTTCGGAGATAGCGCCTCGTCCGCATCCAGGCAAAGCACCCAATTATTGCTTGCCAAGCTAACGGCGTGCGCCTTCTGCGGCCCAAAGCCCATCCAGGGGTGATCTACCACCTGCGCTCCGAATTCCGCGGCAATGGCGGCTGTTTCATCCGTGCTACCTGAATCCACCAGAATGATTTCAGACGCAAAAGGCACCGATGCCAGCACGTCTCGTAGACGGGCAGCAGCATTGCAGGTAATTAGAACTAGAGAGAGCGGTAGTTTCTCGGTCATGGTCAGCAATACACACAGCTATAATGAGGCTATGTCGCGAGATTATCACTAATGCAGCCCAAGCTTTCGAAGCCGCCACGTTTTCTGCTGATGAAAACCTCATCGCTGGGCGATGTGTTGCACAATCTCGCCGTGGTAAGCGATCTACAGCGCGTATTTCCCGGCGCCATCGTTGACTGGTGTGTTGAGGCACCCTTTGCCGAGATTCCAGCCTGGCACCACGGCGTGCGTCACATCATTCCCGTATCAATCAGGCGCTGGCGCAAACAACTCTTGAAGCGTGAAACCTGGGCCGAAATCAGTCTGGCACTGGGTGCCCTGCGCTCCGAACACTACGATGCCATCATCGACACACAAGGCTTGGTGCGCAGCGTATTACTTGGTCGCATCGCTCATGGCCCGGTGTATGGCCAGAACTGGCGCGAAGCGCGTGAGTCACTCTCCGGCTTACTGGTCAATCACGCCCTCGCGGTGCCGTATGCGCTGCATGCGGTGGAGCGCTATCGCACGATTGCCGCCACCGCGCTAGGCTATGCAGATCGCTTGGCCGAATTGCCGCTCGATTTTGGACTTAACACCCGCTACCCACTACAGCCGGGTGATGAGGTCTTCCTATTCACCAATACCAGCCGCGATAAGAAGCTCTGGCCTGAAGACCACTGGATTGCGGTGGGACGTGCGCTCCGAGACGCGGGGCTGACCCCCGTGTTTACTGCTGGCAACGACACCGAGGCCGCCCGCTCTCAGCGGATTGCTGCCGGCATTGCCGAAGGTGGACCTATGGGGGAAGTGCTATTCCGCCCCACCCTGACGCAACTGACTGAACGCATATCCAAGGCCCGGCTATGCCTAGGCGTCGACACGGGCTTCACACATATCGCCTGTGCGCTCACCGTGCCAACCATTGCCATCTTCACCGACACGGATCCTGAATTGGCAGGTGGCTTTGGTCTAGGATTGCGACAAACTTTCGGGCATCTGGATAGCTGCCCGCCGGTGATCGACATCATGGAGCAGCTCAAAGCCTGGGGCTTTTTGCCGGCATGACCATACCATCGGCCGCCCCTTGGTTCTATCGGGCGCTCCTCACGCTGATTGTGCCGCTGGCGCTGATACGCCTCTGGTGGCGTGGCCGTAAACAACCCGGCTATCGCCAGCATATTGCAGAGCGATTCGGCTTTATCAACATACCGCCCGGCGGGCCGATTATCTGGCTCCATGCAGTTTCCGTCGGTGAAACCCGCGCTGCCGAACCGCTGGTTCAGGCGCTGCTCGAACACTACCCTGAGCATCGGGTACTGCTGACCCACATGACGCCCACAGGTCGCGCGACGAGCACTGCGCTGTACCAGGACCCACGTGTCCTCATCGGATATGTTCCCTATGACCTCACCGGTGCCGTAGATCGTTTTCTGGCGCGCGTTCAGCCCCGACTGGGCTTGCTTATGGAAACCGAAATCTGGCCGAACCTGATTTTGCGTAGCCGCGCACACCAGATTCCAGTGCTCCTCATTAACGCCCGCATGTCGGCAAGATCTGGTCGTCGCTACGCCCGCTTTGATCGGTTAATTCGCCCTGTGCTGAGTGCACTCACTGCGGTGGGCGCTCAAACGCAAGATGACGCAGCACGTTTGAGTATGCTGGGCGCTCAAAACGTTACCGTTACCGGCAACCTCAAGTTCGATGTACGCATCGATGCAGCGCTGCAGACGCTGGGTAACGGCTGGCGCACCGAGATCGTGTCGCAACAGACCCACCGGCCAATCTGGCTTGCTGCCAGCACCCGAGACGGAGAGGAAGCTTTAATCCTTAATGCTCACCGCACCCTTTGTGCTTTGCTCCCTGAGCATCACCCTCTGCTCGTTCTGGTACCACGTCATCCACAACGTTTTAACGACATTGCCAATCTGGTCGCACGCGAAGGATTTAGTCTGACACGCCGTAGCGAATCACTTCCAAATACACAAACCGATGTCTGGCTGGGTGACTCGATGGGTGAGATGGTGGCTTATTACAGCCTGGCTGATGTGGCCGTAATAGGGGGCACCCTATTGCCCTTTGGCGGCCAGAATCTTATTGAAGCGGCTGCCTGCGGCACACCCCTTGTTCTGGGGCCGCATACCTATAACTTCAGTGCAGCAGCGACAGAAGCCGAGAAGTCCGGGGCCGCAATAAGGCTCATTGATGCAACATCAGACACCCTGGCTAACGCCATCTATACCCTGATGATTCATCCACAGCAGTATCAAGCAGCTTGTGATGCTGCACTAGTCTTTGTCAATGCGGCAACGGGGGCTACCGAAAAGCTACTCGCGCTTATTGCCCCATATCACCGGCCATAAAAAAGACCCGCCGAAGCGGGTCTTTTAATACAAAGATCGAAGGCCGAATGATCAGAGTTCGAATTGGCTGCTACGCGTTGTGCTTTCCAATGGCGGCAACCAAGTTTCAAATAAAGTTTCGCGGGCATAGCTACCCGGACCCGTGCAATGCACTCGCACCATTTCCATAACCTGGCCGCTACCAACAACGGCCATCAAACGACCACCCAAAGCCAACTGGTGCAATAAGACTTCAGGAATCGCTGGGACGGAACCTGTCAGCACGATCGCGTCATAAGGCTCACCACTTTCGTGACCCTTAAGGCCATCGCCAAGCAATAGCGTTGCATTTTCGATACCCGCTTCATCGAGATTAGCCTGTGCCTGGTCTTTCAAGGCAGGATCGATCTCCAGACTCGTCACCTGCGCGCCTTGCGAAGCCAGCAGCGCGGTCATATAACCAGATCCGGTACCAACTTCAAGGATGCGGGCATCAGAGGTTAATTCCAGCTCCTGCAACATGCGCGCCTCCATGCGTGGCGGCATCATAACGGCGTTAGGCGTCAGTGGAATTTCAACATCAGCAAATGCCAATGAACGGTAATTTTGCGGGACAAATTCTTCTCGACGCACCTCAAACAACAGGTCCAGAACCTCAGGATCCAGAACGTTCCACGGACGAATCTGCTGCTCGACCATGTTAAAGCGTGCTTTTTCAATGTTCATACGAAGTTCCGGCTTGAGTGTTGAAGGTCATAACCACAATCTTTTCATTATACCTGCGGCCGGCTGGCCCGGAAAACCCTAGGACCGTCCTGAGGCTTTCTCAATGATTTTTTCTTCCAAATCAAGCACATCGACTGACTGGCCCGATGTTTCTGGTTCGGCCAATGGGCGCCCACATCCCTGGCAGAGGCCCGAGGCTGGATCTGCCATACAGATACCGACACAGGGATAAAGGTCTTCGATTTCCTGATCTGACATGCTGACCGTCGCTTTTGGAGTGCAATGTGTGCAGTTTAATACGCCGACGGCTTCCGCCCAAATCCCCATACCCCTTGTGCGATCGGGTCTTTACAGGCAATCTATGGCTGACGCACCGCGTGCTTGTTGGGATAGCCAAAAGCTACCCCAGTGGGCGCTTTTTTTGGCTTTCGTTTTGACGGAGATCTCCATGTCGCAGTCCCCAAACCCCGCCGAGGGCGCAGAAGGTAAAAACCCGGCCGAACTGGTTCATGTGTATGCAGAAGTTGCTCAACGTGCATCGCGTGTTTTGAGTGGTTTCCTTGAGCGACAAGCCCAAAAGGGTGTAAACACCTCCGGTGAAGAAGTCGGCATTGCCAAAGCCTTTATGGATCTATCGGCACGCCTGATGCAGAACCCGTACCAACTGGCGCAAACCCAGATGAATATGGTGCACAACTATTTCTCGCTGTGGCAGAACTCGATGCTGCGCATGATGGGTATGCAGGCGGAGGCAACCGTTGCACCTGAGCGTTCAGACAAGCGCTTTAAAGATGAAGGCTGGCAACAGGATTTCGTTTTTGACTTCATTAAACAGTCTTACCTCATCGCTTCAAAGCACATTCTGGATACCGTCGGCACCGTCGAAGGCATGGATGACAAGCAACGCGACAAGGTGAACTTCTATACGCGCCAGTACATTGATGCGCTGTCGCCTTCGAACTTTGCACTGACCAATCCGGAAGTATTCCGCGAAACAGTCCGTTCGCAAGGCCAGAACCTGGTTAAAGGCCTGAACAACCTGCTGCATGATGTTGAAGCCGGCGATGGCAAGTTGCGTATCCGCATGACGGACACCTCGGCTTTTGAGCTGGGCAAAAACGTTGCGACGACCAAAGGCAAAGTGGTTTATCAGAACGAAATGTTCCAGCTGATTCACTACGAACCAACAACCAAGCAGCAGTTCAAGGTGCCCCTACTGATTGTCCCGCCCTGGATTAACAAGTTCTATATCCTGGATCTGCGCGAAAAGAATTCCTTCGTTAAATGGACCACCGATCAGGGTCACTCGACCTTTATCATCAGCTGGCTGAACCCAGATGAAAAGCACGCCGACCTGAACTTTGAAGACTACATGCTCGAAGGCTCACTGGCCGCGATCAATGCAGTTGAACAGGCTACCGGTTCGAAGAAGATCAACACTGCCGGCTACTGCCTCGGCGGTACGCTGTTGATGTCGACCCTGTCTTATATGGCTGCCAAGAAGGATACGCGCGTTAACTCGGCAACCTTCTTCACGACCATGCTGGACTTCACTGATCCTGGCGAACTGGGTGTCTTCATCGATGAAGACAGCATCTCGACCATCGAAAAGAAGATGGAAAAGACAGGCTATCTCGATGGTTCGGAAATGGCTGGCACCTTCAGCATGCTGCGCGCCAACGATCTGGTCTGGTCGTTCGTGATTAACAACTACCTGATGGGTAAAGATCCGTTCCCGTTCGATCTGCTTTACTGGAATTCGGACTCGACGCGTATGCCCCGTGCTATGCACAGTTTCTATCTGCGCAACATGTACCTGAAGAACATCCTGAAGGAGCCGGGTGGATTGGTTCTGGGTGGCGTGCCTATCGATATCCGCAAAGTGAAGACGCCTTGTTACTTCATCTCGGCGATCGAAGATCACATCGCACCTTGGATCAGCACCTATATGGGCGTACACCTGCCTTCGGGCCCGGTCAACTTCGTTCTGGGTGGCTCAGGCCATATTGCAGGCATTGTTAACCCGCCAGCAGGTAACAAGTACTGTTACTGGACCAATTCCAAGCTGCCTGCCACTGCGCAAGAGTGGTTTAGTGGGGCAACACAGAACGAGGGCTCGTGGTGGCCTAACTGGGAACAGTGGGTTGAAGCCATTAACGACGAGAAGGTAGCCGCCCGTGTTCCGGGTGACGGTCCGCTCAAGGCTATTGAAGATGCGCCAGGCTCTTACGTCAAGATGCGTGCTGACGCCAAGAAACCTGCAGCAAAAGCAAAGGCTGCAAAAGCATCTAAAGCCTAAAGCAATAGGCTGCAAACAAAAACGCCCGCATCATGCGGGCGTTTTTCATGGTGCGCCGGAAATGAGCGCAAATCATCAAACTAACAGAGTTACTTCACATTCTGTTTAGCCAGCTTAATCACTGCATCCGTATTGGCCAGTAAATCGCTAAAGCTCATGCCACGCTGCTGCACCATTTTGTAACGACCACCGACAATGATGGAAGGCACACCATCGATCTGGTAGGCCATTGCCAGTGCATCTGCCTTCTTCATGGCAGTTGTCACTTCTGACGAATAGTAAACTTCAGAGAATTTCTTGGCATCAACGCCCTGCTGCGCAGCGGCCCACTGCAAAACAGCCTGATCGTCATAGAGCATTTTTCCCTGCTGGTGAATCGCTGCAAACGCTGCTGCATCCAAAGCCGGCAGTTTCATGATCTGAGTGGTGTAAAACAAACGGCCCAGAACAACCCATTGTGGCCGACCGAAAGTCACCGGAACGCGACGCACAACGAGATCTTTCTGCTTCTTCGACCAACGTTCAAAGGGTTCAGAGAAATCATGGCAGTGCGGGCATCCATACGAGAAGAATTCCAGCACTTCTACCTTACCCCCAGCCAGAGGCGCGCCCGGGTTACTCAAAGGCACATAAGTCTGTCCGACAATAGCCACACCTGCACTATTGGCAGCCGGGGCTACCGTGCCCCCCAACGCGCCCTGAGCCAATGCAGCACCTGAGGTTGATGCGGCGCTGAAGCCTGCAATTAGGGTTGCTAGAAATTGACGACGATGCATGACAGCTCCGATTTAGTTACGGGCAGGCACGGCTTCGATGCCGGCTTCCTTGAGTTCATTACGTGCGCGGTTGGCATCGTCCTGACGCTTGAATGGTCCAATCTTGACGCGGAACCACACCTTCTCTCCGATAACGCCCTTCTGGATGCTGGCATCAAAGCCCTGTAAGGCGAGATTGGCTTTCTGGCTTTCGGCATCGGATTGCTTCTGGAAAGATCCAGCCATCAAATAAAAGCCGGCAGGCGCTTCCGGCGCAGCGGCTGGTGCCGCTGGTGTAGGTTTAGTGGCCCCACTACTATCAACCGATGTGGCTGGTGGTGTCGTGCCATCGGTCTTGCCCGAAAGTATGTCAGGGAACTGGAAACGCTTTTCAGGGCGCGCATCACCCGGTTTGCCGGGCAACGGAATGGGCTGACCATCCTCGCTTTTTGCGTTGACTGCCGGCGGTGGCGCAGTAGGTGCACCGGCCTCAGACGTAGTGCCAGCCTTGGCATCATTTTTGGCCGAAGATGTTGGCGCCGCCATTTTGTCTATAAATGGCGAAGGCATGCGGTTAAACCACCAAGCAACTGCGGCTGCAATAATCAAACCGAGAACCAGGCCATAAAGAATGCCCTTAAACGCACCGCCACCCGATGACGGTGCATGGTCACGGGAGGAATGACGGTTCGGTTTGTAGTCTCGGGACATAGCGGCCTTTGTGTAGATTCTCGGCAGATTACATGGTTTCCGACGCGGAAACTACATCGACTCTGGGCAGGATACGCCTAGCAGGGTCATGCCATTGCGGATTACCTGGCGAACCGCTACCGAAAGTGCCAAACGGGCGCAGGTTAACTCAGGGTCGTCCAGCAGCATACGCTCGGCGTTGTAATAACCGTGGAACTCAGCTGCCAGATCACGCAAATAGAACGCCACCTGGTGCGGCGCCAGATCACGGGCTGCCGAATCGATCACTTCCGGGAAGCGTCCAAGGAAGGCAGTCAATGCAGCTTCGCGTGGATTCGTTAAGAGCGCCAGATTGGCATCCTTAAGATCCGCTTCTACCCCATTCCATTGCGCCATCAGCGAACAGATACGGGCATGGGCGTACTGAATGTAATACACCGGGTTATCCGCGCTCTGGCTCTTGGCCAGATCCAGATCGAAGTCCAGATGTTGGTCGGCCTTACGCAATACATAGAAGAAACGACAGGCATCATCACCCACTTCCGCCCGCAGCGAGCGCAAAGTCACGTAATCACCAGAACGGGTCGACATCGAGGCCTTTTCACCGTTGCGATAGAGCACTGCAAATTGCACCAGGGCAATGTCTAGCTTGGCCGGATCCAAGGCCAGGGCCTGTACCGCACCCTTTACGCGAGGGATATAACCATGGTGATCGGCACCCCAGATGTTGATCATGCGATCAAAGCCGCGCTCATACTTATTGAGGTGGTAGGCAATGTCCGAGGCAAAATAAGTGTAAAGCCCGTTGTCACGCTGGACAACGCGGTCTTTTTCATCGCCGAAGTCTGTTGAACGGAACCAACGGGCGCCATTCTGTTCGTAGATGTGACCAGCTGCATCCAGCTTTTCCAAGCAGCGCGCAACCAGACCGGTGTCGAACAGCGAGTTTTCCGAGAACCAGTTCTGAAAATCCACGCCGAAACCATCGAGATCATCCCGACCATCAGCCAATTGTTCAGACAGCGCATGCTGGTGCACATAAGGCCAGTCTTCGGCCAACAGTTTTTTAGCATTGGCGATCAAGGCATCCAGATGTAATTCGCGCTGCGCCTTGGCTTCATCATCGGCACGGCTGGCGTCAGGCAATCCGGGTGTCCCCGCCATGACAGCAGCATGGCCACGAACGTACTTTTCGCCATGGGCATTGGTCAGTTGGCGGGCCATATCGCGAACATAGTCACCCTGATAGGCATTGGGCGGGTAATCGATTGAGATGCCATGCTGATCCAGGTATCGGATCCAGGTCGAAATCGCCAGAATGTCCATCTGACGACCCGCATCATTCACATAATATTCGCGGGTGACGTCCCAGCCAGCAAAAGCCAGTAGATCGGATAGGCTGGCACCATAAGCAGCGCCACGTCCATGCCCCACATGCAGGGGGCCTGTTGGGTTAGCCGACACGAATTCCACCAGTACTTTAGCGTTCTGACCAAGCGTACTACGCCCGAAATCAGCTGCCTGGCCCAGAACCGTACTCACGACTCGCGTCTTGGTATCCGCCTGTAACGTAAAGTTAATAAACCCAGCACCGGCAATGCTCACCTCGCTCACCTGGGGCGAAACGGGCAACGCACTCACAATACGCTCAGCAATGGCACGGGGGGCCTGCTTTAGCGTTCGGGCCAGCTGCATGGGCAAATTAGTGGCAAAATCCCCATGGCTCGCCTGCTTTGGACGCTCCAGATGGATGGGGGTATCGGTATGTTCCGGAGCTACGCTGGCAAGGGCAACTTGCAGCAAGCCGGTGATGTGTTCGCGGCTATCAAAAGTCATGCGTAAAATTATACCTTCTGGCTCGCTATCCCGTGGGCCTCTACTCTGAAAGCCGACCGTTTATGCGTCTGCAACGACTTACCCGTATCCTTTATGTCAGCTGGAAGAACGGGTTGCTTAGCATGCTCGTTGAAGCCGAGCCAGATGGCCGTGTGGCCCGCTGGATAGGTTTTTACGCCCGTCGGCGCCATTTCACCAAGCCCCGAGCTGTACGTTTGCGTGAAGCGCTGGAGTCCCTGGGCCCTATTTTCGTTAAATTCGGCCAGATGCTTTCAACCCGGCGCGATCTGCTGGCTCCGGACTTTGCCGATGAACTGTCCAAGCTGCAGGACCGGGTGCCGCCCTTCGATTCAGCGCTGGCCATGGCTGAGATTGAACGCGGTCTCGGCATGCCGATTAGCGAGGCCTACAGTGAGTTCGACCCCAAGCCGATCGCTTCCGCTTCCGTAGCGCAGGTGCACTTTGCTCGGCTGCACGATGGCCGCAATGTTGCCGTCAAAGTATTACGGCCAGGCATGCACCGTATCGTCGACCATGATATCGACCTGCTGGATACCTTCGCTCAACTCATCGAACGCTTTTCAGAAGACGGCCGTCGCCTAAAACCGCGCGAAGTGGTGGCCGAATTTGCCAAGCACCTGCATGACGAATTCGATCTGGTGCGTGAAGCAGCTAATGCCTCACAACTGCGCCGCAATTTTGCCGATGGCCATCTGCTGGTCGTACCGGAAGTCTACTGGGACTTCTGTGCGACTAATGTGATGACCATGGAACGTATGCACGGTATTCCAGTGGGGCGCGTCGAGGAATTACGCGATGCAGGCATTGATCTGAACCGCCTTTCCAGTGCGGGTGTCGAAATTTTCTTCACACAGGTCTTTCGTGATGGTTTTTTCCATGCCGACATGCACCCGGGCAACATTCTTGTGGCCCTTGATGGGCGCTACGTTGCGCTGGACTTCGGGATTGTTGGCACGCTCAACGATGAAGATAAAAACTATCTGGCGCAGAATTTCCTAGCCTTCTTTCAGCGCGACTATCGGCGTGTTGCTGAAGTGCACGTCATCTCCGGTTGGGCGCCCAAAGATACACGCATCGACGAATTTGAAGCCGCCATTCGCACCGTCTGTGAACCCATCTTTGACAAACCGCTCAAAGATATTTCTTTCGGCAAAATTCTGCTGCGCCTGTTTCAAACATCGCGCCGCTTCAACGTTGAAGTCCAGCCACAACTGGTCATGCTTCAGAAAACCCTACTCAATATTGAGGGCCTGGGTCGTCAACTCAATCCGGACCTGGACTTGTGGAAAACTGCCAAGCCATTCCTTGAGCGCTGGATGAGCGAGCAGGTAGGCTGGCGCGGCTTTGTTGACGGCATGAAGCGTGAAGGCCCTAACTGGGCGAAGATTTTGCCGCAACTACCCCGCCTATTGCATGACTATCTGGCCCCAAACGAGGAACAAGCAAAGGCTGATGAAAAGTCTCTACGCGAATTGCGTCGGACAGTGCGCCATCAACGTCAGCTACTCTGGGCGAGCATCACCATTGCCGCTCTGGCATTGGCAGCGGCTGCGATACCTTTAATCCTCAACGCACTGCCATGACCACACTACTCGGGTTCATTACGCTATATCTGCTGGCCTCAATTGGTATTGGCCTACTGGCAGCAACCCGGGTAAAAAATGCACGTGACTTCGCAGTTGCCGGCCGTTCACTTCCCCTACCGGTCGTCACCGCCACAGTATTTGCCACTTGGTTCGGGGCAGAAGCGGTCTTGGGCGTCTCTGCCACTTTTGTTAAAGAGGGACTCCGCGGGGTGGTTGCCGACCCCTTTGGTGCTTCACTCTGCCTTATCCTCGCCGGTTTTTTCTTTGCGACCAAGCTCTACCGTCTAAACCTGCTCACCATTGGTGACTATTACCGCTTACGCTATAACCACACGGTGGAATGGTTGAGCACGCTCGCTATTGTGGTGTCTTATCTGGGTTGGGTATCGGCGCAGATCAAAGCACTCGGCCTCGTATTCTTCACGGTCACTAACGGGCTTATTCCACAAGACAAAGGCATGATTCTCGGTGCCGCAATCGTGCTTACCTACACCGTACTGGGTGGCATGCTGTCGGTAGCGATTCTCGATTTCGTTCAGATCACCGTCATTATGGGTGGCCTGATCTATATCGCCACGATTATCAGTGACATGGCCGGCGGCGCCAGCCATATCATTGCCCATGCCGATGCAGCAGGCAAACTGGATTTCTTTCCCAGTGGTGGCATGGACGTCTGGGTGCCCTTTGTCGGCGCCTGGATGACTATGATGCTGGGCTCGATTCCCCAGCAGGATGTATTCCAGCGTATTTCATCTGCCAAAAGTGAACGCACTGCCATGGCCGGTTCAATTTTGGGTGGCTCTCTCTATTTCTGTTTTGCTTTTATTCCGATGTTCCTGGCTTATGCCGCAACGCTGATTGACCCAGCCATGTTTGCGCCCATACTCGAGACTGATTCCCAACTCGTGCTTCCCACGCTCATCTTGCAACACACGCCCGTTTTTGCGCAGGTGATTTTCTTCGGGGCGCTGCTTTCTGCAATCATGAGCTGTTCTTCAGCCACCTTACTTGCTCCCTCCGTTTCTTTTACAGAAAACATATTGCGGCCAATGTTGCCGCATATCTCCGATCGGATTTTCCTGTGGCTGATGCGTCTGGTAATTGTTTCATTCGCTGGCATGGTTCTAGCGATGGCGCTTACTAGTGATGCGTCCATTTTCAAGATGGTGGAGCATGCCTACAAGATAACGCTGGTCGTTGCATTCGTGCCGCTGGTTGCCGGATTCTACTGGCAACGTGGCAATACACAGGGAGCGCTTTTTGCGATTTTTGCCGGATTTTTTACCTGGATCCTGTGCGAATATCTTGCCACTGAAGACACCGTTTGGCCGCCGCAAATTCTAGGTCTGATCGCCGCTATCATCGGCATGATCGCGGGGTCGCTCTTACCACGACGTATTGGGCAGATCACCCCAACACCTTCGCATCACCATGCGGCAGAGGGTACGTATCACGTACCGCCTACCGGACATGAATCCGCCCCCCACCATGACCAAACCCACAGGCATCGATAAACCAGTGCCATTGTGGCAATCATGGCTGGCACGCGCGCGCCGCAAGCCTTTAATGCTTTCTCTGGTGTATGCCTGCATCATTGCCTATGCCAGTCTTTACTCGGCAACCACATGGCAAGACCGTGGTTTGGATATCTTCGCATTTCTTGAAGGGCGATGGCCACGCTACTGGACCTGGCAAGATGTCTGGTTCAATGTTATTGCCTATGCCCCGCTCGGGTTTCTGCTAACACTATCGCCAGCACACCGGTCCTGGCCATGGGCCCGTATTCTGGTGCCGCTGGCTGCCGGATTTTTGTTGTCAGCGAGTCTGGAAGCCCTGCAGACGCTTATCCCCGGACGCGTATCTTCCAGTCTGGATCTGGCACTCAACTCCGCAGGCACTTTACTCGGCAGTCTCCTGGCCTTATTTTCCGGTCCAAGCCTCCTGGCTTTTGCCGGAGATCTACGGAGAAAAATGGCGGTTCATCGGCTGAGTGCTGAAACCGGCATCATCCTGCTCTGGCTTTGGTTGTTTGCTCAAATTTCTCCAGAAACGGTTTTCTTCGGCCTGGGTGATCTACGAGGCCTACTAGCCCTGCCACCCGCACTACCGTTCTCGCCTGAAATCTACAGCCAACTTGAATCTGCAGTGGTTACGATGCAGACACTCGTTGTTGCCTTTTTGGTGCAAGCCGTACTGCAGCGCCTAGGGCTACATTGGTTAACTATTGCCGGAAGTGTTTTGGCCATACTGCTGCTGGGTGTCTTGACTCGAATTAGCGCCAGCTGGTTACTCATTGGCTCAATGACGCTTGATGCCGAAACAGCGCGCTGGGTGGCCTTAACACCTGGTGGACTTCAAGGTTTGGCTATTGGCCTTGTGCTTGCATTACCCGCCTTGTTGCTGCCCGGGAGATGGCAACCGCCTGTTGCCGCGATGCTACTGATGGCAGCAACCGTTCTCGTCAATCTGATGCCAACCAATCCCTATTCCATCTCGGCATTGACTGTCTGGCGCCAGGGTCACTTTTTGAACTTTAATGGTCTCACCCGCCTGATTGCAGCGCTCTGGCCTTATCTCACCCTGATTTTCCTGGTCTGGACTGATCGCCGACGCAGCATATCTAGCGAATCAGCTTCCCCTCTATAATCGCTGAAACACCACTTTCGGATGCCTCCATGAGCTACTTTAAACATCATGTTTTTATTTGTTGCAATCAACGGACCAATGGTGACGTTAGCTGCAATGACCACGGTGCTCTGGATATACTCAGCTACGCCAAAGGGCGAGTTGCCGAACTTAAACTGAATCAACCCGGCATGGTGCGCATCAACCAGGCAGGCTGCCTTGGGCGTTGCCTGGAAGGGCCGGTTATGGTGATTTATCCGGAAGCAGTCTGGTATCAGTTTGTGGACAAAGAGGATGTTGAAGAAATCATCACCTCTCATCTGGTTAACGGCAAACCCGTTGACCGCCTCCGCATTTAACGACCGTCATCATGAGTCTAGTACGCGAAGAAAAAATCCTGATCGATGGCCCGGTTGGCCAGATCGAAATGCTGATGGATAACCCCGGTGCTCCAAGGGGCATTGCGCTGGTTGCACACCCTCACCCTATTGGCGGCGGTGCGGCAACGAATAAAGTCGCCCACACGCTCGCCAGAACTTTTGCCGCGCTGGGCTACGCAGCCTTCCGTCCCAATTTCCGCAGCGTCGGCGGCACACAGGGTGCACATGATGAAGGCATCGGCGAAACCGATGACCTACTCTGCGTCCTTGACTATGCGCGTGAGCGATGCGGCCATCTGCCCATCGTTTTAGCCGGCTTCTCGTTCGGTGCTTTCGTTCAGACACGTGTTGCCAAACGCATGGAAACAGCAGGGCATCCAGCGCAACGACTGGTGCTCGTAGGGACTGCAGCTGGTTTTGTTGAAGGCACGCGCAACTACGATACCGAGGCCGTTCCTAAAGACACCATTGTTATTCATGGTTCCGCAGATGAAACTGTGCCTATGGATAACGTGTTGGCTTGGGCCGAACCCCAGGATCTACCGATCATTGTTGTGGCTGGCGCCGATCACTTCTTTCATCGACGGTTGCATATCTTGCGTGAAATTATTACGCACAACTGGCGACATTAGACGCATGACTGCCCAAGTGATTTTTACCACAGCGCCAGATAGCACGACAGCTGAATCTTTAGCGCACCAAATTGTTGCTCTGGGGCTTGCGGCCTGCGTGAAACAATTAGCACCCTGCCAATCAACTTACCGCTGGCAAGGGCAAATTGAAACTGCTACCGAAATCCCGCTACTCATCATTAGCGATGAGTCACGTTATGCAGCGCTTGAAGCATGGCTCCAGGCAGAACACCCGTATGACATTCCGGAAATCATTGCCCTGGCTTGCACCAACGGTTTACCTCAATACCTGGCATGGATCAGCGAATCTACACGAGCACCACTATGAATCTACAACGTTTTGGTTTGAAGCTTTTACACATAGGGATGCTCTGCTGTGCGTTTCTAAATCCTGCGGCAAACGCTGCAGCGCCAGATAATTTCGGTGGCAGTTTTCTCCCACCTTCTCAGGCATTCCGTCCCTCTGCAGAAGTTGTACGCAGTGATCAGATTCGTGTCCGCTTTGATGTACAACCCGGCTATTACCTTTACCGTACAAAGCTCAGTATTGAACCAACTGGCCTCATCCCAGCTGATGTACAACTACTTCCCGGCAAGCTGCCCGCCGGCGTTAAAAAAGATGATCCTAACTTCGGGATTACCGAAATTTATCCCGACCCTATCGACTGGCCAATCCAGATCAATGGTGGTCAACGCCCTTTAAACCTAAGCCTGTCGGTACGTTATCAGGGCTGTGCCGCCCAGGGAATTTGCTACCCGCCAGAAGTGGCCGTCCTTAATGTGGTCCTTCCTGTATCAAGTGAGATACCGCCACCGCCAGAAGCACCGGCGATAGCACCCACACCAAAATCTGACAGTGGCATCAATGAAATCGCCCGCTCGCTCGATGAGGGTATGCTTTGGCTGAACCTGCTGATTTTCTTTGGCGCAGGCGTTGGTTTGGCCTTTACGCCATGCATGCTGCCGATGATGCCTATTGTGATTACCGTTATTCTCGGTCGTCACGATGCTGCACACCCGATTTCTCATATGCGCGGTTTTCTTCTTGCCCTGTTTTACGTACTGGGCATGGCGATTACCTATAGCGTTGCCGGCGTATTTGCGGGTTTGAGCGGCACATTAGTATCGGGCCTGCTACAAAACCCCTGGGTACTCTCCAGCTTCGCGCTCGTCTACATCATATTGGCCGGCGCCATGCTCGGCTTTTATACCCTGCAGCTACCCAATGCGCTACAGGGCAAACTTGCTGAAGAAAGCCAACGGCTGCATGGTGGCTCGCTTCCTGCCGTCTTCGGCCTGGGCGCGCTATCGTCACTCATAGTTGGCCCCTGTGTTGCCGCCCCGCTGGCAGGTGCCCTGCTTTATATCGGACAAACCGGCAATGGTTTCCTCGGTGGACTATTACTGTTTTCGCTCGCCCTGGGCATGGGCGTACCGCTACTGGCGATGGGTGCTTCTGCAGGCACCCTTGTCCCAAAAACTGGTCCATGGATGGAGTCCATCAAAAAGGCCTTTGGTTTTCTATTGCTAGCGACGGCCTGGTGGATCGTTTCCCCAGTGCTTTCTGGACAGATCACCCTAGGTGGCTTTGGTGTACTGGCCGTATTAGCAGCGGTCTTCCTGCGCGCTATGGATCGCCTGCCACACAACGCACCACTAACAGCCCGTCTGGCCAAGGGCTTTGGCCTTATTTCGTTAATTGTAGGCCTGACCTGGATCGTTGGCGCGCTCGCTGGTGGCACACGCCTCGACCAGCCACTCAGCCCTTTAACCACCAGCACGACTGAAGCCGTCAGCCAAAAGGCGCCGCTTCCGATGCTTTCAGTATCAACACCGGAAGCCCTAGATTCTGCACTGCGCGAAAGCCAGAAACCGGTATTTATTGATGTTTACGCAGACTGGTGTGTTAGCTGCAAAGAATTCGAACACGACACACTGGCTGACCCTATGGTCCGCCAAGCCTTAGAGGCCTTCACCCTGATCCGGGTAGACGTCACAGCCAGTGACGACGCAGCGCGCAATCTACTTAAGCGCTTTGGCCTTTATGGCCCCCCCGGCATGGTGTTTTACGCGCCTGGCGGTCGCCTACTGCACGATGCCACGCTCGCGGGCTACATAGGACCAGAGGCCTTTTTGAAGCAACTGACTCACGTAAAGACACTCGCCAGTAAAGCCACGCCCTGAATCTGGTTAAATCCAGTGCCAGCGCTGTCCTGATAGGGGGTGCATGTTAGAATTGCACCCTTGCTCACCCCCTGTCGATACCATGTTTTCAGGAATTATTGCCGCTGTCGGAAAAGTCCGCCAACTGAGTCCACGCACCAGTGGCGTGCGTCTGACCATTGACGCCGGTGGACTTGATCTCGCAGACGTTGCACTGGGTGACTCCATCGCATGTAACGGCGTCTGTCTTACAGTCGTTGCACTGGAACCTGCGCTACAGCCCACGGCATTCGTTGTGGATGTTTCAGACGAATCCTTGCGCTGCACCACTGGCTTGATGGCTGACGCGCCACTGAATCTCGAAAAGGCACTCCGCCTGGCAGACCGCCTGGGGGGACATATCGTCACCGGGCACGTTGACGGCATTGGTTCGGTTCGCCACTTTGCACCGACAACTGCCGACAAGCACGGAGACTGGCTACTAAGCATCGAGGCCCCGGAAGATCTGGCGCCTTTTATTGCCCGTAAGGGTTCGATTACAGTAAACGGTACCAGCCTCACGGTTAATAACGTTGATGGCCGCCTGTTTTCGATCAATCTCATACCGCATACGCTGCAGAACACCATGCTGCATACCTTAACCGAGAATGCGTCGGTTAATCTAGAAATCGATGTCATCGCCCGCTACTGCGAACGACTGCTGAGCTATACCCGATCATGAATACTGAAGACAGCCTGTCACGCATTTCACCAACACAGGAAATCATTGCCGAGCTTCGTGCCGGCCGTATGGTTGTTCTGGTTGATGAAGAAGATCGTGAAAACGAAGGCGATCTGGTCCTAGCCGCTGACCACGTAACCCCAGAGAGCATTAATTTCATGGCGCGCTACGGCCGCGGCCTGATCTGCCTAACCCTGACCGAACAACGCTGTCGCCAACTGGGACTCAACCAGATGGCGCGCGATAACAAAGCGCAGTTCAGTACGGCATTTACTGTATCAATTGAAGCCGCAGCAGGGGTAACCACAGGCATTTCGGCGCATGATCGCGCACGCACCATCCAAGCAGCTGTTGCAAAGGATGCCAAGCCAACTGATATCGTTCAACCCGGCCACATATTTCCCATCATGGCGCGTCCGGGTGGCGTACTGGTTCGTGCTGGTCACACCGAGGCCGGTTGCGATCTCGCTGCACTAGCCGGTTTGAGCCCCGCTTCAGTGATCTGCGAGATCATGAGCGAAGACGGTTCGATGGCGCGCTTACCGGAGTTACGCGAATTTGCGGCTCAGCATAAACTCAAGATTGGCACCATTGCCGACTTGATTCATTACCGTAGCCAACACGAAACCTTGGTTGCCCGTTCCGGCTCGCGTCAGCTGGTAACCCGACACGGTACGTTTACGCTGCACACCTATGCCGACAAGACATCTGATGAGGTGCATCTGGCTCTCGTCAAAGGCGCACCAACCCCGCAAAAAGAAACGCTGGTGCGCGTTCACGTGCCCGTATCAATTCTCGACTTTCTGGCCCCCGAAAGTACTGGTCATAGCATCATGCTGGATGAGGCCATGGCCGCCATCGGTTCATCAGAACAAGGCGTGCTGGTGATGTTGCACAAACCACTCAGCGGCCAGGAGCTTCTGCAAGGCCTTACACGCGCCGAGGGCGAAGCGCCAACGCGCAAATGGGACCCACTGCTACACGGCATAGGCGCACAAATTCTGCGCGATCTGGGCGTCCATAAAATGCGCCTACTTTCCTCGCCGCAACGCATTCCCGCCATGACGGGCTTCGATCTAGAAATCACCGGTTTCCAACTGCCCGATGGTAGCCAGACCGGTTTGTAATAATCCATAGGATACGTAATGACCCGCTATCAGGAATACCCCAGCAATGAAAACGGCAACGGCCTGAGGATTGGCATTGTTGTAGGACGTTTCAATCAGGATATCTGCGACGGCCTACTGTCTGGCGCGATCAACGCACTACACGAGCTCGGTGTGAGCGCGGAAGACATTACGGTTTGCAATGTTCCCGGCGCACTTGAAATTCCTCTGGTCTTACAAAGCCTGGCTGATGAAGAAGAGACACCTTACGATGCGCTCATTGCACTGGCAGCTGTTGTGCGTGGCGAAACCTATCACTTCGAGATTGTCAGCAACGATAGTTGTCGTGCGGTTATGGAAGTACAACTGGCCACAGGCGTCCCTATCGCCAACGGTATTCTGACTGTCGAAAACGACGATCAGGGCCTCGTGCGCATGCACGGTAAAGGTGCAGACTGTGCGCGTTGTGCGGTAGAAATGGCTCGCTTGCATGCCAGTATTCGCATGGGTGACAAACCCCAACCCGTCAAAGGCTGAGCATGACACAACAGAACGCCAAACCCGCCAACGGTCCGAAACCAGCACGCCGTCGTGCACGAGAAGCGGCTATGCAAGCGCTGTATGGCTGGCAAGTAGGCGGCCAGGATCTTGCCGCCTGTGAAACTGCCTTGCATGAAGTGGAGGGATTTAGCCAGCTACGCGATCTTGAACAGAACTTCGCAACCAGCTTGCTACGGGGGAGCATTGCCCAGCACGAAACACTCCGTGAGCAACTGACCCCATTGCTAGACCGCCCTTTCGAAGAGCTTTCACCGGTAGAAGCCTGTATTTTGCTAATCGGTGCCCACGAAATGGCGAATAGCCCAGAAACACCGCTGCGTGTTGTGCTCAATGAAGCCATCGAGCTAGCAAAGACCTTTGGCGGCACAGATGGGCACAAATTTGTTAACGGTGTTCTAGACCGGTTGGCGCCAACGCTGCGCCCGCTGGAAAGTAATCGGCCAAGCCGTTGATTCTGTCATGGCAGGCGAGTTCGCTCTGATCGAACGCCTGCTCGGCCAGGCAGCATCTGCTATCACGTCCCAATCGACCGGGCTGATACTCGGCCCCGGTGATGACTGCGCTCTGATTGAGCCTCTAGAAAATGGGGAAGCATGGGCAATCACCACCGACATGCTGATCGAAGGTACGCATTTTCTGGAAAGCGACAATCCAGAAGATCTAGGGTGGAAAACCTTAGCAGTTAACGTCTCTGATTTAGCCGCTATGGGCGCTTCACCGCGGTATGTAACGCTAGCTGCCTCATTGTCAGCCAAAGATATTGATAGCGGCTGGATCGATCGGTTTTTTGGCGGGTTCGTTAGCTGTGCACAGGCCTTCGGTATCACCCTGATTGGCGGCGACACCACGCGCGGTCCCCGAGCATTCTCTGTGACTGCGATGGGCACAGTGCCTGCAGGGCAAGCACTCCGTCGCAACGGTGCCATTGACGAAGATGACATATGGGTCTCAGGATCGCCCGGTTTAGCGGCTTTAGGTTTAGCGCAGAAACTGGGTGCCGCAGCACTACCCGCAGCTCTTTCCTCACAAGCCAGTCTGGCACTACACCGGCCGCAACCGCGGGTTGCGCTCGGACTAAGGCTGCGCGGACTCGCTCACAGCTGCCTCGATGTTTCTGATGGCCTACTGCAAGACCTAGGACATATTGCCAGAGCATCTGGCCTGTCAGCCACCTTAAGCTTGACTGCCCTGCCTGCTGCACCTATTGATGTCAGCAAGTCACTATGGCATCAATGCTTACTCGGCGGCGGTGATGATTACGAACTCCTCTTCACCGCACCTGCTGCCAACCGGGGCACATTGAGCGCTCTATCTTCACAGCTGGGCATCCCCTTACATCGTATTGGCCAGATGCATAGCACAGTGAATGCAGGCACAATCGAATTGCTTGATACCGATAATCGCCCCGTAGACCTCTCCGGGATATGCAAAGGTTTCGACCATTTTGCCTGAACAAAGAGCGCCATGACCGAACTCAAACCATCATCAACAACCGACGCGGCACTGATCGAGCAACCAACACTGCGCTTCATGCTGTCACATCCCTTACACGTGGTTGCGCTTGGTTTTGGCAGCGGCCTATCGCCCATAGCACCGGGCACCTTTGGCACTTTATTTGCCTGGGCAGTTTTCAGAGCCCTTGATATTGTTCTGCCGGCTGATGGATTTCTGTTGCTGATTCTTGCAGGCTTCGTGCTTGGCATCGTTGCTATAGAAAAAACCGGTAAGGCACTTGGCGAGATAGATCATGGCAGTATTGTCTGGGATGAGATCATCCCCTTCTGGGGTGTGCTGTGGGCGCTTTCCCAAATCATGGGTGACAACCTGCTATGGCAGGGCATAGCCTTCGCGCTTTTTCGTTTATACGATATCAAGAAACCTTGGCCGGCCAGCTATTACGATCGCCAAGTTAAAAACGGTTACGGCGTTATGATGGACGACGTGATTGCTGCACTTTATACGATCGTCAGCCTCGCCATTCTGCTTGTTGTTGTCTATCTGAATGCCCATTAACGATGCCGTATCTCAACCGCACCGAAACATTAGTCGCTGAACTCGCTGACCGACTAACCCCAAAGGGACAAAAGGTGGTCACGGCAGAATCCTGTACGGGCGGTCTCATTGCAGCAGCGATTACTGAACGCGCCGGCAGCTCCGCCTGGTTCGAACGAGGCTGGGTCACCTATTCCAACGCAGCAAAAACCCAAGAGCTCGGCGTTGATCACTCACTAATTGCACAGCATGGTGCTGTTAGCGAAGCGGTTGCTGCTGCCATGGCAGAAGGTGCTTGCGCACATAGCTCTAGCGATTACGCCATCGCTGTCACCGGCATTGCCGGACCCGATGGTGGTTCGCCTGAAAAGCCTGTAGGCACTGTCTGCTTTGGCTGGGCCAACACTCACAGTTGTCGCACGGAAACTTGCTCCTTTAGCGGTGACCGTCAATCCATTCGCCAGCAAGCGGTCGCACATGCGCTTGCGGGTTTAATTCTTCTATTATCTAACTCCACCCAATTTTCTTCCTGAGGATATTGTCATGTTTCGTTTCGGCACACCTAACTCCCCAAGCGCACTACGCGTAATGATGCTCGGTTGTGGTGAGCTCGGCAAAGAGGTTGTTATCTCTTTGCAACGTTTAGGTTGTGAGGTCATTGCCGTCGACCGTTATGCCGGCGCGCCAGCTATGCAAGTAGCACACCGTGCCCACGTGATCAATATGACTGATGGCGAAGCATTGCGTGAACTGGTACTTCGCGAGAAACCCGATCTCGTTGTGCCGGAAATCGAAGCAATCGCTACCGATATGCTGGTCGAAATTGAGCGCGATGGACTGGCTGAAGTAATCCCTACCGCACGCGCCACCCAGCTCACCATGAACCGTGAAGGTATTCGTCGCCTGGCTGCCGAAACGCTTGAGCTACCGACCTCACCCTATCGCTTTGCCGATTCACTTGAAGAAATGCAGGCCGCGATCGATGCCATTGGTTACCCCTGCTTCATCAAACCAGTGATGTCTTCATCAGGTAAAGGCCAGTCGTTGGTGCGCACACCCGATGAAGTTAAACCCGCATGGGATTACGCTGCTGCCGGCGGTCGGGTCAACCAGGGGCGCGTCATTGTCGAAGGATTGATCGATTTTGATTATGAAATTACGCAACTCACTGTTCGTGCCGTTGGCGCATCGGGCAATGTGGAAACTTTCTTCTGTGACCCGATTGGTCACGTGCAAGTCAAGGGTGATTACGTAGAGTCTTGGCAGCCAATGCCTATGTCCCAGCGTGCTATTGAACGCTCACGTGAGATCGCTAAAGCGGTAACAGAAAATCTCGGTGGCCGCGGCATCTTCGGCGTCGAACTCTTTGTCAAAGGTGACGACGTCTGGTTCTCTGAAGTTAGCCCTCGCCCACATGACACCGGTCTCGTTACCCTGTGTACGCAACGTCAATCCGAGTTTGAACTTCACGCACGCGCTATTCTTGGCCTGCCCGTTAATACCACTTGCAGCCAACCAGGCGCTTCTGCTGTGATCTATGGTGGCCTTGAAGAACAAGGCATTGCTTACGAAGGTGTTGCTCACGCCCTACAAGTGCCTGATAGCGATCTGCGCCTCTTTGGCAAACCAGAAAGCTTCTCACGACGTCGGATGGGTGTTGCACTCGCTACCGCCCATGACACTGATGAAGCACGTGCCAAGGCCAAACAATGCGCCTCACGCGTTAAACCGGTCAGCGGTAATTAAAGATGCTCGTGCGCGCACCATTCAAGGTTTTTTTACTCACCCTTGCTTGCTGCGCGCTTGCCGCCTGCGCGACGAGGCCCGTCAACCCCCCTATAGAAGGCCCGCCACCTGAAAGGCTCTATAGTTTCGAACGCAAGGGCCAAGGACCAGCACAAGAATCTACGCTGGTTGCCGTTGCATTTTCCGGTGGTGGCACACGCGCCGCCGCGTTTTCCTATGGCGTCCTTGAAGCCATGCGGAAAACTGAATTCATTAGCGCACAAGGCAAGCGTTCGCGTCTGATTGACCATATCGATGTCATTACGGGCGTTTCTGGTGGCAGCTTTACTGCCTTGGCGTATGGTCTCTATGGCGAGAAACTATTCGATGAGTATGAGGGTAGATTCCTTAAACGAAATGTACAAGGTGAATTAATCGCTCGTAGCTTCAATCCACTAAACTGGGGCAATCTCTCGTCGACCGGCTGGGGCCGATCTGAAATGGCGGCTAACTTGTATGATGAGATTCTCTTTGATGGCGCAACCTTTGCCGATTTGGATCGTAAGGATGGTCCAATCATTGCAGTCTCATCGACGGATCTTGCTACTGGATCCCGCATTCTCTTCACCCCTTCTAACTTTGATGCGTTCTGCGCGGATCTTGGCTCCTTCCGCCTAGCGCGGGCCGCAGCCGCTTCCTCGGCTGTACCCGTCGTATTGTCACCGCTCACAATCAATAACTATGGCGGCAAATGTGGGAAAAACCTCCCGCGCTGGTTTACACCTTTCCTAAATACACATAACCCGCCTAGACCCGCGGCAAGAACTCTCGAGCGCATTCGCGAACTACAAGGCTTCATGGACGGTGGCGAGCCTTACCTGCATCTCGTTGATGGTGGCATTTCAGACAATCTTGGTTTGCGCGGTGGCCTGGATGTTTTCAACACAATGGAAGCGCTCCGTGAAGCTGGATACAAAACCCCGCTAGATCACGTTAAAAAGATTATCGTGGTGGTGGTTAATTCTGTTTCGGTACCCAAAACCAACTGGAATGAATCAGAGGATCCACCAGGAACCCTATCGATTTTAGTTAAGGCAGCAGGCGTCCCGATTGATCGCTATTCAAATGAACAGATCGAATTCATGCGGGACATTGAAGCACGCTGGCAACAAATGCGAGACCTCAAAGCATTGCCCGCCATTCAACGAATTTCGAAGAAGAATTCCAATGCCGCGCTTGAAGCTATACGTCGCGTACCTGAAGCAAAGATCTACACGATCAACGTTTCTTTTTCTGGCGTACCCGACCCAGAAGAGCGCGCCTACCTGAATGAGCTACCTACGTCATTTGTGCTCTCTGACGAGGCAGTAGACCGACTGCGCGCAGCCGCGGCGACAGCGCTTCTAAACTCGCCTGATTTCAAACGCCTGATTGCGGATGCAAATGCGACGATTATCGAGCAGCCGTTAGCACCCGAAGCAGCAGCCCCGGTAAAACAACCTTAACTGAATCAGACCACGCCGGCGCTATGCGCCTGCTGGTCTGCCCAGTAGCTAGAGCGCACCATCGGGCCACAGGCAGCACCTTCAAACCCCAATGCAAGCGCTTCTGTTTCGAAGTGCTTGAATATATCGGGGTGGACGTACCGCTGTACTGGCAGGTGATGATTCGATGGGGCAAGATACTGGCCAATCGTCAGCAGATTAATATCGTGGGCGCGCATATCCTTGAGTTCTTCGATGATCTCTTCATCGGTTTCTCCCAGGCCAACCATCAAACCAGACTTGGTCGGCACATTTGGATAGCGTTCCTTAAATGCTTTGAGGAAGTTTAAGGAGTGTGCGTAATCTGCGCCCGGGCGTGCCTGCTTATAAAGACGTGGCACAGTTTCCAGGTTGTGATTCATGACGTCCGGCAGCGCCTGGCCAAAGATATCCAATGCCACATCCATGCGGCCACGGAAATCTGGCACCAGTACTTCAATCGTAGTCGTTGGTGATGCTTCGCGCACAGCGCGGATCACATCCACAAAATGCTGGGCGCCGCCATCACGCAGATCGTCACGATCTACACTGGTAATCACTACATAGCGTAGTTTCAGATTAGCTACAGACTCTGCCAGGTGACGCGGTTCATCCACGTCTGGTGGCAGTGGCTTACCATGGCCCACATCGCAGAACGGGCAACGGCGCGTACAGATATCGCCCAAGATCATAAACGTGGCCGTACCACGACCGAAGCATTCACCAATATTCGGGCAAGCCGCTTCTTCGCAAACCGTGTGCAACTTTTGGTCGCGGAGCATTTTCTTGATTTCGCCAAAGCGACCGGCATCATTACCGGCTTTAACACGGATCCAGTCCGGTTTGCGTAGGGCTTCCTGTGGCACGATCTTGATTGGGATCCGCGCCGTCTTAAGTTCACCCTTTTGTTTTACCCCGGCGTCAGCCATCGGAGCTCTCCAGTTGTTTCTGCAAATGTTGGAGCAGTGCTTCGCCTGCTTCGGAAAGCGATACGTTAACACCCAAATCATGTAATTGGGTAACGGCCATACCCGCATAGCCACAGGGGTTGATCGCCGAGAATGGCGTGAGATCCATATTCACATTAAGGCTCACCCCGTGGTAACTGCAGCCATTACGGATACGCAGTCCCAGGGCAGCTACTTTTGCCTCGCCTACATACACACCGGGGGCGCCCGCATGGCGGTCTGCCACAATGCCGTAATCCGCCAACAGATCAATTACCGCCTGTTCGATCTTGCTGACCAACTCGCGTACTTTGATGTGGCGCCGCTGCAAATCAATCAGTAGGTAGACCACCACTTGGCCGGGGCCATGATAAGTAATCTGACCGCCACGATCGATTGGCACGATGGGAATGCCTATGTCACGCAGCAAATGTTCTGGTTTGCCTGCCTGTCCCTGGGTGAACACAGGGGGGTGTTCGACAAACCAGAGTTCGTCTGGGGCTTTGCTCGCAGCATCTCCAACACGTGCCAGCGTCTGATCGCGCATGGCGTGCCAGGTTGGTTCATAGGCAACCAACCCGAAGCGTCGCACGTGCAGCGGAACAACCACGCTAGAGGACAACCTTAACAAGCGGGTGGCTGGTCAATGCACGGTAGAGGTTATCAAGCTGCTCTTTGGATTGCGCATTGATGGTGCACGTCAGGCTGACATACTTACCTGAGCTAGATGCACGCATCTCCATATCTTTGCCGTCATAGTCAGGGGCAAATTGATGCACGACGGACAGCACTTCCTGTGCCAGATCATTCTGGGCTAACCCCATAATCTTGAGGGGAAAAGCGCAGGGAAACTCCAAAAGAGTTTCTGCACCGCTACCCACGGGTTCTTTGGGCAAATCAGACGCATGCGTCATTTGATTTCTCCTGAGAGTTATTGGCGAACTGCGATATGTGGTTGGCCGCCCAATGCATCACGAATTTTTGCCTGAACGGCATCTGCATCAACGCGCGAAGTAAACGGCCCCACCTGGACACGATGCCAAGGCGGTTCGCTATAAACATGGACCTGAGCCGGCGTTAGCCAATCTAGCTCACGCAGCAGATGGTTACGTAAGACCTGCGCATTGAAACCATTCTGGAAGGCGCCCATCTGGACATAGGTACCCGGCTTCGGGACTTCTTCACCATATCGGGTTTTATCATCCAGCTTGGCATCATTTGCAGCCAGAGCATCCTTACTTAACTCTGCGTAGGTAACGCCACTCGGATCTGGAATGATCAGCTCAACACGGACCGGACTACTGCCCTGATCCACATACCCTAGCTTATAGGCGGCCGTGAATGACAGATCAATGATGCGGCCATTATGAAAGGGGCCCCGGTCATTTACACGCACAATAACACTACGATTGTTCTGCGTATTCGTGACCCGCACATAACAAGGCAACGGCAAAGTCGGATGCGCAGCTGTCATGGCGAACATATCGTAAGTGTCGCCATTAGATGTTTTTAGCCCATTGAACTTCGTGCCGTACCAACTCCCAATGCCCTGCTGCTGAAAGGGCTGCAAGCTGGTCATTGGTGTAAAGCTCATGCCAAGCACTGTATAGGGTTTATTGGCTGCATTACGCAAAGGTTCTAGACGCGGTGTGGCATTCGGAATCTGATCGATATTTTCCGGAATCTGCGCCGGCAGGCCGTCATCCTTATAAAAGCCCCCACCCTTGCGCGGATAGGGCTTCATCACATAACCGCCGGAGCTTTGCGGTGCGCTGACCACGGGCTTACGTGCCGGCGTGCTAGAACAGGCACTCAGTAGCACCGCGATGAAAATAGCCATCACTGTCATCGGCATGGGCTTATAGCGCAGCATCAACGATTGGTCCGGTGAGTTTCAATGCTCATAAGGATACCGAGTCCGGTGCATAGGGTCACGAGTGCGGTACCGCCATAGCTAATGAAGGGCAACGGCACACCCACCACTGGCAGAATACCCGAAACCATACCCATGTTAACGAAGGCATACGTAAAGAAGCCCATGGTAATTGCGCCAGCCAGCAAACGGTTGAATGTAGTGCTGGCACGTAAAGAAATACGCAACCCACGTTCAATCAAGAATCCGTACAGCACCACTAGAACAACATTGCCCAGCATCCCCCATTCTTCGGCAAACACCGCGAAAATAAAGTCGGTATGCTTCTCCGGAATAAACTCAAGCTGAGCCTGCGTTCCGCTCATATAGCCTTTACCAATCACGCCGCCAGATCCAATCGCAATCGTTGACTGAATGATGTGATAACCAGAACCCAGTGGGTCACTGGTCGGATCAATCAAGGTCAGAATCCGCTTCTGCTGGTAGTCATGAAGAAAGTTCCAGGCAAATGGGGCAACAGCCACTGCTGCCCCAGTCAAACCACCAATCACCCACCAGGAAAGACCCGCCAGAAAAATCACATAAAAGCCCGCCGAAAAGACCAGAATGGCCGTACCCAGATCGGGTTGTTTAGCAATCAGTGCCGAAGGGATCAGCAGGATGAGCAAAGCACCCAGGTATTTAGAAAACCAGCGCCGTTTCTCGAAATGATGGAAATACCAGGCCATTGCCAGGGGCATGGCAATCTTCATGATTTCCGATGGCTGAATCCGGGTAAAGCCCAGCGATAACCAGCGTTTGGCCCCATTCACCTTAATTCCGAAAAGCATGACCAATACCAGCAAGACCAGACCCAGCAAATACATCGGCCAAGCCAATTGCATGAGGCGTTGCGGCGGAATGCGTGCTACAACAAACATCAGGCCTACAGCCGCTGCCATATTCAGCAACTGCGAAGGCATACGCTCCTGCCCCGACCAGGTGGCCGAAAAAACCGTCAGCAAACCAACGGCCATAAGCAACGCGGTGATTCTGAATAGCGGAAAATCCACGTGCTCAGTCCAGGTCTGAACAAAGCCTCGCCAATTGATAGATCGACTCATGGCTTCTTTCTGACCGGCAAAGCCTGGTTGGCATTGCTAGGCATACGAACAAACGGGCCCGGCGTTGGGGTATTGAGTGCCTGCTGTGTATCGTAGTCATCATCCTGATGATCTACATAGTTTGCTGCGTCACGATACTCGGGTACTGGCTCTCCGGGCTCGTCCGGCGCAGGACCTTTAGGCACGATGCCCTGCAAGTAATAGTCAAATACCTGACGGGTGATCGGGGCGGCCGCTGTTGCACCAAAGCCAGCATTTTCAACAATAATCGCCAGAGCAATTTTGGGTTTATCTGCCGGGGCGAACGCAATAAACAAGGCATGATCACGCAAGAATTCCTTTGTGCCTCCATGCGAATAGGTGCCACCTTTCAAGCTAAAAACTTGAGCAGTACCCGTTTTCCCGGCAGCAACATACTTAGCTCCGGCAAATGCCCTAGTCCCTGTGCCTTCTTTATTGACGCCAATCATCGCGTTCTTGATGACTTCTACATGCTCTGGCTTAAGGGCTACTTCGTGCGACTTTTCAAGGGGGATTTCACGAACACCGCCTGACCGCGCATCTGTAATACTCCTCACGAGGTGCGGCTTATAACCGACGCCATCATTGGCCAGAATGGCTGTGGCCTGGGCCAACTGAATCATCGTGTACGAGTTGTAACCCTGACCAATACCAATTGAAATAGTTTCCCCGGCGTACCACTTCTGTTGCTCTGGTCGCTTAAATCGACGTTGCTTCCACTCCTGGGAAGGGAGAATCCCTCGTGACTCCCCGTCGATATCGATACCTGTCTTACTGCCTAAGCCCAACTGCCCCATAAATCCGGCGATGCCATCAATACCCCAATCATTGGCCAGGGTGTAGTAATAGGTGTCACAGGAATGAACAATAGAGCTGTACATGTTTACCATGCCATGCCCGCCCTTCTTGTCATCGCGAAAGGTATGGTTGCCGAAGTTGAAGTAGCCAGGATCACTAATGGCTTGCTGTGGCGTACGCTTTCCTGCCGTTAGGGCTCCCAGCGCCATAAACGGTTTAAAAGTCGAGCCGGGTGGATAAGCACTATAAATCGCGCGATTAAGAAGCGGCTTGTTGACGTCTGTATTCAACACATCCCAATCGTCACTTCGAATTCCATCTACAAAGAGATTCGGATCATAGGTGGGCATGGAAACCAGCGCCAGGATTTCACCGTTAGCGGGATCAATCGCCACCAGCGCACCACGCCGTTTGCCAAAAGCCGTTTCCGCCACCTGCTGCAATTTGGCATCGATGGTCAGATTTAAATTATTACCCGAGACAGGCGGCGTACGCGAAAGCACACGGATACCTCGCCCACCCGCATCCACTTCGACACTTTCGAATCCGCTAATGCCGTGCATTTCAAACTCGTAGCGCTGCTCCAGGCCCGTTTTACCAATATGGTCTGTGCCACGATAGTTGGCCGCCTGACCTTCTTCGTCAATACGTTCAAGGTCCTTGGTATTGATACGGCCCATGTAACCTAATGCATGAGATGCCGTTTCGCCTAAAGGATAGCTACGAAATAGCCGGGCACGAACTTCCACACCAGGAAAGCGATAACGTTGGGCAGCAAAGCGTGCAACTTCTTCTTCGGTTAAGCGTGAACGAATTGGAATCGACTCGAAGGTTTTAGCTTCACGCAACAATTGTTTGAAACGACGCTTATCTTTGCCCTCGATGGTTACCACCTTTGACAAGGCTTCAATCGTTTCGTCAATCGGGCCAGCGCGGCCGGGCACGATCTCCAGCGTATAGGCCGATGTATTCGTAGCCATCAGGACACCGTTGCGGTCAAAAATCAGTCCGCGGTTCGGCACCACCGGCACCAGCGTTAAACGGTTATCTTCGGCACGCGTTGTGTAATAACTATTTTCAACGACACCCAGCCAGAAAAAACGCAACACGAGGATAAAGAAAGCCACCAGCATAATCACCGAGGCGGTACCTAGCCGTCCCTGAAACTTCTGGTTGGCGTCTCTGTCTTCGAAATGCGTCATGGATCAGATCGGGCGCTCGTAGTCCCGGTCATTTGACAGGAACTGCGGCAGCATCAACACATAGGTTGCCGGCACCCAAAGAGCCGCCGTGACTAATGGCTGAACGAAATAGAACAAGCTGGGCAACTCATCGCCAGCAAACCAGCGTATGAGCACCTGCAGGCAAGCGCCCGCGAAAATAATCGGTAATACATTAATCAATTGTTGTTTCAGCGGTAGCCAGAGAATACGGTGTGCCATCACTCGACTTATATACGACATCAGCACATAGGCAAGCGCATGCTGGCCCATCAGGCTACCATCCACCACATCCATCAGGATGCCGAGCACAAAGGCGCTGCCCGTGCCGACAATCAGTGGCGAACGAATTGACCAGAACACGATAACGAGCGCGACCCAATCCGGAAACCACGGCCAGAAAGACGTGGGCAGGAGATTCATAAAGAACGCCAACAACAAAGTCAGGCGAATAAAACTGGGACGTGCAGGTCGCAGCAAACGAGAGGATTGAAAATCAATCTGCATGATTACTGAGCCTTACGCTTCTTCTTGGTCATCGTTGTACCGCTGGCCTGATCTGCCGGACGATCTAAGGATGCCGGCCGTTCAGTAGATACTGCAACAGGCTCGAGCAACAACACTTCACCGTATCGGCCCATACCCGCAGCTGGCGTCAGAATGAATTTAGAGAAGATGCCGTTAGGATCACTTTCCAGGCTTTCCACTTTGCCTACACGCAATCCGCGCGGATAAATGCCATCAATGCCCGACGTGACAATCCAGTCACCCACTTGCACATCGGCATTAGATGACATGTAACGCATTTCGAGACGACCGTCGCCAGTACCAAACACCACCGTGCGCAAACCATTGCGCACCACCTGTGCAGGAATCGATTGATTGCGATCCGTAAGCAACGTGACTTCTGCATAGTCAGGCGCTACTCGCGTCACCTGGCCAACGACACCCTGATCATCAACCACAGGTTGACCTTCAATCACGCCCTGATCCGTACCGCGATCTAGAATTACACGACGGTTAAACGGGTCACGAGCACTATAAAGAATGGTCGCGGGCTGCACCCGAGCACCCAGAATTCGCTTGGTTTCGAGTAATTTACGTAGATACTGATTCTCGGCTTCGAGAATCTCTAGTCGTTGCGTCTTTTCAGCATCAACCAGACGAGCTTGTTTTAAAGCAGCGTTCTCCTGGCGCGCCTGATCAAGCGTAACGGCGTATTCATCAACGCGCGTGAACGCGATCACGGGCCACTGCACGACCTGCTTCAACGGATCTGTCAGCTGCGTCAACAATGCCCGCATTGGTTCCGTATAACGGAAACGGTCATCGAGCACCAACAATGAAATTGATGTGCAGACGTACAGAATCAACAGGGCCAGCGGTGCTGGCCCTTGCTTGAATAACGGAGGGGGTTGGTGATCCAGTCCCGACATCAGAAATCTCCGCCGGACCCGGAACAGACCCGAGGCTTCAGGTCATGACGCCTACGCGTCCCGGACATGGCGAGGGTTCTTATTCGCTGGCGAACACGTTACCCAGTTTATCCATCTTCTCGAGGGCGATGCCGCAACCGCGCACCACACAGGTCAGCGGATCTTCAGCCACCATTACTGGCAGACCAGTTTCTTCGCGCAGCAAACGATCCAGGTCGCGCAGCAATGCACCGCCACCCGTCAGGATCAGGCCACGTTCGGCAATATCCGCACCCAGTTCCGGCGGGGTCTGTTCCAGCGCCTGCTTCACAGCCGTAACGATCTGGTTAGTTGGCTCTGAGAGCGCTTCCAGAATTTCGTTCGAAGTCACGGTGAAGGTACGTGGGATACCTTCAGCCAGATTGCGGCCCTTCACTTCCATTTCCAGAACTTCAACGCCCGGGAATGCCGTACCGATTTGCTTCTTGATATTTTCTGCGGTGGTTTCACCGATCAGCATGCCGTAGTTACGACGGATGTAGTTGATGATCGATTCATCGAACTTATCGCCGCCCACACGTACCGAGGTTGAGTAGACCATCCCACCCAGCGAGATAACGCCCACTTCAGTGGTGCCACCGCCGATATCAACAACCATCGAACCCGTAGCATCTTCAACCGGCAAACCGGCGCCAATCGCGGCAGCCATTGGTTCTTCAATAAGATATACCTGCGATGCGCCGGCACCCAGGGCTGATTCACGAATCGCACGGCGCTCAACCTGCGTCGAACCACAAGGCACACAAATAATGATGCGTGGCGACGGGGCAAACATGCGCACATCGTGCACGCGCTTGATGAACTGCTTGAGCATCTGCTCGGTCACCGTAAAGTCGGCGATCACACCATCCTTCATCGGACGAATGGCATTGATGCTGCCCGGGGTTTTACCCAGCATCATCTTGGCTTCTTTACCAACGGCTTCAATCGACTTGCGTGCGCTCGGGCCGCCGTCTGTCCGAATGGCAACGACCGAAGGCTCGTCCAGCACGATGCCTTTGCCACGCGAATAAATCAGCGTATTGGCGGTACCCAGATCGATAGCCAGGTCGTTAGAAAACATTCCGCGAAACAGTCCGAACATGAAACACTCCAAATCTAAAATAAGGGCATGCGCGCAGAATTCGTTATTCGCGCTGCAGTGCAGCGGGGCACCAGAACTGAACCCCGACCAAACCACGTATAATACCGCAAATTCAAGGGGATATTCCAAGGAATGCCTTAAGCATATCCCCGGGTTGACGACCTGATTTCGTCCCCTTGGCCAGCTATTTGAGAGGTCAAGGTCGGTTTTATCGCTCAATTTCACGTTTACTGACGGCAACCACAGATTCACACCATGGCTTTTACCCCTGAAGACGTACAAAGACTGGCAAAACTAGCCAGAATCGAGCTCGAACCCGAGCAGATTTCTGCCACCTTAGGCCATCTGGACAACATTTTCGGCATGATTGCCGACATGCGCCAGGTTAATACCGAAGGTATCGCCCCTATGGCCCACGCCTGCGACGTGGCCCAGCGCCTGCGCACTGATGCCGTTACCGAGGGCAGTGTTGCCCAGCGTGACCGCTGCCTGGCCCTGGCGCCCGAAGCAGAAGCCGGCCTGTTCCTCGTGCCGAAGGTGATCGAATGATTAACGCCAGCCTTAAAGAACTGGCCGCTGCCCTAGCCGCCAAGCAGGTTTCCAGCCTGGAACTCACCGACCTCTATCTGAGTCGTATCGCCCAACACAACCCGCTGATCAACGCCTTCGTAACGGTTGATGAAGAAAAGTCCCGTGCCGCCGCCAAAGCGGCTGACGCCGTCCGCGCCGCTGGCAATGCCGGCCCGCTTACCGGTGTGCCTATCGCCCACAAGGACATCTTCTGTCAGGACGGCTGGCGCACCACTTGCGGCTCGCGCATGCTGGAAAACTTCATCGCACCATACAACGCCACCGTTATTGAACGCTGCAACCAGGCCGGCCTGGTGCCGCTGGGCAAGGTCAACATGGACGAATTTGCCATGGGCTCGTCCAACGAAACATCTTATTACGGTCCCGTACGCAACCCCTGGGATACCGATCGCGTTCCCGGCGGATCATCGGGTGGCTCGGCGGCTGCCGTCGCTGCACGCCTGGCGCCCGCTGCTACCGGTACCGATACGGGTGGCTCGATTCGTCAACCCGCTGCGCTCTGCGGCCTCACTGGCCTTAAGCCTTCTTACGGCACCGTGTCTCGTTGGGGCATGATCGCTTTTGCCTCATCCCTCGACCAAGCTGGCCCAATGGCCGCTTCGGCCGAAGACTGTGGCCTGTTACTCAATGCCTTTGCGGGTTTTGATGCCAAAGACTCCACCAGCCTGGAACGTGACAACGAGGATTACACCCGTTCGCTAGATCAGCCCCTCAAAGGTCTACGCATCGGCTTGCCCAAAGAGTTCTTTGGCGCAGACGGCGATGCCGCCACCATGGCAGCTATCGAAGCGGCTCTGACTGAATACCGCAAACTCGGTGCCGAAACGGTTGAGGTCTCGCTACCTTCGATTAGCCAATCGGTATCCGCTTATTACGTGATCGCACCGGCCGAAGCCAGTTCCAACCTATCGCGTTTTGATGGCGTGCGTTACGGCTATCGCGCACCGGAATACACCGACCTCAACGACATGTACGCAAAATCGCGCGCGCAGGGTTTCGGTGAAGAAGTAAAACGCCGCATCCTCATCGGTACCTACGTGCTGTCGCACGGCTACTACGATGCCTATTATCTGCAGGCACAACGTATTCGCCGCCTGATTGCCCATGATTTCGACGCCGCCTTCAAACAATGTGACGTCATCGCCAGCCCAACAACGCCGGGCACGGCCTTCAAGTTCGGCGAAAAGTCAGGCGACCCTGTGCAGATGTACCTGTCAGACATCTACACCATTGGCGTTAACCTGGCCGGCATTCCGGCACTGTCGCACCCCTGCGGCGAGATCAACGGTCTGCCCACAGGCATGCAACTGATCGGCCCGTACTTCAGCGAGCATCGTCTGCTCAACGTCACGCATCAATATCAGCAAGTTACCGATTGGCATCGTCGGATGCCAACGGCCTTCGCCTGATTCACCCACCGAATACAGAGAGAAACGTATGACCTGGGAAGTTGTTATCGGCATCGAAACGCATGCCCAACTCGCCACCCAATCGAAAATCTTTTCGGGGGCCTCCACTGCCTTCGGCGCCGAGCCGAATGTACAAACCAGCCTAATCGACCTGGCCATGCCGGGCGTTCTGCCGGTAGTGAATCGCGAGGCCGTTGGCTGTGCCATCCGCTTTGGTTTGGCCGTTGGTGCCAAGATCGACCAGCACTCCATTTTTGCCCGCAAAAATTATTTCTATCCGGATCTGCCTAAGGGCTACCAGATCAGTCAATTTGAAAACCCCGTAGTTGTGGGCGGCCAGATCGTTCTGCAACTTGGCCAGGGCGATGATGCCGTTGAAAAAGTCGTTAACCTCACCCGTGCACACATGGAAGAAGATGCGGGCAAGTCACTGCATGAAGACTTCCAGGGCAGCACCGGCATCGACCTTAATCGTGCCGGCACGCCGCTGCTCGAAATTGTTTCCGAACCAGAAATGCGTTCGTCAGCAGAAGCCGTCGCCTACGCTCGTGCACTGCACAGTCTGGTACGCTGGATCGGCATCTGTGATGGCAACATGCAGGAAGGCTCCTTCCGTTGCGATGCCAACGTCTCGGTACGCAAGCCCGGCCAGCCGTTCGGTACGCGTCGCGAAATCAAGAACTTGAACTCCTTCCGCTTCATGCAACAGGCCATCGACTTTGAAGTCCAATGGCAGATCAATGAACTGGAAGAGGGTCGCGCTATTCAGCAGGCGACCGTACTGTTCGATCCGGACACCGGTGAAACCCGCGCCATGCGTAGCAAAGAAGATGCGATGGATTACCGCTACTTCCCGGACCCAGATCTACTACCGGTTGTGATTAGCGATGATTGGATTGCCCGCGTGCGCGGCGAAATGCCTGAGTTACCGCAAGCCATGCGCGAGCGCTTCCAGACGCTGGGCCTTTCGGCTTACGATGCCGCCGCTGTAACCGCCTCACTGGAAATCGCCCGTTACTACGAAGGCACAATCAAGGTGGCTGGCAACGCGCAAGCCAAGGTTGCTGCCAACTGGATCATGGGTGACTTCTCGGCGCGCCTCAACCGCGAAGGCCTCGATATCGACGCCGCACCAGTAACCCCGGAACAACTCGGCGGTCTTATCGCCCGCATTGCAGACCAAACCATCTCAAACGCCATTGGCAAAAAAGTATTCGATGCGCTGTGGCAGGGTCAGGGCAAAACAGCTGACGAAATCATTGAAGCCCAAGGCCTGAAACAAATCACCGACACCGGTGCCATTGAGGCTTTGGTTGATGAAGTCATCGCTGCCAACCCCGGCAACGTTGCCGAGTTCAAGGCCGGCAAGGAAAAGGCGCTTAATGCATTGGTCGGCCAGATCATGAAAGCAGCGAAGGGCAAAGCCAATCCACAGCAGGTAAATGATCTACTGAAGAAGAAACTGGGCTAAAAAGTTTTGCGCTAGCCAATTAAGCTTGGCTAGCGCCGCCTAATGTGTCAAGGTATTTTCTGCCAAGATTTTTGGGTAATCTGCTCCGGTTTCTCATACAGCAACCAGCAACACCACCGGCAGCTGCGTCATAGATCAGCCTGATTTGAATACCCTGAAACAAAATCTTCTAGACAGTTGCCTTCACCAAGCCTGATTCTTCTGACTTTGCCAATGTTGGCACCATATACGTGGATACTAATTGAGGCGGCATCCGTGTCATTTTTAATTCGATGCCAATCACCGATGGCAGGGGAAACGGCATCAACCTGCCCCGGTAAAAGCTGATGACTCACCCCGCTGTAACGAGGCATGCCATCCTTTAGTTCAAATTCGTCACATGTTTCAACGCCCTCAAGCATTCCAACCAAACCCCAGACTGTATGGTTGTGTATCGATGATGTCTGATGTGGCCCCCAGACAAAACTGACAACAGAGAAACGCTCTTCAGGATCACAGTAAAGCAGAAATTGTTGATAGGACTGCGAACTTGACTGCCTATAGTTTTCCGGTAGCCAACTTTGATTTGAAACAAGCTCAGCAAGAAGGCACTTGCCTTCAGCAACAATCTCAGCCTCCAACTTTGCAGAAGAAATCAATTCTGTCATCTTATCTATGAAGTTGCCAAAGGCTGGGTTATCGGTTTTCATATCCGAGTCTGCCTCAATGGAGGTCTACCATTTTTGGTACTGAACGATTCATAAGAACCCACTTGTCTTAGCTTCATTAATCCAGGCTGGATACAACGATTCGGCATTGGTGATGTCTAAACTGTAACGCCTGTTATCTGTGTTTCTGTCGCACAAACTGCACTCTATCCGGAACTATGCCCTAGCAGCGCAGGGTTGTCATGCCATTCCAAGGCCAGATCATAGACATTTTTACCTGATGCACGCGGTGCTGCCGTGCCCGAGACCGTAATAGGGTCATATTTTGCACCTTCAACAATGCCATTTTTGAAGAAAAGCAAATAGTACAGGCCATTTTCGAGGACAACGGCCGCGATGTTATAACCTGTTTCGCTTGTGCCCAACCAGATCAGGAAAACATTAAAGCAAGCATCACATTGGAAAAATGTCGGTATTGGTCGGTATTGGCCACATTTGGATGCGTACTTATTTATCTTACCTATATATAATTAATCAAGCCGAAGTGAGGCGTGAACATTTTCTGCACACAAAAATTATCCTTAATTCCCCATCATGAAAAAAAATCTATTCACACTTTTGATCGCATCGTTTTGCGCCGCTTTAATTGGTTGTGGCAGTGGCAGTGGTTCACAAACGCCTGCACCAACTACATCGTCTGTAAAGACGGCCGGTGATAGCCTGTCGGATATTGGCACTTTTGGATTTGTCTTTACCGTCCAAACGTCACCCGCAAGCATGATTTGGACCCAAGCAGTGGCCACTTCGGTGGGTTTTAATAGCCTGTGTCCTCGATATGCACCGACAAGTGCCGACTTACTGACACCCATACTTAACCCCAAAGCAACCGCTTGTACTGCCTACGCAGTGGGTGGCGCCACCATTTCAGGAAACGAAGGTGACGGCTGGTCGATTATTACGCAGCTTGAAAACATGGCAGCAGCAGGAATCGGTGAGAATGATCTGGTTCTGATTAATGGCGGTGGTAACGACGCAGTTGCAGCCCTTTCAAGCACCCCCGTTGATCCGGTTCAGCTTGCAAAAACCTTCAGCGATGCGATCAAGCGCACAGTATTGGCCTCAAAAGTGAAGCGTGTCGTCGTTGCCAACATTCCTGACGTGACGCTAACCCCAAGATTCCAGCCGTATATCGCCTATAAAGATATTGTTCAGGGGTGGGTTAAGGCATTTAACGATGAGCTACTCAAGCAGTTTGCGACGGAACCGCGTGTCATGATTTTTGATCTTTATGCCGAATTGACCAAATGGTCGAGCACGCCCCAAGCCTATGGCATCACGAATGCGACTGATGCGGCGTGCCCTGATAACGCATGGGGTTTCAATATTGCAGGGTGTACCTCAGAAGTTCTGAATTCCGAACCGGGCAAAGTGGCTAACTGGTGGACGACCTATCTGTTCTCGGACTACTTCCATCCCACCCCTAAAATTCATCAGATGTTTGCAGATCATGTGAATGAACGGCTAAAAGCCCGTGGCTGGTTCTACTAAATACTTGCCTTGAAAGGAGGGGTAACTTGCCAATGAAAAATCAGGCCGTTGTCCGCGTTCTGATTTTATCCTTGCTTCTTGCGGGATTACCTGCATGTGGCTCGTCACAGGATGCCAATAACTGCAGGTCGGGCACCTCCGGCCTGAAGTGCGCGCCTTAAAGATGACATAACCTTTCATGTCACTATGATTTCCCGTCGCGAATTCCTAAAGTTCGGTGGATCGGCTGCGATGTTGGCGACTTTTCCTGAAAGCATACGCAAGGCTTTAGCAATCCCGGCCCATAACGCCACTGGCACCATTCAGGACGTCAAGCATGTGGTAATCCTGATGCAGGAGAACCGGTCGTTTGACCATTTCTTTGGGACCTTGCGTGGTGTACGTGGATTCGCTGACCGCTTTACCATTCCTCTGCCCCAAAATCGCACCGTCTGGCAACAAGATGATGGTCAGGGAAATTTTGTGATGCCTTTCCGGCTGGATCAGACGCTCGGTAACGCACAGCGATTTTCTCCTAAAGGTGAGCACAGTTGGATTGATGCACGCGATGCCTGGGACATGGGTCGCATGGCAGCCTGGGTTAAATCAAAAAAACCCCTCTCTATGGCGTACTTCGGTCGCCAGGAATTAGCCTTCCAGTTTGCGTTGGCGGAAGCCTTTACGATCTGCGATGCCTATTTCTGCTCTTTACATGGTGGCACGAACACAAATCGACTATTTCACATGACGGGGACCAATGGCCCCAGCGGCGATGGTCCAAACGCAACCAGAAAATCCATTGTCAATAACTTTTGGGACACGATCAACGAAGTTGATAATGGCACCGTTGGTTACGATTGGACGACTTATCCGGAACGCCTACAACAGGCCGGCGTTAGCTGGATGGTCTACCAGAATATGCCAGATAATTTCTACGATAACGCTTTGGTTGGCTTTAAGCCCTATCGCAAAGCAAACGTAGACTCGGGTCGCCCAGTATCGAATGCCTTTACTTACAGATCACCGCCTTATGACCCAAGCCTGGATGCCCGTTTTCCTTTGTATAAAGGGATTGCGAACACCATGCCGGATGGCGGTTTTTTGACAAAATTCCGTGAGGATATTTTAAATAACCAGCTCCCACAGGTATCTTGGCTTGCGGCGCCAGAGGCCTATTGTGAGCATCCGACTTCTTCGAGCCCTATCCAGGGTGCTTGGTATACCCAACAGGTTCTGGATGCTTTGACTGCAAATCCAGAGGTATGGAGCAAAACCGTTCTAATCGTCAATTTTGACGAAAACGATGGCTACTTTGATCATATGCCACCGCCCTGCCCGCCTTCGCGTGTGAATGGAGTGCTTTCAGGAAAAACAACGCTCCCTGAATCTGCATTATCACCTGATTACTATACGCACCCATCCTATTACACTGCTGCGACACCGGGGGAGCCCATGCCCGAATGGACGCAGCCGGATGGTGATTGTTATGGCCCGGGTCCGCGCGTTCCCATGTACGTAATCTCTCCTTGGAGCCGTGGCGGATGGGTTAACTCTCAGGTTTTCGACCATACCTCCGTACTCCGGTTTCTTGAGGCCCGCTTTGGTGTTAGGGAAACCCAGATCAGCGATTATCGGCGCGCCGTATTCGGCGATCTCACCTCAGCTTTTAACTTTGCCACACCCAATGACTCACTTCCCTCGCTGAACGTTAGCCTGACAAAGGCGGGCGCCGATCAGTTACGTCTCGCCCAGGAGGCCATGAACCCAATTACAGCGCCATCGCGGCCATCTATGCCGTTTCAGGCCCAGGTCCAGTGCCCGTCACGTGCATTGCCTTATGAACTGCATACAAGTGCGCGTGTAGATCCATCAGCGCGTACTGTTCGGTTAATCTTTGCCAATAGCGGAACTGCTGCAGCGGTTTTCCATGTGTATGACCAGCAGAATTTGGAGGCTGTGCCACGTCGGTACATGGTTGAGGCTGGTAAACAGCTTGAAGACACCTGGCCCGCAACTGGCAATCATGGTCTGTACGACTTGTGGATTCTAGGCCCCAACGGCTATCACCGTTCATTTTCTGGTCAGACATCGCTCAGCCAATCGAACGATGCTGCGCGGCCTGAAATTCAGGTGTGCTACGACGTGGTTAAAGGCGATGTCTATTTGCATCTCAGTAATGACAGTAAAACTCGCTGCACCATAACGGCTGTACCGGATGCGGTCTATGGTGGCGTTACGCAACGAGCCCAATTAGGAGACCAATGCAATTTTGCCGAACTGCATTGGGATTTACAGGCTAATGGCTGTTGGTACGATGTGACCGTAACCAGTAGTCACGATCCGCTGTGGCGACGTCGCTTTGCCGGTCGTGTAGAAACCGGCAAAGATGCAGTAACCGATCCGGCAATGTGAGAAACAATTTAATTCTTTGATACCAATCAGGGGCATGTGATGAGCCTTTCCTTCTACCATCAACTGTGTTGATTTGTTCACCAAACGGCCTTTGATACTTCTCGCCATAACAAGAGCATCTGAGCCAGCCAAACGTTATCCATCACCGATCTTGCGTTTGCAACTTACATTTTCTTCATCATTCAAAGATAAGCTGGAATATCAAAGGCCAGCAGCGCATAGCTTCGGCCCACGACATTAAATTCGGTTAGCTGTGTCATGCCCAATTTATCGCGATGTGCTTTAAGTGATGCCGGGTTGGTCAGGCTCACAAATGCTAAACCCATGTCGTAACGTCCGCGAACGGTTGCCATAAAGCCCTGCCAGAGCTTCGCTGAAAGTCCTTGCCCGGCATAGGCTTCATCTACGCATACTGGGCCATATAGGCAGAGCCGAAATGATGACAGCGAACGGCCTTTGCACTCAAGCTGAGTGACTAGTCTATCGATGTTCTGGAAGATCGCATCGCTACCCTCACTAGGCACAGGTGATGAACCGGCAACTGCCGCAATAGCACCATCATTTGCAACGGCAACGACCATGCCCGGTGAGCACACCATGTCTTCGAGCTCGGCCACGCTAAATTCAACGGAGATAAATCCACGCGCTTTCTGTGCATCACTCAACCGGCCGATGTAATACTTGGCCAGCAATTCAGATATGCCTTGCACATCATCTAAGGTTGCTGGCCTGATTAACATCAAATGCCGTACTGCTCGCGATAAGCTGCCACGGCTGGACGGTGACTGGTTAGCTCTGTGTTGTCTTTAAGGAAGTCGAGCAGATCGGCCAGATTAGCGATGGCGATGACAGGGATGCCGTAAGAAGCAGAGACCTCCTGCACCGCTGACAATTCGCCCGTGCCGCGCTCCATACGATCCAGCGCAATCAGAACACCGGCCGGGGTAGCGCCCTGCGCACGAATGAGCTCGACCGATTCACGCACCGAGGTGCCAGCCGAGATAACGTCGTCAACGATCAATACCCGGCCTTTAAGCGGTGCGCCCACAATAGTGCCGCCTTCGCCGTGATCTTTGGCTTCCTTACGGTTAAAGGCATAAGGAAAGTTATGGCCTTGCTGCGCCAGCACCACCGAGATTGCTGCAACGAGCGGAATGCCTTTGTAAGCGGGGCCAAACAGCATGTCGAATGCCACACCACCGTTGACGGCACGCTCTGCATAAAATTCAGAAAGCTTAGCCAGTGCGGCGCCATCCTGGAATAACCCCGAATTAAAGAAGTACGGGGAGAGTCGCCCCGCTTTGGTTTTGAATTCCCCGAAACGCAGGACATTCTGATCGAGGGCAAAACGGATGAAATCGTGGCTCAATGACGACATATCAATCTTTCAGGAGTTCTTGAATCAATAACCGCATTATCTCAAGAACTTGGCTGTTATCACACGCCACGATCGAACAGCTAAATACCTGCCTAGATCATCCGGTCGATTAGTTCGATCCAGTGACGTACCGGTACATCGGTACCGGACTGGAGGTGATTGATGCACCCCACATTACCGGAAACGATTTCCTGCGGCTCAGTCTTCAGCAGATTCGTCAGCTTACGGCCGAGGAGTTCTTGTGACAGCGCCGGCTGCAAAATGGCATAGGTGCCGGCTGAACCGCAGCAGAGGTGACTATCCTGACAGAGGCGCACGGTGACGCCGAGCGCGCCTAGCAACCCCTCGACCGGCCCCCGAATTTTCTGGCCATGTTGCAAGGTGCACGGTGGATGATAAGTTACGCGCTCTGGAATGCCGCCAGCACGTTTGGTCGTAGCCATCGTTAGCAAATCAGCCTGATAGCTCGGAAGAATTTCGCTGACATCTTTGGCCATCGCCGAGATACGTTTCGATTTCTCTGCATAGACCGAATCGTGCGCCAGAATTTCTGCATAGTCCTTAATCATCACGCCACAACCTGAAGCATTGATGACGATGGTATCCAAACCATTCTCAACATGTGGCCACCAGGCATCGATATTGCGCTTCATCTGTGCTTCTGCACCCTGATGATCGTTTAAATGCTGTCGAATCGCACCACAGCATTCGGCATCAGAGGCAATCACCAATTCAATGCCCAGCTTATCGAATACGCGCGCTGTGGCTGCATCAACATTGGGCATCAAGCCAGGTTGCACACACCCCACATGCAGCAGCATTTTTGTTTTATGCGTTGCGGTAGGCCAAGAGCCCGCAGCCGGAGCGGCCTGGATTTTTTTCTTAAGCGTTGCCGGCATTAGGGGGCGCAACTTGTGACCCATGCCCAATAGAAATGAAAACACCGCCCGCCTGCTTAAGGTTTCACGAATCAACCAACGCTCAAGCCGTTGCGATAGTGGTCGAACTACGCGCTCATCTACATAGCGTCGGCCAATATCCACCAACCTGCCGTAACGCACACCAGACGGGCAAGTCGATTCGCAATTGCGGCAGGTCAGACAACGATCGAGATGGCTCTGCGTCTTTGCCGTTACCGGCGCACCTTCGACCATCTGCTTCATTAGATAGATACGACCACGCGGACCATCTAGCTCGTCACCGAGTAATTGATAGGTGGGGCAAGTGGCCGTACAAAAACCACAGTGCACGCACTTATTAACGATCTCTTTAACCGCGCCAATGTCGGGATCGTTTTGAAACTCGGGCGTTATATTGATCTGCATCTTACAAACCCTGATAGAGTCGGCCCGGGTTAAATATCCCGTGTGGATCAAAGGTGTTTTTCAAGCGTTGATGAATTGCCAGCAGTGCGGGATTCAATTTATCAAACACATCACCAATAGCATGCTGATTATTAAATAAGACCGCATGGCCACCCATACTGCGAGCAAGCATGCGTATGGACTCGGGCGACGCATCACTCCACAGCCAGCGTTGGGCACCACCCCATTCAATTAATTGATCCTGCGCCCCTGGAATCGTCGCTGCATTAATGGCCGGCGCAATCGCAGGCAGCGACATTCGCCATAGCGAACCCCTACCCGACATGACGCTCGCGTTACAAAAGAATGCATGCGTCTGATTTTGTAGGTCTATCCAGAGCTTTAGCGCAACATCTGGCGCCAGCTTGGTGCCGCCTAGCTGCTGCTCGGCAGAGGCAACGGCTGCCCGCGCGCCTGCAAGACGCACACTCAATACACCCTGGTACCAGGCACTTCCAGTAATCGGCAAAGGCTTGGCTGACCATGCATTAACCTGGTGAATTGCCGCCGCTTCTGAAAGTTCAAAACACAGGGTGCTCTGCGCCAGCGGGACAGGCAATACCTTTAGAGATACTTGCGTCATCAAACCCAGGATGCCGAGCGACCCCGTCATTAGGCGCGAGACATCATAACCGGCCACGTTCTTCATCACCTGGCCACCAAACTTCAGCTCGTCACCCTTGCCGTCGATGATATGCAAACCCAACACAAAGTCACGCACACCACCGGCGTAAGGCCGTGCCGGGCCAGACAAGCCAGCGGCAATTACACCGCCCAGGGTTGACGCCAATGAATAACGCGGCGGCTCGAAGGGCAACATCTGCCCACGCTCGGCCAGCGCCTTTTCCAGTTCGACAATGGTTGTGCCTGCACGTGCCGTCAACACCAATTCGGCTGGATCATAATCCAGAATGCCGGTATGGCCTGGGGTAGATAACTTATTCTGCTCGTTCACTGCATTGCCGTACCAGCGTTTGCTGCCGGAGCCTTCAATAATCAGTGCGCTCTGTTGTCCAGCTGCATCTTTGATCTGCGCGACAAATTCGTTTGTTAAGTCAGCCATAGCGGTCTCTAGAAACGGGGCAGATTGGCGTGTGGCAATTGGCCACGATGTACGTGCATACGGCCATACTCTGCACAACGATGCAGGGTCGGTATGGCCTTATCCGGGTTCAACAGCTTCGCCGGGTCAAAGGCCGCTTTAACGCCGAAGAAGGCGTCCCGCTCCTTTTCATCAAACTGTACACACATGGTGTTGATCTTTTCGATGCCGACACCATGCTCACCCGTAATGGTGCCACCCAGAGCCACGCAGGCTTCGAGGATTTCATTACCGAATGTTTCTGCGCGATGCCACTGATCTTCATCGGCACCATCAAACAGAATCAGCGGATGCATATTGCCATCACCGGCATGGAAAACATTCATACAGCGGAGGCCGTATCGATCTTCCATTTCCTTGATCTGGTTCAACAGCGTTGCAATCGCTTTCTTCGGGATAGTGCCATCCATACAATAGTAATCAGGCGATATACGGCCTGCAGCTGGAAAGGCATTCTTACGCCCACTCCAGAACACCATGCGCTCGGCTTCACTCTGCGACACCTGGATACGAATCGCGCCCGACTCGCGCAATACGGCGCTCATGCGCTCGATTTCTTCGCTGACTTCTTCTTCCGTACCGTCCGACTCGCAAAGCAGAATGGCTTCTGCATCGAGGTCGTAACCGGCGTGAACAAATTCTTCCACAGCACGCGTTGCGGCCTTATCCATCATTTCCAGACCGGCGGGAATCAACCCGGCGGCAATGACATCGGCCACCGCATTACCGGCTTTGGTCATGTCATCAAAGCTGGCCATGATGACGCGGGCCACCGGTGGGCGTGGTACCAGACGCACAGTGACCTCAGTCACAACAGCTAGCATGCCTTCACTACCGATCATCACAGCAAGAAGATCTAGCCCTGGCGCATCTAGTGCCTCGGTGCCGAACTCCACAACTTCACCGTCCATCAATACCGCTCGCACCTGGATTACGTTATTCACTGTGAGGCCGTATTTCAGACAATGCACACCCCCAGAGTTTTCGGCAACGTTGCCGCCGATCGAACAGGCGATCTGGCTTGAAGGGTCGGGGGCGTAATAGAGCCCATAGGGCGCCGCCGCATCGGAGATGGCGAGGTTGCGCACACCTGGCTGCAGAACCGCCCGGCGACTCAACGGGTCAATAGTCAGAATCTGGTTCATCTTGGCGGTCGACAACACAATGCCTTCTTGTATGGGCATCGCGCCACCGGACAAACCGGTGCCCGCACCACGCGGCACAACTGGCACGCCGAACTCGTTGCAAACTTTTAATACCGCCCGAACCTGCGCTTCGTTTTCGGGCAATGCCACTGCCAATGGCAGGGTGCGATAGGCCGCGAGGCCATCACACTCGTAGGGCGATGTATCTTCCTTCTGCCACAAAAGATTTGCTGCCGGAAGAGCACGCTTTAGCGCTTCTATCAAACCCTGGTCGTTATCAGTCATACATGGATTATAGGAATAATCGATCACCCACTATATGAAAATTTTTACCCCGACGCATGAAGATTATTCACCCCTTCTGCCCCAGAGAATCTACTAGCCATTCAATAAATGCGGCGCATTCCCAACGGTCATCGACCCCGGGCTTCCAGCATAGATAGTGTCGGTTGGGTGCTTCGACTATGCGCTCGGAGAGTCTGACCAGCCGTCCTGTTTCTAACCAGGCCGAGCCCAGATTGGTGCGCGCCAGGCATACCCCCAATCCTGCTGCCGAAGCATCATAGAGCATGCCAAGGTCATTAAACTTGGCCATCGTCTGCAGTCTCGTTTTATCGAGTCGGCAGCTATCAAACCAGGTTTCCCAGGGTTCTAGCTCGCTGTGAATCATTAACGCTCTTGCCACCTGTTCTTCATTATCAAATCCGGCAAGGCCACCCACTTCATTGAGGTAATTCGGGCTGCAAGCGGGAGTCGCATGATCCGACAGGAGATGAACTGACTCCCTGTCGGCAAAAGGGCCTATACCAAAGCGCACTTCCAGATCGGTTTCCTGAGACACCACATTAAATAACGGAATAGAGACCTGTAAGACCAGATCGATTTCAGGATATGCGTAACGAAATAGCGGTAAGCGCGGCATCAATACCTGACGTGAAAATGTCGGCGTTACTGCAATGCGCAGCAGAGTGCGGTCGCCCTGCCCCCCTTCGGGCTCGCTTACCTGCAAGATAGCCAATGCCTCTCGCACGCGCTTAAGATAAGCCTCACCTTCAGGTGTCAGGCTAAAGTCCTTGCGGACAAACAGCTTAAATTTAAGTTGCGTTTCTATCTGACGAATACGATGGCTGATAGCACTCGGTGTGATGTGTAGCTCATCTGCAACCTGTGTTACGTTCCGATGACGCGCTAGGGCTTCAAATGCCAGTAATCCTTGAATGTTCGGAACTCTAGAAATCATGAGACTCTTTCAAGATCGCTTACTCGGATTGACCGGATAGCTGCTCAAGAAGCTTGAGCACAGCAATCGAATCATGCTCACCGAGGCCAGACCCTACCATCGCCTTAAACATCTGTGCCGTTGCAGCTGATGCCGGCAGGTAAAGCCCCAGATCATGAGCAGTCTGCATCACGATGTTCATGTCCTTTTCATGCATCCAGCTTTTGAAGCCGGGTTTGAAATTACGGTCGATCATCCGCTGGCCATGGTTTTCAAGAATTTTTGATCCGGCAAAGCCACCCATGAGCGCTTCACGCACTTTGGCTGGGTCCGTGCCGTTTTTCTTGGCAAAAGCCATGGCTTCTGCCACGGCCAGCACACCAACCCCAGTCAGAATCTGATTGGCTGCTTTGGCGACCTGACCTGCGCCCGAAACGCCAATGTGAACAATGTTCTTGCCCATACAGGCGAACAGCGGTGCCACTTTCTCAAATGCGGCTTTATCGCCACCGACCATAATCGACAACGTGCCGGCAATTGCACCCACCTCGCCGCCAGAAACTGGCGCATCCAGGAAGGCAACGCCCTGAGCAGCCAGGTCCGCACCAATGCTTTTCGCAGCAGCGGGCGGGATCGTACTCATATCGACGGCAATCAGGCCTGCCCGCGCACTCTGCGCTACCCCATGTTTGCCCAGCATCACTTCCCGCACATCAGGCGCATCAGCCACCATGGAGAATATGACATCCACCACTGCTGCAACCGCAGCCGGACTTTCCGCTCCCTTGGCGCCCGCCGTTATAAGCGGCGTCATCGAGTCTTTGCGACGCGCCCAAACCGTAACGTCGTAACCCGCTTTCAGCAGATTAAGCGCCATTGGGCGGCCCATAATGCCCAAACCAACAAAACCGACACGCATAGCAACTCCTAAACGCTTAGAGGCGGATAACTTCAAGGATAATGATCAGAAGTTTCTCACATACTGTTATGAACTGAACATGCGCATTATTTCCGCAAATCTCAACGGGATCCGCTCTGCCTGGAAAAAAGGCTTTGCCGAATGGCTCGCCACCCAACAGGCCGACGCTGTCTGCGCCCAGGAAGTTCGGGCCACGCTCAAAGATATGGCTAAAGACGGCACCATGGAAAACCCGAGTGGCCTTACTGGCTACTGGCATCTGGCCGAACGCCCCGGCTATAGCGGTGTAGGTATCTGGACGCCGCATAAACCCCAGCAAATTACTCAGGGGATCGGCCATCCGGATTTCGATGCCGAAGGGCGTTATCTGGAACTTGATCTGGGGAAAGTCACCGTTGTTTCGCTTTATCTGCCTTCCGGTTCTAGCTCACCCGAGCGCCAGGTGGCCAAATTCCACTTCATGGATGAATTCCTGCCACGCATGGCCGCCCTTAAAGCTTCCGGCCGTGAGGTGATTATTTGTGGCGACTGGAATATTGCCCATAAAGAACAAGACCTTAAAAACTGGAAGTCGAACCAAAAGAACTCCGGTTTCCTACCAGAAGAGCGCGCCTGGATGAGCAAGCTGATTGACGAACTCGGTTGGGTCGATGTCTATCGTGCAATACATCCCAATACCACTGCTGATTGTTACACCTGGTGGAGCAATCGCGGGCAGGCTTATGCCAATAATGTAGGTTGGCGTATCGATTACCAGATCGCAACCCCCGGCATCGCTGCCTTGGCACAGAGCGCGTCGGTTTACAAAGAACAAAAGTTCTCCGATCACGCACCGCTTGTCATTGATTACGACTTAACGCTTTAGCAAGATGACAATTGCAAGTGCCTCGCGTTAAGCGTAGGCTAAGTCTGCGAATGCATGATGCGCATTCGTGAAGACACACTTTGAAAGGATTCACATGTCGAACACCACCGCCTCTAAAGAAAAACTCGTTGCCGACCTGAAACTGGTCGTTGCTGATACAGAAGAGTTGCTGCGCGCTACTGCCGGCCAAGCAGGCGAAAAAGTCACCGAACTACGTGGCCGTCTTGAAAAGCGTCTGCAGGAAGCCAAAGTATCGCTAGCCGATGCTCAGGCTTACGCCACAGAAAAAGCCAAAGCAGCAGCTCATGCAGCCGATGACTTCGTTCAAACCGAACCCTGGAAGGCTGTCGGCATTGCTGCTGCACTAGGACTGGCACTCGGCGTACTGATTGGCCGTCGCTAATCGCTCGCACACCAGTACATGAAACTGCTCGACGCAGCACGCGATCAGATTCGCCAGTTACTCGGGGTGGTGCAAACCCGCCTCGAGTTGCTGGGTCTGGAACTTGCGGATGCACGCGACCATCTAGTCGCACTCTTTGCTTTTACAGCGGTGGCTGTGTTTTTTTCCGGCGTCACCGTTGTCACCTTATTAGCCTTACTGGTTGTTGCCTACTGGGAACAACGGCTTGCCATTCTGGGCGGTGCCACGGGTTTGTTTGCACTCCTAGCCGTATTAGCTATCTGGCGCGCCAGCTGCCACGCAAAAGCAGGCGCGGATATTTTTTCCGATAGTCTGCAGGCGCTGCAAACAGATCGGGCTGCGCTAAGACCGCCGGCCCAGGATAGCCATGTCAACACTGACTGAACGCGCTATTAAACGCGGCCGGTTGCTAGAACGCATTAGCCAGCAACGGATAGCCCTTGCCGTGAGTTGCGCTCCAATCGCAGAGGCACTCAACGCGGCCGATCATGTGGTTGAAGGGGCTGAACGTACACGGCGCTGGATCAGTGAAAACCCGGTTGTCGTCGGGGTGGGGCTTTTTGTGCTCGTGCTGTGGCGCCCCAAAGGGGCACTCAAACTTGCCAGCAAAGGTCTATTGGGTTGGCGTACGCTGCGCTTGATCCGTCAGAAGCTTGGCCCCTTGCTTGGGTAACTTACCGGCCTAGACACGTCCAAACGCTGGTTTAAACTGCTGCGCGCCAGATTCCCTGCTCGATCATTTGCCGCGTTGCCGCTTCCGCCCAACCGCGGTTAGCAGCAGGCGAGGCCGGGCTCGGATGTAACACGCGCCCAATATGCGGCTGATGTTTGCTGGAGGCTAATGCGCGCACGGCCTGCGCCTCAGCATATGCACCCACACCTACGACCCATTCCGGCTGCATCGTCTGCACTAGCGTACGCAAGTGTTCATCACAAGCAGCCACCACCGGTGCCATTTCCAGTGCAGGTAATTTATCCGGGGTCACATTCCGTGCATTATCAAAAAAGGCCAGGGGGCAATAGTTGGCAACGAAATGCTCTGCAAAGAACGCTTCCGGCGTACCAAAACGATCGCGGAACAAACCCCATAAGCGACGCCCGCTGACTTCTGATCGTGTACACGTCCAGCCTTCAATCGGTCGCTTCGGGTTCATATCCAGCGGCTGACGAATCGGTGCATCAATTCTTAACCAGTCATGCGCCACGCTAACTTCCCCGAAGGGCACGCCAATCTGCACCATACCGAAAGGCCCCGGATTCATACCGAGGAAGATGACCCGACGTGGTTGCGGTTGACCGCCCCACTGGGTCAGATATTGTGTGTGTGCCGCACCCGCATAATCCAGCGGGTTATAAACATGCGTTACCGGCGCAGAAAACGACAGCCCATCGAGCCGCGCAGAAAGTGTTTCAGCAGCAGCAATCAGCGCCCGCGCACTCATGCAGCATGAGCCTCGCTGGCAGTCCCTCGGTCATCTCCTGACCATGGCGCCACCTTGAAGAGCAGGAGCATGCCCGGGATCGCGAGAAATGCACACAACCAGAAGAACCCGTACCAACCGATCTGCTCCACGAGCCAACCCGCCGAAGCATTGACCAGTGTCCGCGGCACAGCAGCCAGGCTGGTGAAGAGCGCAAACTGGGTCGCCGTGTAAGCTCGATTCGTTGAGCGCGCGATGAACGCGACAAAGGCGGCCGTGCCCAGCCCCACACCCAGCGCTTCAAATCCAATGACCAGTGCCAGACTGGCCAGTTCTGCAGAACCGATGGTGCTTTGTGGGCCGGCCGATGCCAACCAGGCAAAACCGAAAATGGACACGACCTGCACCACGCCGAATAACCAGAGTGCACGATTAATACCCAGCTTCACCATCCACAAGCCGCCAAGCAGGCCACCAATCACGGCAGGCCACAGACCGGCGTTTTTTGCCACCAGACCAATATCGCTCTTGGCGTAACCCATGTCGAGATAGAAAGGCGTAGCAAGGGCCGTGCAGAGAGAATCCCCGAGTTTGTAGCAAAAGATAAAGGCCAAAACCAGCAGCGCACTCTTCCAGCCAGCACGCGCCATGAATTCGTTAAAGGGTTCAACAATCGCTTGTTTGAGCGTGCGTGGCGCCAGCGCATCGCCCTGCGGCTCTCGCACCCAGAATGTGGCCAACACGCCCGGCACCATAAATGCAGCCGTAATCCAGAACACTTCATTCCACGGCAAGTGATCTGCCAGAATCAGGGACACGGAACCTGGCACCAAACCAGCGACACGATAGGCGTTTACAAAGACGGAGTTACCGAGACCCAGCTCTTCATCTGAGAGCAGCTCTCGGCGAAAGGCATCCAGTGCAATATCCTGCGTGGCGGAGAACACGGCCACTAGGGCTGCGATCAACATGATCGTACTGATTTCTGTATGCGGATCAAAACCACCCAAGGCACCAATCGCACCCACCAGCCCCAATTGGGTTAGCAGCATCCAGCCACGACGACGGCCTAGCTTTAAAAAGTTCAGCCCATAGCGATCGAGCAACGGTGCCCAGATAAATTTCCAGGTGTACGGAAACTGAATCAATGCAAAGAGACCAATGGTCTTGAGGTTGACGCCACTAGAACGCAACCAGGCCGGCACTAGATTTAACAACAGGTAGAGCGGCAAGCCCGATGCAAAACCAATCAGGACGCAAATAGCCATGTGGCGCGTCCACAGGGCGCGCCACATACTGGGTTTCTTATCGACGCCCGCTTCGGTCATAGACGACCTAAACGGTAAATGGCCGTATCTGCCAGAAAGTTAATGTCTTCGGTTACCCGCTCTCCGTTGTCGAGCGCAATCGTCTCTAGTATTGCGATGCCTTGCTCCTGGCAAAGGGCTTCAAAATCAGCGATCGTAAAGAAACGGACATTCGGCGTATCGAACCATTGATACGGGAGGCTCTCCGAAACAGGCATCCGCCCTTTGAGAATGGCCTGCCGGTGCGTGTAGTACCCGAAGTTCGGGAAGGACACGACGGCTTCGCGTCCAACGCGTAGCAATTCCTTGAGCAGCCCAACGGTGTTCTGGATCATCTGCAATGAGAGCGACATGATCACATGATCAAAGGCGCCATCTTCAAAACCGGCCAGCCCACGTTCCAGATTTACCTGGATCACATTCACACCAGACTTCAAACAAGCCAGCACGCCGGCCGGATCCTTTTCGATGCCGTATCCGATCACCTGCTTCTCATCCATGAGCCGACGCAACAACAGGCCGTCACCGCAACCCAGATCGAGCACCCGTTCGCCCGGCTGTATCCAGCCGGCAATCGCATCCAGATCAGCGCGCAGGTCTGCAAGGTCCAGACGAATATGCTTGCGAGGTGTCATAGCACCACCTCCTCGAAGTAAGTGCGTAACACAGCGTGGTACTGTGCATCATCCATCAGGAACGAGTCATGGCCATGCACACTATCGATTTCGGCATAGCTCACCCGACGACCGTTATGCACTAGCGCTGTCATGATTTCACGACTGCGCTCGGGCGAGAAACGCCAGTCCGTCGTAAAGGCAACCAGCAGAAAATCTGCTTTGGCGCCAGCAAGTGCTGCATCCAGATTGCCCCCGGTCGATTCTGCTGGATCAAAATAATCCAGTGCCTTGGTCGTTAGCAGATAGGTATTCGCATCGAAGTAGCCGGAGAATTTCTCACCCTGATAACGCAAGTACGACTCGATCTGGAAATCGGTTTCATAACTGTACTTCAGTGCGCCGTCTTTCAGTGAGCGGCCAAACTTCTCAGCCATCTGATCATCAGACAAATAGGTGATATGCCCCAGCATGCGTGCCAGCTTGAGGCCACGGGCCGGCACCACACCTTGCTCATAATAATGTCCGCCGTAAAACTCCGGATCCGTCAGAATAGCCTGACGCGCGACTTCGTTAAAAGCAATATTCTGTGCCGTCAATTTAGGTGCTGAAGCAACTACAACGGCATGCTGCAAACGATCCGGATAAGACAGGGTCCATTGCAAAGCCTGCATCCCACCCAACGAACCACCGACCACCGCAGCCCAGCTCTGGACGCCCAAGTGATCTGCCAAGCGTGCCTGAGAGGCCACCCAATCTTCTACAGTCACTACCGGAAAATCTGCGCCGTAAAGCTTGCCTGTTTTAGGGTGTTTGGTATTCGGCCCGCTTGAGCCATAACAGCCGCCGAGATTATTGACCCCAACAACAAAGAATTTATTGGTATCGAGTGGTTTGCCCGGACCAACCAGGTTGTCCCACCAACCTGTTGTCCCATCAATATCTGCAGCATCGGTATAACCAGCCACATGGTGGTTACCTGAGAGCGCATGACAGACGAGCACTGCATTGCTGGCATCGCTATTAAGCGTGCCATAGGTTTCATAGACGAGCGAAAACTCGGGCAGCAGCGCGCCACTCTTCAATGGCAGCGGATCTGCACAATGAAAAGTCTGTGGGCAGACCAGACCGACCGAGCCGGAAATTACATCATTCATCGTTCTAACTAGTTAGTTGGCCGAGCTATCGGCCGGTGTCGAATTCAGTCGACGAATCTGCTCACGAATCTGCGCAGGATCGTCTAGGCGCAGCAACTTGCGCACCATAGGGGCTAATTGTCCTACATCCGCGGTCAGAACCTGTTGTTTGACCTCAAGAATCTGTGACGGATGCATCGAGAAGTGACGCAGACCCATACCGAGCAACAATCGGGTGAGCTTCGGATTACCCGCAAGTTCGCCGCAAATCGACACCGGCACGCCGGCTTTTTCACCGCCGGCCAGGGTATGTGCAATCAACATCAGCACCGCCGGATGCAGCGAATCATAAAGCCCGGCAACCTCTTCATCACCCCGATCGATGGCCAGGGTGTACTGGGTCAAGTCATTCGTACCAATCGATAGAAAGTCCAAACGCTTCAGGAACATGTTCAGCGCCAATGCAGCCGCCGGAATTTCAATCATGCCGCCGAGCTGGATATCTTCGCCGAACGCCACGCGCCGATCGCGCAAATCCTCGCGCGCCTTATCTAAAGCGGCGCGAGTGGCATCAACCTCTAACGCATTGGAAATCATCGGGATCAGGATGCGGACCGGACCATATCGTGCAGCCCGCAGAATCGCACGCAGCTGCACACCAAACATGGCCGGCTCAGAAAGCGATAGTCGGATGCCACGCAAACCCAGCGCAGGATTGATCGCACTACGTGCCTGATCCAGGGCTTTATCAGCGCCCAGATCATAGGTGCGAATCACGACCGGTTTGCCAGCCATGCCCTTCACCACCTTGCGGTAGGCCTCAAACTGTTCATCTTCGGACGGAATCTCACGACGATTCAGGAACAGAAACTCTGTACGGAACAGACCAACACCATCGGCGCCGTTGTCTTTCACTGCCTGCATATCGTCTGGCAATTCAATATTGGCCATCAGGTCAACGCGCACATCATCCAGCGTGAGCGGGTCCGCCTTTTTCAGGCGTTTGAGTTTGCTCCGTTCCAGCTCGATCTGGCTCTTACGCAGGCGATACTCTTCCAGCACCCGTTCATCCGGGTTAACAATGATGACGCCCCGCAAACCATCAACGATCAGCAACTCACCATCGCGGATGACTTCGCGCGCACCGCGCAAACCGACGACAGCCGGAATCGCCATGCTTCGGGCCAGGATTGCAGTATGTGAGGTCGCGCCACCAACGTCGGTAACAAACGCAGCAAAGCGGTGTTCCTTGAAACTGATCAGATCAGAAGGCGGCAAATCGTGCGCCACAATAATCTGCTCTTCTTCCTTCACCCCTTTGCTGCTTTTGGTTGATTTGCCGATCTTGCCAGCACGACCCATCAACTCCTTGATGACCCGCTCGACGACCTGCACCACATCTGCCTTGCGTTCACGCAAGTAGGGGTCATCAATGGCATCAAACTGCTTCACCAGATAATCCATCTGCTGCACCAATGCCCATTCGGCATTGCAGCCACGCTCGCGGATCAGCGTCTTGGGCACATCAACCAATTCGGGGTCTTGCAGAATCAAGGAATGCACATCAATGAAGGCGCGCATTTCAGCCGCTGATTCCGCCATGTCGCTGCGCAGCTCATCGAGCTCGGCACGGACCCGCTCTACGGCCGTTTCAAAACGCAGCACTTCTTTTTCTAGCTGTCGTGCCGGTAGCGTTAAGTGGGCAACCTCGAGCGTTGCATGCGACAACAGCTGCGCCTGACCGATAGCAATGCCACCGGAAACGCCGAGACCGTGAAGAGTAAAGCTCATCTGCGCTGTCCTTACCCTTACTCGCCTTCGCCAAAATAATCGTTTATCAAGCCAACCAGTGCAGCCATTGCTGCTTCGGCATCATCGCCAATGGTTTCAATGGCCACGGAAGTGCCTTTACCGGCTGCCAGCATCATCACACCCATGATGCTCTTGCCATTCACGCGCCGACCATTCCGCTCCAGCCAAACTTCACTCTGGAAGCTACCCGCCAGTTGCGTGAACTTGGCCGAAGCCCGGGCATGCAAACCCAGCTTATTAATAATCTCGACATCCTGGCGAAGCGTCGTCATACGGTTTCCTATCGATCAGTATCGGCGGACATGGCCAAAGTGCACTCTGTGCCAGCCATCAATGCCTTGTTTGCCACATCGGGCAGCGGTTTATTACGGTAATTGATCGCGCGCAACAGCATGGGTAGGCTAACGCCAGACAATGCCTCGACACGACCGGGCGCTATCAATCGTGTTGCCACCCGCGCCGGTGTGGCACCCAGCAAATCGGTTAACACCAGTACGCCAGCCCCCTGATCCAGAGCAGTCACCAAGGCTTGCGCTTTAGCCTCCACCTCATCGACCGGCTCATCCTGCCCGGCACTTTGTACGGCAAGCGTTGCCGGCAGCTGGCCGCACAGGACGTGGCGTGCACAATCAACCAATGCCTCGCCCAGACGACCGTGCGTCAAAAGCAAAATGCCTACGGAGGGAGTTGCCGATGTTTCTGTCATAGATCCTAATTTTATGGGGAAAAACGCTGTATATCCGGCAGTTTGCCATCATGTGACTGAAATTTCAGCCGATCTGCCAGATTTGGCGTTACCGACACCGTACCATTGGCGGCCACATGGAGCACGGCGCGCAATCCCAACTGCTTCACCATTGCTGTCCAATCCTGGGCCCCGGCTATAAAAACCGGTTTGGTCAGCACATCAGAACGCACCCCCGCATTCGGGCCATCCACCACAATCGTCACAGACTGTACACCCGGCGCCGGATAACCTGTGCGCGGATCCAGCAAGTGCGGATAGCGTTGACCATCCACCTCGAAATAACGCTGATAGTCCCCCGAGGTACCCGTTGCTTCGCCATCGCGTAATTCCAGTATCGCCAAGGGGCCTGCATAGCGCGGCGCCTGAATCGCTACGCGCCAGGGGGATCCATAGCGTGTGCCCAGCGCCATCACGTTGCCGCCAATATTAATCAGCGCATTATTCAAACCGGCAGCGTGCAAGATGGCAGCAGCCCGATCCAGCGCTGTGCCCTTAAGCGAACCGCCGAAATCTAATGCGACCTTGCTATTGCGACTACTCACCCAGGCCCCATCACCGTCCACCTCGATCTTTAGCTGTGCGATTGACGGGTGGCTTTTCAACCAGGCATTGACTGCCGATGCTTCAGGCAACTTTGCCACATAGCTGTCTGCATGAAAGCCCCACAAGGCAATTAACTGACCAATGCCCGGATCAAAAAGCCCCTCGGCAGACCTGGAAAACGCCTGCGCCTCAGTGAGCAAGCTGGCCATTTCAGCAGAAACGTGAACACGCTTGCCTGCAGCCAATGCATCGTTTAACTGCGTTAATTCGGAAGGTTGCCAGGCGTGATACGTCCGGTGCATACGATCAAATTCACTCAACACCTGCGACACAGCAGCCCGCACCTGAGCCTCCGGCACATCATCAGCCACCTGCACTTCCACCCGGGTGCCAAACACGAAGGATTCGCTCTTGACGGGATTTTTATCGCCGCAGGCGCTTAATCCTAGGGCCATCAAGGCTGCCAGCACAAACAGGCGCAGCCAACCCTTCACATCAGACTCCGAATGGATCAGTGGCTTCTAACTCGTATGAAGCAGCCATCAATGCCAAACGGGCAATCACGCCGTAGGCATAAAATCGGTTGGGTGGTGAATCCGGATTGGCGCTGTAGTCGGGCAGATTACAACCCGTTTCAAAGGCCAGTGGTTCAAAGTGCATGCCCGGCGCATTCAGGTTTTCTTCTGGCCCACGCGCTTCATGCACGCGATAGAAACCACCAACGACAAAGCGATCGATCATATAGACCACCGGCTCGGCCACAGCATCGCGAATCGTTTCCAGTGTGGGCACACCTTCCTGAATAATCACTGACGACACTTCCATGCCTTCCTTGATCACGCTCATCTTGTTGCGCTGCTTGCGATTAAGCCCGATTACCTCACTGGCATCACGCACCGTCATCACGCCCATGCCGTACGTGCCGGCATCCGCTTTCACGACTACATAGGGGTCTGCCTTGATATCGTATTCGCGATACTTTTCGCGAATCCGGTTAAGCAATTCATCAACGCGCCCAGCCAGGCAATCTTCACCCACACGCTCGTGAAAATTAATATCGTCACAAGTAGAAAAATACGGATTAATACGCCACGAATCGATGCCAACCAGCGCAGCAAAATCCGTCGCCACACGATCGTAGGCCGCAAAGTGCTGGCTCTTGCGCCGCACATGCCACCCAGCATGAACCGGTGGAATCAGCGTCTGGCCCGTGGGCGACTGCAGAATATCCGGCACACCGGCCGACAGATCGTTGTTTAGCAGCACCATGCAGGGGTCGAAGCCTTCAACGCCCCACCGGCCGTTATTCAGCTGCAGCGGCTCCAGATGGAGCGACTGTCCATCATCCAGTTCCAACGTTACAGGTGCCGTAATTTCCGGAGAGACCGAACCCAAACGCACTGTGAGACCCGCCTGGCGCAGCACGCCAGCCAGCGTGGCCACATTCTTCAGGTAGAACTGGTTACGCGTATGGTTTTCCGGAATGAGCAGCATATTGCGCGCATCCGGGCAGTATTTTTCGATAGCTGTCTGAATCGCCTGGATACACAGCGGGTAAAACGCCGGATTCAAGTTATTAAAACCGCCGGGAAACAGGTTGGTATCTACTGGCGCCAGCTTGTAACCGGCGTTACGCAGATCGACCGAGGCGTAAAAAGGCGGGGTGTGATCCTGCCACGCACAGCGGAACCACCGCTCAATCGCAGTCGTTTGATCCAGAAAGCACTGTTCCAGCGCATGAAGGGGGCCAGCCAGGGCCGTAGTCAGATTAGGAACCATAGCTCAAGTTTACCCCATGCCAACCAAGCCAGTGCCGCATTGCAGCGCCGCCGCTGGTAGAATGACGTCTTTAAAAACATTGCCTTAGCGAACGGCCACGCCGATCGCCATGCTTTTCTGGATTTTCCATGCTCGTCGCAAATAACATCACCATGCAATTCGGGGCCAAGCCCCTGTTCGAAAACGTTTCGGTCAAATTTGGCGAGGGCTATCGCTACGGCCTGATTGGTGCCAACGGCGCCGGCAAATCGACCTTTATGAAGATCCTCTGCAACGCACTGGAGCCTTCTGCCGGCAACGTGACCAAAGACGTTAACGAACGCATGGCTTACCTGAAACAGGATCAGTTTGCCTACGAAGACCAGCGCGTGCTGGACGTGGTGCTGCAAGGTCATGAAGAAATGTGGGCCTGCATGCAGGAACGCGACGCCATCTATGCCAACCCGGACGCCACCGAAGACGACTACATGAAGGCTGCCGAGCTGGAAGTGAAGTTCGCCGAATACGATGGTTACACCGCTGAATCGCGCGCCGGCGAACTCCTCCTCGGCGTTGGCATCCCTACCGACAAGCACAACGGCCCGATGCGCGAAGTTGCACCCGGCTGGAAACTGCGCGTATTGCTGGCCCAGGCACTGTTCGCCAATCCGGACATCCTGCTGCTCGATGAACCAACCAATAACCTGGACATCAACACCATCCGCTGGCTGGAAGACGTGCTCAATGAGCGCAACTCCACCATGATCATCATCTCCCATGACCGTCACTTCCTGAACCAGGTGTGTACGCACATGGCCGATCTGGATTACGGCAAGATCACCACCTACGCGGGCAACTACGACGACTTCATGGAAGCCTCGACCCAGGCACGTGAGCGTCAGTCGAACGCGAATGCCAAAGCTAAAGAGCGCATTGCCGAACTGCAGACTTTCGTTCGCCGCTTCTCGGCCAACGCCTCAAAGGCCAAACAGGCCACCAGCCGCTTGAAGCTGATCGACAAACTGAAGCCGGAAGACGTAAAACCATCGTCGCGTCAGTACCCGTGGATCCGTTTCGAATACGACGACAAGGACAAGCTGCACCGTCAGGCCGTTGAAATCGAAAACCTCGGTTTCGCCTATCCGGATAACGAACCCTTATTCAACAAACTCTCACTGACGGTGAACGCCGGCGAAAAAATCGCCATCATTGGTGAAAACGGCGTTGGTAAAACCACGCTGCTAAAACTACTGCAGGGCGAACTCACGCCAACCGCGGGCACCATCAAGTGGGCAGAGAAAGCCAAGCTCGGTTATTTCGCACAAGACCATGCCGCTGACTTTGCGTCGGATACGAATCTGACGGACTGGATCTCGGGCTATGTCCGCGCCGGCGGTTACGAAGGCTCCGATGTAGAAACCCTCATCCGCGGCACGCTAGGTCGTCTGCTCTTCTCGGGCGACGATGTGAAGAAGCCTGTTAAGGTTATCTCCGGCGGTGAGCAAGGTCGCATGATGTTCGGCCGCATGATGTTGCTGCATTCAAACGTAATGCTGATGGATGAACCATCCAATCACCTGGACATGGAATCCATCGAATCGCTGAATACGGCGCTGGATCTGTTCCCGGGCACCTTGATCTTCATTTCTCATGACCGCGAGTTTGTGTCGTCACTGGCCACCCGCATCATTGAAATCAAGGCAGATCACACCGTAGTCGACTTCCAGGGCAATTACGAAGATTACCTCTTGAGCCAGGGCGTTAACTAAGCCCTAGTGCTTCGGCGAAGGGTGCGGGGTAGATTTGTCTCGATTTTGGACGGCACGTCCCATGAGAGACGGGTTTACCCCGTGCCCTGAGTGCGAATCACGAATTAGGGTTTTTGGTTCTTGATGGCCTGCTGCGCTTCATACGCAGCTTTCTCTGCCGCCCGCTGCTGCTCAGCCGCTTCGCGCTTAGCGCGTTTTTCTGCCGCCTTACGATCACGCTCGGCAGATGCAGCCTGAATCTCGGCATCAGACTTCAACGGTGTCGCCGACTGCTCGGCATCACGGATCTTACGTTCCTGCTCAACCTGCTTCACCGTCTTGCCTTCGTCGATGGCCTTCTTGATCGATCCGGCTGGCGGATTAGGCTGACGTAATTCTTCTGGTGGATTGGCCAACTGATTAATCAGGCGGCGCTCACGCACTTCTCGATCGATTACGGCGGCTTGCGCTTCAAGCGCCCGCGCCTTCTCACGTTCCTCGTAACGTCGGTCCTTTGCCTTATCAATACAGTAAGTGACCAGAATCCTGCTGTAGCAGTTCCAAGTATCAATTTCTAATTGTTGATCGGCATTGGCACGAATCGCTTTGCCTTCGTTCTTAAGGGCTTTGGCTTCCTGATCACGTGCTTCCAGCACGGCCGGATCAAATACGGGTGCTGGTGGTGCCGCAATAACAGGCACAGACAGTACTAACCCGGAGCAAAACCCCAGAAAAATTCGGAACGAAGTGGAATAAAATCGGTTCATGCGCCCAGCATTGTAGGTCAGGCGGGCCCGATCGGGTAAAATTTGCCCCTTAACTATTTCTCTTTTTCATCGGGAGTCCCGCCGTGCAAATCGTCTGTCTTGATC
>ERZ1034361.45-NODE-45-length-85951-cov-7.478958_pt1 | contig 85951 bp, 89 predicted proteins | sample MGYA00520617_ERZ1034361 | MGnify/ENA primary metagenome ERZ1034361 (study PRJEB33736, sample SAMEA104284507) | Azolla filiculoides | biome: Urban; feature: Water surface; material: Ditch water | place: Netherlands | collected 2015-10-28 | depth 0-0.1 m ... | reverse complement strand
ATTGGCTGGACAATAGAAATGCCAAAGGGTTGGACGGTCATTGATAAGGAAAAAACGAAGAAAACCAATGAAAAAGGACTTAAAGCAATAGAAGAAACAATAGATATTTGTCAGAAAACTACCAAACTGTTTTGGTAAAATTTTAGTTTTCCCACCAATAATGTTGGCTCTATAACCAATTAAATTTTCTGCTCTTGCCCAGTTTGATGAAACCATATATTGACCATCATTGTATGGTTCAAAAATAAATCCATACATATTTACATCCGCTACATTTGATTGAGTTTGATCTGCAGCATAATCTGTTCCATCTTGAGTAAATCTTGGTTTAGCATTTGTTAAACCTCTACCAGTACAAAGTTTCCAAGACATACCTTTTACGCCTGTAACTTTTTCAAGATCAAGTTTTGAACTTAGCCCATCAAACTCAACATTTACAGTATGAGCTAATGGAGAAGCTTCTTTTTGACCTTCTCTAAGATTGATTCCAAGTCCATCTGTACTTGGTCTTCTACCGATTGACATAGTCCAAGGAATATTAGCTCCAGCTAAAGTATCTTGCATATATAACCAATAAGCTTCTTTTACTTTTAAATTATTATCTATTGCATTTTCATTTGTAACCCAGTCAAAATTCGCAAAACCTACGCCCATTGCAGAGTTTGATTGACTATGGTTTGCTGTATCACCATAAGCTTTCATGTAAGAAAGTTTACCTTTAAAGATAGTGTTTTCATCTGGAGAGTATCCCATATTTAACCAAAGTCTATTTGTCATTAAATCTGGATTGCTTTGTTTTGCTCCACTTGCCATATCGTAATGAATGCTATCAATTGATGTTCTGAAATCTACACCAAACTTAAGGTTATCATTTCCATCATGTGCTTTAACTTCATTTAAAGTTTTGTTTGATTGATTAAGTTGAGTTTGAAGAGCGTTTATTTTCGCTTCCATTTCACTTAATTTTGCATCGATATCTGCTCCAACTAGACTTGAAGTAACAAGTGCTGCTAATGCTGAAATTTTTATAATTTTTGTCATTTTCTTTCCTTTTGTTTTGATCCAAAAAATTGAATTTTGTAAGGACAATTGTAAGCTTTTAAACTTATGTATTTCTTAATCTAGTATTATTTTTTGTTATGTGTAAGATAATGATATATTTGTTTTATAATATTATTTTTTATTATATTGTTTTACAGTTTATTAATTTTTTGGCATTAAAAAAGGGCCAGTCAAAGACCAGCCCTTAGTATGTTTATCTAAAGATTAACAAGAAGGAACATTTCCTGAATCACTTGCAAATTTATAGAAGAAATCATAGTAATGCTCTAAAAAGTTTGCTTTAATAGGTTCTGCTTTTGGGCAAAGTTTTTTGATTTCAGCTTCAAGTCCAGCACCGTTTCCGATTTTTTCCCATTGAGCTTGAGTATGTTTAGCAGCTATTTTAGCTCCAGTTGCTCCACATTCTTCTTTTAAGTTTTTAGCAAATAATTTTTGACCTTTGTCAGCGTTAGCTAAAGCACCAGTTGAACTAATTCCAAGAGCTAAAGCTCCAACGAATACAAGTTTTAATAATTTCATCTTTTCTCCTTAATTTGGTTTGAAAAATTATTGTATCAGAAATAATTTAAAAATAATCATGAAAAACGTTATTTTTTTGCCAAAAACAATCTTTTTATGCTACGAATTGCTACAAACAATATGTACCCAAAAAGAGTAAAAACAAGTGGATGAACAGCTCCGAAGCCGTAAGCTCCAGCATGTGGTAATGCTAAAATGTGTTCGATAGGATGACTAGTCCATTGTTTAAAGTGCATTCCAATAGCCAAAAACAAAAAAATGCCAACAAAAATAATCAATTCTTTTTTAAATGTTGCGTTCAAAATAATTTTCCTTTTTTATGTATCTATATAGTATAGAGTAGTTTTAAATTTAGCATAAATAAAAATGCCCCAAACCGAAGTCTGAGGCAGAATAATATCTAGTGAAATACTAATTAAAGATTAAGCACGTCCTGGAAGCATTCCGTACATAGTCATTGGTTTAAGTAAATAAACTTTTAATAACCAATAGATCCATCTTTCTTGAGTTGGATCAAGTGGGAATGAAGGAGCAGCTACTGCACCTGTTCCAGCAGCAACATCTTTCCATTTAAACTCAGCTAGCATAACAGTTCCGATACTTGTGATAAGTGGACAAACTGTATAACCTTCGTATTTAGCAGTCATCTCTTTACCTTCCATTAAAGATATTAAGTTAGCGCAAAGTACTGCATATTGTTTTCTAGCACTTCCACCTGTTTTTCCTAGTGGAACAGCAGCAATATCACCAAGTGCAAATACATTTGGGAATGTTACGTGTTGCATAGTTTGAATATTTACAGGAACCCATCCTTTTTCACTTCCAAGTGGAGATTTTGCGATCTCGTTTGGAGCTTTTGATGGAGCAATAACATGACAGAAATCGTATTTTACATCTACGGCTTCAGTTTTAGTTTCCATTGTAAATTCTTCAAGATCTTCATCCCAAGCACCTTTTACTTCCCAATGTTTTTCAAATTTAGCAATTTTGTTTACTAAGTCAACTTCTGTAAATTTGTGCTCATATCTAACGTTTACATTTCTAGCTTTCATTTGACCTTCGATAGCTGTGTGGTATTCAGGAACACCAAATAATTTTTTACCGTTAGTTAAGAATTCTAAATTAGCGTTAGCTCTTGCTCCAGCTTCATTTAATCTTGCATCTACAAGATTTGTAATTTTCTTTTGAGCTCCACCACATTTGAATGGAGTATGAGGTTCAGCAAATACACCAGTTACTTTTTTACCTGATTTTGCATCAGCTACAAATTTTTGCATTTGAGTCCAAGTATCTACAGCACCTTCTGTAAAGTAAACCGAACAAATACCATTTTGTCCAAGAATTTTTTTAGCTTTAACTGCATCATCTGCACTTGAAGTGTAAACTTCTCCAACTTCTTCAAGACCTTTGATCATTCCGAAGTCATTTACAAGACCTGCTGCGATTACTAGGAAATCGTATTTAACAACTTCACCTTTTGCAGTTTTAACTTCATTTGCAGTTGGGTTAAATTCAACAGCTTTGTCTTGAATCCATTTAACACCGCTTGGTAAAAAATCTTTAGTTTCATAAGTTACATCATCTTTTGTCCAGATACCAGCACCAATTAAAGTGTTACCTGGTTGATATGAAACTGATTTAGGATTTGGCTCGATTATTGTAATGTCTGGATTTGATAATGAGTTACTAAGTTTAGCTGCAGTTGCAACACCCGATAAACCACCACCTATGATAAGGATTTTACCTTTTGCATCACTAGCTTTTAAAGTTGTAGCAGCTGAAGCTTCAGTTGTACCTCCAACCATTACACCAGCTCCACCAAGACCCATTATTTTAAGTGCATCTCTTCTTGATAATCCATGTTGTTTTAAGATTGAATCTAATTGTTTTAGATCTTCTTGTACATTTCTATTCATCATTTGTATATCCTTTTTGGTTTAAATTTAAAAAATTCTAACAAATAGTTGATAAGTTGAAACTTAAATCAAAATTATTTGAACTAATAAGTTTATTTTTTTATGTAATTATTACACATCAGTAGTTTTACTGTTTTTAGGTATAAGTTTTATTCATATATATAAGGATGTATTTTTTAGTTTTAAAGCAGTTTTATTTTAAAATGGCAAATATATTATTTAAAGGGTTATTTGTGCCAATTTTTGCTTTACAATCTTTAGCTGGTGGATTTTTAGATGAAGATTTACAGCATTTCAATAAAAAATTCGATGATTGGTGTATTCAATTTGAAGATTATGATGATGCTATGGATATACTACAAACTTTAGAAAATAGTGAAGGAACAGTTGTCGTAGAGATAACGCCTTTAAGTTACCCAAAATACTTTTTTTCGCAGTTAAATGGGATAATCCATACTACACGACAAATTGAAGATAAAATTATTTGTGTTGTAGAGCCTATTATGGGTGCTAATTTTAGAATAGCGATATGTAATCTAAATACAAAAGATGTACGACTTACAACTACTCATTATAAAACAATACCAAGTATCGAAACTGCTTTTGCTAATTTTAGCGATGATCCAATTTGAATTCCAAATTAAAATAATTAATAAATATATTAGTGAAGTAGTGCGATTTACTCTTAAAAAGTACGTATAAATGGGGAATTCATTTATAACCTTTATTTAAGGTTTAATTTAATACAATCCCGTCCTGTTTCTATAGCTAAAAAGAAGTTTTTGTAAAATTTACTTTTTAATTTTATAAAGAGTTGGTGCAAATCCAGAAGGTTTAAGGCTTTACGATTAATTTCGTTTGGCTTATAAGCACCTGTAGATTCAGAATATTTTTGAAGGACGGTTACTATGAAAGTAAGAGCTTCAGTTAAGAAGATGTGTGACAAATGTAAAATTGTCAAGAGAAGAGGTATCGTAAGAGTAATCTGCGAAGTTAAAAAACATAAACAAAGACAAGGATAAGCCATGGCAAGAATTGCTGGTACAGACTTACCAAACAAAAAGAGAATGGAGTATGCTTTAACTTATGTGTTCGGTATAGGTTTACATACATCAAGATTGATATTAACTGCAACAGGTATTGATTTCAACAAAAGAGCAAGCGAGTTAAGTGAAGACGAAGCAGCTGCAATTAGAAATGAAATTCAAGCTAACTATATGGTTGAGGGTGATTTAAGAAAAAAAGTAGCAATGGACATTAAAGCTTTAATGGACTTAGGAAGCTATAGAGGTTTAAGACATAGAAAAGGGTTACCTTGTAGAGGGCAAAAGACAAAAACTAATGCTAGAACAAGAAAAGGTAAGAAAAAAACTATCGGTGCAGCAGCTAAGAAATAAGGGATAAAAAATTATGGCAAAAAGAAAAGTAACTAGAAAAAAAGTTGTAAGAAAAAATATTGCTGATGGTATAGTACATATTGCTGCAACATTTAACAATACAATGGTTACAGTAACTGACAATGCAGGAAATACAATTTCTTGGGCAAGTGCTGGAAATCTTGGTTTTAAAGGTAGTAAAAAATCTACACCGTTTGCAGCTCAAGCAGCAGCAGAAAGCGCATTAGCTAAAGCTATGGAACACGGAATTAAAAATGTTGGTGTTAAAGTTCAAGGACCTGGTTCAGGACGAGACACAGCTGTTAAAGCAATTGGTTCAACAGAAGGTATTACAGTTAAATGGTTTAAAGATGTTACTCCTTTACCACATAACGGTTGTAGACCTCCTAAACGAAGAAGAGTGTAAGGAGTAAAGCATGGCAAGATATAGAGGACCTGTAGAAAAATTAGAAAGAAGACTTAATGCTGACCTTGGATTAAAAGGTGAGAGAAGACTTAACGGTAAAAGTGCTTTAGAAAAAAGACCATTTGCTCCTGGGCAACATGGACAAAGAAGAACTAAATTATCTGAGTATGGACAACAATTACAAGAAAAACAAAAAGCAAAAATTCTTTATGGTATTCCTGAAAAACAATTCAGAAAATACTTCAAAGAAGCTGCAAGAAGAGACGGAAATACTGGATCTAACTTGATTACTTTAATTGAAACAAGACTTGATAACGTAGTTTTCAGAATGGGATTTGCTACAACTAGAGCAAACGCAAGACAATTTGTAACTCACGGTCATATATTAGTTGATGGTAGAAAATTAGACATACCTTCATATAGTGTAAAAGCTGGTCAAAAAATTGAAATTAGAGAAAAATCTAAAGCAAATTCACAAATCGTTAGAGCACTAGAACTTACAAATCAAACAGGAATGGTTGATTGGGTTAGTGTTGATAAAGAAAAAGTATTTGGTATATTTACAAGAATTCCTACAAGAGAAGAAGTAGTTATCCCTGTACAAGAAAGACTAATTGTTGAGTTATATTCAAAATAGTAAATAAAAAGGATAAAAAATGAAAAAATTCGTAACAGCTCCATTTTTACCTACAGAAGTTGGGATTGAAAAAATCTCACAAAATGTAGCAAAAATTAGTGCTTATCCTTTTGAAAGTGGATATGGTATCACTTTAGCTCATCCAATGAGAAGACTTTTAATGAGTAGTTCTGTTGGATATTCTGTAATCGCAGTTCACATTGAAGGTGCGGCTCATGAATTTGATACAGTTAGAGGAATGCTAGAAGATATTTCAATATTTATTATAAATCTTAAAAACATGAGATTTAAAATAAATAACGGTGATGACAGAATTGAAGTTAAATACACATTTAACTCAAAGCAAACTATCACTGGTGCAGAACTATCAAATGATGATTTAACTGTTATAAACGGTGATGCATATTTGGCTACAATAAATGATGATTATAGTTTAACTTTCTCAATTATTGTACAAAAAGGTATCGGATACGTTTCTAGTGAAGAGATCAGAAATATGGTAGCGAAGGAATATATTCCAATCGATGCATTTTTCTCTCCAGTTAGAAATGTAACATATGAAATTGAAAAAATGCTTGTTGAAGATAATCCAAACTTTGAAAAAGTTGTATTTACAGTTGAAACAAATGGTCAAATAGCTCCAATAGATGCTTTTAAAGAATCTGTAACTATTATGTATGATCAAATGTCTGTATTCAATAAAGTATTTAATCTTTCAGATGTACAAATCGTTGAAAACACATTTGAAGATAGCAACGTTGATTTAAAACCTTTAATTGTTAAAATTGAAGATTTAGATTTAAGTGCTAGAAGTTTTAATTCTTTAGATAGAGCTAAAATTAAATATGTTGGTGATTTAGCATTAATGAGTGAAGTTGAAGTTAGAAATATCAAAAATTTAGGTAAAAAATCTCTTGATGAGATTGCTGATAAATTTGCATCAATTGGTTTCCCAATCGAAGGTAATTTACCAGAAGAGATAGCTTCGGCTTTAAGAAAAAAACTTGAGCAAATAAAAGCTTAAGAATATAAAGGATAAGTATGAGACATAAGCATGGATATAGAAAGCTTAGTAGAACTTCATCTCACAGAAAAGCTTTACTTAAAAATTTAAGTATCGCAATTATCGAAAGAGAAAAAATTGAAACTACTTTGCCAAAAGCAAAAGAATTAAAAAGATTTGTTGAGAAATTAGTTACTCAAGCTAGAGTAAATGATTTAAATGCTCACAGAATAGTATTTGCTGCTCTTCAAGATAAAGAAGCAACAAAAAAATTAATGAATGAAATCGCTCCTAAATATGTTGAGAGAACTGGTGGATATACATCAGTTATCAAAACTAGAATTAGAAAAGGTGATGCTACACAAATGGCTTACATCTCTTTCGTTTAGTCGATAGATTTTTTATAGAGAAAAGGCTAGTTGGTTTGTCCAGCTAGCCTTTTTTATTTTCCAATTTTACGTTACATAGTAAGTTTAAAATTTATCCTTCTAAAATATACTTTTAGTTATACTTCATCTTCCAAAATATCCTTAAATATATAAGTAAAAACAAAATAAAAAGTGTAAAAATGTCAGCAAAAGAGATACCACAATTCACTCATCTTCATCTTCATACTGAGTTTTCAATGCTCGATGGAGCAAATAAAATTCCAGTATTAGCTAAAAAAATAAAAGAACTTGGTATGACAAGTGTTGCTATGACTGATCATGGAAATATGTTTGGTACTATCACTTTTTATAATGCAATGAAAAAAGAGGGAATAAAACCGATTATTGGAATGGAAGCTTATCTACATAATGAAGAAGATATAGCTGATAAAAGTACAAAACGAAGATTCCATTTGTGTTTGTATGCTAAAAATGATGTTGGCTATAAAAATCTAATGTATCTTAGTAGTCAAGCATATATGAATGGATTTTATTATTACCCAAGAATAAACAAAAAGATTTTAAAAGAAAATAGTGATGGACTTGTTTGTACAGCTGCATGCCTTCAAGGTGAAATTAATTGGCATCTTAATACTAATAGTGAGAGAAATGTTAAAAATGGTGCAAAAGGATATGATGCTGCTAAAGAGATAGCATTGGAGTACAAAGAGATTTTTGGTGATGATTTCTATCTTGAAATCATGAGACATGGAATCGATGACCAACTCTTTATTGATTCTCAAATTATTAGACTTTCAAAAGAAACGGGAATAAAAATTGTAGCGACAAACGATACACATTACACAGAACAAAAAGATGCAGAAGCTCATGAGGCTTTTATGTGTATCGCTATGAATAAACTTTATGATGATCCAAATCGTATGCGCCATAGTGTTCATGAGTTTTATGTTAAATCACCAGCCCAAATGGCAAGACTTTATGCTGATATTCCAGAAGCACTAATTAATACAAATGAAATAGTAGAAAAGTGTAATCTTGAAATAAAGCTAGGAAATCCAACCCCACCAAATTTTAAATTTACAAGAGAAAAAGCTGAAGCACAGAATCTTGAATTACCAGAAAAAGAAGCTGAATACTCTTTGGAAAACGATAAAGTTTTATTTACAGCTGAGTGTTGGAAAGGGCTTGAAGATAGACTTAAAATAGTTGATCCATCAAAACATCAAGAATATAAAGATAGGCTCCAAGTTGAAATTGACATTATTAACAATATGAGATTTCCTGGATACATGCTTATCGTTTGGGATTTTGTTGCGTATGCAAAAATGAATAATATTCCAGTTGGACCAGGAAGAGGTTCTGCGGCTGGAAGTTTAGTTGCTTTTTGTTTGTCGATTACAGATATTGATCCTATTCCATATGGCCTTCTTTTTGAGAGATTTCTAAATCCTGAACGTATCTCTATGCCAGATATTGATATGGATTTTTGTCAAGCAAGACGACAAGAGGTTATTGACTATGTTGTTCTTAAATACGGAAGAGAGAACGTCGCACAAATTATTACTTTTGGTAAACTTCTAGCAAAAGGTGTAATTAGAGATGTTGCAAGAGTTCTTGATATGCCCTATAAAGAAGCTGATGCAATGGCCAAACTTATCCCTGATGAGCTTGGAATAAATCTAAAAGATTCATGGGAAAAAGAACCAAAACTCAAAGAGCTTTGTGAGTTAAATCCAAAGGCAGCAAGAGTTTGGGAATATGCTTTAGCGCTTGAAGGGCTAAATAGAAATGCTGGAACGCATGCAGCTGGAGTTGTGATTTCCAATGATCCTCTTTGGTTAAAAACACCACTCTTTAAACCATCTGGTCAGGAATCTATTGCAACGCAGTACAACGGAAAATATGTAGAAGATGTGGACCTAATAAAATTTGACTTTTTGGGACTAAAAACACTTACTGTAATCGAAGGTGCTTTACAACTTATAGAGCGAAAATATGGAAATAGAATCAACTTTATAGAGCAAGATGTAAATGATCAGGGCGTTTATGATCTGATTCAAACTGGACATACAATTGGATTGTTTCAAATTGAGTCAAGTGGAATGCAAGACTTAAATAAAAGACTTAAGCCATCAAATTTTGAAGATATTATTGCGGTACTTGCACTTTATCGACCAGGTCCTATGGAAAGTGGAATGCTTGATGACTTTATTGATAGAAAGCACGGAAGAGCTAAAATTGATTATTTCTATGATGAGTTTGAAGCACCACTTAAACCAATACTTGAACCAACTTATGGAGTTATTGTTTATCAAGAGCAAGTTATGCAAATTGTTCAAGTTATTGGTGGATTTAGCCTTGGTGGAGCCGATTTGGTTCGTAGAGCTATGGGTAAAAAAATTAAAGAAGAGATGGATAATCTTAAAGCTGAATTTGCAGATGGTGGTGTAAAAAAAGGTTATCAAAGAAGTCATTGTGAAGAACTGTTTGATTTAATCGTAAAATTTGCTGGATATGGATTTAATAAATCACACTCAGCTGCTTACGCTATGGTTACATTTTACACATCTTATTTAAAAGCATACTACACAACTGAATTTATGGCTTCATTGCTTACTAGTGAAAAAGATAATACAGATAAAGTAGTGAAGTATGTTGATGAAGTTAAAAGACTTGGATTTGATCTTGTGCCACCACATATTAATAAATCAGATTTGGTATTTAGTGCTGAGACTATTGATGATAAAAAAGTTGTAATGTTTGGAATGGGTGCTTTAAAAGGTGCAGGAGATGTTGCAATTAGTTCAATTTTGCGTGCTAGAAACGATGGTGAATTTAAAGATTTAGCTGATTTTGTAAGTAGAATTGATGGAAGTAAAGTGAATAAAAGAGTGATTGAAACACTAGCTAAGTCAGGCGGCTTGGATTGTTTTGGTTATTCAAGACGAGCTATATTAGAGCAAATTGAAGATATTGTAGATGCTGTTGGAAAAGCATCACAAGCTAAAAAACAAGCTATTGGAAGTTTGTTTGGAGACGATGAAGAGATGATGAGTGTTGATATTTCTATTAAAGATATGCCAGAATATGATGCAAAAGAGATACTTGAATTTGAAAAAGAATCACTTGGATTTTATGTATCTGGTCATCCACTTGATAGATATAGAGAAACTTTTAGTGAAATAAATTATACATTAAGTTCACAGTTCGATGAATTGGCTGATGGAAATGAAACTATTTTAATAGGCAAAATAGAAAATATTGCAAAGAAAATGTCAAAAAAAGGTAATTCATTTGGAATTGCTACGATTATAGATTTGCATGGAAGCTTTGAGCTTATGTTATTTGACAATCTCCTAAAAGAACTTGAAGATGAGTTCGATATGGATAAACCGATTGCATTTAAAGTTGGCGTAACTGTAAATGATTTTGGAGTTCGGTTTAACGTAAAAAAAGTTGAGTCATTAAAAGATGCAAAAAATGAAAAATTAAAAGTAAAAAAAGTAGCGGAAATTTTACCCCCATTAGTTGTAAATATTCCATATGATGATAATGAATCGATTCTTTACAAGCTTTTTGAAGTTGTATCTTCAAATCAAGGGAAAAGAGATTTGGTATTTTGCATCAAATCAAAGCTTGGTGATGTAGAAATTGATAGTGGATACAAAATAAATAAAGAGTGTGAAAAATTATTAAAACAAATTGAGGGAATTTATGTCGAATAAAAAGAATATTTTGATAACAAATGATGACGGATTTGATGCTGTCGGACTTAAACATTTAGTTGAAGCACTTCGTCCTTTGGCTAATATAACAGTTGTTGCACCATCAGCAAATAAATCAGCTTGCGCTCATAGTATGACTTTGACACATCCTCTTAGATTTAAAAGTTTTGGCGATGATATGTACAAACTTGAAGACGGCACACCAACTGATTGTATTTTTCTAGGACTTCATACGTTGTATCCTGATGGTAAAATGCCAGATTTGGTTGTAAGCGGGATAAACATCGGATCTAATATGGGAGAAGATATTACTTATAGTGGAACTGTTGCTGGAGCTATGGAGGCTGTTTTACAAGGTGTTCCAGCGATCGCAATTTCACAAGTTCTTGATGACAAAATAAAAGAGATAATTGATCTTTGGGACTATTCATTAGCTAAAAAGTCAATTTTTGATATAGTTCAAAAGATTTTAGAAGACGGCTTTCCAGTTTCAAAAAGAAAGCTACTAAATATAAATATTCCTACTTGCGCTGTAGATGAGTGCAATGGTGTAAGAATCACTAAAGCTGGATATAGAGCTTATGGGAATGATTTTAGAACTTATCACGATCCAAAAGGTTCTGAATTTCACTGGATTGGACTACACCCACTTATCTGGGAGAGTAATGATAAATTATGTGACTTTGAAGCGGTCAATGAAAATTATGTATCAATAACGCCTATAAAGCTTGACATGACAAGCTATGATGATATAGAAAAATTAAACAAATGGATGGAAAAATAAATGACAATTTATAATATATTAAAACAAGATATCAAAGTTTTAAACAGAGATCTTAAAAGCGAAGATGAAATTATCGAGATTTTGAAAAAAAGACTTACTAAAAAAGAGTTCAAGTACTACATGATGAGACTTGAAAGTGTTGAAAAAGAACTTATGATGAAAGAACTGAAAGCTGATACACAAAGATTTGATGACATAGAAAAAACAACAATTAAAAAGCTAAATGCTGAAAAATTAAAACACGAACTTTCAACAAAGATTTAATTATGCATATTACAAACAAAATCTCAAACTATTTTGAAAAATTTGCTTCACATGAATTTTCTTCACCTATTCAAAGTTTCATAAATAATGGGTATGTAAAACTTCTTGGCTTAAATATGAGCGAATTTCAAGCTCCTTCAAGTTATAAAACATTGAATCAATTATTTACTAGAGCTCTTGTGAAGCCACGAAGTTTTGATACAACAAGCAGTAATTTTATTTGTGTAGCAGATAGTTATGTAAGTGCACAAGGTGAAATCAGAGATGGAATAGCACTTCAAATAAAAGGTATGAGTTACGATATAGAAAGACTTTTTACAAAATATATTAGCGCTGAAAATATTGCTAAACTTAAAAATGGTAATTTTATGAATTTTTATCTAAGTCCAAAAGATTATCATAGATATCATAGTCCTTATGATGCAAAAGTTACAAAATTAATCCATGTTCCAGGAAAACTTTATCCTGTGAATTTTACTTATTTAAATAAACAAGATGAACTTTTTGTTGAAAATGAAAGAGTTATTCTGGAATGTGTTACAAATGACAATAAACTATTTTATATGGTTTATGTTGGTGCTTTAAATGTTGGAAAAATGGTATTTGAATTTGAACCTAGAGTTGCAACAAATGAAGATGCTACGGAAATAAAAGTTTATGAATATAACGATTTATTTATAGGAAAAGGAGATTGTCTTGGTTACTTCAAGATGGGTTCAACAGTACTTCTTTTCTGGGAAGAGAATATGGTTGAGCTTGAAGATTTACTTGATCATAAAGTAAACTTTACAGACATTATCGCAACAACAAAATAATTATAATATTATGCAAAGTATTTTAATAACGGGATGTAGTACAGGCATTGGTCATGCTACAGCTTATTATCTCAAAGAAAAAGGTTATAGAGTTTTTGCTACTGCACGAACATATGAAGATGTTGAAAAACTGAAAAAAGATGGTTTTGAAGCATTTGTTCTTGATGTTAGAGACCATAAAAATATTACTGAAGTACTTAAAAATATTACAAATCTTACTGGCGGAACTTTAGATATTCTTTTTAATAATGCAGGATTTGGGCAACCAGGTGCAGTTGAAGATATAACAACAAATATTCTAAAAGAGCAATTTGAGACAAATGTTTTCGGACTTCATGAGATGATGTATCAAGTTTTACCAATTATGAAAAGCCAAGGAAGTGGTAAAATTATAAACCACAGTTCTGTTTTAGGAATTATAAGTTTAAGACTCCGAGGAGCTTACAATGCTAGTAAATATGCAGTTGAAGGCCTTAGTGACACATTAAGACTCGAGCTTAAAGATACAAACACCCCGATAAGTGTTACGGTTTTAAATACTGGACCGATAAAAAGTGAATTTAGAAATAATGCCAAAGCAAAAACAATTGAAAATATAGATATTGAGAATTCAAGATTTTGTGATGTTTATAAAAAAAGTTTATCATCTGCAAAAAGCGATGTTCCATTTTCTCTTGAACCAATAGATGTAGCTAAAATAGTTGAAAGTATAATATTGACAAAAGATGTGAAACCTAGATATTACATCACAAAAGCAACTTATATTTTGGGACTCGCAAAAAGAATTTTGTCTACTACATTACTCGATAAGATTCTTATTAAGATTTAATTTTTTATCTATTCGCTAACAACTCTTTTTTGTTGTCTTTTATTTTTTGATCCTATATTTTGTTTGTTCGAACTAGTAGTATTTTCGCTATAAATTCTTAAAAATGGCGGAAGACTTCTCCCTCCAACTTTTAAAATATCATTAACTAATAATTCTGCAACTTTTTCTTTTTGATGACCTTGAACAGTTGACATATAATCAAATAAGAATTTTGCAAGTCTATCGAGTGATATTTGCCATGTTGAATAAGTTTGGCCATATAGCCAATTTGAAAAATCATAGAAAGTTTCGTAAACACTTTTTTGATGAACTAACAGTTGAAATGTATTATTAAAGTTTCCACTATTATATACAAGATCCCAAAATCTTGAGAATCTTTTCATGATTTGCATTTGCGAAAAAGGTATTAGATCGTTTGCCAAAATATCATAAGGTGGCATATCGCTGTAAACCATTCCATATATTTCATCATGACGATTTAGCGTAGTGCCTGAAAGTTTTTTGAGTACTCCAACTTGAATTTCGCTATTTGATAAACTGCATAAATAATCAAGATTTTCTCCAAAACTTTCACAGCTTTCCCCAGGAAGACCTATTATCAAATCTAGATGAATATGAGCATTTGTTTCTTTTTCTAAAAATGCAAGATTTTCTTTAATCTTGGGAATATTTAAATTTCTTCTAATATTCTTTGCGATATCTTTTTTGAGCGTTTGAATTCCAATTTCTAGCTGAAGTGATGTCGGTGGAAATTGCTGAATTCTCATTTTTAGTTCAGCAGGAAAATGATCAGGAATAACTTCAAAATGAGTAGTAAATGGTTCATCTTTTGATAAGAAGAAGTCAAGGAGTTTATTCGCAAGCTTTATGTCTAAATTGAAAGTCCTGTCTATGAATTTAAAATTTCTAGCACCTCTATCCCAAAGAGTTTGAAACTCAACAAGAAGTTCTTCTATTTCAAAGTTTCTGACTTCTTTGTCTATTGAAGACAGACAAAATTCACATGAAAAAGGACAACCCCTTGATGCTTCAACATAAATATATCTATTTGCTATATCAAAATCACTATAAAATTTGTATGGCAATACTATTGTTTGTAAGTCGTAAAGTTTAGGTGGAAATACTTTTTGTGTAACTTCTACATTGTTCAAAATATTCTTACATAATTCATAAAAAGGGATCTCACCTTCTCCTTCAATCACATAATCTGCTTTATCAAAATTTACCCTAAAAGGCCTATAGCTAACTTCTGGTCCACCTAAAATAATAATAGTTTTTGGACTTACTTTTTTGATAATTTCTATTAATTCTTTTACATCACTTGCATTCCAAATATATACGCCAATACCAATAATCTTTGGATTTTCTTGAAGAATATTTTCTGCAATATCTTGCATTTTTTCATTTATAACATATTCTTTGATAATAGCTTTTTCTTGAAGTTCTTTGAGATTAGCATAAAGATATCTCAACCCTAAACTGCTATGAGTGTATCTGCCATTTAAGGTTGTTAAGACTATATCATTCACTAATTTTTATTCTTGTTTATTTATTATTTTGGTTGATAGTAAGTCTGAAATTTAATTCCAAACCTTTACTTGTTTTTGCAAATCCAATTGGATAATCAAGCATAATCGAATATTCTTGTTTTTCAAGTAGTGCAATAACTTCAAAAAATTCATTTGGAGATTTTATAATGGTGTAAATAGAGTATTTGTATTGAGTGTATTTATCTTTAGTTTCACTCAATAGCTTAACTACACTCGTTTCGTTAAATAATTGCTCGATACCTTTTTTTGCTTCTGCTGAAGATAAAAATTTTGTATTCTGACTTGGAATATACTTTTTATAATGGATTTGATTTTCATTAATCATGTGAGTATTTGAAATTACCGAAGTATAAATACCTTTATTTTCAGAAGTCAAAATATTTTCACTCATCTCATATGTTTCTAAAAGTTTTGGCTTTAAAGTTTTTTCATATGGATTTGTGTCTTTGAAATTATAAACTATTGTTGACTCATTTTGAGAAACCTGCATCTCTTTTAGTAGAGAGTTATCATCTATACTTTCAAAAAGAGTTTTAATAAGAGCTATCATGTTTTGATTTACTAAAATATGATTTGGCAAATTTGCATATTCTATTTTTGCGATCTCTTTTTTTACAGTTTTTGCATATTCTGCTATAGTATTACTTGATTGGATTGAATATCCAAGATATATTGCCCCAAGTATTGTTATTATTGCTAAAATTACTCGCGTGATAATTTTGAAAATAGCTTTATTTGGTCTCTTTGATGTGAAACTATATTTTTTAATATTTTCACTTTTTACTATTGAGTCAAGTGTTTCCTCTAGATTTAATGGATTATAATTTATTTCAACAAGAACATTCTCTTTTAATATTTCTATTTGTTTTGGCTCTAAGTATTTTATTGCGTAAAAAATATTGATTTGTTCACATTGATTTTCTGTCATATTTAGCGAATAGTGTTGATTTAAAAGTGATGAAATATTTGTACCTAATTCCAATATGTATATTTCATCATAAAGAATTTGCTCTACGACTTCATCTGTATAAAAGTTTGATTTTTTAATATCACAATAAGGTGTTAGAAAATTTATTGAACTATGTAGAAACTTTTTATCCTGATCTAAAAATATCGAATACATTGTGTTGTTTAAAATAAATATATTTAGAGAATTTGGTGTTGAATTTGTCGCTAATTCTTGTCTTAAAATTGTAAATGGAGATATTAAATAGTCTATATTTCCATTATTGTAAAAGTCTTTTGATTGTTTTAAAGCTTCTTTTGGGAGAACTATATTGTGATAATCATCAAATGCAATACTGTAGTCATCTTTACTTTTTCCAGATTTTTTATTTACAATCATTTGATTTGAATCTTCACATATCGCAGAAATAATCGTATGTTTTGATTCTGTTTCTAATAATTGGATTTTCAAAAGTGTTTCTGCTGAAATATTTCCATCATTTAACGAAAATACTAATTGTTCTTTTGGCAATAATTTATTGTTTGTAAAAATCTGATAATCAAGCTTAATGTTTTTATCCATTTTGATGATACTTATGTATTGTATTTCTTTGTTACTCATACAGTTTCTCCATGTTGATTTTGATTTTGTCTTTAGCTTCTTCAAGAGTTAAATTATTTATCTCAAATGGCTCACTTACCATAAAATCTATAGTTCCAAAAGGCTTCGGAATAGTAAAATTATCCCAAGAATTTGTAGTCCAAGATTTTGATGGCCTAGAGCCAAAACATACTATTCTTGAACCAGTTTTTTGTGCAATCATTATTATTCCATCTGCAATAGAATGAGCTGGACCCTTTGGACCATCTGGTGTAATTGCTACGTCAATACCATTTTGTAATGCTTTTATTGCTCCCAAGAGCGCTTTTGCTCCACCTCTTGTAGATGAACCGCTTAATGAGCCAACACCAAGATGTTCTACTGTTCTTCTTATTATTTCGCCATCACTATGTTCGCTAACGATAACTTTTACTGTTCCATTTTTTTTGAAATTTCTATAATTGAATGCTTGCATAAGTAAGTCACCATGCCACATACATAAAATAAAGCTTTCATTGTCCATATTAGAAGGAATGTGAAATACTTTTTTGTTTGTAAGATAAATGAGTCTTGTAAATAACTGTAAAAAAAATGGAAGAATGGAAATTTGAATATTCTTTTTTAATTTTCTAGTTGTATTTTTCATTTAATAACAACTCCTTTAACTGAAGTTCTAGTGTTTTGTGTAATTTTTACATCAACTATTTGACCTAGCAACTCTTCACTACCATCTACAAATACCTGCATTCCATTGTCGCTAAATCCCATAATCTCACCATTAGGTTTTAAATCTTCAAAATAAACTTTATGAATTTGACCTACCAACTTATCCATATGATAATCCTGATGAGTTTTATGTAACTCTATCAATTCATTTAATCGACTAGTTCCAAGTTCGCTATCAATTTGTTCTAAATTTGCAGCTGGAGTATTTGGACGTGGTGAATATTTAAAATTAAATATCTGATCAAATTTAACTTGATTTACAACATCTAATGTGTCTCTAAAATCCTGATCAGTTTCACCTGGAAATGCAACAATAATATCAGTGCTAATTCTTACATTTGGAACTTTTGCTTTTATTTTGTCACAAACTTTCAAGAACCACTCTTTTGTGTATCCTCTTTTCATATCTTTTAAAATTTTAGTTGAGCCACTTTGTAACGGCACATGTATTGACTTACAAATTTTAGGATTTGTTGCAAACTCTTCTATAAAGGCATCATCCATATGAAGCGGATGAGGTGAAGTGAATCTAATTCGCTCTATCCCATCAATTTTACTAATTTCTTGTAGTAACTTCGTAAAATCGTATTTCTCAGTATCTGATGAAAAATATTTTCCATAATTATTTACATTTTGACCAAGTAAAAAAATCTCTTTCATGCCATTAGCTGCTGATTTTCTAGCTTCATTTAAAATTATTTCAGCAGGAATGCTTATCTCATCGCCTCTAGTTGCTGGAACTATACAAAAAGTACATTGCTTATCGCAACCAAGTGAAATATTGATGTTTGCTTTATAAAGAGAGCTTCTGAATTCGCTAAAATCATAATTTGTTTCGTCATGATTTATATCAATTTCAACACTTCCCTTTGTTTCAACAGCTTTTGAAATTTTTGAAATATTTCTAGCACCAACAACAAAATCAACATAAGAAGCACGCTTAATAATCTCATCACCCAGGTGACTTGCAGTGCATCCACAAACGCCAATTTTTGCCCCAGTTTTTTTGATTTTGTTGAATTGACCCAATTCGCTAAATAGTTTAGCCACCGGCTTTTCTCTAACGCTACATGTGTTAATGATTATTAAATCTGCATCTTTTGGATCTGTTGTTTGAGTGTAGTTATTGTGAGTATTTAGTTCGGCAATAATATGTTCTGTATCCCTTGAATTCATTTGACATCCAAGGGTTTCTATGAAGAGTTTTTTTGACATTTCTAGTGTGTTTTTTCTTTTATTAGCTCTTAAAGAGCATGTAATTCATACATATATTCTTCATCACCAAGACCATATTTGATCTCTCTAAAGTTTACATTGTAACCCGAAGTTTCAAGACTTTCAACTAATGCCATCATATTTTTATGAGAGTTGTCTCTATCAAAGTAGTAAATTTTCCCTGTTGAATCTTTTAATTCTTCTTTGATTTTAGTAAGGCTGATTTTTTTTGGTTTTTCTTGTATTTCGTTTCTAGCTAATAAAATATCCATTTTATGAATCCTTTTGTGTTTTTATAATAGTTGCGATTTTATCAAAAAACAACTTTAACTATAGGAAGTATCTGAAATATCTATGATGTAAGTATGAGTTTGGTAAAATCTACAGAATCTAAGAAAATGCAACTTAAAAACTGCATTACGATGAAAAAACAGATAAAAAGATATATGCAATAATGAAAAAAGCAACAAAACACGATATTGAATTTATTAGAGATTATTTTTTGGAAAATTATAGCGGCGTTGTTACAGAGCTCCAGTATTCTAATGATTATGAATTGCTTGTAGATATTATTTTATCTGCACAGTGCACAGATAAAAGAGTAAATATAATAACACCAGCTCTTTTTGCTAAGTATCCTGATACTAAAAGTTTATCCAAAGCTGATATTGAAGATGTAAAAGAACTTTTAAAAAGTTGTAGTTTTTTTAACAATAAAGCAGAAAATATTATCAAAATGGCTATAAATGTAGAAGAATTTCATGATGGTGTTATTCCGCATAACCAAAAAGAATTAATGAAATTAGCTGGTGTTGGTAACAAAACTGCAAATGTATTTTTAATAGAGGCAGATGGAGCAAATCTTATGGCTGTAGATACCCATGTATTTAGGGTTTCACACAGATTAGGCCTAAGTAGTGGAAAAACTGTTGAGCAAACTGAAGCAGAACTAGTTAAAAAACTAAAAGCAGATTTGCATATTTTTCATCAAGCAATGGTCCTTTTTGGAAGATATAAATGCAAGGCAGTAAATCCTATGTGTGAAGATTGTGGACTTAAGTCTGTTTGCAAAAGTGACGGTAGATTTGGTGTGGACGGTAAAAAAACAACAAAAAACATATCAATAAAAAGTAAGAAAATAATAAAAACAAAGGCGAGTGAAAAGTAGATGGCAATAAAAAATATCAATCTAAATAATCAAGATTTTGAAATCAATTATGAAATATTAAATCCAACAAATCAAGAAACTATAGTTTTTTTACATGGTTGGGGAAGCAATAAGGATGTTATGAAAACTGCTTTTGCAAAAGTGCTAAAAACTTATAAACATATCTACATTGATATGCCAGGATTTGGGAAAAGTACAAATGAATACATTTTAACTACATGCGATTATGCAGATATTTTAAATGAATTTTTCATATCATTAAGTATTGATAAAGAAGAAACTACAATCGCAGGACATAGTTTTGGTGGAAAAGTTGCAACGCTTCTTGGTCCAAAACATCTTATTTTGCTTAGTACGGCTGGCATCTTGGAAGAAAAAAGTTCAAAAGTAAAGGCAAAAATAAGATTTGCAAAAATAGCAAATAAACTTGGATTTTCATTTTTTAGTAAATTATTTAGAAGTAAAGATGTTGAATCTATGAGTGAAAATATGTATAGCACTTTTAAAAATGTAGTTGATGAAGACTTTAGCCAAAAGTTCAAAAACTATAATGGAAAAACAACAATTTTTTGGGGTAAAAGTGATACTGCTACAAGCATTGCGAGCGGAAAGATTATTCACAAATTGATCTCTAATAGTAGGTTTTATGATTTTGATGGAGATCATTATTTCTTTTTGAAACATGCTCAAGAGATAGACAATATATTAAATAAAAATGAAGGAAAATAGATGACCGAATATTTAAACTACTTTGAGGTTTTTACAAACATATTACTTCTACTAGCTCTTGGTTGGTATTTAATAACAAATCTTCAATGGTACAACTATAAAATTGAGAGAGTCGTATTAAAGCACCACAAACAGCAATGGCATATAATTTATTTTGCTACGCCAATTGTTCTTTTTTATCTTTTACCATTTGAATATTTCGCAATTTATTTTTATTTACTCTATGTTACAAGCCTTTATTTATGGAATAAAAATTTATCGGCAAGTGTTGTTTTGACAGGAAGAGTTAAAAGATTTTTGACTATTTTATTGGCTTTCGCATTTATAGTTGACGGACTTTTATTTTTAAGTGTAGATTCCAATTATGGAGTTGCTATTGTTTTGATTTTGACTTACGCAGTAACAACGGTTTTGGAAAAAATATTCTTTTTAAGTTTCAAGCACAAAGCTAAAAAAAGATTAGAAAAAATAAATAATTTAGTAACAGTTGCAATAACGGCATCGTACGGAAAAACATCAATAAAAAATTATTTACACCAAGTTCTTAGAAAAAAATTTGTTGTTTATATGACACCACGAAGTGTAAATACAATTGGTGGAATTTGTAAAGATGTAAATGATGATTTGCCTTTGGATACTGAAGTTTATATTGCAGAAGCTGGAGCTAGAGAAAAGGGCGATATTGAAGATATTGCTATGTTTTTAGAACCAGAATATGTGGTAATAGGAAGTGTTGGAGAGCAGCATATTGAGTATTTTAAAACTCTCGATAACATTATTCATACAAAAATGGAAATATTAAAATCTCCAAAATTGATTCATGGATTTGTCCATACAAGTGTTCCTATTTTAGACTATCCAACAATTACTCATTTTCCTCAAAATCTTCAAGTTACACAAAGTGATTTGGATGGAATCAATTTTAATATAGATATTAATGGAAGAACTGAACATTTTCACGCACCAATATTAGGTGCATTTAATGCCATAAATTTAACAGCCGTTATTTTGGTTGCACATAAATTAGGGATGAAAATTGAAGAGATAAAAGCTGCTTTAAACAATATCAAAGCAGTTGATCATAGATTGCATATTTCACGAGTTAATGGAAAAGTTATTCTTGATGATAGTTTTAATGGAAATCTTGAGGGGATGCTTGAGGCTGTAAAAATTTCTTCAACACATGATGGAAGAAAAGTTATTATAACTCCCGGAATTGTTGAGAGCACTGACGAAGCAAATATTGAACTTGCCAAAGCAATTGATGACGTGTTTGATATTGCTATTATTACAGGAGACATTAATCAACAAATTCTTGTGAATAATATTAAAAAAGCACAAGTTGTAATCTTAAAAGATAAATCTGATATGGAAGTTTGTCTTCTTGAAAATACTAAATTTGGTGATTTAATCTTGTTTGCAAACGATGCACCTAACTTTATTTAGGAATTTTTATGGAAAGAGTATATGCACCTTGGAGAACTGAATATGTGTCTCACAATAGTAAAAAAATAGATGGTTGCGTTTTTTGCCATATAGTTAAAAATGTGCATGATGATGAGGAACTTGGTGTTCTTCATAGGGAAAAAGATTTTTTTATTGTTATGAATAAATACCCATATAGTCCTGGTCATTTTATGATTATTCCAAATCTACATACTGATAAACTTGAAGATTTAGATCCTGAAATTTGGGCAAGTATGACACTGTTTGCGCAAAAAGGAGTGAAGTTGCTAAAAGATGTTTTAAATGCTGGAGGTGTAAATATTGGAATGAATTTAGGAAGCGTTTCTGGTGCTGGAATTGCAGAACATATTCATTTGCACTTGGTTCCAAGATGGAGTGGAGACACTAATTTTATAACAACAATTGGAGACACAAGAGTTTATAGTACAGATTTTTTAAAAATATACAAAAGACTAAAAGAAAAATCAAATGAATATTTTATTTAAGTGGATCATGATTTGAGTCAATAAATTGACAATACCATTGTTCTATACTTTATTAAATAAAATTATAACGGAGTTTAAATGAAAAAAATAGCAGTAGCTTTTACTGGACCATCCAATAGTGGTAAAACAACATTAATTATAAATATAGCAAATGCTCTAAAAACACAAAATTATAAAGTTTGTATTGTGAAACATGATCCTCAAGATAAAGCTAAATTTGACAAAGAAGGTAAAGACAGCGATAAGTTTACAAAAACTGGCTCAGATGTTGTTGTTGTTTCACCGAATAGAACAACTATGTTTAAACAAGAAACATCTTCAATGGATGACATAGTAGAGCTTTTTGGTGATTTTGATTATCTTCTTGTTGAGGGTTTAAAAACAGTACCACTTCCAAGAGTTGCAATCTTTAGAAATGCTTTGGATGAAAAATATTTTGATGTTTCTGATGCTATTGCAACAGATGAAAGTATAGATAAAAGTAAGATTCCTTATGGATGCATACATCTTGATTTGAATAATGTTGATGAAATATTAGGTTGGATAGAGCAAAATGGAAAAAGATTTTCCTAAATTTTAAACAATGAGCACCTTTAATGTATAAAACAATCCTTCTAGTCTTTTTTTGTATTACTTCAATGCTAGCTAATCCAGAATGTTATAAAGAAGGTTATGGTGAACTAATAAGATCTGCAAATGATCACGAAATAGTTTTTAAAAATGGTACCGTTTTACCTTATCGCACTAACGATTTGAAAAATACTTGGGATGAAAAGCTAACTAATGCTGATCTGGAAATGCAAATTTCACAAACATATAGAATTGATAGTGATTTAACTATTAATTATCTATATAGTCCAGGAAGACTTAGGTATCAACCTTTCTTTCAGGCAATATACGGACAAGATGAAGTCAGTATTTCTAAAAATTTAGTAACAATTAAATGGCAAACGACAAATGGGCATAAAAATTTATTGGTAAGTAAAATTTTTGGAATTAATGAAAAACTTATAGAGATTAATAAAGAAATTTTGAAACTACCATTCAAAGAAAGAATATTTGCTGATTCTGTTGGTACTTATAACTATAGATTTATTAAAGACACAAACAGATTGTCTATGCATAGTTATGGAATAGCTATCGATTTATCACCATCTGCAACACAATATTGGAAAAATGAAGCTCAAAGTGAAACATCAAAAATCACATACAAAAATAGTATGCCTCTTTCAATTGTAAGAATTTTTGAAAAGTATGGTTTTATTTGGGGAGGAAGATGGTATCACTACGATACGATGCATTTTGAATATCGTCCAGAATTACTAGCCCCATCTTGTTTTAATCAAAAATAAGTACTCCACAAATTTATTTTATTTCCCGCTAAAGCTCTTGACAAACAGATTTTATATCTGATACAATTAAGAATTAGCACTCGTATATTACGAGTGCTAAAATTTAACAAGCTATAGGATAAATAAATGAATAAAATTTTTGAAAAACTTACAAATCAAATGCAAGAAGCTATCGAATCAAGTCTAAGTCTAGCTCTACATAATAAAAACCAAGAAGTTGAAATAGTACACATAATATGGGGTTTACTAACAAATACAAGTAGTATTTTAAATCAATTGTTAAATAAATTAAATATAGACAAGACAGCGATTGAGCTTGAAGCAAAAAGTGTTGCCAATAAACTATCTCAAGTGTCGAGTTTAACAAAAGAAAGTATTAAAATCGGTAGAAATGTTATTAATAGTCTTCAAAAAGCAGAAGGTCTTATGAATTCTGGAGGGGATGCTTTTTTAGCTGTTGATACTTGGATAATTGCAAATCTACAAGATGAATCATTTAAAAATATTTTAGGTAAATATACTGATCTATCTGAGATAAAAAAAGAACTTGAACTATTACGAGGCGGGGCAAAAGTTGAAAGTCAAAGCGGAGACGACAATCTTGAGGCATTGGGAAAATATGGAATTGATTTAAATAAAATGGCAATTGATGGAAAGCTTGATCCGGTTATCGGACGAGATGAACAAATCAGCAGAATGATGCAGATACTAATAAGAAAAACTAAAAATAATCCAATACTTTTGGGCGAGCCTGGTACTGGAAAAACAGCTATAGCAGAAGGTTTGGCTCAAAGAATAGTAAACAAAGACGTTCCATTGAGTTTAGCTAACAAAAAAGTTATTAGCCTTGATATGAGTGCTTTAATTGCTGGAGCGAAATATAGGGGAGAATTTGAGGATAGACTAAAAGCCGTTATAAAAGAAGTTCAAAAGGCTGGCAATATTATTTTATTTATAGATGAAATTCACACAATTATTGGCGCTGGAGCTAGCGAAGGAAGTATGGATGCAGCAAATATTCTAAAGCCTGCTTTAGCTCGTGGAGAACTTCATACTATTGGGGCAACTACTCTTAAAGAATATAGAAAATATTTCGAAAAAGATACAGCTATGCAAAGAAGGTTTCAGCCTGTAAATGTCGATGAACCTTCAGTAAATGAAGCCTTACAAATATTACGAGGCATAAAAGGAAAACTTGAAGCGCATCATAATGTAACAATCAATGATAGTGCCTTAGTTGCTGCAGCTAAATTAAGTGATCGATATATTAGTGATAGATTTTTACCTGATAAGGCTATAGATTTAATTGATGAAGCTGCTGCTGAACTTAAAATGCAAATCGAAAGTGAACCAACTGCTCTTTCTGTGGTTAAAAGACAAATTAGTACTTTGGAAGTTGAAAAAGAAGCACTCAAGATGGAAAAAAATGAAAAGAATCTTATTAGAATTCAGGAAATTGAAAAAGAATTAGCCGATTCTGGAGAAGAAAAAAGAAAATTAGAAAACCAATTTTTGAATGAAAAAAATACATTTGATAGTATTTCAAAATTGAAAACGAAGATTGATGAATTAATGACAAAAGCTGAGCGAGCTAAAAGGGAAAGTAAATTTGAAGAGGCCGCAAAAATAGAATATGGTGATATTCCTGCTCTAGAAAAACAAATTACTGAATTTGAAGAAGCTTGGACAAAAATGGAAGAAGCCGGAACACTATTGCGAAATTTTGTTAGTGAAGAAAGTATTGCTAGCATCGTGAGTAGATGGACTGGAATACCAGTTAATAAAATGCTTACAAGTGAAAAACAAAGAATTCTTCAAGTAGAAGATGTTTTAAAGAAAGAAGTTATTGGTCAAGATGAAGCTATTCACGCTATTTCAAGGGCTATAAAAAGAAATAAAGCTGGACTTAGTAGTGACAATAAGCCTATTGGAAGTTTTATGTTTTTGGGACCAACAGGAGTTGGAAAGACAGAAAGTGCAAAAACATTAGCAAGATTTTTATTTGACAATGACAAATCATTGATAAGATTTGATATGAGCGAATATATGGAAAAACACTCTGTTAGTAAATTGGTAGGTGCTCCTGCTGGATATGTCGGATATGAAGAAGGCGGACAATTAACAGAAGCTGTAAGACGAAAACCATACAGTGTTGTGCTTTTTGATGAAATTGAAAAGGCACATATTGATGTCTTTAATATTCTTTTGCAAGTTCTTGATGATGGAAGACTTACTGACAACAAAGGTGTAACAGTTGATTTTAAAAATACAATTATAATTTTAACATCAAATATTGGTAGTGCAAAAATAATAAATATTAAAGATAGAGATATTAGAAAAACTGAAGTATTATCTGAATTAAGAGCGCATTTTAAACCAGAATTTTTAAATAGACTTGACGATATTGTGATATTTGATGCTCTAAATCTTGAGGCAATAACTCAAATAGTTGATATTATGTTTGCTGGAATCGCGAAAAAGGTTGCAAGTAGAAATATCAAAATAACATTAAGCAATAGCGCAAAAGAGTATGTTGCGAGCGCAGGTTTTGATCCTGATTACGGTGCTCGACCATTAAAAAGAGCATTGTATGAAATAGTTGAGGATAAATTGGCTGAACTTATCTTGGAAGACATAGTTCAAGATGGTAATTCAGTCGAATTTGATTTTATTGATGGCAAGATTGAAGCAATTGTTTCGTAAGAAACCAATTTGTAAAAAAGAACAATTTAATACGGCTAGGATTTGTAATATATGGAGATGAAATTAGACGATGTTGTGTTAAATGTTATTCATAGAAGTGATAAGAGAATTAAAAAAATAAGTTTATCGCTTGAGAATAAAGATGAAATTATTATTAAAACACCACTTAAATTTAAGGCAAATCAGATCCGTGATATTGTTATGCAACATAAAGATTGGATTCTAAAAGCCATAAATAGAGTACCAGTAAAAAACAAATTTGATTTTATTTGTGGAGGAGAAATTCCATTTATAGGAGAGAAATATCCATTAGAGCTTATTCCTGATGATTCTGTTGTGGGCGTAAAAGTGGTTTTCAAAAATGAAATATTTTATTTTTATCACAATCCTAATTTACCACAAGAATCAGAATATGAAATGTTTGTCGATGCATTAAAAAAGTTTTATAAAAAAGTAGCAGTAAAATATATTGATCCAATATTTGATGAAATGTGTTTTTTAACAAAACTACATCCAGAAAATATAACATACAGATATGCAAAAAGACAATGGGGTAGTTGTAGTTATAAAAATGACATCTCGATTAATTATATGTTATTGCAATTTCCTTTAAATGCAATTAGATATGTCGTTCTTCACGAGCTTTGTCATATAGAAGAAAAAAATCATAGCGCAAGATTTTACAATCTTGTATCACTATATATGAGTGATTATAAACAAGAGGAAGAGAAGCTAAAACAAAAGAATTTTTAAAAAGTATGTCAATTTGTCATATTTTTGATTGTAAAATTTATTTTATGATAATATTCCAGCAAGAAAAATACAGAATAGAAGATTACGAAATAAAAGACACAAAGTCTTTTTTCGGAACAATTATTAAGGAGAAATTAAATGACTGAAGATCAAAGAAAAGCACTGGATTTAGCAATAAAACAAATGGATAAAACATTTGGAAAAGGAACACTTGTAAGACTTGGAGATAAAGTTATTGAGCCAATTGAAACAATAAGCACTGGCTCATTGGGACTAGATCTGGCTCTTGGTGTTGGAGGTATTCCTCAAGGAAGAGTTGTTGAAATATATGGGCCTGAAAGTAGTGGTAAAACAACTTTAACATTACATGCAATTGCAGAATGTCAAAAAGCAGGTGGGATATGTGCATTTATAGATGCAGAGCATGCGCTTGATGTTAAATATGCAAAAGATATTGGTGTTGATACTGAAAATCTTTTAGTTTCTCAGCCTGACTATGGTGAGCAAGCACTTGAAATTCTTGAAACTCTTGTAAGAAGTGGTGCTGTAAATCTTATAGTTGTGGATAGTGTTGCAGCACTTACGCCAAAAGTTGAAATTGATGGTGATATGGATGACCAACAAGTTGGAGTGCAAGCTAGACTTATGAGTAAAGCTTTAAGAAAAATTACTGGTATATTAAATAAAATGAATGTAACAGTTATTTTTATAAATCAAATAAGAATGAAAATTGGCATGACTGGTTATGGAAGCCCTGAAACTACAACTGGTGGAAATGCACTTAAATTTTATAGTTCTGTAAGACTTGACATTAGAAGAATCGCCACTTTAAAACAAGGTGAAAATAGTATTGGAAATAGAACAAAAGTAAAAGTTGTTAAAAATAAAGTTGCACCTCCTTTTAAAACCGCAGAATTCGATATTATGTTTGGTGAAGGTATTTCTAAGCTTGGTGAGCTAATAGATTATGGTGTGAAACTTGAAATTGTTGACAAAGCTGGTGCATGGTTTAGCTATAAAGATAGTAAAATAGGACAAGGTAAAGAAAATAGTAAAATATTCTTAAAAGCAAATCCAGAAATAGCAAACGAAATCGAAGAAAGAATCTTAAAAGCAATGGGAAGTAACGCTATACCAGTATCTCTAGATCTAGACAGTGAGGACGACGACGAGTAAAAAATCGGGGCGATATAGTTTTAAGGAACATTTGAGTAAAATCCGCCCCATTTGAATCACGATAGAGAAGAAATAAGATGAAATTAGGTCAAGAATTATATATTATTTAATAACTTTCTATTACAAGATTCGGGTTAAGAACCAAAGAGAAAAAGGAAAAAATAAATATGGAATTTAAAGACTTTAATTTTAAAGACGAATTAATGCAGGCTATCAATAAGGCTGGGTTTACAGAACCAAGTCCGATACAAAAAGACGCGATACCTATCGTATTAAGTGGAAAAGATATAGTAGCACAAGCTCAAACTGGTACTGGTAAAACAGCAGCATTTGGACTTCCAATACTACAAAATCTTAGAAGAGATGGAAGTGTTGAAGCACTTGTAATCGTACCTACAAGAGAACTTGCTATGCAAGTTAGTGATGAGTTATTTAAATTTGGTAAATTTTTAGATATTAAAACTGCTACTGTGTACGGTGGAACTTCTTACTCAAGACAAATCAAACACGCAGAAAATGCTTCAATTATTATTGCTACTCCAGGTAGACTATTAGATTTACTTAAAAATGAGCAAATAACAATTAATCCTAGATTTATTGTATTGGATGAAGCTGATGAAATGCTAGATATGGGATTCTTAGAAGATATTAAAAATATTTTTAAATTTATGCCAAAAGAAAGACAAACACTTTTATTTAGTGCAACTATGCCTGAACCAATTAAAGATTTAGCTAGAAAGATTTTAATTGAACCAGAATTTGTAACTGTTACTAAAAAAGACATGACAAATACAAACATTGTTCAATCTTACTATGTTGTTGAAGAATATGAAAGAGATGATGCTCTTATGAGACTTTTCGATTTTAAAAATCCTACTAAATCTATAGTATTTTGTAAAATGAAAAGAGATGTTGATAGACTTGCTACATATCTTGTGTCTCAAGGGTATAGTGCAAAAGCTCTTCATGGGGATCTTGAACAAAGACAAAGAGAAGAAGTTATTAGAGCATTTAAAGCTAGTACTATAGAAGTTCTTGTAGCTACAGATGTTGCTGCTAGAGGACTTGATGTAAGTGACGTAAGTCACGTGTTTAATTACCAATTACCATTTGATAGTGAACCTTATGTTCATAGAATCGGAAGAACAGGTAGAGGTGGTAAAACTGGTGCAGCTGTATCAATTGTAACTCCAAGTGAATTTAGAAGTTTACAAAAAATTCAAGCTAACATTGGAAGTATGATGGAAGCTAAAGTTGTTCCTACTATTGATGATGTTAAATCAAAAAATCATACTGGATTTATGGATAATATTAAAAATCAAGTAGTAGATCCTGCTGTTTGCAATATTATTGATTCTTTAAAAGAAGAATTTGATCTTTCTACAATTGCATATAAACTTGCAACTATTCTTACTGAAAAAGATCAAGTTAAAGGTAGAAATAAAATTGGTAAATCACACCAAGATATCGCTGCATTAATTGAAAGATTAAAAAATGATAGAGGTGGAAATGGTTCTAGAGGTAGAAGCAGAGGTCCAAGAAGAGATAATGATAGAGGTCCAAGAAGAGATAGCGACAGAGGTCCAAGAAGAGACGGAGATAGCAGACCACCAAGAAACGATAGTGGCGCAAGTAGACCAAGAAGAGATGGAGAAAGTAGACCGCCAAGAAGAGACGGAGATAGCAGACCACCAAGACCAAGAGGTGAGGGTGGTAGTTCAAGAAGAGGATAATTTCCTTTTCGAACAAAAATTATTATGTATGACATAATTATTATTGGAGCTGGAGCTAGCGGACTTATCGCAGCTTCACAACTCAAAAATCAAAAAATCTGTATTATAGATAAAAATCAAAAAATCGGTTCCAAAATAAAAGTTAGTGGCGGTGGAAAATGCAATATAACCAACGAATATCTAAATAGTGAATATTTTGATGGAAATCAAGATTTCATAACAAAAACCTTTTCTCAATTTGATAATATTTCACTTCTAAAATTTCTAAAAATCAATAATCTTAAGACAACTCTAAATGAGAAAATTGTTAAAGGAACATATTTTTGTAATTCAAGCGACGAAGTTATTAGCATGTTTTTAATGCTTACTAAACATTGCGAGTTTTTACTTGATTGTGAAGTTTTAGATGTAGAATATGAACATAATGAATATTTAATTAAAACATCAAAGAAGACATTAAAATGTAAAAAACTAATTGTATCTACAGGCGGATTGTCTTATCCAATACTTGGAGCAACAGATATTGGATACAAAATAGGTCAAAAGTTTGGTCACTCTATTGTAAAACAAAATCCTGCTTTAGTAGGGTTTACTGTTCAAAAAGATCAATTCTGGTTTAAAGAACTTTCTGGACTTTCAATGGATGCTAGAGTTACTATAGGAAATAAAACTCTAAAAGGAAGCTTATTATTTACTCATAAAGGTTGTAGTGGACCAGTTATTTTAAGTACATCTCTTTATTGGGTTAAGGGTCAAATATCAATTGACTTTTCACCAGAAAAAGATAGTTATTTACCAAAAAGATTTAAACAGGCTGTAAAAGATATGGATATTAATATTCATGATTATCAAATGTCACCAGCTGGAAATTTTGGATACACAAAAGCTGAAGTTACCAGAGGGGGTATTTCAGTTGATGAAATTAATTTTAATTTTGAAAGTAAAATACAAAAGAATTTATTTTTTATAGGCGAAGTTTTGGATGTTACAGGGGAACTTGGCGGTTATAATTTTCAATGGGCATTTAGTAGCGGATATGTTTGTGGAACAAAATTAAATAAATCATAATATTAAAGCAATAAATTTCTAAAACTACACGATAGTATCGACTTGCCTAAATAAATCTTATGATAACATAGCGAAAAAATTTAGCAGGTAAGAATGAGAGTTGCATTTATTGGTGATATTATTGGTCGTCCAGGACGAAATCATATAAAAAAAGAATTAAAAAAAATACGAGAGACTTATAGTATAGACTTTGTGATAGCAAATGGTGAAAATGCAAGTCATGGATTTGGTATTACACATGAAAGTGCAGATGAGCTTTTAAAATGTGGTATTGATGTTTTGACTGGTGGAAATCATACATGGGATAAGAAAAAAGATATTTTAGCTCTTTTGAAAACAGCCCCAGTTATGAGACCACATAACTACCCAGATGGAGTAGATGGAACAGGTCTTAAGATATTCGAAGTTAATAATCAAAAAATTGCCATTTTAAATTTAATGGGTATATATGGAATGCCTCAAGTTACAAATCCATTTTTAGTCGCACAAGAAGTTGTTGAGCAATTGAATAACGATGGAATTTTCCATATATTTGTAGATTTTCACGGTGAAGCTACTGCCGAAAAGAGAGTAATGTATGAGTTATTAAAAGGTAACGTAAGTGCTATTTGTGGCACACACACTCATATCGGAACAGATGACTTTGAAGTAGCAAATGGCACATTTTATGTCACAGATATCGGATTAACTGGTTGCAGGGATAATGTTATAGGCATGGATAGTCATGTTCCATTACAAAAAGCCTTAACAGGTCTGGGCGGACATTTTGATATTCCAAAAAGTTGCAAAACAATTTTCCAGATGATGATTGTTGATGTTGATGAAAATGGGAAAGCGATAGATGGAATGAAATTAAAATTATTTAGCGACCAACATCCAATATTGACACAAGCATTATTGTCTTAAAATGAAAAGCGATTGTAAATATAAACTTAGTTAGAATAAAATATAATAAATATAAGACAAATAGTCAAAATTAAGGAGATCCCGTGAGTAGAAATCAAGAAGAAATAGTAAGTATGTTTAATAAAATAGCTAAAACATATGATTTGGCAAATAGAATTTTAAGTATGGGAATTGACAAATTATGGAGAGCTAAGGCTTGTAATATGGTATTTTCTTTTTACAATAAACAACATATTGATACTATCGTTGATGTAGCTTGTGGAACTGGTGACCTTATGATAGATTGGAAAAATATAGCATCAAACAATACTATTACTCTTGATAAAATTATAGGAATTGACCCTAGTGTTGGAATGATGGAGGTTGGAAAAACAAAAATACAAGATGGTATCTTTATTGAAGCTGGAGCTGAAAATCTGCCACTTGATAATGAAAGTGCTGACATTATTTCAATATCTTACGGGATAAGAAATGTAGTTAAAAGACAAGAAGCACTTGAAGAATTCGCAAGAGTTTTAAAACCAAATGGTATTTTAGTAATTTTAGAGTTCACTAAAAATGATAAAAATGATTTAGCAGCAAAAATTACAAATTTCTATATGCATAGAATTATGCCAGTCATTGGAGGACTTATTTCGGGCGATAGTGAAGCTTATATGTATTTGCCAGCATCGATTGATAGTTTTATAACAACAAAAGAGATGATTAATGAATTAAAATCTGTTGGACTTGAACCTATTTTTACTCAAGGGTATTCTCTTGATATGAGTACAACTTTTATAGCTAGAAAAATTTAATTGGATATAACTTGAATGTTCCATTAACAGTAAATGAGCTCAATAACCAAATAAATGCTCTATTGGAAACAACATTTTCCAATGTTTATGTTGATGGTGAAATTTCAAATTTAACATATCATAGTAGTGGTCATATTTATTTTAGTATTAAAGATGATAAATCTACTGTTTCATGTGTCATGTTCAAGGGAAATGCACAATATTTAAAATTTAAATTAACACCTGGCATGAAGATAACTATCAGAGGTAGTGTCACAGTTTATGTTCCAAGGGGTACTTATCAGATTTTATGCACAAAAATTGAGCCTAGCGGAGTTGGAGAACTTTCTTTGGCTTTTGAGCAACTAAAAACTAAACTACAAATCAAGGGATATTTCGATAAATCTATCAAAAAAGAACTTCCAGATTATCCAAAAAATATTTACGTTGTAACATCAAATACAGGTGCAGCCATTGAAGATATGAAAAAAATATTAGCGCATCGTTATCCTATTGCTAAGATGATTTTGATACCAACCTTAGTTCAGGGTGTAGGCGCTAAAGATGATATTGCTAGAAGTATCAAATTTGCTGATAGCTTAGCTTCAAATGTTAAAGATAGCATTATGATAGTTGGAAGAGGTGGAGGAAGCATTGAAGACTTATGGGCTTTTAATGAAGAAAATGTAGCAGATGCTATATTTAATTCTAAAACACCAATTATTAGTGCAGTTGGACATGAGAATGATTTTGTTATAAGTGATTTTGTTGCAGATGTTAGAGCGAGTACACCATCCAATGCAATTGAGATATCCACACCTAATATTAATGATTTAATTATGTATGTAGATGGTTTTAAAGATGAATTAAATTCAAAATTAAAAATAATATTTCAAACTAAAAGTTTCGCATTGGAAAGCATGAGATCATTATTTAACCAACATTCATTTTCAAAAAGATTTAGTCTGATTGAGCAAACAATTTCATATATTAAAAAACAAATTATACAGAGACATCAACAATTTTTAATTGAACAACAAAAAAAGATTGATTTTGTTGTTCAAGTTTTTGAAAATAATCACCCAAATAAAAAAATCAATAAAGGTTTCGTTCAAGTTACTAAAGAAAATAAAATTATTGATATTGATAATTTTAATATTTCAGATGAAATAACTTTGGAAACGCCTAAAAATAAATTCCAATGTAAAATACTTCAAAAATCACTAAATATATAGATTGATATTTAGTAGGCAACTAGTTTTGAACCAGTAAGTGCTATCTTGCTGATAGTTTCATTTGCTAATTTATCTAAGAATTTGTCCATTTTGTCTTTTTTGTCCCAAACTGGATCTTGTACTTTTGCAGCTACTTCAACCATTTTTTTTGCTTGAGTCATTGTTGCAACAGTATCAACTAGTCCAACATCTTTTGCTTGACTCGCTGTAAATATATGAGCATCGGCATATTTATTTTTATCTTCAATTTTTAATTTTCTAGCATTCGCAACATCTTGAACAAACATGTCGTATGTTCCTAAAATAACTTTATTTAGCTCTGCTAATTCTTCTTTTGTCCATTTTCTTGTTGGTGTGCCAGCTTCTTTGTATGTTCCCATTTTTACAGTCTGAGTTTTAATTCCTAATTTACTCATTAAAGAACTCGCATCAACACTTTCCATAATAACACCAATGCTTCCGATCATACTTCCTGGATTTGCAACTATTTTTGACGCAAAAATTGATGAATAGTAACTACCGCTCGCCATAGTACCACTTGCATAAGCAATAACTGGCTTGATTTGATTTAGTTCTTTTATTGCATATGCAATCTCAATTGAAGGAGCTACAGCTCCTCCTGGAGAATTAACATCAAGCAAAACACCTTTTATTGAATCATCTTTTTTTGTCTTCTCGATCTCTTCCAAAACAAAACTTGCATCCATAATAGCACCATCAAGATGTATGGTTTTTAAATTTGGAGTAACTAGTTCCTCACTATTAGAATTTTGATAAATAAAAAACACTACAAGAACTAACACTGTTGCTTTAAAGTGATTTTGAATAAAAGAAATTGTTGCCGTAATTGGTAAAAGAATATTTTGAAATAAATTAGTTAAGTTCATTATTTCCCCTTATGAATGTTTTATTTACTTTTGTTTTGTGTAAAATAATTGAAGTTGTTAAATTCTCAATTTCTACAGAATCTGGAAGATTGAAAACAATCAAATCAGAATCTTTTGCTATTTTTAAACTACCTTTATTTTCTAGCCCAAGAGCAATTGCTCCACCATTAGTTGCTGACAATATAAGTTTATTTGCCAATTCCTCAGTTTGAAATTGTTTGTGAATGAAAAAAGCACTTTTTAGCTCTTCAAACAAATCTAAAGTGTAGTTTGAACTAAGCCCATCTGTACCAATAGCAAGAGGAATACTATCCATATATTCTAAATTTAAAGTTTTATTATTTAGTAATCTATTTGAATTTGGGCAATGTATAATAGTTGCTCCAAGTTCTTTGATTTTTGATAATTCATCTTTATTGGCTTCAACGCAATGAGTAAAGCTCAATTTATTTGTATTCTTAAATGACATCAAAAATTCACTTGGTGTTTGTAGTGATTTTTGTTGATTTAGCATATCTTTAAAGAACATCGCAAATTCACCATTTGAATAATTCAGCCAATCGTTTTCTGCAGGACTTTCCATAAAATGAGCAGATACAGGCGCATTTTCTTCTCTTGCTATACGTAAAGCTTCACGAATTAAAAATGGATGTGTTGAATATGGAGAATGGATAGCTATTGCAGGTATAAAGTTAGCTGATTTATGTTTTTTTGCTAGAAGAAATTTCTCTCTAAAGTCTTGCAATAGTGTATCTATCATTTCTGGCTTACTACCTAAAATTTCAGTAAAATAAACTACATTTAATTTTGTTTCTGAACATGAATTTAAATCAAATCCATATGAACTAATAGCACCAATGGTTGTTGTTCCATTTGAAAGTAATTTATTCAATTCATTATCCATAAGCTCTTTCGTTGCTTTCTCAATTAATTCTTCGCGATTTTGAATAACAGAAAAAAGCCATTTAACAAAATTTCCATAGCTTAGAGTTGTTTTGTTGGCACTAAATTCAAGATGAAGGTGCGCATTAATGAGTCCAGGCATAATCACGCTATTTTCACCTTGATATACAATTTCACATTCTGGATATTTCTTTTCAATATTTTCTTTTGTATTTATATCTATTATTGTTTCATCAAATACAATTACTCCATCTTTAATAATTGTAAAATTTTCGTCACAAGTTAATATCCAATCGCTGGCTAAAAAGTTCATTTTGGTCCTATATTTATTTGATTTTAGTTTGTTTTGGTTATTATAGCAAATTAAAAATTATTAACACAAAGAAGGATTATTTATGAAAATAGCAGTTATTCAAGGACCAAATTTAAATATGTTGGGAATGAGAGAAAGACATATTTATGGACCAATGACTTTGGATCAGATTCATGCTCAATTAGAAGCTAGCGCTTCACAAAATGGAATTGAACTTGAATTCTTTCAATCAAATTTAGAAGGTGAAATTATTGATAGAATTCAAGAGTGTATGGGAACTGTAAACGGAATCCTTATAAATCCAGCTGCTTACACGCATACAAGCATTGCAATTGCAGATGCACTAAAAGCCGTAGCATTGCCAACTGTTGAAGTTCATATTTCAAACATATATCATAGAGAAGAATTTAGACAAAAATCAATTACAGCAAGCGCAAGTACAGGAGTAATAACAGGTTTTGGACCATTTGGTTATCATTTAGGGCTTATAGCTCTTACTCAAATAATTTCTGAAATTCATGGTGCGCAAGCAGCTGCAAATGCTCAAACTTCAGAAGAAGTGTCTGCTGAGCCAACAGCACAAGAATAGTACATAAAATAATTATGACAATAGTTTTAGCCTCAACAAATCAAGGAAAAATTAAAGAGCTTAAAGCTCTTTTACCAGAGTATGAAATAGTTACGATGAAAGATATTTTAGGTGATATTGATATAGAGGAAGATGGTAATACTTTTCAAGAAAATGCTATAAAGAAAGCAAAAACTATTGCTGAGATGATAAGCGATAACAAAAGCTTAGATAATTATTTAGTTATATCTGATGATAGTGGACTAAGCGTTAATGCTCTATCTGGAGAACCAAATATTTACAGCGCAAGATATGCAGGACCAAATGCAACAGATAAAGATAATATTATTAAACTCACAGGAAATCTAAAAACAAAACAACTTGCAAAAACATCCGCATTCTACACAGCATGCATAGCAATTTCATATAAAAATAATATTTACACAACTCATGGTTGGTTATATGGTGATGTTATAGATACAGTTCATGGAGATGGTGGATTTGGTTATGATCCAATTTTTATTCCACATGGATACAATAAAACTTTAGGCGAATTGCCAGCTGATTTAAAAAAAGATATTTCACACCGTTCCCAAGCTCTCAAGCTTGCCATGAAAATCATCAAAACTATTGTGTAATTTTTATATATAGCAAGATTATCTCCAAAAAACTTACATATGATAGTAATAATTTCAATTATATTAGTATTATTACTATCATTATTTTTTATTAACAATTATTTTCAAATTAAATCTATTAACATGTAAACGGAATATAGACAAAATAGTCATCAAGATGAGTGTGGCAAATAGTGAGAATCCATTTCAATTATGGAGTTTCACAGAATAACTATTTCAGTTTCCAGTTTGATATTGAATTCACTTAGAACTCTTTCTTTTGCTAAATTTATTAGTTTGATAGCTTCGTCATAAGTCCCATTTCCCATATTAACTAAAAAGTTAGCATGCATCGAACTGAAAGCCATTCCACCAATATTATGTCCTTTTAGACCAACTTTTTCTATCAAATATCCAGCGCTATGTTCTTTTGGATTTTTAAAGCAACTACCAGCACTTGGAAGATTGGGTTGATTATTTCTCATTTGTATAAACATATCCATTTTTTCTTTACTAAATCCGCTTGTTGTGTTAAATGTTGCTTCATAAACAACACCTTTAATTTCAGTGTGTCTGTATGTAAAATTGATGTTTTCTTTTAGAATTTCACCTTCATTTGTTTTAATACTATGAAGATAATTCATCATTTCCCATTCTTTTAGTCCAGCGTTCATTTTGACTAGGCCACCAATGCTTCCTGGTAATTTTCCTAAGAATTCAAAATCACCGATATCGTTTTTTTTGCAGTAAGTAAGCATTTTTCCACTCATAGTAGCGCCACCAACTATTAACTTATCACCTTTTTGAATAATATAATCAAATTCATCACCAAGTATCGCCAATTTGGGTGGATTATTTGAAAGGAGTAAATTATTTCCTTTACCGATAATGTGATATTTTGAATAATCACCTATTTCATTTATCACCTTAACATCGTGTTTACCACCGATATGAATTGATGTGTATTTTTTAAAATCTATTGTTTTCAAATAATTGCCCTCATAAAATAATGCGGATTATATCAAACATAACTTACGGTGTGGTATAATTCGCGACATTTTAATTAAAGAGGATATACAAGCATGAGCTTCATAGAAACAAGAGGGAATGATGGAATTAAACCAAATGAGGTTGAGTTTTCATACGCTATTTTAAATCCAAGTGCTTCATTTGGTGGATTGTATATCCCAAAAAGCTTACCAAACTTGGGTGAAGATTTTATAGAAAGTCATAAAAACAAAAGTTATAAAGAATTAGCTTTCGATATTTTAACTGCTTTTAAAGTTGATATTGAAGAAAATGATTTACAAACTGCTCTTAATCTATATGATAATTTTGATGATAAAAGCAATCCTTCACCGGTTGTAAAAGTTAAAGAAAATCTTTTTGTAAACGAACAATATCATGGTCCAACAAGAGCTTTTAAAGATATGGCGCTTCAGCCTTTTGGTTCTATATTGAGTGCGATAGCAAAAAAAAGAAATGAAAAATACCTAATATTAGCAGCTACTTCAGGTGATACTGGACCAGCTGCATTGAATACTTTCAAAAATAAAGAAGGTATTAAAGTTGCTTGTTTATATCCAGTTGGCGGTACAAGCGATGTGCAAAGACTACAAATGGTAACAGAAGATGGTGAAAATCTTAAAGTAATCGGAATCAATGGCAATTTTGACGATGCGCAAAACGCATTAAAGAATCTTCTTGCGAGTGAAACTTTCAAAACAACTTTAGGTGAAAAACATACAAAACTAAGTGCTGCGAATAGTGTTAATTTTGGAAGAATTATTTTTCAAATAGTTTATCATTTCTGGTCTTACATCGAATTATTAAGACAAAATGAGATTGAAAATGGAGAAAAAATTTATCTTACAGTTCCATCTGGAAATTTTGGAAATGCTCTTGGTGGGTATTATGCAAAAAAAATGGGATTACCTGTTGAGAAAATTTTAATTACATCGAATGAAAATAATGTACTAACTTCATGGATAAATGATGGAGTCTATGACTTAAATGATAAAACTCTTGTTTTAACTAAATCTCCAGCAATGGATATTTTAAAATCTTCAAACATAGAAAGAATTATGTACGATATGTTTGGTAGTGATAGAACAAAAGAACTTATGGAAGATTTGAATTCAAAAAATTCTTTTGTCCTCAGTATTGATGAAAAAGCAAAATTACAAAGTGAATTTAGCGCAACTTTTAGTGATGATACTTATGGATTGAAAACAATTAAAAACTATCTTGAGGACGGTTATCTTATGGACCCGCATACAGCAACTTGTATTAAAGCATATGAAACACTGATGGATAAACCATTGAAAAATGTAGTTTATAGTACTGCAGAATGGACGAAATTTTCACCATCGGTTTTAAATGCATTAAATGATGATAGTATGAAATATAAAGATATCGACGCACTAAAAATAATTAGCGATAAATATAATATAAAAGTTCCAACTATGATTCAAAATGTCTTTGACGCTAAAGTCAGACATACAGTTGAAATAAATATTGATGATTTAGAGAAAGAGATTGTCTCATTTATTTAATAAAATAATGAGATTTATCTTTTTTAAAATTGTTTTTAAAAAAAGCTCAAGCATTTTTGCTTGAGCTTTTTTTGTTTCTTGAATTATTTTATAGTCATAAGGTACGAAAGAACAGTATCGATAAATGCATCGTGTTTTCTTTCTTTTAAATAAGCAATGTATAGAGTTCTTTTCATTGTTAGTTTTGGTAGTCTTGCAACATAAAGTTTTCTATCATCTTCATATTCTTTTAAAGCTTTATAAGATGCTATAGAAACAGTTGGAGTATCTGTTTTTGAAGAATGTAGTACTGTTTGTAAAATAGCAGTTAAAGATGATGATTGTGTTACTATATTGAAAGTATCACAATCTTGGAATCCAGCTAGATCCAAATATTCTTTAAATAGTTTTCTTGTGTGACTTTCTGGATCTCTACAAACCCATTTGTAAGATTGTAAATCTTCATTTTTAACTCTTTTTGGAAGTGGTTGATTTGAAAATATTACAATTTCATCTTCCATCCAATCTCTGTAAATGATGCCATCTTCAAAAATTGGAGACTCAATAAGAGCCATATCAACTTTTTTGTCTAGTAAGTCAACTATACATTCTTTACTCAATCCAACATTTATATTTACTTCATTATTAATAGTTTGTTTTATTTCATTTAGCACAGTTGGAAGAATATAATCTCCAATAACTTTAGAAGCAGCAAAAATAAAAGTTATATCTTTGTTGATAATATCAAGTAGTTGTTGTTCTGCAACAGTGATAGATTTATGAAGTTTTTGAGCAATTAAAAAAAGTTTCTCACCTTCTTTTGTTAATCGTATCCCATTTTTCTTTCTATCAAGTACTCTTGTATCCAGATAGTCTTCAATGTATTTCATTTGTTGAGTAACTGCAGGCTGAGAAATCCCTAATTTAGCAGATGCTTTTGAAAATGACTTCTCTCTTACTACTGTTAGGAAAGTGTTTAGTTTTGTAAAATCCGATAACATAAATATAACCTCTTGTAAAAATTAATAATTATCATAACATATATTTATATAAAAAAGATTAAAAATAGTTATATATCCTGTAGATTATAAATTTATCTTAATTGGGTTATAATAAATAAAATAAATCAAAAATTAATATTATCAAAGGAAAATTTATGCTTTCATCTTTAAATGCTGCTCAAAAGTCAGCAGCTGAACATATAGATGGGCCACTTTTAATTCTAGCTGGAGCTGGAAGTGGTAAAACGAAAACAATTACTACAAGATTGGCATATCTTATCTCTTTGGGTATCGATCCAGCTTCAATTCTTACTTTAACCTTTACGAATAAAGCAGCTACTGAGATGAGAAATAGGGCATATAATCTAATTGATAATATTCAATATCCACCATTACTTTGCACATTCCATAAATTTGGATTGCTTTTTTTGAAATTTCACATTTCAAAACTTGGAAGGAAAAATAATTTTGTAATCATTGACAGCGATGATAGAAAAAAGATTTTAAAGATGATAGATAAGGAAACTACAACATCAATACTCTCAAATGAAATATCAAAATTTAAAAATCTCATGATGACTCCACATGATGTTAAAAAAACCTCTGAAGATAAATTGTATGCAAAAATTGCTCAAGTTTATGAATTGTACGAAGCTTATTTGGAAAAAAATAATCTAGTAGATTTTGATGACTTATTACTTTTGACTTATAAAATATTAGATCAAAATAAAGAAATAGCGATCGAAACAAGTGAGCGATACCGATACATCATGGTTGATGAGTATCAAGATACCAATGAATTGCAATACAAATTACTTCAAAAGCTTTGCACATCCCATAATAATTTATGTGTCGTTGGGGACGATGATCAAAGTATTTATGGGTGGCGAGGCGCTAACGTTAAAAATATATTGAATTTTAGTAGCATATTTGAAGATGCAATGGTTATAAAATTAGAAGAAAATTATCGTTCTACTTCAAAAATCTTAGAGCATGCGAATTCTCTAATTGAGCACAATAGAGATAGATTAGGAAAAGAATTGCGTTCAACAAGAGGAATTGGTGAAGATATCAAATTCTATGAGTCAAATGATGAAAATGATGAAACTAGAAAAATTGCAGATGATGTGAAAAAATTGATAAATGAAGGAATTGACCCTGGAGAAATAGCTATACTTTATAGGGTCAATGCACTCAGTCGTGCTCTTGAAGAAGGATTTAATAGGGCTAGAATCAACTATAAATTAGTTGGTGGAATGAAGTTTTATGAGAGAGCCGAGATAAAAGATTTAATTGCTTATTTTAGAGTTATTACAAACAAAAATGATAATTTTTCTTTAAAAAGAATCATAAATAAGCCAAAACGAGGAATCGGGCCAACAACTATAGATAAGCTTGAAGTTGAAGCTATAGCTATGAAGAAATCAGTTTTTAGTTTGATAGAAGATCTTGATAATAATGAATTAGCCAAATATGTTGGCAAGAAAAATGCTATGACTTTAAAAGTTTTTATGGCTTCAATTAAAGATTTACAAGAAGTTTTACAAACTTCAAGAATGAGATTTATAGATCTTTTTGATGAAACATTTGACTTTAAAGAGTTCTATCAGAATCAACCAGAAAGTGCCGACAGAATAGCAAATATTGATGAATTTTATGGTTATTTGCGAGATTTCTTATTACAAAATATTGACTCAAATTTAGAAGACTTTTTGAATGATATATCTTTAAAAAGTGACCAAGACGCATTGACTGATGGAGCTGTTTCGATGATGAGTATCCATGCATCAAAAGGTTTAGAATATGGGTACGTTTTTGTTATAGGACTTGAAGAAGGTTTTTTCCCATTAGTTGGTGATGGAACTGATCTTGAAGAAGAAAGACGGCTAGGATATGTTGCATTTACTAGGGCTAAAGACAAATTAACATTAAGTTGTGTTCATAGTCGATTTTATAAAGGTAGAAGAACTCAACTTGTAAAAAGTAGATTTTTAAGTGAAAGTGGTGTCATTGAGGGTAGTTTTAGTATAGAAAAATCAAATGCTTTCAAAAAAGATGACATTATTAAACATAAGATTTTTGGCATGGGAAGAGTTTTGAGTGTTCAAAAAGTTGGAAAAGATTTAAAATTAAATATCAATTTTGGCGGTTCAAGAAGAGATATACTTTCTTCATTTGTGGAGAAGATTTGATTGAATAGACTTTTTGTTGTAAAAAAACCAGTTAATATTAGTAGTAACTTTTATCTAAGTAGAATAAAAAGAAAGTACAAGGAAAAAGTTGCAGGCTTTAGTGGAACACTTGATCCATTTGCATGCGGATGTTTAATTGTAGCATTTGGAAAATATCCTCAACTATTTAGATTTTTAAAAAAAGCTCCAAAAACATATAGAACCACAATGTGGCTTGACGTAGAAAGCTCAAGTTTTGATATAGAAAATATAATAAAAACAGAAATTAATAATTCTAAACTTGACGAGCAAATAGTCAAACAAGAGCTGAATGGTTTAGTTGGAACATTAGAGTATTTACCACCAAAATACAGTGCAAAAAATATTGATGGTAAAAGAGCATATGAAATGGCTAGAGAAGGAATTGATTTCGAAATGAAACACATCACTTCTAGCATTTATGATGTTAAATTTATAAATTACAATCATCCTTTTATTAGCTTTGACATCAAAGTAAGTGAAGGTAGTTACATAAGAAGTATTGCACAAGTTTTACTCGATAGACTTGGTAGAAATGGCACTTTATCCTATCTTGAAAGATTAAATGAAGGTGATTTTGTTTTTAATGATGAAGTAGCACTGAATCCAATTAATTATCTAGATTTGGAGCAAAATGTATATGTTGGGGATAAAAGTTGGTTTATTCTTGGTAAAAAACTGAATATCGAATATTTTGAAAACAAAGCCGATAATCATTATTTGATTATTTTTGATGATTTTTTCTCTATTATTAAAATACAAGATGGTGAACCAAAATATGTTTTGAATCGAGTTTATTTTGATGAAACTTACGGAAATATTTAATATGAATAAGGTGGAAAACTTTTTTAATAATAATCAAGAAATGACAAGAAAGTCATATGCTAAAGTAAATATTTTTTTGAAGATTGCTGGAAAAAGAAATGATTATCATGAAATTGTTTCAAGATTTGTAAGAGTTAAAAATCTTTTTGATGTAATGTCATTTCAAAAGCAATCCTGCGAAGAATTTGTTTTAGAGGGTGATTTTGGATGTGATACAAAACAAAATACAATATATAAAGCCTATTTGAAACTTGCAGAATTATCTCCAAAAGTTGAATTATTTTTTAAGCAACACAAAACGGTTGTTACAAAAAAAGTGCCTGAATTTGCAGGACTTGGTGGTGGAAGTTCAAATGCTGCTACTTTTATTTTGATGGTAAATGATTTTTGTAAGCTTGATATTGATATAAATAAAATGGCCGAGATCGGTTCTAAAATAGGTGCAGATGTACCATTCTTTATTTACGAATATGATAGTGCAAATGTAACTGGAATTGGCGAAATAGTACACAAATTTGATGAAGAAACTTTAAACATTAGTACTTTTACTCCAAATATTAAATGTAATACAGCAGCTATTTTTAGAGAGTTTAGAAATAAATTTTATAAAGAAATAAGCAATGAAGATTCATCTAGGCTTTTGAAAATGCGAAGCATTGATATTTTAAAATATTTAACAATTGAAGATGCGAATGATTTGTATGCACCAGCTTGTAACGTTTATCCCGAACTTAAACAAATAGAGCAAAAAGAAAATGAAAAATACAAAATCAAAAACTATTTTAGCGGCAGTGGCAGCAGTTTTTTTAGAATAATTGATGAAAATAAGTAGGAATAAATGGCAAGTAAAAAAGACAATAATCAAAAAGAATTTTTAAATCGAAAAGTATTTCATGATTATGAAGTTAGTGATGTAATTGAAGCTGGTATTGAACTTCTTGGCAGTGAAGTTAAAGCCATAAGGGCAGGAAGAGTAAATCTTAGAGATAGTTTTATAAGAATCATCAAGAATGAAATGTTTTTATTGAATATGCATGTTTCCTATCTTGATACAGCTCATGTTTCTTATAGACCAGAAGAAGCTAGGGCTCGAAAAATATTAATACATAGAAAGCAAATAAATAAATTTTTCCAAAAAGTTACTCGTGATGGCTTTACAATTGTTGTTACAAAACTATATTTTAACGATAAAAATTTTATAAAATTAAATATAGGAATCGGTCAAGGTAAAAAGCTTCATGATAAAAGAGATGCTTTAAAAGAAAAAGACTTGAAGCGAGAAAGCGATAGAGCTAAGAAAGAGTGGAGTAGGTAAATCTATGACAAATGCTAAATTAAAAGAGGAAGATTTAAAATACATCTTTCACCCGTGCACCCAGATGAAAGATCATGAAAGATTGCCTTTAATTCCAATTAAAAGCGGTAATGGAGTAATGCTTGAGGATTTCGATGGCAATAAATATATTGACGCAATAAGTTCTTGGTGGGTAAATACTCTTGGTCACAGCAATAAATACATTAATGAAAAAATAAAAGCGCAGCTGGATACTTTGGAGCATGTTTTACTTGCAGGGTTTACTCATGAACCAGCTATTCAATTATCAAAAAAATTGGTTGAATTAACACCAAAAGGTTTAGATAAAGTTTTTTTTGCAGATAATGGAAGTAGTGGGATTGAAGTTGCGCTTAAAATGGCTTTCCATTACTATTCAAATAAAGGCGAGCAAAGAGAATATTTTGTATCACTTAGTGGTTCTTATCATGGTGAGACTATCGGAGCACTTAGTGTTAGTGATATGGGACTTTACAAAGATGTATACAATCCAATTTTAATAAAAACACTTCAGGCAAAATCACCACAAAACCAGACAATAGAAGAGGCAAAATTTGCTCTTGATGATATGGAAAATATTTTAAAATTAAACCATAAGAATATTGTTTCAGTGATCGTTGAACCACTTGTACAATGTGCTGGAAATATGAATATGTACCATCCTGTATATCTGAATGGACTTAGGAGTCTTTGCGATAAGTATGATGTTCTACTTATAGCTGATGAAGTTGCAGTTGGATTTGGAAGAACAGGTAAATTATTTGCGTGCGAATTAGCAGGAATTACACCTGATTTTATGGTTCTAAGCAAAGGTCTTACGGCAGGTTATTTACCACTTAGTGTTGTGATGTTGACAAATACAATATACGATATGTTTTATTGTGAATATGACACAAAAGGTGCAAAATCATTTTTGCATTCACACAGTTATACTGGAAATCCACTATCTGTTACAGCTGCAATAGCTGGACTCGAATTCTTGGAAAATGAAAATATTTTACAAAAGAATCAAGATACTATAGAGCTTATAAGGGAACAGTCGCTAAGACTTAAAGAATTAGCATCCGTGACAAATATTAGACAGCAAGGGATGATTTTTGCATTCGATGTTCTTGGTTATAAGAGTGAAGACAGAATAGGGTTACGCATTTATGAGTTTGCTTTAAAACATGGAGTTTTAATTCGTCCTCTTGGTAATGTTGTTTACTTTATGCCACCATATGTTATTAAAAATGATGAAATTATTAAAGTTTTTGACGTCATGATTGATGCGGTTTTGAGTTTATAGGTTAGCTAGAAAGAAATTTCTTTCTAGCTGGAAAATTGATTATTCTTTTCCTCTTGTTATTTTTGCACCAAGATTTGTAAGTTTTTCTTCTAATCTATCATATCCTCTGTCAAGGTGATAAATTCTGTGAACAGTTGTTTCTCCTTCGGCTACAAGTGCAGCTAAAACTAAAGCGCTACTAGCTCTTAAGTCTGTTGCCATTACATCTGTACCAAAAAGTTTATTCGGAGTTCCTATAACCGTAGCAACAGTTCCATTAAGACTTATATCAGAACCCATTCTTAAAAGCTCACTAACATGCATAAATCTGTTTTCAAATAATTTTTCATCAATAATGCTAACACCTTCAGCCATAGTACAAAGCGCCATAAATTGTGCTTGCATATCAGTTGGGAAACCAGGATACTCAGTTGTTGTGATATTTATTGGCTTGATCTTATCTGCTGGAAAAATAGTAACAGCATTCTCTTCTCTAAGGATTTTGAAACCCATATCTTCAAATTTAATCAGCATCGCCTCGAGATGTTTAGGGATAACATTTGTCACTTTTAAAACTTGATTTGTTATAGCACCAGCACATAAATATGTACCAGCTTCAATTCTGTCTGGAATAATACTGAAAGGTTTAAATTCTAAAAGTTTTCTATCGTTACCAACTATTTCTAAAGTATTTGTTCCAATACCTTTGATAGAAACACCAGCATCTCTTAAAACCTCACAAAGCTGAACAACTTCAGGCTCCTTTGCGGCATTTATGATTGTAGTATTCCCTTTTGCTAAAGCTGCAGCCATAACAATATTTTCAGTACCAGTTACTGTTATTTTATCAAATACAATAGTCGCACCTTTTAAACCATCCGGAGCAGTCGCAGCAATATATCCATTTTTTATTTCGATAACGGCACCCATATGTTCAAGAGCTTTAAGATGTAAATCAACAGGTCTTTGACCTATTGCGCAACCACCAGGAAGTGAAACTTCACAGTGTCCAAATCTAGCAAGAAGCGGACCAAGAACCAAAATAGAAGCTCTCATAGTTTTTACAATATCGTATGTAGCTTCTGTTTTGTTTAGTTCAGTTGTATTTAGTGTAATTTCGTTGATATTATGATCGTATTTTCCACCAAGCATACCAATAAGTTTTAAAAGAGTTTTTATATCTACAACATTTGGTAAATTTGAAATTTTTACATCATTTGAAGCCAATATAGTTGAAGCTAAAAGTGGAAGTGCTGCATTTTTAGCACCTGTTATAACAACATCCCCCTCTAGTTTAGTTCCCCCAGTAATTTTTAAATAATCCATTTATTGTTCCCCTTAGTTTTTATTAATTTTTTTCATGTTAAGACTTTGTATCATTAATATTAATTATATCTACAATTTCTTTTAATACTTCATATACTCTATGAATAGATTTGATTTCACACTTTTCACGATTCCCATGTGGAAAATAGATATTCGGACCTATTGATGTTATGAACATTTGCGGATACTTTTCTTTAAAAATAGCACATTCAAGACCAGCATGCACAGCTTCAAATGATACATTTTCATCATATTTTTTGTAAATTTCAAAAACTATTTCAGAAAAAATATTCTTCGTTGGACTCCAAGCTGGATATTTGCCATTTGTGCGTACACTAAATCCAAAATCCTTAGCTTCATTAATTGTGGTTTCTTTGATATTTGCCAAATCTTCATTATCCATGCTTCTAGCGCTCAAAGATATTTCAATATTAGCATTTTCTGTTTTGATAATTGATAAATTGATTGATGTTTGAGGAAGATTAAGCTCACTATTTAGTTCTAGAACACCATTTTTAAATTCACATAAAAAATCAACAATCTTGTCGTCAAAAATTTGATAGTTTTCATTTTCTATATCGACTTTTTTGACAGACATTTTTTCATGCGAAATTTTCGGCACTATGTTTGATAAAATAATTGCACTACATTTTTTTGGTATAGAATTTATTCTTTCTCCACCATCTATTTTAATAAGGTCACCATCACAATCTTTTATAGTTTGGGCAACTAATTTTATTGCATTTGGAATGTTTTTATCGATATCTACACCACTATGCCCACCATCTAGCCCAGTTATTGAAATCTCATAGAAAGATTTATAGTTTGTATCTTTAATTGGTTTAGACTTGTTTGAATTGCAAAAAATATCAATTCCACCGGCACAACCGATACATATTCTAGCTTCTTCTTCGCTATCTAGATTTAGCATGTATTTCGATACTAATGGGAGTGTTAAATTATTTGCCCCAATTAATCCAATCTCTTCATCACTTGTGAATAAAAATTCTGCAATTTTATGCTCTTTCATAAGCTGTAGCATATATGCGCATCCAATCCCATTGTCACTGCCGAGAGTCGAGTTTTTTGCTGTTAAAAATCCATCAATTTCTACTATTTCTGGAATTTTGCCATCTTCTAGGCAAACCATATCATAGTGTGATTGGAGACAAATAATTGATTGTTGATTTTTTTTGTAGCACAGAATATTTTTTGCTTCATCTACTTGACAAGTATAGTCATATTGCTTTGCAAAAGCAATTATGAAATCTATAAATGGTTGATGTGTTCCGCTACATCTTGGTACTTTTGTAATATCTTTAAATAGTTCTAAAATCATTGGCGGGATTATATCTATTTTTAGTAAGTTTTCGTTAAAATCAGGATCTTTTAAAATAAATTTTGGATATAAAATGATTGTTAATATAACTTTACCAAATAGTTCGTATGATGTTAATATAGATAAATTAAAAAATATTAAATTAAATAGCAAAGCTGTTGTGGTTACAAACCCTACAGTTAGTGGTTTTCATCTGGATTATTTACTCTCACATATTGAAGCAAAAGAGATATCTGTTGTTACGATCCCTGATGGAGAAGAATATAAAACCATGGCAACTATCGAGATGATTCTTGAACATTGTTTTATGCAAAAATTAAACCGTAGTTCAGTTTTAATAGCCTTCGGTGGCGGAGTTATAGGTGACATGACAGGTTTTGCTGCAAGTATTTATCAAAGAGGAATTGACTTTATTCAAATTCCAACAACACTATTGAGTCAAGTTGATGCAAGTGTTGGCGGAAAAACTGGAATAAATAATAAATTTGGTAAGAATTTAATTGGAGCTTTTCATCAGCCAATTGAGGTAAATATAGATCCGTATTTTCTTTCAACATTACCAAAAAGAGAATTTGGAGCAGGTGTTGCGGAAATTATAAAGATGGCAGTTTGTTTCAGTAGAGATTTCTTTCTTTGGCTTTCTGCTAATCGTTTGGATGGAAAAGAAAATATTGCTATTGCTATCCAAAAATCCGTTGAAACTAAAGCATATGTAGTGAGTATTGACGAAAAAGAGCAGGGTGTTAGAGCTGCTTTAAATTATGGACATACTTTTGGACATGTTATAGAAAATGAAACAAAATATAGTCAATATTTACATGGGGAAGCGGTTGGAATAGGTATGGTTATGGCAAATGAATTAGCTGTAAGAATTGGACTCATGACAAAAGAAGATGCTCAGAAAATAAAAGATTTACTTAATAGTTATGATATACCAACTACTTATTACATCAAAGATGTTGAAGATTTTTATAATCACTTTTTCTTGGATAAAAAATCATTAGATGATAAAATAAAATTTATCCTTCCAGTTGGAATAGGTGATGTAAAAATTACTGATGAAATCAATAAAGATACAGTAATTTCAGTACTTCAAGGATTTTCAAAATGAATTTTTTACCTAAGTTATTTGCTGTTTCGCTGTTTTTAATACAATTTGCTTTTGGCGCTAATATTGTCAATGTAGATGAGAATACAGGCGTTCAGAATCAAGTAGAAGTTGTTGCCAAGGATAAAACAGAGCTTCAAAACAATATTGTAAACCTGAATCATAATTTAAAAGCAAACATTTTGATTGAAAGATATAATAATTATTTAGCATATAGAAATATTGAAAAAGAGTTGGAACAGATAAGATTTGATGCTAAAAAATATAGTGCTTGGGAAGGTGTCAAATACAAAGAATTGTCATATCAGTTGACAAATAAAATAAAAATTAAAGAAAATGAGCTAGCTTTAATAGACGAGTACAAAGATTCACCAATAGGTAAAATGATAAAGCCAAATGAAGTTGAATCAATGCCAAAAGTATCAAATCCATTTAGTATTATTGAAGCTTATTCATTCATAAAAAAACTTGATCAAAATGTAAAAATATACAAGGATACAAGCGCAGAAGTAAATGTTTTAGTAAAAGTTTTACTTGAAGAAATGGGTCTTTATAAACAGATTTTGGAGCTTGATAATAATAGTACGACAAGCCCGGTTGTAGGACAAATGCAAATAGCCCAAAAAAGACTAAATGATTTTACAATGGTTGCAGAAATTGTTGCAACTACAAGTGAAGTTTATAGTAGAAAAGTCGATCAGTTAAAGCAAGAAGCTGAGGAGAAGATCTCCGATGAAATTACTAGAACAGTTAAATTATCGTTAGTTCTTTTGATTTTATCTACTATTGCTTTTGGTATCAAATATACTTTACGTAAATATGTTACGAATGACGATTCATTATATACATCAAATAAATTGATCAATTTTTTACTTATATTTTTGATTATTTTCATATTGCTTTTCTCTTATATTGAAAATGCATCATATCTTGTTACAGTACTTGGGTTTGCCTCTGCTGGTATCGCAATCGCCTTAAAAGATTGGTTTATGTCAATCTTTGGATGGTTTGTAATCATGACAAGTGGAGCTGTAAGGGTTGGAGATAGAATCAGAGTTAGTGGAAAAGATGGTACAGAAATGGTTGGCGATGTATTGGACATATCGCTTTTTAAAATGACAGTGAGAGAAGATGTGACACTTACAACTTATACAAAAAGTAGACGCTCAGGAAGAGTATTTTTTGTGCCAAATAATTATATTTTTACAGATCTTCTCTCAAACTACACTTATGATGGTCTTAGAACCGTTTGGGATGGAATAGATTTTCATATTACTTTTGATTCGAATCATAAAAAAGCTATTGAGATAGCAACTCAAATTGTCACTCATAATTCAAGAGGATTTACAGATTTGACAAAAAAAAGAATGAGTAAGTTGAAATCAAGATATGTACTTAGAAATACAAACCCTGAGCCTAGAATTTTTTCTTTTATAGAACCATATGGAATCTCAATATCATCTTGGTATTATACAAATTCATATGCTACACTTGGCCTTAGAAGTAAGATCAGTATGGAAATACTTGATGCTTTTATGAAAGAAGATGACATAACGCTAGCTTACCCAACACAAACTTTGAGAGTAGCTGATGGAAATGCTCAAGATACAGCACTTAGCTTTCTACCTGGCACTACACCAGCTCATGGATTCTTTGATGGGCCGAGTGGAAATTAATGAATCAATCAAAGCAAAAAGTATTTTTTAAAACATTTGGATGTAGAACAAATGTCGTTGATAGTCAAATAATGATGTCAAAACTTGAAGATTTTGATGTTACTCTTGACGAACATGAAGCTGATATAGTGGTAATTAATTCTTGTACAGTTACAAATAGTGCTGACAGTACGGCTAGAGGTTACATTAATGGGCTGAAAAAATTTAATAAGAATCCTCGAGTTGTTTTTACTGGATGCGGAGTTTGGACAAAAGGGGAGACACTTTTTAATGAGTCAAAAATTGATTCCCTTTTTGGAGCAAGCGAAAAAGAAAATATCAATACACTATTAAAAAATGATAATCGTTTTTTTGAAGCGGGTGATTTAAATCATATTGACAATACAATAATTGAGGATATGATTGGTAAAAGTAGGGCTTTTATTAAGATTCAAGAGGGTTGCGATTTTCGTTGTAGTTACTGCATAATTCCTTATGTTAGAGGAAATTCAAGAAGTTATAGCGAAGAAAAAATCTTAGAGCAAATAACACTTCTCGCATCAAATGGTTTTGGAGAGTTTATTTTAACTGGCACAAACCTTGGGTCATACGGAAAAGGAATCGATGGAAAAGATGGCTTAGCTATACTTTTAAAAAAGATTTCAAATATAAAAGGTGTAAGAAGAATTAGACTAGGAAGTGTTGAGCCAATACAAATAACTAATGAATTTAAAGAAATATTGGATGAACCTTGGATGGCCAAACATTTGCATATAGCACTTCAACACACTACAAAAGAAATGTTAAATCTTATGAATAGAAGAAATAAACTTAAAAGTGATTTGGAACTTTTTGAATTTATATCTGAAAAAGGATATGCTCTTGGGACTGACTTTATTGTTGGACATCCTGGTGAAAGTGATTTTATTTGGCAAGAAGCAATGAAAAATATTCATAGATTTCCACTAACTCATCTTCATGGTTTTACATATAGTAAGCGAGACGGAACTCCTAGTGCATCAATGCCAGGACAAATCAATGGTGATATAGCGAAAAAAAGATTGGCAGAACTAACTGCAATTATTGATGAAAAGAACTATAAGTTTAGAGCTTCAAGAGGTAGTTTGGATATTCTGATAGAGAATGAAAAAGATGGAAAATATTTTGGATATGATCAATATTTTAATAGTATAGAAGTTACGAGCAAGGCAGATTTAATAGGAGATTGGATAAATATTTCCGAATACACTATTGAAAAACTAAATAATAAAGCTAATTTTTAATGATCAAAGTCTCACGTTCTCTTTTATACACTATATCTATTGTTTATGTTTCTTTATTTGTTGGTGGGTGTGTTAGTCAATCAGAATACGTCAAAATGGAAAATATTTCAGAATCAAATCTAAAAAAAGTAGGCTGGAATGAGCTTGAAGCATTTGATGATGATAATATTGATGAAGCATTCTATGTTTTTAGAAAAGCTTGTCAAAGTCCAAAATCAAAGATGAAAAACACTTGTAAACTTTCAAATGATACTAACAATTCGAAAGAATTTTTTAAATTAAATTTTACACCTTACAAGCTTTTTGACCAAGAGAATAAAGACACTGGTCTTATAACTGGATATTATGAACCACTGTTGTATGGAAGTCGAACGAAATCAGATAAATATCAATATCCTATCTACAAAACACCAAAAGATTTAGTTGTTGTTGATTTGGTTTCTGCATATCCAAGTCTTAAAGGAATGGTTTTAAGAGGTAAAATTGATGGCAATAAACTTATCCCATATCCAACTAGAAAAGAAATAGATATCAATAATACTTTTGATACTATTTGTTATGTCGATAACAAATTAGAGCTTTTTTCGTTACATATTCAAGGAAGCGGTAAAGTCAAATTGGACACTAACGAAACTATAAATGTTGGATACGATGGACAAAATGGAAGAAAATATCTAGCTATTGGAGGACATCTCTTGAAAGAGGGATATCTTAAAAAAGGTGATGTTTCTATGAAAACGATTCATAAATGGCTAAATGAAAATCCTGAAAAAATAGACGATATTTTAAATCTAAATGAGAGCTATATTTTTTTTAACGAATCATCTAGAAGTGCAACTGGATCACTTGGAGTAGAGCTTGTTGGAGGAAGAAATTTAGCCGTAGATACAAAAAGCATACCTCTTGGATATCCAGTATTTTTAAAAACGAGAAATCCACTTACAAAAGAGAAAATAGAAAAACTTATGATCGCAGCTGACACTGGTGGGGCAATAAAAGGTAAGATTCGCGCTGATTTCTTTTTTGGATTTGGTGATGATGCAAAAAACCTAGCTGGAAATATGAAAGAACAGGGCGAAATGTATATTTTAGTACCACATGATACAAAATAGTTTATAAATTATTTTGTATCAAAAGCCTTAAATTTATCATAAAAGCTTAAAATATTTTCATATTCTTCGCTAACTGATACATCAATAAGATACTCTTTAGAAGCTATTATATTTAGACCTTTTGAAACTAAATCTTTTCCAAAAATACTGTAAAGACCACTTTCAAAATCACTAAAATTATAGTTTTCATCATCTAAAAGGATTAACTCGCTTACTACCTGAGAAAGTCTTTTGTTATTTGTGTTTTCATTAAAAAATAATATCTCTTTCGCTTCATTTAGTTCATCAGAAAGTATATGCATTTGAGCTTTAAATTCAGCCATAGTAAATGGATTTTTAAAAATTACCCCAATATATTTTCCAACATCTATTGAGTTGTCAAGTGAAGAGATCATGTCAAGTATTTCATTTGGCTCGTAGTCTGTGAAGTTTAATACCATTCTTCTTATGAGTTTTGCAGTATTTTTGTTGTTGTAAATCAAATCGTCAAATTCATAAATTTCGCTAAAACCTGGAACAATAATTTGACAACTATAAAAACCAAGAGACTCATATTCTCTGATGTAAATTTCTTTATTTTCGCCTTTGATTATATTTTCTAAAAATATTAATTCTTTGTCAATGTTTTCATGTTCAAATTGCCACGATGAAAACGTAAAGCTTTTGTGCTTATTCAAAAAAAGAAATCCAATCTTTCCATTTGAATCTACAAAATGAGATTCAATATTTGAACTATCGTTAATCTGTGTCATATCAAAAGTAGGTGTTTCAAAGCTATCAAGTTTATTTAAATCACGACCTTGCATAAGTTCTGTCATAGTTCGCTCAAGAGAAACTTCAAGTATAGGGTGAGCCCCGAAAGAAACAAAAATAGTGCTATTCCTTGGATTAATAAGAGATATTGCAGTTACTGGATATTTGCCACCAAGGCTTGCATCCAAAATATCAATAATATAACCATGTGATTCTAAAGTTTTTTTGTCATTATTTAGTTTTTCAAATTTTGAGATAATTTCATCAGGATACGACGGCAAGGATAAACCATCTTTGATAATTTTAATTTTTACATACCTTTCAATAATCTCAGCTAATCCTTGGATTTGAGCTTCTTTGTTTGTGTTCCCAGATGCTAAACCATTACTAACATAAAGATTGCTAATTAAATTGTGCGGGATAAAAACAATTTCTTCAGTGTTGAATCTTTTAAAAGGTAAAGCTACAATCTTATCTTCAAAGTCGCTATTAAAATCTACAAAATCCTCATCTAGCAGTTCACCATTAGGATTGTAAATTTTCATTAAACTATCCGATAAATATTTTTCATTAAAAGTAAAAATCACCTCATCATTGAAGTGTTTTCGATTTGGCAGGTAAAAATCACTGAAGAAATTATTTGTTTGAATCCTTTCAATAAATTCTCCATACGCACTTGCAAGGCAAGCATCATTGGTAGTTCCCTTTCCATTTGAATAGACAAGTTTTGGTGCCCCATCAAATGATAAGTTTACGGAAAAACAATTTTCTAGTGGATGCAATTCTTTTGATAAAGTAGTGTTAATATCTAATTTATTTATTGCATTGTGCATATTTTGAAGTGAAACTTCAAGTGGTACAGATTTTCCTAAAATTCTCATTATTGTTCTAGGCCAATGTGATATTCCTCTTTGAATTTCACGTAACGAGCCGCATGTGCTATTAGATTTGCAACTTCTTCCTCGCTAAGCGTTTTAATGACTTTCGCTGGACTCCCCATTATTAAACTATGAGGAGGAAAAACTTTATTACTAGTTACTAAAGAATGGGCTCCAACAATTGAGCCTTCACCAATAACTGCACCATCTAGAATAGTTGCGCTCATGCCTATCAAACAGCCATTTTCAATTGTACATCCATGAAGCATCACTTTGTGCCCAACCGTAACATCATCTCCTATAATAGTTGGATTTCCATCACTCATATCTTCTTTTTTATAGTGAGTTACATGAATCATAGAGAGATCTTGAATTGAAGTTCTCTTTCCTATTCTTATTTTATGAACATCCCCCCTAATTACTACGCCAAACCAAACTGAACTATCTTTTCCTATTTTTACATTTCCAATAACATCAGCACTTGGAGCAATCCAAGCTTTTGTGCTAATTTTTGGAAACCATTTTTTAAATTTTAATATCATAATTAAAACCTATTTTTTATCTCTAACTTGACCAGCTATTATAAATCTTAAAGCATTAAGTCTGATAAATCCAGCAGCATCTTTTTGATTGTAAACTTCATCTTTTTCAAAAGTTGAGTGAGCTTCAGAATATAGAGATTTTGCAGATTCTCTTCCAAGAATTACCACATTTCCTTTGTAAAGTTTAACTTTGACGCTACCTTCCACATTTGTTTGTGTTTTATCTATAGCTGCTTGAAGCATTTCTCTTTCTGGAGAAAACCAGTATCCTTGATAGATTAATTTAGCGTATCTAGGCATTAGTTCATCTTTTAAATGAGCAGCTTCTCTGTCAAGTGTTATTGATTCTATTGCTCTATGGGCTTTTAAAAGTATAGTTCCACCTGGCGTTTCATAACAACCTCTAGCTTTCATACCAACGTATCTATTTTCAACAATATCAACTCGTCCGATGCCATGTTTATTTCCGTATTCATTTAGTTTTGCTAAAAGCGTAGCTGGGCTTAATAATTCACCATTGATACCAACTGGGTCACCGTTTTTGTATTCAATTGTAAGATATTCAGCAACATCTGGAGCTTTCTCTGGTGATGTTGTCCAAAGCCACATAGATTCTTCAGGTTCATTATTTGGATTTTCTAAATGTAATCCCTCGTAAGAAATATGTAAAAGATTTGCATCCATTGAATATGGGCTGATTGCTGGATTACCATTTTCATCAAGATGTTTTTGAGCTATTTCAATCCCATGTTTTTTAGCATATTCTAAAAGACTTTCCCTAGAATTTAATTCCCATTCTCTCCAAGGAGCTATTACTGTAATATCAGGTCTTAATCCAAGATAACCTAATTCAAATCTTACTTGATCATTTCCTTTTCCAGTCGCACCATGACTAACTGCATCTGCTCCCATTTGATTTGCAATTTCAATTTGTTTTTTTGCAATTAATGGTCTAGCAATAGATGTTCCAAGTAAATATTCACCTTCATAAATTGCGTTTGCTCTAAACATAGGGAATACGTAATCTTTTACAAATTCTTCTTTAATATCTAAAATAAAAATATTTTCAGGTTTAATTCCGCAAGATAAAGCTTTAACTCTAGCAGGCTCAACTTCTTCACCCTGACCTAAATCTGCCGTAAAAGTTATAACTTCAGCATTATATTCATCTTGTAACCATTTTAAAATAATACTTGTATCAAGTCCACCACTGTAAGCTAGAACTACCTTTTTAACTACTTTTTTTGACATAATTTCTCCAAATTTTAATTTTAGATATTTTATCAAAAGTAGGTTACAATCTGCTTTATTATTTGTAAATATACAAAAAGGGTCAAAGTGAGAATAGATAAGTTTTTAAATGCAGTAAATATAACAAAAAGGCGAGCAGTTGCAGAAGATATGCTGAATGAAAATGTCGTTTTTTTAAATAATATAGCTGTGAAAAAGTCAAAAGATGTTAAAATTGATGACATCATAAAATTACAATATTTGGAATATAGTGATGAATTTAGAGTACTACAGATACCGACAACAAAATCTACACCAAAAGGAAGAATGTGTGAGTATGTTGAGAAAATAGGGGGTAAAAATGTCACAGAAAGTTAAAATAAAATTTGATGATATTTTTGACAATAAATTATCTTCAGATGAGGTTTTAAAGTATTTAATTGAACTGCATGAAAAAGGTGAGACTAGTGACGAAATTGCAAGTGCAGCAAGTTCGATGAGAGATCACATGATAAAACTTCAATTTGATGGAGAAACTACAGATAAGCTTATGGATAATTGTGGAACTGGAGGAGATAAAAGTAATAGTTTTAACATTTCAACAACGGTTTCTATGGTTTTAGCAAGTTGTGGAGTTCTTGTTGCGAAACATGGAAACAGAAGCATAACTAGCAATAGCGGAAGCGCAGATATGCTTGAAGCACTTGGAGTCAATCTTAATATTTCTTTAGAAAATCAACTACAAATGCTTAAGGAAACAGGCTTTGTGTTTATGTTTGCAGCAAATCATCACCCTGCAATGAAGCATATTATGCCTATTAGAAAACAAATTTCACATAGAACGATTTTTAATATTTTAGGACCATTAAGTAATCCTGCAAATGTTTCAAAACAATTTATTGGAGTGTTTGACAAATCATATGTTCCTATTCTGGCTGATGCACTTATTAAATTAAATACAAAAAGAGCAATGGTAGTAAGTAGTTCTGATGGGATGGATGAAATAAGTATTAGTGATCTTACTTATGCTGCATTAGTTTCAAACAAAAGCTATCAAGAATTTGTAATTGATCCAAGATCGTACGGATTGAAGCTATATCCAAAAGATGATATTTGTGGTGGAGATGCTAACTTTAATGCTGATATTACAAAAGGAATCTTAAGCGGAGATATAATTGGAGCAAAGCTTGAAATTGTTTTAATTAATTCCGCTTGTGCGCTATTTGTTTATGGCTTGGTTGAATCTATAGAGGACGGAATAGTAATGGCTCAAAATGCTATTTCTAGTGGTAAAGCATTACAAAAATTAGATCAAATTATTGCAGTCAGCAATAAATTTTGAAAGACATAAAGAACAAGTTTTGAATAACGAAGTTTTTATTTGTGGTATAGATGAAATCAATGATATAGCCCTAAGGCTAAAATCTATTCTTGAAGACAAAAATAAAATTGTTTTACTAAGAGGAGATTTGGCAAGCGGGAAAACAACTTTGGTAAAACAAATTGTGAAAGTTTTTGGCTGCAATGATTTAGTAACTAGCCCTACATTTTCGTTGCAGTCTTGTTATGAGAAAAATATTTTTCATTATGATTTGTACAATAAAACATTAAATGAATTTATATCTCTTGGTATGCTAGAAGAGTTCGAAAAAAATGGATTACATTTTGTAGAGTGGGGCAATGATGACTTGGAAGATATTTTAAATGATTATGGATTTGAATATATGAATATAAAAATAAAAAAATTAGATAGATTGAGAGAATATACAATTGAAACATAAACTTGAAGCAAAAAATATTAAAAAGAACATTGGCAAAATTCATATCCTGCACGATATTAGTTTATTTATAAATAGTGGTGAAGTAGTAGGACTTTTGGGTCCAAATGGCGCTGGAAAAACTACATCATTTTATGCAATTTGTGGACTTGTTCCTCCATCAAGTGGAGAAATAATTTTTGATGATATGGATATTACATCTCTTCCTCTTCATAAAAGAGCACTAAAAGGCATTGGTTATTTGCCTCAAGAATCTTCAATTTTTAAAGATCTTAGTGTTGAAGATAATCTTATGTTGGCAGCTGAAATATCAATAAAAAATAAAAAAGAAAGGGAGCAAAGAATCGAAGAACTTTTGGAATTATTTAATATTGAACCAATTAGACAACGAAATGGAATAAGTTTGAGTGGTGGAGAAAGACGTAGAGTTGAGATAGCACGAGCTTTAGTTTCAAAACCAAAATTCTTATTGCTTGATGAACCATTTGCTGGAGTTGATCCAATTGCAGTTAGGGATATTCAGCATATTATTGCAAGTTTAAAAAATATTGGAATAGGTGTTTTAATTACTGATCATAATGTTAGGGAGACTTTGGAGATCTGCGATAGAGCTTATGTTATGAAATCAGGAAGTGTGCTTGCTAGCGGAACTTCTGATGAGATAAAAAATAATCCACTCGTAAAAGAACATTACTTAGGTGAGGATTTTATTTTCTAAAAGCCTCACATAATTAAAGAATAATTTTCTTTAATTCGTTCCATATATTTTTTTAAGATGATCAGCACGTGAACCCATATTTAAAAGCAACATATCTGCAAGTACAATACTCATCATCGACTTTGCAACAACACTTCCTCTTGTTGCAACACATGGATCATGTCTACCGCTCAATTTGTATTTAACTTCATCACCATCTGTATTTATAGTATTTTGCTCTATAAAAATTGATGGAGTAGGTTTAAAATAAATTTTCGCAGTTATTTCATCGCCATTGCTTATTCCGCCAAGAATTCCACCGCTATGATTTGTGCTAAACCCTTGTTTTGTTATTTGGTCATTATTTTCACTTCCGCGAATCCTAACACTATCAAATCCATCCCCAATTTCAATACCTTTCACAGCATTAATACTCATCATGGCATCAGCTATCAAACTATCTAGTTTGTAGTAAATAGGTTCACCAAGACCAATAGGAACATTTAATGCTCTGACTAAAGCAACCCCACCAACGCTATCGTGAGAATCCTTAGCATTTAAAATAGCCTGCATTTGAATATCTTCTTTATCTTTATCAAGAGTAAAAATCGGACTAGTTAATGCATAATCAAAATCATAGTTTTCACTTTTGATTCCATCTATTTCACAAACACCACTCTGGACAATAATACCAACTTCTCTCAGTATTAAATCAGCAATAGCTCCAGCAGCTACTCTTGCACTAGTTTCTCTTGCACTACTTCTTCCGCCACCTCTATAGTCTCTAATCCCATATTTATGAAAATAAGTAAAGTCAGCATGAGCAGGGCGGAAAATATTTTTCACATTTTCATAATCACCACTTTTTTGATTTCCATTATAAAGAATCATAGCTATAGGAGTTCCTGTGCTCAGCCCTTCAAATACTCCACTAAGAATTTCTATTTTGTCTTCTTCTTTTCTTGCAGTTTGAGACTTGTTTTGTCCTGGTTTTCTCATATTCATTTGTGACTGAATATATTCCAAGTCTATTTGTATTCCAGCCGGTACTCCATCGACTATGCAACCAAGTGCAACACCGTGAGATTCACCAAAAGTTGTAAATCTGAATTTTCTTCCAAAACTATTCATTTTTGTCCCTTATTTTTCTTTGTTATTCTGTAATTGTTCTAAAACAATTTTAGCAGCAGCTTGTTGAGCTAATTTTTTACTATTACCACTAGCTGTAGCATAAATCTTATCACCTATCCAGAGAGAGAGTTCAAATACCTTAAGATGGTCTGGTCCAGTAGCATTTTCAAGTTTATAAACAGGAATTGCTCCGAATCTAGCTTGTGTAATTTCTTGAAGAGCTGTTTTGTAATCGCTAAAAAGTTCATCAAGATTAATATTGTCATAATTCTTAGCCAATAAATCCAAAACAATAGGCTTTAAGATTAATAGCCCAGCTTCAAGATAAATTGCTCCCATGATAGCTTCAAAAGCATCAGAAAGAATTGAAGCCTTACCTCTTCCATTGTTTCTGTCTTCGGCCTCAGAAAGATAAATATATTCACCTAATTCGATAGCATTAGCTAGTTTTGTAAAGCCTTTTTCATTAACTAAACTAGCTCGAATTTTTGATAAATCTCCTTCATGAGAGTCTGGAAATTTGTTGTATAAAAACTCTCCAACTATTAAATTTAAAACAGCATCCCCTAAAAATTCTAATCTTTCATTATTGTATGATTTTTTAAAACTCTTGTGAGTTAGAGCCTCGATTATCAGATTTTTGTCTTTAAACTGATAATCCAAACACTTCTCTAAATGTGTGTATTTCTTCATATTTTTCCTTTTATTTTATTTGAATTGTGAAATATTATCGTAATTTTTCAGCTTCCGTCTTAGCTAAAATATCACATCGTTCATTTTCTGCATGACCTGCATGACCCTTAACCCATATAGCAAGTACTTTATGTTTTTTGGAAACTTCAAGATATTCTTGCCAAAGTTCAAGATTTTTAACCGGAGACTTTGAGGCTGTTCTCCAATTATTTTTTTCCCAATTTCTAAGCCACTCGTTTATTCCCTGTACGACATATTTACTATCGCTTATAACCTCAACATCACATGACTCTTTAATGGCTTTTAGGCCTTCAATAACCCCTGTTAATTCCATTACATTATTTGTGGTATTTGCCTTATTGCCACTTAATTCTTTTATTGTATCTTTGTATTTTAGTATTGTTCCCCATCCGCCAGGACCAGGATTGCCTAGACTACTTCCATCACTGTAAAGATGAATTTTTTTCATAATAACCTTTGCTTAGTTGTGGTTTTGCTTTCAAAGTTAAAATATTGTGGCAATGTGGACATCTAGTTTCGTACATAGGAACAGTTTTTTTACATTTTCCACATATAAAGTAAAAATTCAAATCTAAATTTACATCTAAAGTGGAATTTTTTGTTGAAATAAGAACAGTAAGCTCAAATAGTTCACTTGGTAAATCAGTTTTTATATAACCTTTTGCACTATAGAGGCTTGTTAAAAAATGATCTTTTTCAACAGCATCAAAATTTATATCACTAGAATCAAGATACCAAAGTAAATCTATTATTTTTGAATTATTAAATAATGAAATATTTTCCCAAAAATAATCCTTGTTAAAAGTTATTAAAAATTGCAAAAACAATCTTTCAATTATGTTGTTATTCTTGTAAATTTCTAGTAGTTTGTCAGTTTTTTCTGTTATGTTTAGTGCAGAATTGTCAATAATTTTTAGTGTATTTATATATATTCTGTCAATTAATATTTCTTCATCCAGCTCATCAAGTGATTCAATAATATCATCCGCATGTTTGTAATCTTTTAATTTTTCATAAACGTATAAAAGATGAGACAGAGCATGTTTATTCCTAGGTGAGAATTTTAGAATTTTTAAATATACATCTTTACTTCTTTGTAAAAATCCACCTTTAAAGTATGTTTTACCAAGTAGTTCAAGTAACTCTTCTTTCTTGACTGGTTCTTTAACGTGAAGTAAAAGTGCTTGATAAACAGATACTGCTTTATTATACTCGCCTTTATGTAAAAAAGATGATGCTAATAAAATAATTGAGTCAAATGGTAGATTGTAAGTTGTATAAAGATTTATATAATCATCTTCTTTTAGGTCGCCTAATTCAAATTTTTTCATGAATCGTCTGTATTCTTTTCTGGATTTCCTCTCAATATATACATTGTATGAATATGTTAAAAAAGATGCCACAAAAATAATTAGAAATATTGTAAAAATTCCAAAAAGTGGGTCTCTATAGTCCACAACTAAACTGTTCAATAGTAGTCCTTAAATTAAAACAATGATTATAGCCAACTTATACTTATTCTACTTATTTTGGTATCTATTGATATAATTAAAATTATGATTACAAAAACTTCTATAGAAAATCTTAAAAATAGCATCGATATCGTTGATATCATTTCAAACTTTATACAAGTTAAAAAAAGTGGTGCTAATTTTACTGCATGTTGTCCCTTTCACGGTGAAAAAACAGCTTCTTTTGTTATTAGCCCATCAAAGCAAATTTATCATTGTTTCGGCTGCCAAGTAGGTGGAGATGCTATTAAATTTATTATGGAATTTGAAAAATTAACTTATCCAGAGGCTATTGAAAAACTAGCTACACTTTCAAACTTTTCTCTGGAATATGATGACAATTATCAAAGACAAGACTATTCTGTTATTGAAAAGCTAAATGGTTATTATCAAAAATTATTAGTTTCAAATCAAGAAGCCAGTGAATATTTAAAATCGAGAGGAATTTCGTCATTTTCGATTGAAAAGTTTGAATTAGGTTTTGCTCCGTCATCAAATGAAACAGTAAATTATCTCAAAAATAACTTTTTAAATTTATCAGATGGTAAAGATTTTGGAATTATAGATTATGGACAAGGTGGAGTTTACGCTCGATTTATTGATAGAATAACATTTCCTATTTATAATAATACTAGCAAATTAGTTGGATTTGGCGGGAGAACAATTAGTGGACACGGTGCTAAATATATAAATTCACCGCAAACTAAATATTTCAACAAAAGTAAGTTGCTTTATGGTTATAACATAGCAAAAGATCATATTTTTAAAGAAAAGCAAATTATCATTACTGAGGGCTATCTTGATGTAATTATGCTTCATCAAGCAGGTTTTCAAACAGCAGTTGCTACACTTGGAACAGCTTTAACAAGTGAACATCTACCTCTTTTAAAAAGAAGTGAGCCAAAAGTAATATTGGCCTATGATGGCGACAAAGCTGGCCTTAATGCAGCATATAAAGCAAGTAATTTGTTAAGCCAAAATGGATATGACGGTGGAGTTGTAATTTTTGGAGATGGTATGGATCCAGCTGATATGGTTATGAATAGGAAAATGGATATCTTAAAGGATATGTTTACCAACACGAAACCATTTGCTGAATATTGTATAGATTATATTTGTGATTCACATGATTTGTTTAATCCAAACGATAAACAAAAAGCCCTAAATGAAGTTAATGATTATTTTAAAAGTCTTACACCAATCATGCAACAATCATATGTGCCATACGTTTCTAGCAGATTAAATATTAATTCTAATCTATTGAATCTTGTGAATGAACATCATGGAAGAGCTCAAAAAAGAATGAATTTAAGTCAGATTGATATTGCTGAACTTAGTATTATTAAGACAATGCTTGAGATGGAATCACTTGTGGCCTCGGTTTTAAATATTATAAATGAAGATATGTTTCAAACTCATAGAAACGAATTTAATCTGCTTTTAAATGATAAAGATGATCCGCTTCTGAGAGCTCTTCTTCTTCAGGAAGAAGTTAAAATATATTCCGTTGAAGATTTAAACAACCAGTTAATGCTTCTTTTGGTTCCTTACTATAATAAAAAATTACAATTAGTGACAAATGACAAAACAATTGATTTTAAGGAAAAAAGTAGGCAGATCAGGGCTTTAAAAGACAATATTGATTTTATTAAAAAAGGTGACATTAATAGTCTCACTATGATTTAATTCTCTTTTTAGTAAAATCTTACAAAACAAATAAAGAGGAATATATGGAATTTTTACATACAAATAAAGCACCAGCAGCAATAGGACCTTATTCACAAGCAGTTAAAGTTAATGGAATGCTTTACACGTCGGGACAAATTGCTTTAACTCCATCTGGAGAGATGATCGAAAATGATATTAAAAAACAAACAATACAAATTTTTGAAAATTTAAAAGCAATTCTCGATGCTAGCAATAGTTCTTTTAATGATGTAATTAAGGTTGGAATTTTTCTTACAGATATGAATGATTTTGGAATCGTCAATGTTATAATGACTGAGGTTTTTGGAGATCATAAGCCTGTTAGAAGTACTATAGCAGTAAAAACTTTACCAAAAAATGCGATGCTAGAAATGGATATTATTGCTTTAGCTAGAGACTAAAATTTTAACAAATAACCAGAAAGAAATACTTCTTTCTGGTTATTTAGACAGATCAATATTGATACCAGCTGCTGTTAATTGACTTTGTCTAACACTCAAATATGCCAAAAATCCTGAATAATTATTGTATTCCTTGTGGCTAACATATCTCAGTAATTCTTTAAAATGAAAACTATAAAGTAGCGCATCAATAGTTGATACTAGTTTGCCTTCATCATATAAAAATATTCCTGGACGGTAATCTAAATCCATTTTTTTAACAAATTGTTTTGGCGTTGTTTTTATTCCATCTGTGCCAATAAATTCTTCATCCGAATTGGCATCAAATCTTACAATCGCGAATTTACTAAATTCATCAATTACATCTTTATTTTTCAATGTTGTTTTGTGGAAATATTCGCATTGAGTGCAGCTTCCATCCTCAATAATTAAGGCTAAAGGTGTATTTATTTTTGATAAGTCTTTTATTTTCTGAAAACTTTTATTTTGAATTGGAGTATATAATGTTTTATTTTTAACTCCAGCCAAGAAAGATGCTAAATTCATATTTAAGTAGTGCTTACCATTTACATATTCTAAGATTAGCTTAAAATTTTGTGCAGATCTATAACCGTTGAGTCTTAGTATTACTTTTTTGTTTTCATCTAAAAAAAGCACAGTTGGACTATATTCAATACCAAGTCTTATTGCCAGGTCCTTTTCGCTTAATGTTGTATTTTGATCCCATGTAACCTCTCTATCACCTTTTACGTTAAGGTTGATCACATCAAAATGTTTCTTAATAAAATCACTTGTTTGATTTTTAGCAAAAAAACTTTCATTTAACATTTTTGTACAATATGGACAACCATCTAAGTCAATAAACAGCATTAAATGTTTATTATTTTTAGAAGCCTCAGCTACATCCTCTGTTATATCTAGGAAGCTTTGCTTAAACCAAGTAGGTATTTCATGTTCAGTTGCACCAGATACTTTTCCAATACTAGCACCATAAGACAATATTGATGTGAATACTATTACAGCAAGTATTTTGTAAATTTTAAGCATAATTCGCTCCGATTAATAATTTTGATTCATATTTTAATCAAATAAGTTTAAAGTTATTCAGTTGTTTTAAAGAGTATTCAGAAGTATTATTTTTATTAAAGAAACTTTAAACTTAAAATAGATACAATTCGCTTCATAAATTTCAAAAGGTATATAAATGTATGCAATTATTAAAACAGGCGGAAAACAATACAAAGTATCACAAGGTGATATTTTAAATGTTGATAAACTAAGCCTAGATCCAAAAGAGACTGTAAATTTTACAGATGTTATAGCTATTAACGATGGCAATGTACTTAAAGTAGGTGCAGATGTTACTAACTCAATCGTTACAGCTGAAGTTATTGTTGAAGGTAGAGATAAAAAAGTTATCAGCTTCAAAAAAAGAAGAAGAAAAGATAGTAAGCTTAAAAGAGGTTTCAGAAGAAGCTTCACTCAAGTAAGAATTACTAATATAGCTGCGTAAGGAGAAATAGATGGCTCACAAGAAAGGTCAGGGAAGTACTCAGAATAATAGAGACTCAGCGGGACGAAGATTAGGTGTTAAGAAATTTGGTGGTCAAGTTGTAAGAGCTGGAAATATCATTATTAGACAAAGAGGAACTAAAGTTCATGTTGGTTCTAATGTTGGTATCGGTAAAGACCATACTATATACGCACTTATTGACGGTGTTGTTAAATTTGAAATCAAAGATAAAAAGAGAAAAAAAGTTTCAGTTTATGCTGCATAATTGAAAACTTTCAAGTATTAATCAAAGGGTGCTATAGCTTGGCTGTGGTACCCTTTTTTTATGCTGAAAATTAAAAGGTAAAAAATGTTTATAGATAAAGTAAAAATCATTATCGGATCTGGAAAAGGTGGCCGAGGATGTTCGTCATTTAGATCTGAAAAAGGTGTTGTAAATGGTGGTCCAGATGGTGGAGATGGAGGAAGAGGTGGAGATGTCTTTTTCGAAGTTGATAATAATACGGACACACTATCTTGGTATAAAGGTAGAAATTCAATAAGAGCTGCTAACGGGCAATCTGGTATGGGAAGTCGAATGACCGGTAAAACTGGAGAGCACTTAATACTAAGAGTCCCACCAGGAACACAAGTTTTTGACGATGAAACTGGAGAATTACTACTTGATTTGTTACACGAAGGTGAAAAATCAACTCTTCTTGAGGGCGGAAAAGGTGGAATGGGAAATTTCCATTTTAGAAATTCACGAAATCAAGCACCTACATATTGTCAGCCAGGATTGCCTGGAGTTGAAAAGAAAATTAGACTTGAACTGAAACTTATTGCAGACGTTGGTCTTGTTGGGTATCCAAACGTTGGAAAATCAACTTTGATTTCTGTATGTTCCAATGCTACACCACAAATAGCAAACTATGAATTTACAACATTGACTCCAAAACTTGGTGTTGTAGAGGTTGGTGAATATAATTCATTTGTAATGGCAGATATTCCAGGAATTATAGATGGCGCAAGTGATGGAAGAGGATTAGGACTAGAGTTTTTAAGACATATTGAAAGAACTGATACTCTTTTATATATGGTCGACATGGCTAATTATAGAGATATGATAAGTCAATATAAAGTTCTAAAAGAAGAAATCAATAAGTTTTCTTCGGAGTTAGGAAAAAGAAAATATGCTATCGCACTTACGAAAACAGATGCTATAGATCCAGACGAATTAAATGATAAAATCGTTGAATTTATTAACGGAATAGTTCTAGAAACATCTACTATCAATAATTATGGTTTTAGCAAGGAACAATCTTTTTATATACAAGATTTAACTTATAGTAATCTAAATAAAGATTTACCTTATTTTGTTCTGCCAATTTCATCAGCTACACACAAAAATATTGATAGTTTGAAATATGTCTTATATGATCTAATAAAGATAGATAAAGAAAAATAAAGAGAATTAATGAAAAAAATAATCGTATTAAAAGTTGGAAGTGCCGTTTTAACAGAAAATGGTAACCTTGCTCTTGACAGATTAAATAATTTAGTAGATTTTGTTGCTGAATTAAAAAATACATATGAAGTAATTTTGGTAAGTTCTGGAGCAGTTGCATCCGGATATACATTATTAAAATTGGATAAAAAGATTATTGCTAAAAAACAAGCACTTGCTTCAATAGGTCAACCTCTTTTAATGGAAACATACAGAAAACGTTTTGAGCTACATAATATTTTGTGTTCACAAGTTTTGCTTGAAGCAAGTCTTTTCAAAGATAAAGTTAGGCTACAACATGCAAAAGATACAATTTCTGAGCTTTTATCAAATAATGTAGTCCCAATTATTAACGAAAATGATGTTACTGCAATTGAAGAACTTGTATTTGGTGACAATGACCAACTTTCTGCTCATGTAACAAATCATTTTGATTCAAATTTGTTAGTAATATTAACTGATATAGACGGATATTATGATGATAATCCAAAATCAAATCCAAATGCTAAACTTCAAAAACATATCAATACTATCTCGAAAGAAGAGTTGGAGGCTAGTCATAGTGCAAATAATGAATTCGCAACTGGCGGAATCGTTACCAAGTTAAAAGCTGCATCAATTTTACTCAAAGTTAATAAAAAAATGTTTTTAACAAGTGGATTTGATCTAAAAGATGCAAGAAATTTTTTAATTAATGGAATTCATGATAAAGGTACATTATTTGGAGCAACACATGAGTAAAAAAATTATTTTCATGGGCACCCCAGATTATGCAACAATAATTTTAAAAGAGCTAATTGAAAATAGATTCCAAATTGAAGCCGTTTTTACTCAACCTGACAAAAAAGTTGGACGAAATCAGGTAATCACAATGCCACATATTAAACAATTTATTCTGGATAATAATTTTGAATTTCCAATATATCAGCCAATTACTTTAAGAGACGATGGTGTTTTTGAAATTTTAAATAGTATAAAACCAGATTTTATAATTGTTGCAGCATATGGTCAAATTTTGCCACAAAATATATTGAATATAGCACCTTGCATTAATCTTCATGCCTCGCTTTTGCCAAAATATAGAGGAGCAAGCCCAATTCAACAATCTATTTTAAACAATGATAAATTTTCAGGAGTTACGGCTATGATGATGGAGTCTGGGCTTGATACTGGTGATATTATAGGTTTAAAATATATGGAGATAGATAAACATACAACAGTTGACGAATTATTCAATCATCTATCAGAAATCGCAGCAAGCCTAACAATAGAAGTTTTAAAAGTTTTTTCATCAATAAAACCTAAAAAACAAAATACAAATCAAGCTAGTCATTGTCGTAAAATTATCAAAGAAGATGGTTTGACTTTATTTGATGATGCAATGCGTTTTTATCAACAATATAAGGCATACAAAAGTTGGCCTGGTGTTTATTTGGGGTCAGGTTTAAAAATTAAAGAATGTTCATTGAATGATTCTGACACAACAAATGAAAGCGGACAAATTTTAGAAATAAACAAAGATCATATTATTGTTGGTTGTAAAAAAGGTTCGCTTGTAGTTTTTGAAGTACAAGCTCCATCAAAAAAATCACTTAGTGTCCTGGATTATGTTAGAGGTGCTAGATTGAATGTCGGCAACTTTTTAATCTAAGCAACAATGGAAATAATATTTTTAAAAGAAGTCGATTCTACACATAAATATTTAAAAACCCTCATCTCTGAGAATGGTTTTACGAAACCTTTAGCAATAGTTACTACTAATCAAACAAATGGAATAGGTAGTCGTGATAATTCATGGAACGGAATCATGGGCAATCTCTTTTTTTCATTTGTAGTTTCTAAAAATGATTTGCCAAATGACTTAAAAATTGAGTCGGCTTCAATTTATTTTAGTTTTTTACTAAAAGAAATTTTGAAAGACCTGGGCTCTAATGTTTGGCTAAAGTGGCCCAATGATTTTTATATTGAGGATAAAAAAATTGGTGGTACAATTACAACACTTTCTAATGATTTGTTATACTGCGGAATCGGCTTGAATTTGCAACAAGTATCAGATATATATGGTTTTTTGGATATCAATATTGACATGCATGTATTGCTTGAGAAATATTTTGAGAGTATTTTTAGCGGGATAACATGGAAGTGTATATTTAGTAAGTTTCAGATAGAATTCTCACCAAGCAAAAATTTTAAAACGACAATTAATCATGAAAAAGTTCCATTACTTGATGCTATTTTATTAGAAGATGGCTCTTTAATGATTGATAATAAAAAGGTGTATAGTTCAAGATGACAGAAGTTATAGCAATTGCAAATCAGAAAGGTGGAGTAGGAAAGACAACGACAGCAGTAAATTTAAGCGCAGCTCTTGCACTTGAAGGTAAAAAAGTATTGCTTATCGATGCTGATCCACAAGCTAATGCAACAACATCATTTGGATTCAGAAGAGACACTTATGAATATAATATTTATCATGTAATGCTTGGAACTAAAACATTAGAAGATATTATTCTTGATACTGAAATAGAAACCCTTAAATTGGCTCCATCAAATATTGGACTAGTTGGGATAGAAAAAGAATTTTATAAAAATCACAAAGACAGAGAGCTTGTTTTAAAAAGAAGTATAGATTTAATTAAAGATGATTATGACTATATTTTGATTGATTCGCCACCTGCATTAGGTCCTATAACAATTAATACCTTAAGTGCATCAAATTCTGTAATAATACCGATTCAGTGTGAGTTTTTTGCATTAGAAGGACTGGCACAATTATTAAATACAATTAAACTTGTCAAACAAACAATTAATAGGCAATTGGAAATAAAAGGTTTTTTGCCAACAATGTATAGTGCTCAAAATAATTTAGCAAAACAAGTTTTCGCAGATTTGGCTAAGCATTTCGAATCAAAATTATTTAAATTAGCAGACGATTCGTATGTTGTAATACCAAGAAACATTAAATTAGCAGAAAGTCCTAGTTTTGGTAAACCTATAATGCTTTATGATCCATCTGCTATTGGTACTAAAGCGTATGAAAATCTTGCAAAATCAATTCTAGGATAAAAAATGGCATTAGGTAGAGGACTTAGTGAATTACTAGGTGAAGTTGAAGCAGCTTATGAAAATAATATTGATAATAAAAATAATGTTCGAGATATCTCTTTAGATAAAATAGAAGCAAATCCATATCAGCCAAGAAAAGTTTTTGATGATGAAAAATTGGAAGAATTATCTCGTTCAATTGTTGCTCATGGTTTACTGCAGCCAGTCGTTGTTGTAAAAAAATCAGATAAATATATTTTAATATCAGGTGAACGAAGATTTAGAGCTTCAAAGTTAGCTAATCTAAAAACTATCAAAGCAATAATACTTGATATTGATGATAAAAAATTAAGAGAATATGCTTTAATTGAAAATATACAAAGAGATGATCTAAATGTTCTTGAAATTGCATATTCTTATGCTGGATTAATAAATGAATACAATGTTACACATGAAGAATTGTCAAATATGGTTTTTAAAAGTCGTAGCTCTATTACTAATATTTTAAGATTGTTAACTTTAAGTGGATATGTTCAAGAATGCTTATCAAATAATAAAATTTCCCAAGGTCATGCTAAATTAATCGTAGGTTTAAGTGAAGATGATCAAAAAAATATAGTAGACTCTATTGTTGGCCAAAGATTGAGCGTTAGAGAAGCAGAAGTGTTAGTTAAAAATATCAAAGATAGACACATTTCTAACAATAAAAACACTAATCAAAAAAATATTTCACCAAGATTTGATATTAAAAGGTTTGATAAACTTATTGAAATATTTAAAAATGATAACATTGATATTAGAGTGAATAAAAACAACATAAAAATCAATATTAATTCTAATGATGACATAGAAAAAATATTAAATTATTTTCAAAAGAATGTATAAAATTAATTAAATATACAAGTTAAGTTTGATACAATGACACAGGTTTGTTCAATTAATTTAGGTTAATTGAATTTCTAAACTGTAAAAAAATGTTATGGAGAGATAGATGTTAGACTTAAGTCCAATATTATTAATTAGCTCCGCAGTAATATTCTTAGTTGTCTTATGGCAACTAAACAGAAGCCTTTATCAGCCATTATTCAGACATATTGAAGACAGAGACGAGTCTATTAAAAGAGACCTTGAATCTGCTAGAAATAATTCTGATGAAATTGATGGTTTAGCTAAAGAGGGACAAAGTATTATTGCAAAAGCTAAACAAGAAGCTTCTTCTATTCGTGAAAATGCTTATGCTGAAGCAAAAGCTTTGGGTGAATCTAAAATGGTAGATTTTAGAAATGAGTTAGATTCAAAATATAATTCTTTCTTGGAAGATTTATGCAATCAAAAAGAATCTGTAAAGAATTCTTTACTTGATAGTATGCCTCAATTTAAAGAAAAATTATCGGCTAAAATTAGCTCAATATAGGTGGTATGTATGAAAAAAAGATGGTTATTTATTCTTGCTATTTTCTTACCAGTAATTCTTTTTGCTGGAGATGATACGCAAACAGATATTGTTCCAAGAACAGTAAACTTTTTGATTTTCCTTGCTATCATATATTATTTGTTGGCTGACAAATTAAAAACTTTTTTTAATGACAGAAGTAAATCTATCCAAAGTCAATTAGACGAAGTTCAAATGAAGTTAGAAGAATCAAAGAGAAAAATGGAATTAGCAAAAGCTGAGCTTGAACATTCTAAATTAATTGCAAATAATTTAGTAAAAGATTCATTGTCTGAGGTTGCTTCTATTAAAGCTAAAATTGAAGCTATGTATACTAATGATATGAATATTTTATCAAAAAATTATGATGCTAAAATCGAATTAGAAGCTAGAAAAGCTAAAAAAGAGATTACAAATGAAATTCTTGATGAATTATTTAGTGATAACAATATAACTATAACTAAAGATAATTTACAAAATATCATCTTGAAAAAGGTTGCATAAATGAGCAGTTTGATAGCAAAAAGATATGTAAAGGCTTTAATAAAAGATAGAGATTTGAATAATATTTCAATGATTAACGATCAAATTAAATTTATTGCTACAGCATATAAAAACGAAAGATTTTTGGATATCATTAATTCAATTGATGTTACAACGCAAAGAAAAGTTGAACTTTTATTGTCGTTTATTGACGGAAATAATATCGTAGTAAATAATTTAATTGGATTGCTTGGTAAAAATAGAAGATTAGCTTTAATACCAAGTATCGCAGATGAGTTAAATAATCAATGTGGTATTTTACACAATCAATATGATGGTGTAATTTATTCTAATGTTGAATTAACTTCTGAATATGTAATGGAAATTCAAAACAAATTTTCAAATAAATTCAATGTTAAATTAAATTTAACTAACGAAGTTTGTGATTATGATGGAATAAAAGTTGATATTGATGGTTTAGGTGTTGAGATTGGTTTTGAAAAAGATAAATTCAAATGCCAAATGATTGAACATATTTTAAAAGCAGTTTAGAAAAAAAGGAGAATATGGATGAGTACTAAAATTCAAGCAGATGAGATTAGTTCTATTATCAAAGAAAGAATTGATAATTTTGAATTAAATGTTGATATAAATGAAACTGGAAAAATAATATCTTTTGCAGATGGTATTGCAAAAGTTTATGGTATCAGAAATGTAATGGCTGGTGAAATAGTTGAATTTGAAAATGGTGCAAAAGGAATCGCTTCTAACTTAGAAGAAACTTCTGTAGGTATCGTTATTTTAGGTTCAAGCGCTGGACTTAGAGAAGGTTCTTCATGTAAAAGACTTGGTGTTTTATTGGAAGTTCCAGTTGGACCAAATATTTCAGGAAGAGTTGTTAATGCATTAGGTGAGCCTATTGATGGAAAAGGGCCAATTGAATCAAATGAAAAAAGATTTGTTGAAGAAAAAGCTCCAGGAATTATGGCTAGAAAATCAGTTCATGAACCACTAGTAACTGGTATTAAAGCTATTGATGCACTTGTTCCAATTGGAAGAGGTCAAAGAGAACTTATTATTGGTGATAGACAAACTGGAAAAACAACTGTTGCTCTAGATGCGATCATTAACCAAAAAGGTCAAAATGTTAAATGTATTTATGTTGCAATTGGTCAAAAAGCTTCAAGTGTTGCTAATGTTGTTAGCGCATTAGAAGAAGCTGGTGCAATGGAATATACAACTATTGTTAATGCTGGTGCTTCTGAAGCATCTGCACTTCAATTCCTTGCTCCATATGCAGGTGTAACAATGGGTGAATACTTTAGAGATAATGGTCAACATTGTTTGATTATTTATGATGATTTATCTAAACATGCAGTTGCATATAGAGAGATGTCATTATTATTACGAAGACCTCCAGGTAGAGAAGCTTACCCAGGAGATGTATTTTACCTACATTCAAGATTATTGGAAAGAGCTGCTAAATTAAGTGATGAGAATGGTGCTGGTTCAATGACTGCATTACCAATCATTGAAACACAAGCTGGAGATGTTGCGGCATATATTCCTACTAATGTTATTTCTATTACTGATGGACAAATTTTCCTTGAAACAGATTTATTCAATTCTGGAATCAGACCTGCTATTAATGTTGGTTTATCAGTATCTAGGGTTGGTGGTGCTGCTCAAATTAAAGCTACTAAACAAGTTGCAGGAACATTAAAACTTGATCTTGCTCAATTTAGAGAGCTTGCTGCATTTGCACAATTTGCTTCTGATCTTGATGCTTCTACTAGAGCTCAACTTGAAAGAGGACAAAGAATGGTAGAAATTCTTAAACAAGGTGTTAATAAACCACTTGTTATAGAAAAACAAGTTACTATTATATTTGCAGGTGTTAATGGTTATCTGGATGATATTGATCCTAAAGATGTTGTAAGATTTGAAAATGAATTCCATCCATTTATTGAGCAAAAATATTCAAATATTTTAACTGGATTACAAGCTAAAAAATCAATAGATAATGAAATTAAAGAGCAGTTAGAAATTGCTATTAAAGAATTTAAAACTATTTTTAGTGCAAAATAAGGATAATAGCCATGGCTAACTTAAAAGATATTTCGAGACAAATTAAGAGTGTTAAGAATACTCAGAAGACTACAAAAGCTATGCAACTTGTGTCTTCTGCAAAATTAAGAAGAACTCAACAGTTAGCACAACAAGCAAAAAGTTATGCTGGCAAAATTAATGAGGTTTTGACTGAAATTGCATCAAATTTGAATAAAATGAAAGATGATAACCTTGATTTGGGTAGATCTTTTAAACTTGATAGTGATGTTAAAACAGTAGATATTGTTTTTGTTACTGCAGATAAAGGACTTTGTGGCGGATTTAATATGGCTACAATTAGAGAAGTTAGAAATTTAATTAAAGATTATTCTGCTAAAGGCACTAAAATAAATTTAAGAGCAATTGGTAGAAAAGGGATAGATTATTTTAACTTTCAAAATGTAGAATTAATACAAAAAGAAATTGGACTTTCTTCTGCTCCAACATATGAAAAAGCGAGCGATTTTGCTAATCATGTGCTAAAAAACTTTATAGACGGTAATACTGATAAGGTTGTACTTGTTTATAATGGATTTAAAAACATGTTAACGCAAGAATTAAGAGTTAAAACATTATTACCTATAGATGTGCAATATAACGAAGTTAATATTAGTGATTCTATGATGGAAATCGAACCTGAAGGTGATGAGCAAGATGTTTTAGATGAATTAGTTAACAAATATATTGAATTCAATATGTTTTATTCATTAATTGATTCATTATCTGCTGAACATAGTGCTAGAATGCAAGCTATGGACAGTGCTACAAAAAATGCAAAACAAAAAGTAAATGATTTAACGGTGCAATTTAATAAAGCAAGACAAGCAGCTATAACAACTGAATTGATTGAAATCATTTCTGGTGTTGAAGCGCTTAAATAAGAAATTAGAAAGGAAAGGTACATATGGAAGGTAAAATTATTCAAATCATGGGACCAGTTGTTGATGTTGAATTTGATGGCTATTTGCCAGCAATCAATGACGCGATTGAAGTTTCAGGAACTAAAGAGAGATTAGTATTAGAAGTAGCTGCACATATTGGTGATGGTAGAGTTAGAACTATCGCAATGGATATGACAGAAGGTTTAGTTAGAGGTCAGCTTTGTAAAGCAACAGGAGAACCAATAAAAGTTCCTGTTGGAGAAGAAGTACTTGGAAGAATCTTTAACGTTATTGGTGAGCCAATTGATGAAGGTTCTGCTGTTTCTGATACTGTTGAAAGATGGTCTATTCATAGAGATGCACCAGCTTTTGAAGAGCAAGCAACTTCTACGGAAATGTTTGAAACTGGTATCAAAGTAGTTGACCTTTTAGCTCCTTACGCTAAAGGTGGAAAAATTGGACTATTTGGTGGTGCAGGTGTTGGTAAAACAGTTATTATTATGGAACTTATTCACAATGTTGCATTTAAACATGATGGTTACTCTGTATTTGCTGGTGTTGGTGAAAGAACAAGAGAGGGGAATGACCTTTATCACGAGATGAAAGAGTCAAACGTTCTTGATAAAGTTGCACTGTGCTATGGACAAATGAGTGAGCCACCAGGAGCAAGAAATAGAATTGCTTTAACAGGTCTTACTATGGCTGAATACTTTAGAGATGTAAAAGGTCTTGATGTATTGATGTTTATTGATAATATCTTTAGGTTTGCGCAATCAGGTTCTGAAATGTCTGCACTTCTTGGAAGAATTCCATCTGCAGTTGGTTACCAACCAACACTTGCTAGAGAAATGGGTGCACTTCAAGAAAGAATTACAACAACTAAAAAAGGTTCTATTACTTCAGTACAAGCTGTTTATGTACCTGCGGATGACTTAACGGATCCAGCTCCAGCTTCAGTATTTGCACACCTTGATGCAACTACTGTTCTTAATAGAAAAATTGCAGAAAAAGGTATTTATCCTGCTGTTGATCCACTAGATTCAACTTCAAGAATTTTAAGTGCTGACGTACTTGGACTAGAGCATTATGAAGTAGCTAGAGGTGTTCAATCACTTTTACAAAAATACAAAGACCTTCAAGATATTATTGCAATTCTTGGTATGGATGAATTAAGTGAAGCGGATAAATTAGTTGTTGAAAGAGCTAGAAAAGTTGAAAAATTCTTATCACAACCATTCTTTGTTGCTGAAGTATTTACAGGAAGCCCAGGTAAATATGTTGAATTGGCAGACACAATTGCTGGATTTAAAGGTATCTTAAATGGTACTTATGACCATATGTCTGAAAATTCATTTTACATGGTTGGTGGAATAGATGAAGCTATTGCAAAATCACAGGCTTCTAAATAATCTAAAAGGTAAAAAATGGATAATACAATAAAATTATCAATTGTAACGCCAACAGGTGAAATTACATCAGGACCAGTTAAATCTGTTGTCCTGCCTGGTAAAGATGGTGAGTTTGGTGTTTTGCCTCAACACTCATTATTAGTTTCACCATTAACGGTAGGTGTTATTGAGATTACTAATGTTGACAATACAGTTGATGCAATAGCTATCAATTGGGGTTATGCAAAAGTTAGTGAATACAGTGTTGATGTTTTGGTTGATAGTGCAGTATCTTTAAATGCTAAAGATACATCTGGATTGGCTGACAAGATTAAAGAAGCACAAAATTTAGTAAATTCTGTTGAAGATTCATCTGTTTCTATGGCTGCAGTTGAAGCTAAAATAGCATCTTATAGATAATAAATTTATGTTAGATATTGTTTCACATTATTTAGACAACAGCTCGACTATAACCATTACGGTTTTAGTTCTTTTGTCTACATATTTTATCCTTAGTATATGGATCTATATATATAAAACTTTATCTTTAAACGAATCAATAAATCAAGAACTTTATGCATTAAATTCATTAATTCAAAGAAATTCTAGAATTAATCCATTGACAACAATGGGAAGCTTTATCGAATCGAAAGATACTTCAAAAGAAATGCTTGATATTTATGAATTATCTATGATTAGAGATGCTAGTTCAGGATTATCATGGCAATCTATAATAGCTTCAACGGCTCCATTTATTGGATTATTTGGAACCGTTGTAGGTATTTTAGAATCGTTTGCAAGTTTTAAAAATGTTGCAAAAGTTAGTTTTACTGCAATCGCTCCAGTTATAAGCGAAGCACTTATTGCAACTGCAGCAGGGATACTTGTGGCAATTTTCGCTTACACTTTTCAACAAATTCTTACTAGAAAAATCTATATTTTAAACACATATATAAAATCACAAATAAATATCGTCTTATCTAGGAACTGATATTGTATGATTATAATCAAAAACCAGATCTAAACATAACTCCACTTGTCGATGTAATGTTAGTTTTATTGGCAATACTCATGATTACTGCTCCTACAATGGAGTACGAGGAGCAATTAGTTTTACCACAAGGTAGCATTAAACAAGAAGTTACAGATATTAAAAAATTAAACATATCTATACAAAAAGACAAAACTATTTCTATAGATAACAACAAGTATTCATTTGCTAATTTTGAAAATGAATTTAAAACTTTATCAGGTACTTTGGAAAAAGAAACACCAATTCATATTCGTGCAGATAAAACCTTGTACTATGGTGATGTAATGTATATTCTTAAAGTAACAAAAGAATCGGGATTTCAAAAGGTATCATTAATTACTGATGGATAAAAAATTTAATCTAATCATATCTGTGTCACTTGCAGTATGTATTTATGTACTACTTGTGCTTGGGATTTTATTTTATTTAAAACCGCAAAAAGATAATGAGTCTAAAAAAGTTTCAATGGAAGAAACTATTATAGAGGTTAGTATTGATGCAAGTTCTAATGAAAATATTGTTGAACCTTCCAAAAATATTGAGGATATAAAGCCTCAAGAATTAATTACGAAGCAAGAAATTTCAAAATCAATTTCAAACAAATCTGAACCTGATGTGAAGTCTCTCTTTTCAAATATAAAATCAGATGCGCCTGGTCAAATCTCAAAAGAAAAGCCATCATCATCATCAAATACTCCAATTGCTAAATTTCAATCTAAAATAGAAAGAGAAAAGAATATTAAAGATTTTGAGCTTTCTAAGTTAGCAGATATTAAATCTTCACCAGAAAAAACTCAATCTGTTAGTTCACCACAATCACAAGGCGTTTTTGATGCTTATTATTCAAAAGTGACATCAATTATTCTTACCAGATGGTATCATGTACCACTTTCTCAAGATGCAAAATATTTGGTATCTGCTAATATTACTATTGATTCCACTGGAAATTTTAGCTTTGTCATGGTAAAGTATTCTGGTAATAGCCGTATAGATGATGCAGTAAAATCATTTTTACGAAACCAGTCATTGTTAGCTTATCCGGTATCGCCTGATAAGCTAACAAAAACTATACGAATTAATTTTATTCCATCTTCTGATTAATAACAAAGGAGTTATTTTTATGTTTAAGTTTTTATTTTTAATTTTTTCTATTACCCAACTGCTTTTTGCTGTTGATGCTGAAGTTGACATTGTACGGAAGGCAAATATTATTCCTAACCTCAATATTGTTGTTACTGAAAATAGTATTGATAATGCTTTAGCCGACAAAGTTAAAAAAGTTCTTGAAAATGATTTATTAGTAAGTGGACATTTTAACTCAGAAAATAAATCAGTTAAGCACCAAAGTATTGATACTAAATTTGATTTTACAAACAATATTATAAAGTCTAATTTGGTACTACTTCTTGAAATAAAACAAGTTAGTAATGGCTTAACTGTTGATGTTGTATTGGAAGATTCTAGTAACACAATTAAGCGACACAAAATAAGCTATACAATTTCTGATATTTCTAGATATCCATTTTTAGCGCATAAAATTGCCATAGGTATAAATAAAGAACTAAATTCACCACCGATAGATTGGATGGACAAATTTGTTATTTTTTCCAGATATACGAGTTCTAAAAAAAGTGAAATTGTAATTGCAGATTATACTTTGACATATCAAAAGGTAGTTGTTTCTGGGGGATTAAATATATTTCCAAAATGGGCTAACAAAGATCAAAAGAGTTTTTATTATACCGCATATGATGGTTTATACCCAACTCTCATAAAGCAAGATTTATACACAAATAAAGCAGAGAAAATAATACATTCAGATGGTATGGTTGTTTGTTCTGATGTAAGTAAAGATGGTTCAAAATTGCTTCTTTCAATGGCACCAAATGGACAATCTGATATTTATCTTTATGACTTAAATTTAAAAAAATCAACAAGGCTAACAAAATATTCTGGCATTGATGTCGGTGGAAATTTTTTATCACCAGAAACATCAATTGTTTTTGTTTCTGATAGACTGGGCAAGCCAAATATATTTGCTCTTAACACATTGAATGATGATATTGAAAGATTAGTTTATCACGGTAGTAATAACAGTCAGGCTGTAGCATTTAATCATAATGTTATTTTTTCTGGGCGTGATTCGGGAAATACATTTAATCTCTATATGATTTCCACCCAGAATGATTCAGTAAGACAATTAACTCATGATGGAATAAACCAATTCCCTAAATTCTCACCTGATGGTGAATCTTTACTATTTGTAAGAAATTTCAATGGTAATAGTTCATTGGGAATTATTAGATTAAATTATTCTAAACCTTATTTCTTTCCTTTGAAGATCGGTAAACTACAGTCTATTGATTGGTAATTATGACGCAAATATTAAGTTTTATATAGTACAATTCAAAATTCAAAATTCCAGGAGCAGGTATGATTTTTAAAATAATTAACACCATTGCGCTTTTCTCACTATCTATTATGATTAGTGGTTGCGCATCAAAACAAGAAGTCGTGTCCTATAATGACATGGCCAAACAGCAATCAAAAAACAATCAAGCCACAGAAATTAATAAACAAAATTCTGGAGATAAGGTAGCTATGACTGAGATTGTTCCGTCTGAGAACATAATCTCGACAACAACTGATGCTCAAAGTCAAAGCAATAAAGTTGTTGAAAATTCTTATAATACAACAACCAGCAGAATTAATGGTGAGGATATTATATTAAAATCAATTCATTTTGATGTTAACATTTTTGCTTTAAATGAAGAAAATTTATTAATTTCAGCTGAAAATTCAACTAAAATAAAAAATAGTTCAGCAAAAGACAGCTCATTTAAAATCAAGCTAGAAGGCAATTGCGATGAATTAGGAAGCGATGAGTATAATTATGCTTTAGGTCTAAAGAGAACTGGATCTGTAAAATCTGATTTAATAAACAAAGGTATTAATGCAGATAGAATTATTGCGATCAGTTACGGTGAGAGTAATCCTCTTTGTAAAGAACAAACGACAGAATGTTGGACTAAAAACCGACGAGTCGATCATTATTTGGTGCCATAAAAATGAAAAATAATATTAAAAATTTACTTATCTTAAGTGTAATGTGTAGTGCATTATCTGCAAAAGAAATATCGGTATTGGATGCTGGGAATTTAGATTCACAAACTCCATATGGTTTGACAAAAGCTGAGCAAGTTGTTTCTGCAAATACAGAGAAACTAAATACTTTAAGCACAAAAGTTCAATCTTTATCTAGTGAGCAAGAAAATAAAATTAACTCACTTTCGTTAAAGTACGATTCTTTGAATTCGAAGCAAAATGAATTATTGCAAAAAATAGAAGGTATCAGTTCTCTTTTTGAATCTGATAGTAAAAGACTGAATAATGCAAAGCTAAATGTTAAAAACAACGAGAACAAAATTGAAGAGCAAAAAACAATTTTGTCTAACAGAATAGATGCTAATACTAACAAATTGGAACTTTTAGATAAGAAAGTTGATGATTTTATTGCAAAACAAAAACAAAATATGAAAGTTCTTGAAGAGCAAAATGTTAAACTAACAGCAATTTTAAACAAAATAAATGTGGACTATGTAAAAAAAGCAGAATTTGATGAACTGGTTGTATTTATAAATAAAAATAACGAAAAATCTAAACCACAATCATTTACAGCAAAATCAGATAAGATAGCCGTTGAATCTATTGTGAAAGACAAAGATATCGCTATAAAGAAAAAATCAAATAAAGAAAACTTTGAAGATGCTGTTAAGCTATTTAAATCAAAGCAATTTGATAAATCTTCATCTTTGTTTGAAACTTTAATTGGAGAAAAATATAAATCTGCAGAGTCAAATTTTTATTATGCAGAAATTAAATTCAAACAAAAATTGTATAAAGAAGCAATCCCACATTATAAGCAAAGTATGATTGCAGATGATAAAGCAAGTTATATTCCAACTTTATTACTTCACAGTGCATTATCATTTGAAAACATGAAAGAAAAAGATAATGCTGCTAATTTCTACAAAACGATTGTAGAAATTTACCCTGATTCTGCGGAAGCTAAAGAGGCTTCAAAAAAAATAAAAAATAAAAACAAGGACAAGAAAAATGATAAAATTAAATGATGTAGTAGCTATGGAGTATCAATTAATTGATGCAGATACAAAAGAAATAATCGATACAAATATCGGAAATGATCCATTGGAATTCATAATTGGTATGGGACATATAATTCCTGGACTTGAAGCGCAAATGATTGGATTATCAAATAATTCTAAAACTGAAATTACTGTAAATCCTGCTGAAGCATACGGTGAATACAATAGTGAAGCGGTTCAGACTTTACCTGTTGAGCAATTTGCTGGGATTTCTTTACATAATGGAATGACTCTTTATGGAAGCGGTGATGATGGCCAAACTGTTCAAGTTTTAGTAAAATCTTTTGATGATAAAGAAGTTGTAATTGATTACAATCATCCATTAGCCGGGAAAACTTTAGTGTTTACAATTACTATTGTTGATGTAAGAGATGCTACTGCTGAAGAACTTGCAACTGGCGTTGTAGGTGGAATGTCAAGTGGTGGATGTTGTGGTGGAGGTTCTTGTGGATCTCATTCTCATGAACATAAAGAAGAAGTTGAATGTTGTGGTGGAACAAAACATGAGGAAGAACATGAATGTTGCGGTGGACACGATGGTCATGGATGTAAAAATAGTTAATTCAATTTTAATGATTAGATAACTGTTTTAAGGCTCCTATTTCTTTTGAAATGGGAGTTTTGAATTTATAGAATATTAAATTGATAATCTATCTAGTACAATATTCTACAACAAAACACTTCAACGGTGTAAAAATCAAAATAAGGATTTAAATATGAAAAAAGTAGCTTTTATTTTTCCAGGTCAAGGTAGCCAATCAGTAGGTATGGGAAAAGATTTTTATGAAAATAGCCAAATTGCAAAAGAGATGATAAAAAAGGCTAGTGACAGAATAGGTGTTAATTTTGAGGAACTACTATTTGAGGAAAATGAAAAATTAAATCAAACTGAATTTACTCAACCCGCTATTTTATTAGTTAGCGCTATTGCTTATGAAATTTTTAAATCAAAATGTGATGTTAAACCAGAGTTCGTACTAGGTCACTCTTTAGGTGAATTTTCTGCTTTAGTTGTTGCTGGCGGTATTGATTATCTTGATGCAATTGAATTGACTCACAAGAGAGGTCAATTTATGTCTGATGCTTGTGATGGAATAGGTGCTGGCATGATGGCATTATTGGGGCTTGACGATAGTATTGTTGAAAAAGTATGTGAAGAACAAAGAACAAATGGTAAGCAAGTGTGGGCTGCTAATTACAATACTGATGGTCAAGTAGTATTGGCAGGAAGTAAGTCTGATCTTGAGTCTCTTGTAGATGTATTTAAAGATGCTGGAGCAAAACGTGCAATTGTGTTACCAATGAGTGTTGCAAGTCATTGTCCAATTTTAGAGCCAGCTATTAGCAAACTCGCTCCATATTTGGAAAATATAAATTCTACTTTTAGAATCCCAGTTATTTCTAATGCTACAACAAAACCTTATAATACAAAAGATGAAGCGATTACGTTATTGTCAAATCAGCTGATTATGCCGGTTTTATACAAGCAATCAATTCAGGCGCATATGAGTAAAGTAGATATGTTCATAGAATTTGGAAACGGGAATGTTCTTAAGGGATTAAATAAAAAAGGTGTTGATGTTCCAACATTATGTGTAAATGATATGAATACATTGGAAGAAGTTATTAATGAAATCAATGCATAAATTAGCAATTATGGGGGCAATGGAAGAGGAAATTACACCTCTTCTAAGCTATTTTACAAATGTTAAGAAGATATCATTTGCTAAAAATACATATTATGAAGCCAAATATAATGATATAGATATAGTTGTGGCTCATAGTAAAATTGGAAAAGTATTTTCTGCCTTAACAGCAACAACAATGATAGAAAAATTTGGATGCGAAATGCTTTTGTTTAGCGGAGTAGCAGGTGGAATAAATCCAAACCTACAAATAGGAGATTTAATAGTAGCCGAAAAGTTATCACAACATGATCTTGATATAACAGCTTTTGGTCATCCATTTGGATATGTTCCTGGTGGATCTGTGTATACATATACTGACAGCAAGTTGAGAAAGATAGCACTTGAAGTCGCTAAAAATAATAATATCAAAATAATAGAAGGAATAATTGCAACAGGAGACCAATTTGTTGCAGATGAAGTTCGAAAATCATTTATTGAGAAAACATTTAATGCAGATGCATTAGAAATGGAAGGCGCTAGTGTTGCAACAGTATGTGATTCCTTAGATATTCCGTGTTTAATATTAAGAGCGATTAGTGATACTGCAGATATGGATGCGAATTTTAATTTTAACGAATTTTTACAGCAAAGTGCTGATAGATCGGCTAGCTTTCTAATAAAGATAATTGACGAATTAAAACAATAAATAGAATTTAAAAGATTTTATAATTTATTTTATAATTTCTTTTTATCTTAAGCAACCTCTAAGCAACTACCCATTATAATTCCCGTCCTTAAACACAAGAGCTTTAAAAACTCTAAAAGTTTAA
>ERZ1034361.44-NODE-44-length-86183-cov-5.286287_pt1 | contig 86183 bp, 63 predicted proteins | sample MGYA00520617_ERZ1034361 | MGnify/ENA primary metagenome ERZ1034361 (study PRJEB33736, sample SAMEA104284507) | Azolla filiculoides | biome: Urban; feature: Water surface; material: Ditch water | place: Netherlands | collected 2015-10-28 | depth 0-0.1 m ... | reverse complement strand
GTCAAAGCTCCTTTACGAATACCTCCATCAAGGTGGTGTTTCAATAAAGCTCCTTTGTAAGAAAGAATTGCTTTTGCTGTATCAGTTGGTTGAGCACCATTGTGCAACCATTTTACTGCGCTATCCAAGTTCAATTCGATAGTTGCAGGGTTTGTGTTTGGATTGTAAGTACCAATTTTTTCTAGGTATTTACCATCTCTTTTTGAGCGAGCATCAGCTGCTACAACCCAGTAAAACGGTTTTTGTTTTTTACCGTGTCTTTGTAATCTAATTTTTACTGACATAATCTAATGATTAAATTTTGAGGTACTCGACCTCGATTAATTAAGGGTGCAAAGATAAAAATTAATTAACAATGGGCAATTAATAACTAATAATTATTTCAAATATTTGAAAGACACTATTTTAGGCTATTTTCCTGATGTAATTCACTTTTTTGATCAAAATAATTTACTTTTGTCAAGACAAACTTCTCGATTATGAAAAAACAGTTTTTATATCTATTCCTATTAATTGCTTTTATTTCTTGTACTACGGATGTAAAGTTCAACAATCCCGCTTTCGAAGGGCAGAAAGACAATGTGTTTTGGCGCGCCATTGATTACAAAGCGACCCTTGCGGTTGACGGTTCTTTGACTATCGAAGCATATACCCGAAACGAAAAATTGACATTAAACACAACGGCTACAACGGCTCAAATTTATCCTTTGGGAACTAGCTCATCTAATAGGGCTACTTATGTTTTGACAGATGCTACCGGAACAACAACTTTTGCTACCGGAACAGGAATAGGGGAAGGGCAAATAGTGATTACTGAATATGACGCGGTGAACAACAGTGTAACTGGAACCTTTAAATTTAATGCAGAGAATATTTATAATAATCCATTGGCAGGACCCATTTTGAATTTTCAATACGGTCATTTTTATAAAATTCCAGTTGTTCCGTATTCAGGTAATGTAGCAACGACTATACCTTAATTCATAAATAAAATCACAAATAAGCTAATGTGTAGTAGATTAGAAAAAAATAAGACTACATTTGTCACATATTATAAATAAGTACATATGAATATTTTTGTTGGAAGCCTTCCATTCAGTATTGAGGAAGCAGATTTAAGAGAGTCTTTCGAGGCTTACGGAGCAGTTGATTCTGTGAAAATTATTACTGATAAATTTACTGGAAGAAGTAAAGGATTCGGTTTTGTTGAAATGCCAAGTGATGAAGAAGCTCAAAAAGCAATAGACGAGTTAAACGGAGCGACTGTTCAAGGACGTGCTATCGTTGTTAACAAATCGGAGCCAAAACCAGAAGGCGAAAGAAGAAGTTTTAACAACAACCGTGGTGGAGATTCACGCGGAGGTTACGGAAACAATCGTGGTGGTGGAGACAGAGGAGGAAGATATTAATATTTTCTCTATTCTATAAAAAAAGGTGTCAATGATAATTGACACCTTTTTTGTTGTATTTTATATTTATTATGACGTCAGAGACGTTGCACTGCAACGTCTCAACGCATAATTATTTATTAGATATTAGCAGCTAACCAATCTCCAACTTCTTTGGTTCCGTATGCTTTTCCTCCATCGGCTAAATCTTCTGTAACGATTCCAGCTTCTAAAGCTTTGTTTACAGCGTCTCTCATTGCTTTTCCTTCTTCCATCAATCCGAAGTTTTCAAACATCATTGCAGCAGATAAAACTGTAGCCATTGGATTGGCAATATTTAAACCAGTTGCTTGTGGATATGATCCGTGGATTGGCTCAAACAATGAAACTTTAGCTCCCATAGACGCAGAAGGCATTAATCCCATTGAACCTGAAATTACAGAGGCTTCATCAGTTAAGATATCTCCGAACAAGTTCTCTGTAATCAATACGTCATAAGAGTTTGGCCATTGTACTAAACGCATGGCAACAGCATCAACAAATTCGTAAGAAACAGTTACTTCTGGATAGTCTTTTTCCATAGCTTGAACGGTTTCTCTCCACAAACGTGAAGTTTCCAAAACGTTTGCTTTGTCCACACAACACAATTTTTTGGAACGTGTCATAGCTAATTCAAAACCTTTTTTGGCCAAACGTTGTACCTCTTCTCTTGTGTAAACACAGTTGTCAAAAGCAGTGTCTCCACCGTCTTTTCTTCCTTTTTCACCAAAATAAATACCACCTGTAAGTTCTCTCAAGAAAACTAAGTCAGTTCCTTCAATACGTTCTCTTTTTAAAGGAGATTTGTCTAATAAAGAAGGAAATGTAAAGGTAGGACGTACATTGGCAAACAAGCCTAATTTTTTACGCATCAACAACAATCCTTGCTCTGGTCTTACAGGTGCTGATGGATCATTATCGTATTTTGGGTGACCAATAGCTCCGAAAAGAACAGCATCAGCATTTACACATATTTCGTGAGTTTCATCAGGATAAGGAACTCCTACAGCATCAATCGCGCAAGCTCCTGTCAATGCAGGTATCCAATTGATTTCGTGATTGAATTTTTTAGCAATAGCGTCAGAAACTTTTACAGCTTCATTTATTACTTCTGGTCCGATTCCGTCTCCGGCTAAAAGGGCGATATTAAATTTCATTATTTTTGTTTTTGTGTTATTAGCTTTTAGCTTTTAGCCATTAGCTTTTTATAATAGTATAGTTATTGTTTATTTTCTACATTATGCCAAAAGCTAGCAGCTAAAGGCTAATTACTTATTATATTACATTCAGCATTTTTTGAGTTGCTTTGATAGCCGCAACAGTTTGATCTGAATCTAATCCTCTAGTTTTGAATTCTTTTTTTCCATTAGTCCAAGTGATGATGGTTTCACAAAGTGCATCCGAACTACTTCCTGGTGGGATTCGAACGGCATAATCAATCAGTTTAGGCAGTATCAACTTTTTGCTTTTGTATATTCTTGTCAAAGCATTCATGAAAGCATCAAATTGACCGTCGCCTTGAGCGTGTTCTTCAATAATTTCGCCGTCAATTTTCAAACAAAGGGTTGTTGAGGGTCTGGTTCCTTTAGAATGAACTAGAACATAAGATTCAATAACAATTTTGTCTTCATAGGCTTGACTGTCCAATACGTCAGAAATGATATAAGGCAAGTCTTCTTTGGTTACCGTTTCTTTTTTATCACCCAATTCGATGATGCGTTGGGTAACCAATTTCAAATCTTCCTGATTCAAATGCAAACCTAATTCTTGCAGATTTTTTTCGATATTGGCTTTGCCTGATGTTTTTCCTAGAGCATATTTTCGTTTTCTTCCAAAACGTTCTGGAAGCAAATTGTTGAAATACAAATTATTTTTGTTATCTCCATCGGCATGGATTCCTGCGGTTTGGGTAAATACGTTGTCTCCAACAATAGGTTTGTTGGCTGGAATTCTATAACCCGTAAAAGTCTCTACCAATTTACTTACCGAATACAAAGACGATTCTTTGATGTTAATTTTTACCTCAGGCATAAAATCGTTAATTACAGCAACGGTACTTTCGAGTGGTGCATTTCCAGCACGTTCTCCCATTCCGTTTACAGTAACGTGCAATCCAGAAATACCCGCTTTTATAGCTTCCATCACATTCGAAACACTTAAATCGTAGTCATTATGTGCGTGGAAATCAAAATGAATGTTTGGATATTTGGCTGTAATTTTAGAAATAAATTCAAATGTATCCGAAGGAATCAAAACGCCTAAAGTGTCAGGCAGCAAGATTCTTTTTACGGGTTGTGTCACCAAAAAATCTAAATATTGAAAAACATAATCTGGAGAATTTCGCATCCCATTACTCCAATCTTCCAAATAAACATTGGTTGCAATTCCGTTTTCATTGGCCAACGCAATAGCTTGTGCAATTTCTGAGAAATGCTGTTCAGGTGTTTTTTTTAATTGATGAGTCAAATGGTTTAGTGAACCTTTGGTCAATAAATTTTGAACTTTGGCTCCGGTTTTTTTCATCCATTCGATAGAAAGTCCACCATCGACGAAAGTCAAAACTTCAATACGATTGCTATATCCTTTTGCTGATGCCCAAGACATGATGCCTTTTACACCTTGAAATTCTCCTTCGCTCACGCGTGCAGAAGCAATTTCGATTCTATCAATATTTAATTCTTCTAATAATAATTGCGCAATGGTTAATTTTTCTGCAGCAGAAAAAGATACTCCCGAGGTTTGTTCACCATCGCGGAGCGTCGTGTCCATTATTTCAATTTTTCTTTTTTCCATTTTAAATTTGAGGCTAAAGCAATCTGATATGAAAACCCGTTTTATTTATTTCGCAACAAGACCCATGAGGTTTTAAAAACGTCATAGGTCTGGCTGAATCTTTTTTATTAGTAAGGAAGCTTGTCAGCAAATGCTGTAATCTCTCCTTTAATGTTTTGTAAATAATCAATGTCATCAAAACCATTGATCATATTGTTCTTTTTGTATCCGTTGATATCGAAAGATTCTTTTTGTCCAGTAGCCAATAAAGTAATGGTTTGTTCCGGCAAGTTGATTTCCAATTGCGTGTTTGGATCTGCTTCGATAGCCTTGAAAATAGTTTCTGAAAATTCAGGGCTAACTTGTACTGGCAAAACACCAATATTCAAACAGTTTCCTTTGAAGATGTCTGCAAAGAAACTAGAAACTACAGCGCGGAATCCGTAATCGTAAACTGCCCAAGCAGCGTGCTCACGAGAAGAACCTGAACCGAAGTTTTTTCCTCCAACAAGGATTTTTCCGCTGTACGTTTTGTCGTTTAACACGAAATCAGCTTTTGGAGTTCCGTCTCCGTTGTATCTCCAGTCTCTGAAAAGATTGTCTCCAAAACCTTCACGTTTTGTCGCTTTCAAGAAACGAGCCGGGATGATTTGATCAGTATCTACATTTTCTATTGGTAGTGGCACTGCACTACTCGTAAGGATATTAAATTTATCGTATGCCATTTTTGTTTTTGCTTTAGGCTGTAGGTAATAAGCTTTAGGCTTTTTCTACAGCATTTATTTTTTGTATTGAATTTAGCTTAAAGCCTATTGCTTAAAGCTTATAGCGAGAATTAAAACAAATCTCTTGGATCAGTTAATTTTCCAGTAACTGCTGCAGCTGCTGCCATAATTGGAGAAGCTAACAACGTTCTTGAACCGGGACCTTGACGACCTTCGAAGTTTCTGTTGGATGTACTTACTGCATATTTCCCAGCAGGAACTTTATCATCATTCATAGCCAAACAAGCTGAACAACCTGGCTGACGCAATACGAAACCAGCTTCAGTAAGAATGTCCAAAAGACCTTCTTCTTTGATTTGTGCTTCCACAACGTGAGAACCTGGAACCAACCAAGCAGTTACGTTGTCTGCTTTTTTTCTTCCTTTCACAATTTCTGTAAAAGCTCTAAAATCTTCGATACGTCCGTTTGTACAACTTCCTAAGAAAACGAAATCAATTGGTTTTCCAATCATTACGTCATCTTCGTTGAAGCCCATATAAGCCAAAGATTTTTTGTAAGTTTCCTCGCCACCTTCTACTTGGCCAGCACTTGGAATATGTTTTGAGATACCAATTCCCATTCCAGGATTCGTACCATAAGTAATCATTGGTTCGATATCTGCAGCATCGATATTCAATTCAGCATCGAAAACGGCATCAGCATCGGTTTTTAAAGTTTTCCAATATTCAACCGCTTTTGTCCAAGCTTCTCCTTTTGGAGCGAATAAACGACCTTCTAAGAAATCGAAAGTTTTTTGATCCGGAGCAATCATTCCACCACGAGCACCCATTTCAATAGAAAGGTTACACACAGTCATACGACCTTCCATAGACATTTCTTCAAAAACATTTCCAGCGTATTCAGCAAAATATCCAGTTCCCCCAGAAGTAGTCAATTTTGAAATGATGTACAAAGCCACATCTTTTGGCCCAACACCTTTACTCAAAGTTCCGTTTACGTTGATACGCATTTTCTTTGGTTTAGGCTGCATAATACACTGCGTAGCCATAACCATTTCCACTTCAGAAGTTCCGATACCAAAAGCAATCGCTCCAAAAGCACCGTGAGTAGAAGTATGTGAATCTCCACAAACGATAGTGGCACCCGGCAAAGTAATTCCGTTTTCAGGCCCCACTACGTGTACAATTCCATTTTTTTGGTGACCCAATCCCCAGTGGGAAATGCCATATTCAGTAGCGTTATCTTCCAAAGCTTTCAATTGATTGGCAGATAAAGCATCCTGAACAGGTAAATGTTGGTTTATAGTTGGTGTGTTGTGGTCGGCAGTGGCAAAAGTACGCTCGGGATACAAAACCTTTACTCCTCTTCCTTTTAAACCAAGAAAAGCAACAGGACTAGTAACTTCGTGAATGAAATGACGGTCAATAAAAAATACGTCTGGTCCATCTTCAATTTTTCGTACTACGTGCGAATCCCATACTTTGTCAAATAATGTCTTACTCATTTTAAATATTTTTTTAGTGTATTTCTCTTTTTAAAATTTCGGCAATTAACCCAAATTAAAATAGTGGAGCAAATTTATAAAAAGAATTGCTTGTGTCAATCCTACTATTTGTTTATATACGATACCCAAAGTTGTTTTTATAACTACTTACTACTTCTGATATAGAAAATCGTTTTTAAATCGTTTTTTAAATTGACTTTAATTCACTTTTTGAACTTGTTTTAATCAACTAATGCTGTTTTTTAAATTTTTGCAAAATTACAGCTATTTTAGCATGAAAAAGTAGATTTATATCTATAAAATGTAACAAAATGAATAAAAATAGTAATAATTTTTAAAGTTTAGCCTTTTTGTTTATTGCAAATTAAAATACATTTTTTGCTTTTTGGCTGCGGAAATTAGAATTATTAAGTAGTATTTAAACGCATTTTTTTTGATAAAATACTACGACATCCAAGAAATGGAAATTTGAGTTTTTTGTGAATTTTAGAATAAATAATTTGTAAAAATGGTTTAAAGAAAACAATTCTATTTTTGATTTTAAAGGAATTTATTGTTGATAACTTACATGCTTTTTTCGTCTAAAAAATTCTAAATTTGAAAATTGCTAAATCTAATTTCAAGCAATTGCAAACCCTTCAAAAACAATTATGTACTTAATATTCGATACCGAAACCACAGGTTTACCCAAACGTTGGGGCGCACCCATTTCTGACACGGACAACTGGCCAAGATGTATTCAAATTGCTTGGCAGCTCCACGACGAGATGGGAAAACTCATCGAGCATCAGGATTATTTGGTCAAGCCAGAAGGGTTCAATATTCCGTATGATGCCGAGAGAATTCACGGTATTTCTACTGAATTGGCGCAAGCCGAAGGAATTCCTTTGGCCGAAGTTTTGGAGAAATTCAATATCGCTTTATCGAAAACCAAATTTATTGTGGGTCAAAATCTAGGTTTTGACGTCAATATTATGGGTTGCGAATTTTATAGAATGGGAGTCGATTCTCCAATGAGTTCGATGCCAGTTTTAGATACTTGTACCGAAGTTACCGCTTCCTTGTTGAAATTACCCGGAGGTCGTGGTGGAAAATTCAAACTGCCAACATTAACCGAATTACACCAATATCTTTTCAACAAACCTTTTGCGGAAGCGCACAACGCCACTGCCGATGTTGAGGCAACCACACGTTGCTTTTTCGAATTGATTCGTACAGAAGTTTTTACGAAACAAGAACTGGAAGTTGAGCAGGAATATTTCGAGGATTTTCAACTCAAAAATCCTAGAGAAATTCAACTCATCGGATTGCAGCACATCAATTTAAAGGAAGCATCCGATAAAATTCGTCAGAAATTAGGAGGTCAGCAAGCAGCAACCATTTCTAAACAAGAGCTTTCAGAGAATAAAGAAACTTTAGTCGATGCTCAATTCGTGCATTTGCACAATCATACTCAGTTTTCGGTTTTGCAATCCACTATTAGTATTCCAGCCTTGGTTAAAGCGGCTGCACAACAAAAAATGCCTGCTGTGGCGATGACGGATCACGCCAATTTGATGGGAGCATTTCACTTTGTTCGTGATATTTTATACCACAACAAAGCGGCTGAAACCAAAAACAAAGAAGCCATAGAAAAAGGCGAAGAACCAACCGAGGTTCCAATGAAACCTATTGTGGGTTGTGAATTTTTTGTTTGCGAAGACCATAAAAATAAGTCGGTAAAAGACAATGGATATCAAATTGTGTTGCTGGCAAAGAACAAAAAAGGCTATCATAATTTGGCCAAAATGTCTTCTATTGCACACACTGAAGGGTTTTATTATGTACCAAGAATAGACCGAAAAATTATTCAGCAGTATAAAGAAGACATTATTGTTTTGTCGGGAAATCTCTACGGTGAAATTCCAAGTAAGATTCTAAATCTGGGCGAAAATCAAGCCGAAGAAGCTTTGCTTTGGTGGAAAAACGAATTTAAAGACGATTTTTATATTGAAGTGATGCGTCACAATCAAGAAGATGAAAACCGTGTGAACGAGGGTTTGATTGCCTTGGCAAGAAAGCACGAGGTCAAAATTGTGGCGACCAATAATACTTTTTATATTGATAAAGACAATGCCAATGCGCACGACATTTTATTGTGTGTAAAAGAAGGGGAGAAGCAAACCACTCCAATTGGTCGGGGTCGAGGCTATCGTTTTGGATTGCCCAATCAGGAATATTATTTCAAGTCGGGCGATGAAATGAAGCAATTGTTCAACAATTTGCCTGAAGCGATTTTGAACATTGCTGAGATTGTTGATAAGATAGAAATTTATAATTTGGCTCGTGAAGTTTTGCTTCCAAAGTTTGAAATTCCAGCCGAGTTTGTCGATCCAGAAGACGCTGTTGATGGAGGAGTAAGAGGCGAAAATGCCTATTTGAATTACCTCACTTTCGAAGGGGCAAAGAATCGATACAAGGAAATTACGCCCGAAATTCAAGAAAGATTAGATTTTGAATTGCTTACAATAAAAAATTCAGGATATCCAGGATACTTTTTGATTGTGCAGGATTTCATTGCCGAAGCCCGAAAAATGGGGGTTTCCGTTGGGCCAGGTCGGGGTTCGGCGGCAGGTTCGGTGGTGGCTTATTGTTTGAAAATCACCAATATCGACCCCTTGATGTACAACCTACTTTTTGAGCGTTTCCTAAATCCAGATAGGGTTTCTCTTCCTGATATTGATATTGATTTTGATGACGAAGGACGTAGTAGCGTAATGGATTATGTGATTCGAAAGTACGGACAGAAACAAGTAGCTCAAATTATCACTTACGGAAAAATGGCAACCAAATCGGCTATTCGTGATACTGCTCGTGTATTGGATTTGCCGTTATTCGAAGCCGATAAAATTGCTAAATTAATTCCTGGAATGATGCCTTCTAAATGGAATTTAGCTCGGTTTTTGAACGAAAAAGAAGATTTAATCAAAAAAACGGTTCGTCCTGAAGAATTCGAAAAAATAAAGGAATTAATAGCTTTGGCCAATGAGGATGATTTGAGTGGAGAAACCATTCAACAAGCCAAAGTTTTAGAAGGAAATCTAAGAAATACGGGTATTCACGCTTGTGGTGTGATTATTACGCCAAGCGATATTACTGATTTTGTTCCTGTTTCAACGGCCAAAGATTCGGATTTGTTTGTTACTCAATTCGACAACTCGGTTGTAGAAAGTGCGGGTTTATTGAAAATGGACTTCTTGGGTTTGAAAACCCTAACTTTAATTAAAGACACCGTTAAATTAGTAAAATACCGAAGCGGAATCGAACTCAATCCCGACGAATTTCCTATTGATGATGTCAAAACGTATGAACTTTTTCAACGAGGAGAAACGGTTGGTATTTTTCAATACGAAAGTCCCGGAATGCAAAAATACATGAAGGAATTAAAGCCTACGGTTTTTCCTGATTTGATTGCCATGAATGCCTTGTATCGTCCAGGACCAATTGCTTATATCCCGAGTTTTATTAAACGTAAAAACGGAGAAGAACCCATTGTGTATGACTTGGATGACTGCGAAGAATTACTTAAAGACACTTACGGAATTACAGTTTATCAAGAGCAAGTAATGCTTTTGTCCCAAAAACTAGCGGATTTTTCCAAAGGTGATGCCGACGTTTTGCGTAAAGCGATGGGAAAAAAGATGATAGACGTTTTGGCCAAAATGGAACCCAAATTCATCTCACAAGCCATGGCAAAAGGTCATGCCAAAGACAAATTAGAGAAAATTTGGAACGACTGGAAAGCCTTTGCTGAATATGCTTTCAACAAATCGCATTCTACTTGTTATGCTTGGATTGCCTACCAAACGGCCTATTTGAAAGCCAATTATCCAGCCGAATATATGGCAGCGGTTTTGTCCAATAATATGAGCGATATCAAGCAAGTTTCTTTTTTTATGGAAGAATGCAAGCGAATGGGATTGAAAGTTTTGGGACCAGACGTTAACGAATCGTTTTATAAATTCACCGTAAATGATGATTATGCTGTTCGTTTCGGGATGGGAGCCATAAAAGGAGTGGGTTCTGGAGCTGTAGCAACCATTGTCGAAAACAGAAAAACAGGAAAATACAAATCTATTTTTGATTTGACCAAACGCATTGATTTGCGGGCTGCCAACAAAAAAGCTTTAGAAAATTTGGCTTTAGCGGGTGGTTTCGATTCGTTTGGAAACACAACAAGAGCGCAATATTTTCATGATGATGGCGACGGAATTACGTTCTACGAAAAAGCCATTCGTTATGGAGCAAAATTCCAGGAAAACGAAAATTCATCGCAGGTAAGTTTGTTTGGTGAAACGAGCGATGTTCAAATTGCAGAACCTGTTGTACCGCCTTGCGAGGATTGGAGTACGATGGAAAAACTCGCCAAAGAAAAAGAAGTCGTTGGAATCTATATTTCGGGACATCCGCTGGATGATTTTAGATTTGAGATGAAATATTTTTGTCCTTCAAAGCTCGAATCGCTCAAAGATTTGAGTCAATTTGTGAATAAAAGTTTAACTTTTGGAGGTATTATTAGCAATGTGCAACATCGAATTGCCAAGAATGGTAAAGGCTGGGCGCTATTTAATCTTGAAGGATATGATGAAAGTTATGAGTTCAAAATTTTTGGCGAAGAGTATATGAAATACCGCCATTATTTGATTCCAAATAGCTTTACTTTTATTAAAGTAATGGTAAAAGAAGGTTGGCCAAATAAAGAAACTGGAAAAAAAGGAGATCCAATGATTCAGTTTTTGGAATTCAAAATGTTGCAGGATGTGTTCGATAATTTTGCAAAAAAACTGTCTATTTTACTGGATATAAAAGATTTGAATCAAGACTTTATTGCCAAATTAAACGCCATTTTTCAAGCCAATAAAGGAAATAATTCGGTTGTTTTTGATGTTGTTGAGCAAGAAATGGTGCAGAAGCCAATAGAAATTGTTCCTGAAACTATAAAGTTGGAATCGAAGACCGATATTCCCTTATTTGATGATGAAATTCAAGATGAAACCGTAATTTTTTCAGATGAATTCTCGGAAGAAGATGAACTTATTATGGAAGATTCTATTGCTGAACCCGCTTCTAGCCTAGAAACAAAAGTAGTTACACGTTTATCAATGCCGAGTCGAAAATTGAAAATCAAGATCTCGAATGAACTTTTGGTAGAATTAGAAAAGTTGCAAGTTAATTTTAAGTTGAATTAATAAATTAAACCAATTTAAAAATAGCTAAATGTAATACAAGTTACACTTGCTAACTCAATTGTTTCTTTATCTTTGCACTACAAAAACAAATAATTAAAAAATATAAATATGGCATTAGCAATAACAGATGCTACTTTTGAAGAAGTAGTTTTGAAATCAGACAAACCAGTTATGGTAGATTTTTGGGCAGCTTGGTGTGGACCATGTAGAATGGTTGGACCAATCATTGACCAACTTGGAGAAGAATATGAAGGTAAAGTTGTAGTAGGTAAAGTAGATGTTGATGCAAATCAAGAATTTGCTGCAAAATACGGAGTGAGAAACATTCCAACAGTATTGGTATTCCACAAAGGCGAAGTAGTAGGTAAACAAGTAGGAGTTGCTCCAAAACAAACCTATGCCGATAGCTTAGACGCTTTGTTGTAATCGTAAGATTATAATTTTTATATAAAGGTTTGGCGAAAGTCAAGCCTTTTTTTATTTATAAGCTTTAATTTTTTAATCGTTCCATCTTTTAATATATTTGGATTATGAAGATTGAATCTCAAATAGAAAAAATTGCAAGTTTTCAGCATCTTGAAATGTTGGCCAACCAAATTGTGGAAGGGTTTATTTCAGGTATGCACAAAAGTCCTTTTCACGGTTTTTCGGCTGAATTTGCCGAGCATAAAGTGTATAATGTTGGCGAAAGTACCAAACATATCGACTGGAAATTGTTTGCTAAAACGGATCGATTGTACACCAAAAAATTCGAGGAAGACACCAATTTGCGATGTCACATTATTATCGATAATTCCTCATCGATGCATTATCCCAAATTAGAAGATAAGGATCAGTTTTTCAAAAACAAGATTGGATTTTCGGTTTTGGCTTCGGCCGTTTTGATGAATATTCTAAAAAAACAGCGCGATGCCGTTGGTTTAAGTGTATTTTCGAACACTTACGAATATTATGCTCCCGATAAAGGAAGTGATCGCCATCATCGAATGATTTTGAACGCCCTAGAAAATCTTTTAGAAAAACCGAAAACTCAAAAAAGCACTGATACGATCAAATTCTTGCATCAAATTGCTGAGAAAATTCATCGCCGTTCGATGATTATTCTTTTTACTGATATGTTTCAATCGGGTAACGAAGAAGCCTTGTTTACAGCCTTACAACATTTGAAACACAACAAACACAAAGTGGTTTTATTTCACGTAATTGATAATAAAACCGAATTGAATTTTGATTTTGACAACGCTCCAAGAAAATTTATTGACCTAGAAACAGGTGATGAGGTAAACCTTTTTGCCGAAAATGTGAAGGTAGAATACGAAAAAGGAGTGAATAGTTACTTTAAGAAACTTGCTTTGACCTGTTCTCAAAACAAAATTAAGTACATTCCGGTTGGTGTGGGCAATAATTTCGAAAAAATATTGACTACATATTTAGTTGAAAAACAAAACTTTGGATAAAAAGTAAAAAAATATCGAATGTTTTTCGCAGAAATGCTTGTAGAAATGAAATTCTATAGTATCTTTGCCACCGCAATAAAGCAGAGGTTTGGTAGTTCAGTTGGTTAGAATACATGCCTGTCACGCATGGGGTCGCGGGTTCGAGTCCCGTCCAGACCGCTAAATTGGGTAAGAAGCGATTCAGAAATGAATCGCTTTTTTGCCCAATAAAAGCATCTAAAATAGTTGTGTTGTTTCGCTACGACTTTGTAACTCGTAGCACGGTTTAGTAGTTAGACCAATGAAAAGCTTTCCACTTTTGTGGACAGCTTTTTTGATTTTTAGGCTAATTCTAATGCTAACTTTTGGTCACTTAAAGTTTCAAAACAATCCTGATTTATTATCCCAAACAATCCAAACAAAAAGTCCCAAATACATCATACAAATCACAAACTTCATAAAACTGCTAGCCAGAAACCCAATAAAAGAACCTGTAGCTGCTTTAAAAGCTCGGCCGTGATCTTTATAATCATAAATGAGCTCGCCGATAAAAGCACCAACAAAAGGGCCAATAATAAAACCGAAAGGAATGGGCGCAAAAATTCCCACAATCAATCCGATATTGGTTCCCCAAATGCCATAGGAACTTCCTCCAAATTTTTTGGTTCCTTTGGCAGGAATGACATAATCCAGTACTGATATTAAAACAGTAATCAAAAACGTAATTGCAAGAATCCAATAATTAACAGGAACAGCATTGGTAAAATAGAGTAAAACCAAACCAATCCAACTTAGACTTGGACCTGGTAAAACTGGTAGAAAGCTTCCAAAAACTCCTAAAACCATTAATGCTAAACCAATTATCAGAAGTAGTAAATCCATAAAATATTTTTTTAGTATTTTTGAAAATTAAAGCAGTACTTTTAAAAAAAATTAAAGCTGCTTTTGTTTTGTTAACGAATATGAGGAAATTTATTCTAATATTATTTTTTTTGTCACAACTTTTTAGTTCCTGTCAGTACTTCGACAAGCAAGTGCCTTCAGAAAAGGAATTGTTGCAAAAGGAATTAAAAGCCATCAACTGGAAAGAAGTCGATGAATTTCCATCAGTCGCTGGATGTGAAAAAATAGAAAATAAAACCCTGCGCCAACAATGCTTTTTCGAGTATATGACTCAACTAATACAACAAAGATTGAGTGTTGACACCCTATCGATTCTTTATCCAGAACTGGACACCATAGAAGTAAAAGTAACTGTTTTTCCCAACTCTAGACTTATATTCGAACCTTTATTTCCCAAAGATTCTGTGGCTTATGATAAAATAAAAATTGATAGTATTCTCAAAGCCCGTTTGGTTGGATTTCCAAAAGTAAATCCCGCAATTAAACGTGGAATTCCAGTGAAAACTCAATTTATTCTTCCAGTTATCCTAAAGGTGGAGTAGTTTTTTTAGGAGCTTTATCCAGCTATCCGTTGCAATCTTTTCTTTTTTTAAAGAAAAAAAGAAAAGGATTTCCACTACTATCTGGGCTAGGATTTAAGGAAATTAAAACTGCCTTCCTTTCCATTCATACTTGCCAAATAAAGAATACAAAGCTACACTTACACTAAAAAAAGGATACAGCAAACCGCTTAAAATTAAATAGCGCATTCTTTTTTTAGTCAAAAATTGACTGGTTTTATAAATCAAAACGCTATCAACTACAAATTTTAAAAGGAAAAATAAAATAATTTTATTAAACGAAATCAAACCCAATACCCAGCACCCAACACCCAACAACCAACCGACATTTCCTCCAAAAACAATCAATCCTAAACCAATTCCAAAACGACTTTGATACGAACCCGTTTTTGAAGCCCAACGCACTCTTTGATGAAACAAGGATTTCCAGTTGTCAACTGGTTTTGTGATGACGATATTGTTTTCAGATTTTAAATAATGTACTTTTTCCGGAAATTGGGCAATTCCTTTTTGCAACAAAAAAACATCGTCACCACTGGCAATTCCGTCATTTCCATCAAACCCATTTAAGTCTTGAAAAAAAGATTTGGTGTAGGCAAAATTAGCTCCATTGCACATAAATCCTTTTCGGATTCCAAAACTTCCCATTGTTGCACCTTGCAAACTGGCCAAATCCAATTGTTGAAAATGATGTAAAAAGATATTTTCGCAATCATAAGTAACTGCTCCAGCAATCATCGAAACTTTGTGTAATTGAATATAATTATCTAATGCCGACAACCAGTTTTCATTAACGACACAATCCGCATCGGTAGTGATAATCCAATCATTTTTTGCTATTTTCATTGCTGTTGAAATAGCATCTTTCTTCGGAGAATTAGAAACCCGAATGTTATTTACAACCAAAACTTGAAACTTGAAACTTGAAACTTGAAACGCCTCACTGGAAAAATCATCCACCAGAATTACTTCAAACAAATCTGTAGGATACTCTAATTTTGAAAGACTATCTAAAAGCTTTGGTAAATTTTCAGCTTCATTTCTGAAAGGAACCACAATCGAGAATTTGGTTTTGGGTTCTAATCCAAGATATTCAAAGGAATTTACTTTGGTAAAACCATAAATCAAAGTCAGTATTGTCAAGCAATAAATGAATAGGATTGTATATAAAGCCCAAATCATTGTTCAGTTTTAATTTTGAAATTCATCACATAATAACTGCCAATAACTACCGGCAAAACCACATTCAAGAACCACATCAAGGTGCTGATGAAAACTACAATCCATTCGTTGACACCCAGAATTCCGAAGAAATAAACGGCAACACTTCCTTTTACAGCAAAGTCCAAGAATTGGAAAGTAGGCAGAGAGGAAGCCAAAAAATAAACCGCTGCAATGGTTGCCATCATTGTAAAATAAGGCAAATCCACATCAAAAGCCAAGAATAAAAAATAGTATTGGTGCGAAAAAACCAAGTAGCGACAAATGGCTAAAAAGATATTTTTTTGATGAATGGATTTTGGAATTTCATTGATTTTGTGAATCAACTTTTCGATAGAATAACCTTTAATGTTTATTTTCTTCAAAAAAAATAAAATTCCAAAAAGAAAAAGGCAAATTCCAAATAGAATTAAAACTGTTTTTGAAGTAATGATGTTGTAATCTGCATTCAAATACAACAACCCAAATATTCCGAAAAACACCGACAAAATCATTTGGATTCCGTTGCAAATCAGGTTTAGAAAGACAATTGTTTTGGCTTTCGATTTTTCGAAAAACAATGCTTTTCCTGCGTATTCCCCAATTCCGTTTGGAGTGAATAACCCTGCTGTTAATGCTCCTAAAACTTGTTTGGTGGCTTCTGCTAAAGATATTTTGTGAAGATAGGAAACCAAATTCTGCCATTTCAAAATTTCGAAAAAACGATTCAAAACACTTAAAAGTAGGAGGAAGGCAATTCCAGTAATCGAATAATTTTTTTGGAACAAAAGGAGGAATTTTTGCCAATCGAGCTTGTCGTTATGAGCGAGCTGATTGTAAATAAAATAAAATGCACCACCAACAATCACAATTTTGATGATGAATAAAAGGGACTGTTTTGTTTTTGGAGAAATTGAAATCATTTTGGCAAAATAACGAATTAATCCGTGATAATTCGTTGAATTTGTTTTGAATGATTTTTTATCCATTTGACCTAAAAAAAACAGCCCGAAACGGTATGCTTCGAGCTGTTTCTATTATGGATAACTTTAGATATTACAATCCATTTTTGGCTTTCCAATTAGTATATTCTGTAGAAATTAAAGTTGAAGGCCAGTTGCCATACCAAGAATATCCTGTTCTTCTTTCGACTTCGATTTCGGCTAGTGTGGCTTTTTTGATTCCATCTCTTCCACAGAAAAACGGCAAACCTGTATTCAAATCATAAAAACGAGCCCATAAAATTGCACCAGGAGAGGCAACTACAATAACATCCGTTGGGTTTGTAGTAGCTTGGGTTTTAATGTCATAAAGTTTAGCACTGTTAAACCAATCTACAGCGTCTTTTACAGCTTGTTTTACTGCAGGTGACGGACTTTCTACCATCATCAATATTCTTGTAATTCCTACTGATTCAGAACCGCTAACAGAAGGCAATTCATAAGCTCTTGCTGTTGCGGGCAACAAAGTTACTTCGTCGTGTTGGGCGCACCAAGCTGTTTTTTTACCCGCAGGTGAAGTAATTTGTGTTTTCAAAATAACATCAATTCCTTTCTCGAAAGCAGTAACTGCCATTGCTTTGTATTTAGGATTAACTACTTCTGTATCTTTTAGGCTTTTAGAAATGTCCCACATTAGGTTCATCACATTACCCATGGCATTGTCATTGTATGTGATTTGGTGTCGGTATCCGCTTTTGTCTGGATAATATTGTGGCCATCCACCATTGGCATATTGTGCTGTGAACAAGAAATCAATTCCTTTTTCGGCTGCCGTCAAATAATTGGTGTTTTTAGATGATTTATAGGCGGCAAGCAAATATCTTAATTCTCCAACGGTGTGATTGTTGTCAATAGTAGTGTCGGTATTGCCTTTGGTGTTGTTGGCGGTTGTCACTTCTGTACTGGTCTGCGCACGGTCGTATCCTGTAAAATCATTGTAAGGTTCTTTAGGCCAACCTCCATTGTTTCTTTGCCATAACAACATATTTTCTGCTTTTAGGATGGTGGTAAAAGCGATGTTAGAAATGGTAAGGGTAAGTTGTCCTACTTTTCCGCTACCATCATTTGCTGTAGCATAAATGATAACTGTTCCGTTCGATTTTGGAGTCAAAAGTCCTGTTGCAGAAACCGTTGCAATGCCTGAATTAGTTGACCAAGTAACTGTTTTGTTAGTAGCATTAGCAGGTTGCACGTCTAAAGTAAGTTGCTGTGTTTGACCATCGGTGCTATTTACGCCACCCACTGTTACACTTGTGGCAAGAATAACTGGTACTGCTACTCCTGTAATAGTTATGGTAACTTGTTTCGAAATGCCAGAACCATCTTTTGCTGTGGCGGTTACGGTTATAGTTCCATTTTTTATGGGTGTCAAAAGTCCCGTTTCTGAAATTACTGCTATCGTGGCATCCGAAACTGTCCAAGTAACAGCTTTGTTTGCAGCAGTGCTTGGAAGTATGGTGGTCGATAATTGTTTGGCAAGTCCATCTGTAATGGCTGTCGCATTGTTAATTGCAATAGATTTTACTTGAGTGTCAACAGCATCTTTATCGCTACTACAAGCTGATAGAAATAGAAAGCCAACAAAGGCTATAATTATTTTAAGTTTATTCATTGAAATAGGGGTTAATAATTGAAATATTTTTATTAGTCGAATCACAAAAATAATAAAATTGCAATCGATTACACATTTTTAAGCAGATAAAATTTTGTAATGCCAAAATTTTAGATTAGTATTTTGACAAATCAATAAAAAAGGGATTGACTAGAATTTCATCTACCGTATTTTAATAACACTCCAATCGCTTAATTTCGATTCAAAAGATTTTCCTGCATTGGCGGGACTTGTTGAGGGTAAACTGGTCAAAGAATAGTCTTTGTCCAGTTTTATATATTGCTTGAAATAAGCAGCCGCTTTTTGTCCGTTGAAAAAGATGTGTTTGATGTTGGGATGTGTTTTCAAAAATGAATTAAAATCGTTGGGCACTTCCTGTTCAATGGCACTATCCAAACTTCCTTCTCGAATACAGGCTTCTAAAACATCCCAAACGGCGATATGATTTTCTAATAAAAGACTTTTCCGCTGCTCATAATCCATAGAAAACGGTCTGTCAAAAAGGCTGAACATAATTTTCCAAAAAGCATTTCTTTGATGGCCATAATATTGGCTTAAAGCCAATGATTGCGCACCTGGCATTGTTCCCAATATTAGAATTTTCGCCTTTGGATTTGAAATAGGTGGAAAGGAATATTTTATCATCAAACAGATTGTAATAGTATTTCAAATATAGCATTAAAAATACTTACATTTACTCTAGTCTAAATCAAAAAGTCAAGAGCTTTAGTATGAAAAAAAGAATAATAGGCATAATGGGGGCAATGCCCGAAGAAATAGAAGGAGTAGTGGCTTTGCTCAGTAATTGTGAAGTTAAATCGATGGGACAACGCTCCTATTTTACGGGGCAAATTAACGGAATAGATACCGTGGTGGTGTTTTCGAGATGGGGAAAAGTAGCAGCATCAACTACGGTTACAACTTTGATTCACGAATTTAAAATAACAGAATTGCTGTTTACAGGAGTTGCCGGAGCTATTAGTCCAGATTTGAAAATTGGGGATATTGTCTTAGGCAAAAGGTTGATTCAACACGATATGGATGCCAGACCGCTGATGAAACAATTTGAAATTCCTTTGCTTTCCAAAACATATTTAGAAAGCGATGCGACCCATTTGGCAACAGCCCAAAAAGCAATAGAAATCGTATTTGAGAATAAAAGGTTACACACTATTTTTTCTGAAGAAGATTTGAAGTCATTTTCTATTTCGGAACCTCGATTATTTTTGGGTGATATTGCCAGCGGAGATCAGTTTTTTTCGAGTAACGAACAAAAAAACAATTTGAATACCCAACTGCCAGCCGTTTTGTGTGTTGAAATGGAAGGTGCAGCGGTTGCTCAGGTTTGTTATGAATATGAAATTCCTTTTAGTATTATAAGAACCATTTCGGATGGGGCAGATGAGCAATCGCATATTGATTTTCCTTCCTTTGTAAAAAAGATTTCCAGTAAATATGCTGCTGAAATAATAAAGAATATTTTTTTGGAGTTTTAGGATATATTATAATCAAAAACCAATCAAAATGGAAAAACTAAGTAACCAAGAAATTCAAGCAAAGCTATCTACCATTGATGCTTCTTGGATTGTAAAAGGAAAATTTATTCATCGGGAGATTCTTTTTAAAAATTTTATGGAAGCCTTTTCATTTATGACATCAGTTGCCTTAATTGCTGAAAAAGCAGCGCATCATCCGAATTGGAGAAATGTTTACAACAAAGTAACTATTGCCTTGAACACTCACGATGCTGATGGAATAACCGATAAGGATTTTGCTTTGGCAAAGGAAATTGATAAATTATTAAAAAAGTAAATTCTGGTTGTGTGTGATGGCAAAGGAATGTAATTTTTGTCCAAAAGCTTGTTGGTAGCAGTTGTTATTCTTTTTGTCAAATTAGTCTTGTCCTTCAAATGTGAATTTTCCCGTTTTTTTGTCAAGAAATCCAAATTGACTATTATTATAGGCAATCCAAATAACTTCACTTTTTTTCTGTGATCTATCAGAGTCGAAGGCAAAATAGACAATTGTAGGTATCTTAACTTTGTATTCTTCAAGCTTGTTGTCAACTGCTGGGTTTGTTTTCCAAATTAATTTACCTTTCATGTCAAAGGCACTAATTACAATTCGATTTTTGTCGATTATGAATTTATAACCTAAAGATTTGTCTATTAATGTGTCTTTAACAATTCTATTCTTTGCAATATAATGAGAAGTGTAAGTCTTTGTTTGTCCATAGGAAATTGTCGTCAAACAGACAGTTAATAATGTTAAAAAGAAGTATTTGTTTTTTGTCATTTTTGTTGTTCTGTGTCGTCATTCCATTGTCAACTCTTAAATAAGTCTGACAATCGCTAAACTTTATTTACGCTAATATATAAATAATTCACTTTCGCACAGAAATTCTTTAGGTTCATATTCCAATAGATTTTTACAAAAAAACGGGTTAGAATTTTTATTCCAACCCGTTTTTAAAAACTAAAATAAATCTGATTTACGGCATCGGTTTAAAACCTTCCCATTTTACATTCCAACTGCCATCTTTTGGAAAGCCAGGATTATTTTCTGTTGTTCCATCCCAACCCGCACACATCATTGCGATTGTGGTTAATAAACCTCCATTTCCAGGTAGGTATAAAGTCAATCTTTCTGATTGATAATTGTGTCCGTTTTTCAAATAGGTATTCGTAATAACATTCATAAACAAAGCATCGATGGCTTTCTCTGGCATTTGCAAACGTGCTGCACTCATCGCTGTCATTGGGAAATCCCAACCCCAAGTTTTGTCCCAAGACCAAGTGTCCCAAACCAAATCGAAGGTGTTTTTCATAATTTTTTTATTCAAAAGAGTGGTTTCTGGCAACATTCCATAAGTTCCCAAAACGGATGGATGATCGGTTTTGAATTCAGGATTAGTGTAAGAATCCGTGGCACTTTCGGTAGCCAAATACACATTGTCAGCAACTGGTAATGGTGATAATTTAGCCAAAACATCTTGCCATTCTTTTGGAGCGGGTTCGTTCAATCTTTTCTTCCAATCCAAAGCAATGTTCAAAGCCCAATTCCAATAAGCCAATTCATAAGTTGGATTAAATGTTTGCATCGCTTTGAATCGTTCTTGAGCAGGAATTACACCTGGGCCTAACATATATCTCTTTTTTTCAGCATCATAATGAGCGAACGAAGCCATAAAATCAGCGGTGGCAAAAACACGTTCTTTGTATTTTTGTAATGTTGCTGCAGTTGGCGAATCGCGATACAACAGTTCAGCATACGTAATAAAATGTGGTTGCTGCCAAATCAAAAGTGCTCCTACCGAAGAAGGACTTTCATTTCCATCAGGATCGGTCATTTTTTGCCATCTTGCTCCTTTGAAGCCTTGTCTTTCGGCTAATTTTTTAGCTTTATCGAAAGCGTTTTGGTACCAAGGCATACTTTTTTCTAACAATTCAGATCTTCCCCAAAGTGCAAAATGAACTCCGTGCCACCAGTGCATTTCCAAGTGTGGTTTTCCGTACCAACTATTATACGTTAAACCTGTTTCTTGTGGAGGCATTGAACCTGTACATTGAACCTTGGTAAGGTATTGCGAAAGAATAACTCTGCGTTCCAATTCATTTGCACGTTTGTCTGTACTTCCTGAAAAGTCAACAGCTGCACCGCTTTCCCAAAAGGATTCCCAACCAGCTATACTGCTTTTTTCAATCGCTTCAAAAGAAGGGATTACAGATTTGTTTTTATCTGTTTGAATGAACGAACAGCTCAATTCGATTGTATTACTTTTTGAAGGTTCTACAACAAAATAATGTTTTGCTTTTTCTTTAATCGATGCAGTACCTTTCCATTTCAAATTGATATCATACGAAATACTGTCCATTATGTGTGTAATTGTAGCTTCTGATTTATTTTTGACTTTCAGATTGCTTATATAATCTTGATTTCCGCCCCATTTTTTCCCCATATCAGTCCCCGCAATTGCAACTGCTGAAATGGTTACATCCTGTTTTTCTTCCCATTTTGTCCCCATATCACCCCATAGTCCTGTTGGATAAGGAATTCGCAAACGAATTTTCAATCGTCCTTGTTGTACTAAATCGGATTCTACTTTTACACCAATGGCATCTTTTTCTTGGTGCGAAAGGGTTTTTACTTTTACGGCAACACCTTCCACTTTGAACGAACTTTCTATTTCACCCGTCCAAAGATTTAGAGTTTGATGGATAGATTCGATGTCTTCGGCTTTGGCTAAACTTCCATCTTTCTTGGTGATTTCAAAACCTAAATTTCCCAATTGCAATAAATGCGAATTTTGTCGAAACCAGTTTACGGCTTCGTTTTTTCTTGGCGTTGATTTTTCTTGAACGCTGTAACTAATTTTTCTGCCGTATTGATCGTAGTCTTTTAAGGTTTCTGAAAATTTATAATTATTGGTGTTTTTATAACTGTCCCAACCCCATTCCGATTGTGTTCCCAAAGGCACTCCTTTTTGATATTTTTCTGGAAAAGATTGCAATCCGGTGGCATCGACGGTAAAGGCAAAAGCACCATTTCCGACAGACAAAGAAGCCAAAGTATCGATGGTAGCAATTTTTACATTATGCCTTGTGACCAATGCTTTTCGGTCGATTTTTTGCTGTCCTATCATTGTGATAGAAAATAGTGAAATGGTTATTGATAATAGTTTTTTCATAATGAGCTATTCACTTTATGGGTTAATTTATTGGTGGTTAATAATGTTATTTTTAGCAATTTCGATGGCTTTATGTAATTTTTCTAGTAAAATTTCTTTGCTTGGCAATAAGGTTAAATATTCGGCAACTTTGATGTTGCTTTTATCCATTTGCATTAACTCAATGTGTTCTTGGTTTTTGCCTGTACAAAGTATTAAACCAATCGGTTGGTTTTCGCCTTCTACTTTTTCATATTTGTCCAGATAGGCTAGGTATAATTCCATTTCGCCTTTGTGTGCTGCATCAAATTCTCCTATTTTTAAGTCAATTGCAACCAGCGATTTTAAGCGACGGTGATAAAATAATAAGTCGATATAATAATCTCTATTGTCTATCATTAACCTTTTTTGTCGTGCCAAAAAGGCAAAATCTGATCCCATTTCGGTAATAAAACGTTGTATTTCGGCAAGTATCGTTGCTTCTAAATCTTTTTCGGAATAGGTGTCTTTTAAATTAAGGAAATCAAGAAAATAAGGGTCTCTAAAAACCAAATCGGCGGTTAGTTGTTGCTCGTTTTTAAGTATTTCTAATTCGTTTTTTATGGTTTCTTCGGGCTTTTTGCTTATGGCTGTGCGTTCATAAAGCATAGAGTTGATGCGTTCTCTAAAGGTTCTAACGCTCCAATTTTCTATTTTGCACATTTCTATGTAAAACATTCGTTTTAAAGAATCTTCAAAATAAATAATTTCTTTTAAATGCGACCAACTGAATTGTCTCCACAGTGTAGAGACAATTTGAATATCCGGAAAAACTTCCGCAAATCGGAGGCAATGGCGCAATTGTTTTTCGCTCCAGCCTTTGCCAAATTCAGTTTCTAATTGTCGTGCCAGTGTACCAACAATTTGTTTTCCATATTCGGCACGGTTATTTAGTAAAACTTCGTCATTAATGCGTTTGCCAATGTTCCAGTACAACATTGTTATTTCGGCATTGACCGAAACGGCAACATTATTTTTGCTGGTTTCAATGAGGTTTTTTATCTCAAAGAATAAAGGTTCTTCAGGTTGTACTATTTTGCTCATTGTTTTTTTGTTCTAAAAAAGATACGTTGTTGCGTAAAATTAAGTATTATTTTTATCGCACCAAAGTCGCACTCATCAGTCCAATTACAACATCATTAGCAATGGTTTTTAGACTGATGCTTTTCAATGTTTTATTTTTATTTAAAGGTAAATCCAAAATAGTTGCCGCACCTCCTTCGACCGCATAATTACTGAATCCTTTGATACTGCTAAAGTCTTTAAAAGTTCTAGAAATCACTCCCGATTTAAGATAAACCCTTGGTGGTTTTGGTGCATCGGTGGTGAAAGCCAAATTATCAATAAAGTAATCTTGTTCTATTGGCCACCAATTTTCGGGATTTTTAAGTAGTAGAATTTCAGAAGTGCCATCGGTATAATTCACGATTACTTCACCATTTGTAAATCTACTTTGCATTGGATTTGTCGTTCCTGTCATCATCAAATATACGTGCGACGCTTTTCCCGAAAGGGGAATAGCAATGCTGTCTGGAAAATTATCCCACATTGAGGTAAACGCAATATTTTTCAAACTAGAATCCGAGGGGGTTTGAAAAAAAATTCCTTGTGGGCTGCTGATTTGATTGTTGTTTTTCGCACTTTGGCGTAAGCCCGAATCATCAATTTTTACGTCTAAATTAGGATAACACCAATTGCCAATTCCGTGTTTTGGCAATTGCAACGTAGGCGATGTCGGTCTTGGCGAAAGGTATTCTTGCTTGAAAATATCAGTCACTTGTGCATTGAAATTTTGTGAAAGTGAAACCGTTTCCAACTTTATTTCTTTAGGTAAATTAATATCCCAATTGGTAAACGAAATAGGGAATGTTTTGCCCTCATTGGTTTTCAATTCGAAAGCATTGGTTCCTGAAATTAAATTATCGAATGGAATAGAAATAGTTGTTTCGGAATCTTTATTTAAACTTACTTTTTGTTTTATTTCTTTTCCAAAAGGATTGAAAATCAAGTTCCCTTCAATCGCTTTTTGGCTGTTGTTTTTTATGTTAAAAAGTAATTTGTTATTTTCTATTCGAGTCGATTTTGCTTCAATTTCTGGTTTTACAATTAGATTAATTGGACTCCACCAAGTCACATTTCCTTGTTGCAATTTCACAAAAAAAGTAGCGTTTTCTTTGGCTAGTAAATTCGCTTTTAGTTCAGTATTGGTTTTCGAAACTTCGCTTAAAGTCATTTGAGGATCATAGATTTCAAGGATTTTGGCTTTTGCAGTTTGCAATTGAATAGTTTCGCCAATGCAATGTGTTTTTTCGAGTTTAGGTTGTTCCAGCTTTTCGCCATCCCAACTAATGTCTATGTTGTAATTCTCTTTAAATGGACTTTCTACAATCAATTGTGGATTTCCAACGGCATCGGAATTGGTTTTCCAAGTTGCTTTTTGGCCGTTAATAGTTACGGATTTTATGTTGTCGTAAGGAATGTTTAGCACCAATTTCAAATCCATTTTTGTTGTAAAACGACTTTTAATTTGGTAGGAATCGGTGTTGTTATTTCTTTTAAATGAAAAGGAAACATCTGGAATTTCTATAGCGGCATCATCCCATTTTGCTGTAAATCCGGGTTGAATAGTCAACCTATTTTCCAAGGCATTGGGTTGAATGCCAAAAAGTCCTTCGACCAAAGTTCGAGAAGTCATTCCGATGGGATCGGCAAAATCACGGTAGAGTTCGCCACGCATTGCATCGTAAAACGAAAGCTGCACAAATCCACCTGGCGAAGCGCCCAAATACATACTATCAACCAAGGCACTTTCCCACATTTTGAAAGCTTTTTCAGACTGTCCGCCTTGCCAAAAAGCCAATGAAGTATGCAATTGTTCGGCAAGAGCCACATTGTTAATCGACCAATCGTAGGGTTGCCAATTGGTGGTGCTTATGGTGTACAAATCTTTTTTGTCTAACCCTTCGGCAGTAATTGGAATATGAGGAATTTTGGTATTGACATAATGCAGCATTTGATAGGCTTGAAACGGATTCGATAATTCCGAATCAATCGTGTGGTAAATGCTCCAAATTCCGGGCGAATCGTGAACCAATTGGTTTCCCAGACCGTCTTTGTATTCGGCAAAAATTCCTTTTTTAGGAATCCAAAGTTGGGCATTCGTAGCATCAAAAATGGTTTTGGATTCGTTCAAAAAAGTGGAATCATCTTGCTTTAAATATTTGGCAACAGCTGCCACTTCTTTGTTGGCATAATAATTATACGCCGAAGAATGAGTTACCGCTCCGCCACTATATTGCAAGGCATCACTTGCCCAAATGGCAGCATAAGCATCATATAATCCGTCGTTATTGGTGTCGAAATTTCTTTTTTCCCAAGCCAAATGTCTTTGAATCACGGGCCACATTTCTTTCATAAAACTGGTGTCACCCGTCCATTTGAAATGACGCAACATTTGGTCGAAAAAAACCAAATTCATATCGTAATGATGTGCAATAGTATTGTTGTTGGGTCGGCGGCTGATATAACCGCTGGTGAACAATGCCGTTCCCATTTCTTCTTTTTCACGGGCTAAATTTCGGGTAATGTCGGGAGTTACGGGTCCGCTCAAAGGTTCTATAACTTGTGATTTGCTGTAACTTTCAAAATGCGATTTGGCTCTGTCGTGCCAACCCAAAGGATCGGCAGTGTAGGCACCTCGCCAAGCATTAAGGTACATTCGCCAAGCGATGGCGCCGTGCAAATAAGCAGGACTTTCCCAAATTCCGTCGGCTGCAATAGACAAAGCAGAACCCAAAGTATTGATGTAAGGATTGGGTGTAACCACTTTAACCCGATTCGCCAAAAGTTGGGTTTCTTGAACCGAATTTTCGAAAATAGCGGCCAATTCTTTTTGGTTTTTGAGCTTGGTTTTAGCATCGGTTTCTATCATCCAAAACAAAGGATTTTTGGAAATATTTTTTATTTTTCCACTAATTACAGTCAAAGATTCGGGTGTGGAATTGTATAATTCCAAGGGCGATTTTTGATGATTGGCATTTGCCAAATGAATTTCAGAAGAGGGATAAAAACCAATCAAACTTTTGGTGTTTCCCGTTTTTTCTTTATTGACTTCAGAACCATATTCTAAAACAAAAGATTCTTTTTGAACTGTATATTTATTGTTGGTACAATAATTAGGCTGCATATAAAAAACGGATTCTGGATCAGCACCAATATCACCATCACGACTGAATTTTTTGCCACTTGCTCCGCCAAAAGCCCAAATCAATGATATGTCTTTTGATATATTATTTCCAGTAACTTTTAGTCCAAAACCTTCGGTGTTTTTTAATGCGATTACTTCTAAAAGTAGTTCTCCGCTGCCTAAAATGGGGTCTTGAATCTTGTAATACATAATTCCCAAACTGTATCGGGTATCGATGGCTTGGGCTTGTGTAATCCATTTGCTGTTGTCACCTTTTTGGATTCCCAGTTTGAAGTTTCCGCCCATTCCTGGTAGATACAAAGCAAATTCGGGTAAATCGCCCGTTTCTACTCGAAAAGCGGTGTTGGTTCCGTAAAGTCCTCTGTTGAATTTTCGACTCCCATTTTTCAAGACAAAACTATTGCCCTCTGGTGCATAATGAATTTTGCGTTCCGATCGAAAAGAACTTTTTTCTTGGCTAGTAGATAATAAGGGAAATAAAAACGATAAAAAAAGTAAGAAAAGAGGAGTTTGTTTTATTTTCATTTGATTACTAAAAAAAGTTGCATAGTTTTTGTTTGAGAAAAATAAATAAAAAAATCAGGTTGATATGAGGCAGAAATAGTCAAGCAATATCACAATTTTTATTGTTTTATCTATCCTGTTCTGACCTGTATTTTCATGAAATACTTTTCTAATTAATAATAGAACCTAACAGTACAGGACACTATATTAATAAGGAACATTTATTTTTGAATTATTGTTAAATTTAAATTTGATAAAATTGAATAAAATTTACCCATTTTTAGCATTAATTCTTTGCTTTTTTCTGCCATTCAAAAGTTTGGCTTCGGAAAAAAATAGTAGTTCGTATATGATGAATGATCCAAAATCTCAAACGTTTCAATTTGGGACTAAAAAATCTTCTTCAAAAGTAATTGGGATTTCCAATTCATTGGTTTACAATTCTAACTGTGGTTACGGCTTTGATTTTGAAACGGCTGCGAATGTGAAAATGACTTCCAATACCTTTTCCACAGAAAAACCAACCTACTTTTCGGTAGCCGTTCCCGAAGGAAATTACAAAGTAGAAGTAACCATCGGGAGCAAGGAAAAAGTTTCGAAGGTGACCATAAAAGCAGAATCAAGAAGACTGATGCTGAACCAATTTTCCGTAAAAAAAGGAGATCAGGTAACCAAAACTTTCAATGTCAATATCAGAAACCCAAAAATTGATGCTACCAGCAATATGAGCCTCAAAGACAGGGAAAAAGCCACCTTCAATTGGGACGACAAACTAACCCTTGAATTCTTGGGAGATGTATCCATTCAAAGCATCAAAATTACGCCAGTAACAACCATTCCCGTGATTTATTTGGCAGGAGATTCGACAGTTACCGACCAAGATGTGGAACCTTGGGCTTCTTGGGGACAATTTATCACCAACTATTTTGATGATAAAGTTGTAGTTGCCAATTATGCCGTTTCGGGTTCGGCTTTGAGTTCTTTCAAAAGCAGCAACCGTTTGAAAAAAATAAATTCTTTAATTAAACCAGGCGATTATTTGTTCGTTGAATTTGCCCATAACGACGAAAAACTGAAAGGTCCCGAGAACACCGCTTGGGAATCTTACTCCAAATATTTGGTGGAATACGTGGAAACGGCACGAAACAAAGGAGCGATTCCTGTTTTGGTTACACCAACACAACGTCGCGCTTTCAATCCCGACGGAACTTTGAAACCCACCCACGGCGATTTCCCAGATGCGATGCGAGCGGTTGCTAAAAAATTGAATGTTCCGCTGATTGACGTTACCCAAATGACTACCGTATTATACGAAAAATGGGGTGTTGAGGCATCCAAAAGTGCCTTGGTGCATTATCCAGCCAATACTTTTCCGGGGCAGGAAAAAGCATTGGAAGACAATACGCATTTCAACAGTTTTGGAGCCAACGAAATTGCCCTTTGCGTAATCAAAGGTATTCGTGATTTGGATCTTCCTTTGAAAAAGAATATCACGGCAGCAACTCCTGCTTACGACCCAGCGAAACCGAATTACATTTCGAATTGGACGGTTCCAATGAGTGTTCGCTTTGAAATTGCAAAACCAGACGGTAATTAATCCCTTTTGAAAACCCTAATTATGTTACATAAAAATATATTTCACTCTTTTGTTATAGCCGCGTTGACCCTTTTTTCTGCGCCAAACGGTTTTGCACAACAAACCGACAAAATATTTCTTTCCGGAAAAGATTTTGAACATCCTGTACAATGGGATTTTTATTGCACCGGTGGCAACAACAGCAAGACCTGGACCAAAATAAACGTTCCTTCCCAATGGGAATTGCAGGGTTTTGGCGAATATACTTATGGTCGATGGTACAAGGAATTGAACCAAAAAGAACCCAGCAAAGAGGAAGGTTTGTACAAATACGAATTCGAAATTCCTGCCGATTATAAAGGAAAAGAAGTGGTAATCGCTTTTGGCGGTTCGATGACCGATACCGAAGTGAAAGTCAACGGAAAATTGGCTGGAGAAATTCACCAAGGCGGTTTTTATGAATTCAAGTATGATATTACTACACTTTTAAACTTTGGTGCCAAAAATACTCTGGAAGTTCACGTTTGGAAACATTCGGCAAATCCATCCGTAAATGCAGCCGAACGCAGAGCGGATTGGTGGTTGTTTGGAGGCATTTATCGTCCGGTTTGGTTGGAAGTTTCTCCTAAAACACAAATTCAGCATATTGCGGTAAATCCAAAAATGGACGGTTCGATCACTGTCGATATGAACCTTAAAAACATTTCAAAAAATGTAACTGTCGAAGCAACTTTAAAAGGTTTGAACGGCGAGAAATTTGACACATTTACCTTTCCAATAAAAGCCAAAAGCACCAAAGAAACGATTGCTGCCCAATGGAAAAACGTAAAACCTTGGAACACGGAAACTCCAAATTTATATGACTTGGAATTAGTGTTGAAACAAAACGGAACCACGATTCATAAAGTGGAAAAACGAATTGGTTTTAGAACTTTGGAGTTCAAAAAGAAAGACGGAATTTACGTAAACGGCACCAAAATCATAATGAAAGGAATCAATCGTCATTCCTTTTGGCCGGAAGGCGGACGCAGCACCAGCAAGCGCATCAGCGTATTGGACGGGAATTTATTGAAGGATATGAATATGAATGCCGTTCGTGGTCACTATCCACCAGACGAGCATTTCTTGGAAGTTTGCGATTCCTTGGGACTTTTTGTTTTGAACGAATTGGCGGGTTGGCAAAATTCGTATGACACCAAAACAGGAACAAAATTGGTGACCGAAACCGTTGTTCGCGACGTGAATCATCCATCGGTAATTATTTGGGACAATGGAAACGAAGGCGGTTGGAATTATGATGTGGACAAAGTTTTTGAAGACAACGACCCTCAAAAAAGAATCGTGATTCATCCTTGGGCTGATTTTAACGGTTGGGATACGCATCATTATCCAACGTATTTAACAGGAATGCACCGTTTCAATCAGGGAGAAAACGTATTTTTCCCAACCGAATTTATGCACGGAACTTACGACAACGGAATGGGAGCAGCCTTGGAAGATTTCTGGACGCGCTACAAACAAAGCCCTTTATTTGCCGGAGGATTTATGTGGGCAATGCTCGACGAAGCCGTTTTTCGTTCGGATTGGAAAGGAGAAACCAAATTTGACTCCAAAGGTTCGCTCGCAGCCGACGGAATTCTGGGACCTCATCGCGAAAAAGAAGGCAGTTATTATACCGTAAAAGAAGTTTGGGCGCCGATTCAATTTGCGCCAAAACAAATTGGAGAAAGTTTTGACGGTTCTTTTTTAATCACCAATGACTATCTTTTCAGTAATTTGACTTCCTGTAAAATGGAATACAAAGTACTAAAATCCGATGCTAATATTCTTTATACAAATGCCGTTCCAGCAACAATTAGCTCTGGACAAATGGAGATTCCAAGCATTGAACCCGGAGAAACGCGCAAGATTAAATTCGCTGTTCCAACCAACTTTTTCGAAGGAGATATTTTGTCCATAACGGCGAATGACATCCACGGAAAGGAAATTTACACTTGGACTTGGCCTATTCACAAAGCGAAGTTTTATGCCAACAAATTTTTGGTTGCAAAAACGACCAAGAACAAAGCCACTGTAGTTCAAACTGGCAATGAAATTGTTTTAAAAGGAAGCGATATCAGCGTAACTTTGGATAAAAAGACCGGAGAAATTCTTGCTGTCAAAAATGCGACTTCGGTAATTCCGTTGACCAATGGTCCTCGCCCAATCGGGATGAAAGCCAAACTAAAAGAAATTCAAGTTGCGCAAGAAGGCGAAAATTCGGTTTGTACCGTACTCTATTCTGGCGGATTGCACTCCATAAAATGGATAATGCATCCCGACGGAAGATTCAAAATGGAAATGATTGTTTTGAAAAATGCCGAAAATGCCGGTGGTTTTGATGGTGCTTTTTTTGAAGATAAAATTAGTGCTTTCGGAATCACGTTCAGTTTTCCCGAAAAAGGAGTTACGGGAATGAAATGGTTTGGAAGAGGTCCGTATCACGTTTGGAAAAACAGAATCAAGGGAACGACTTACGGCATTTGGGAAAAAGAATACAACACGACCATAACAGGCGAAAGTTTTGAAAATTTGGTTTACCCAGAATTCAAAGGCTATCACGCCAATGTAATGGGAGCAAATCTAAAAGCTGGAGCATCGTCGTTCAAAGTTTTTAGCGAATCCGAGAATTTGTTTCTAAGAGTATTCACTCCCGATTTGCCTAAAAATGGTTTTCCGGGAAGCAATCCGCAACCCGCATTCCCGGAAGGCGATATTTCTTTTATGTATGAAATTCCAGCGATGCGCGATTTCAAACCTTTGGAACACCAAGGACCTGAAAGTCAAGCCACGAATATCCGTATCAAAAAAGGAGACGATGGAATTTCGATGAATCTTTGGTTTGATTTTAGAGTTTTAACAGATAAATAAATTTAGATTTTTACAATTATGAAATTAATTAAAATACTTTCAACTCTTTGTTTAGCTTTCTTGTTTTTCAATTTTACGACCCAAAAACAAGACAAACCCACTATTTATACCGTAGGCGATTCCACCGTGAAAAATGGCAAAGGCGATGGATCGGGCGGACTTTGGGGCTGGGGAGATTATATCGGACAATTTTTGGACACGACTAAAGTTAGGCTTGAAAACCACGCTTTGGGCGGAACCAGCAGTCGAACTTTTCAACAAAAAGGTTTATGGGACGTAGTTTTCAAAAAACTCAAAAAAGGCGATTATGTACTAATTCAATTTGGACATAATGACGATGGCCCATTAAATGATGATTCAAGAGCCAGGGGAACCATCAAAGGAATTGGAGAAGAAACCCAGGAGATTGACAATATGTTGACCAAGAAACACGAAATCGTGCACAGTTACGGTTGGTATATTAGAAAAGTAGTTAAAGATGCCAAATCTAAAGGTGCAATCCCTATTATTTGTTCTTCAATTCCGAGAAACGATTGGAAAGAAGGAAAAGTGCCCCGCAACAATAAATCGTATGGTTTGTGGGCAAAACAAATCGCTGAACAAGAGAAAGTGACTTTTATCGAATTGAACGATAATATGGCCATCGAAATGGAGAAATTGGGCGAAGCTAAAGTAACCGGAACCTATTTCTACAAACGCGACCACACTCATACATCAGCAAAAGGAGCAGTACTTTCGGCTTCGGTAATTATCAATGAATTGAAAAAGAGTGATAATTCTTTAAAAAATTATATTCTACTCAATTCAAAAATTGTACTTCCTGCCAAGAAAAAAGTCTATTTGATTGGCGATTCGACAATGGCCAATAACGGGAACAATCCAAATGCTGTGGGTTGGGGAGTTGAATTTCCTAAATATTGTGACACCACCAGAATTGAAGTCATCAACAAAGCCCGTGGCGGAAGAAGCACCAGAACTTTTACCAAAGAAGGTTTATGGGATGCCGTAAAAAATCAATTGAAACCGGGCGATTATATTATGATTCAATTTGGTCATAACGATGCCGGTGCGATTGACAAAGAAAAATTCAGGGGTTCACTCAAAGGAAACGGTAATGAAACTCAAGTGGTGGTTCGCGACAGTCTAACCGAAACCGTGCAAACTTTTGGCTGGTATATGGAAAAATTCATCAAGGAAGCCAAAGAAAAAGGAGCTATTCCAATTGTTTTGAGTCAAACGCCAAGAAACGAATGGCCGAATGACAAAGTAGAACGCAGAAGCGATTCTTACGGAGGATGGTCGAAAATTGCAGCAGCAAATACAGGCGCTTTTTTTATTGATTTAAATGAACTTGTCGCCTTGAAATATGAAGCATTGGGCAAAGAAGCGGTAAAACCATTTTTCCCAAAAGACCATACGCATACTGGTTTGGAAGGAGCCAATCTCAACGCACTTACCGCAGCGGAAAGCCTCAAAAAAATAAAGGAATGTGGCTTGAAAGAGTATATCGAGATTCCTAAATAAATGAAATCTATCCAGCCAATTTGTTTTTAAAATTTGAATTGCCTCCAGCTTTAGCTGGAGGAATAAAATTAAAAATTGCATAAAATGGCTTTAGCCAAACAAGGAATAGATTTTGGCTAAAGCCATTTTGATATTGATTTATTTCCCTCCAGCTAAAGCTGGAGGCAATTCAAAAAATCCATCTTATGAAAAATAAAATTCTAATTATCACATTCTTTTTAAGCAGTTTCTATTCTTTTGCAGCGGAATATTATGTTGCTCCGAATGGAAATGATGCCAATATTGGAAGCAAAGACAAGCCTGTCGAAACCATAAAAAGAGCCCAAGAATTGGCCAATTCCGGAGATATTGTTTATATAAGAGGCGGACTTTATTCGATGAGGGAAGATCAAATCGCGAGCTATCAACGTGCCTATGCTTATGTGACCCAACTGGACAAAAACGGAATCAGCTATTTGGCTTTTCCGAATGAAATTCCCGTGTTTGATTATAAAAACGTTAAACCTGCGAATAAACGCATTGTTGCATTTTTGGTCAAAGGGGACAACATTCACATTAAAGGAATTGAAGTAACCGGTGTTCAGGTAACCATTATCGGACATACCCAATCTGAATGTTTCGAGGTTCTAGGCAACAACAATACATTGGAAAATCTCAAAATGCACGACGGGATGGCAATTGGAGTGTATATGCTGTCTGGTTCCCATAATCTCATTTTGAATTGTGATGCCTACAACAACTGGGATTCGGTTTCAGAAGGAGCAAAAGGAGGAAATACCGATGGTTTTGGCGCGCATCTAAAAAAAGGAAGCGTAAAAAATATTTTCAGGGGTTGCCGAGCCTGGTTCAACAGCGATGATGGATACGATTTAATCAATAATGCAGAAGCTGTTGTAATAGAAAATTGCTGGGCTTTTTACAATGGGTATTCTTCTGATTTTGTAAGTCGTGGCGATGGAAATGGATTTAAAATCGGTGGCTATGCCAAGGGAAGAAGACCTTATAACGATGTTATCGCCAATTACACGCCCATCCCAAAAAACACGGTACGTTTTTGTTTGGCAGTGGGAAATAAGCAAGGTGGTTTTTATGCCAATCACCATCTGGAAGGAAATTATTGGCACAATAATACGGCCTATAAAAACAGGGTAAACTATGATATGCTGAACTGCTTGGCATTAAACCCAACTGATTTTGGCACCGATGGTCCAGGTTGGAATCACGAAATGGCCAACAACTTGGGGTTTGCAGCCAAAGCAAGGGAATTGGCAAACATTGACAAATCCCGTTGCGTCTTGAAAAATAATTATTTCGATTTAAACAATACAACCGTTACCTCATCTGATTTTGTAAGTCTTGATGAAACTTTGTTGACAGCGCCGAGACAAGCCGATGGAAGTCTTCCCAATACTGGCTTTTTAAAATTAACACCCTCAAGTAAATTGATAAACGCAGGGACTGGTATTGGATTCTCGTTTAAAGGAACAGCTCCAGATTTAGGTTGTTTTGAAGTTGATGGAGCACATTAGAACATTAAGATTTTTAAAATAATTGCCATCAAATTGTTTCAACACTTTTATATATAATTTCAGAATATGAAAAATAGTATTTTAATCATCACCTTATTTTTAAGTAGTTTGTACTCTTTCGGAGCAACTTATTACGTCGCTCCAAATGGTGTCGATACCAATGTTGGGGACATAAACAATCCCGTTGAAACTATTCAAAAAGCGCAAGCATTGGCCAGTTCTGGAGATACGGTTTATATAAGAGGCGGACTTTATTCTATGAGGGAAGACCAAATTGCTCGTTACAACAGTATTTGGGCTTATGTAACAGAACTTAATAAAAATGGCATCAGTTATTTGGCTTATCCCAATGAAACTCCAATTTTTGATTATAAAAATATTAAACCTGCCAATTATCGCATCTTTGCCTTTTTCATTACAGGAAGTAATATTCATATTAAAGGGATTGAAGTAGTTGGTGTTCAAGTAACGATATTGACCCATACCCAATCCGAATGTTTTGACATTCAAGGAAGCAATATCACGCTGGAACAAATAAAAATGCACGATGGTATGGCCATTGGAGTCTATATGACAAAAGGCTCCAATAACTTGATTCTGAACTGTGATGCCTACAACAATTATGATTCCGTTTCCGAAAGTGGAGTTGGAGGCAATACGGATGGCTTTGGTTTTCACCTAAAAAAGGGGAGCGTCAATAATGTTATTAGAGGCTGCCGCGCTTGGTATAACAGTGATGATGGTTATGATTTAATCAATAATGCAGAACCTGTTACACTTGAAAACTGTTGGGCTTTCAATAATGGCTATTCCATTAGTGGTACCAATTATTTCGTTAGTCGGGGAGATGGCAATGGCTTTAAAGTAGGTGGATACGGTGCTGGCGGAACTCCTTACGCCACTATTATGTCAAGTTTCGTACCCATTCCAAAGAATACCGTTCGATTTTGTCTGGCGGTCAGAAACAAACAAAGCGGTTTTTATGCCAACCACCATTTAGACGGTAATTATTGGTACAATAACACCTCTTACAAAAACAAAAGAAACTTCAATATGCTGAATTGTGTAGCATTGAATGAAATAGATTTTGCCACTGATGGGCCTGGTTGGAATCATACATTGGCAAATAATTTAGGTTTTGCCGCTACCACGGCCGAATTGGAAAATATAGATAAACCACGTTGCTTCTTAACCAATAATTATTTTGACTTGGCTGCCTTAACAGTCAATAGTTCCGACTTTTTAAGCATAGATGAAACGCTTTTAACCGCTCCAAGAGAAGCCGACGGAAGTTTGCCTAAAAATAATTTCCTAAAATTAAAAGCGGGAAGTGACCTTATTGATGCTGGAACGGATATTGGATTTTCATTTAAAGGAACAGCACCCGATTTAGGCTGTTTTGAATACGAAAGCGCATTGGGTTTAGAAAAATTCGCCACAAAGGAAAAAATTGTTACTTATCCCAATCCGTTTTCTTTGGAAACCAATGTTGTATTTGAGAACGACCAAACTTCAAAAATAAGTCTAACTTTATACAATATGATGGGGATGAAAGTGCTGGAAATCCCAGCCAAAATCTATCCGAATGGCGAAAACACAATTAGCTTAAAACGAAACGGATTGGCTGCAGGAAATTATGTTTTGCTTATCCAAGGCAATGATTTTGGAAGGAATAGCAAATTGATTACGGTTGAATAATGGAATAAAATGATATGAAAAAATTTCTCCTAACCTTTTTGTTTCTTCAATTATTCCTTCCAAAAACTGTGGCTCAAAATGATGCCTCAACAAAATTTGAGGTGTTTACCAAAGACCAAAAAGCCAGCATTTTATATGACAAAGCCATAACATTGGATTCGATTTTGGCCTATTCATTGGCGGAAGATATTTTCAAAGTTAGCGGTTTCAAACCCTTGGTTACCAAAAAAAAGGAAACTGTGTCGGGCAATGTTATCGTCATTGGACGCATTCAATCGAAATTGGTGCAATCCTTTTTGAATAAAAAAACCGATGCGAAAGGATTCGAAAAGCAATGGGAAAGTTACCGCTTCCAGATTGTTGACCAACCAACATCCAACATTAAAAAAGCATTTATTATCGCAGGAACAGACCCTAGAGGAACTGCTTTCGGAGTTTATGCCCTTTCGGAACGAATTGGAGTTTCACCTTGGTATTGGTGGGCGGATGTGCCTGTTTCCAAACAAAAAGAATTGGTGCTTTCGCAAAAGGATTTTCAGTCCAAAGCTCCTTCGGTGAAGTTCAGGGGAATATTTTTGAACGATGAAGATTGGGGATTGCGACCTTGGGCTTCCAAGACTTTTGAACCCGAAGTGGGCAATATTGGACCTAAAACCTACGCCAAAATATTCGAATTGTTGCTGCGATTGAAAGCCAATACCATTTGGCCAGCAATGCACGAAGGAACAACCGCTTTTTTTAATGTTCCCGGAAATGCCAAAATAGCCGAAGCCTATCAAATTGTTGTTGGCTCTTCTCACGCAGAACCGATGCTTCGCAACAATGTCGACGAATGGAAAGAAAAAGAAATGGGTCATTTTAACTATGTTACCAATCGAGACAACGTATATAAATATTGGGAAGACCGAGTAAAAGAAAGCAAGAATGTCGATGCCATTTACACCATTGGAATGCGTGGCGTGCACGACAGCAAAATGGAAGGCGTAAAAACCAACAAAGAAGGAGCCGAATTATTAAAACAGATTATCAAAGACCAACGAAAGTTGTTTGAAACCTACATCAATCGGGATGCTACCAAAGTCCCGCAAGCTTTCACGGTTTACAAAGAAGTGTTGGAATTATATGATGAAGGTTTGCAGGTTCCAGATGACGTAACTTTAGTCTGGACAGACGACAATTACGGCTACATCCGAAGATTGAGCAATGAGCAGGAACAAAAACGTTCTGGCGGTGGCGGCGTTTATTACCACGCTTCCTATTGGGGAAGACCGCACGATTATCTTTGGGTCGATTCAGTTCATCCTGCCTTGTTGAGGGAAGAAATGATGAAGGCCTATCAAGCCAATTGCAAAGAAATCTGGATTCTGAATGTGGGCGATTTGAAAGCCATCGAATATTCTACGCAGCTTTTTATGGATATGGGGTACGATGCTCCAACTTTTGAGGATGCTTCCAATGTCAAAAAACAGATGAATACTTTTTATACGTCTATTTTTGGTGAAAATTTTGGAAACACCATTGCCGATTTGAAATGGAATTATTTCGATTTGGCTTTTGAAAGAAAGCCCGAATTTATGGGCTGGAGTCAAACCGAACCGACTACCAAAACTAAACAAACGGCCTATAATCCGTTCTTTTTTGGGGATGAAAACCAGAGAAGAATTGACCAATACCAAAATTTGGAAAATCAGGCCGATGCCATCAAAAACAAATTGCCGAAAGAACTTCAAGACGCTTATTTCCAGTTAATCTATTATCCAACAAAAGCGGCTTCGTTGATGAACAAAAAGTTTTTGTATGCCGACAAAGCCAACATTTATGGCAAACAAGGGAGACTAAATGCCAAGGATTTTGCCTTGAAATCGGAAAATGCGTTCAACGAAATCAAAGCCATTACCCAAGAATACAATCAAATTGGGAACGGAAAATGGAACTTCATTATGGATATGAATCCTAGAAAATTGCCCGTTTTTGATAAGGCAAATATTGAAATTCCATTGCAAACTGATGGCGTTGATTCAGCAGGGATTTTGGTAGAAAACGAAACCGATTCTAGTCCAAATGAAAGTAAACTGACATATTCTCAAGATTCGAATACTTCCCATTTTGTTGACTTATTTCTAAAGAAAGATGCGGTGGTTTCGTGGCAATTGCAAAACCTTCCGGATTGGATTATTGCCAATAAAAAAACTGGAATTTTGAATGCTGCAACAAACAATTCGGAACGAATCCAAATCAGTATTGATTGGAATCAATGGAAGAAAAATCCAATTGAAAAAGCGCAATTCAGCATCGTTTATGGCGAAAAAAAGAAAGTCATCACTCTTGAAATTGATTCCAATAATGCAGCTGTTGCTAAAAACTCTTTTGTAGCAATTGACAATAAAGTGGTGATTTATGCGCAAAACTTCACTAACATAAAAAATCAAGGAGCCTATGAATGGAAGAAAATAGATGGGTTGGGTTATAGCAAAGCGGCGATGCAAGCTTATCCGCCAACTACACTTTTTCAGACTGATTCCTCTTCTTACTTAGAATATCATATTCATTTAGATAATTTGAATAGTTTAGATGCAGAATTGTTTTTATATGCCATTCCAACCCTTCCTCTAACAGACAAAAACGGAGTTCGTGTAGGCGTGCAATGGAATAATGAACCTATGCAGATAGTTGATTTTGCAACTGTTGGAAGAAGCGAAGAATGGAAACAAAACGTTCTGTCTAATAAAGCAACCAAAAAAATAGCCCTGAAATCTTTTAATAAAGAAAAAAACATTTTAAAAATACATAAGATCGACCCAGGCGTGGCATTGGATTATTTTTACCTCAATTTGGATAAAAAAAATCCAGTTCCTTATTCGATTTTACCAGAAACGGTGAAGAATTAGAGTTGGTTTTTGTTTACAGGACACAACAGGATGCCAACCAATACATATAATTATATTTTAGTAAAAAAATATAAGCGTAAAAAAAACACTTAATTTTTATGCCTTTATCAAAAAATGGCGTTTAAAAATAATTACTATGAATAAAATTTTACCCAAAACAAGACTATCCATTTGCATTGTTACCCTTTTATTTTTCAGTATTATCAACACTTCATTTGCCCAAACTTATACTTGGGTTGGAGGAGTGGATACTAATTTTTATAATGTAAATAATTGGGATAATACTGCCATTGATTTTGCTGCTTTAAACTCGGCTACTTTAATTTTTAATGCTGGAACACCTTACGACCCAATTAATGTAGGACATTCAGGTGCTGATGTAATCGCAAAAAGACCCGGTGTCGTTACTGTAAATGTTGGTGCAAACATTATAATTACCGGTACTTTTTACCCCTATAATGATGCCAATTTAAACGGAACAATTACAGTAAATGGATCCGCTAATTTTAATGGTAGAAGATATGTATATTTAGGTAAAGGGGCTGGTGGAACTTTAAATGTAAATTCAGGAAGTGTAAACAGTAATTTCAATCTATATATTGGAAATGGTACAGGAGGAAATGGAACAGCCAATATAAATGGAGGGACACTTTATGCCAATGCATCATTGGAAGTAGGAACAGGAACAGGAAATCCTACTGGGAACTTAAATATTACTGGAGGTACAGTCGATGTCAAAACAGGTATTAACATTGGAACAAATGGTCATATTTATATTAGTGGTCTAGGGCAATTAATAGTAACTGGAGATAAAAAAACAGCACTTGAAACCCACATTGCTAACGGAAAAATTACGTGTACTGCAGGAAAAACTTTAGATGTTGTTTACAATGGAACCAGAACAGTTGTAAATATTGGACAAAATCCAAGTAGTATGCTTACGGAATATCCCTCCTACATTATACTTAAAAACGGAATTATCGAAGCAAAAATTGACAAAAACACCAGCAACCTTGTTTCGATGAAAATTAATGGTGTTGAAACTTTATATGTAACTACTTCTACTTCCAGAACGGGTGGTTATTATGATTTTACTACTTCTTATGGATTTGAAACCATATTTGGAGCAACATTTAGTGTAAAAGAAGAAACCGCAGATTATATTGATGTTTCATTCTCCAGACCCTATTCTCCAGGAAATAATGTGACTCCATGTGATGCAGACATTCATTATGTGTTAAAAAAAGCCGATAAAGGACTTTATACCTACTCTATTTTAAAACATAAAGCCACTTACCCCAATTTTGATTTAGGATCTTGGAGACAAGTATTATGGATAAATAGTAGTGTTACAAATAAAATATGTGTAAATGAATTAAAAACATGGGAGATGCCGCAACCTGGCGATGCTTGGTCTCCTACATCTATTGCCGAAATAATTAAAATTGAATCTGGAGTGCGTGCTGGAAAATATGATGGTAAATACCAATTTAGTGAGCCATTATATAGTTTAAAAGCTTATGGACATTCATCTGATACAAATAATTTAGGTATTTGGGCAGTTACTGGAAATCACGAATATTTTAGTGGAGGACCAACCAGTCATGATTTAAATTCAGCATCAGGAATTATTCATATATTAATGAATGGGGTACATTATAATTCAACTGGATTTCAAGTGCCGCTTGGCGAAGAATGGTCAAAAATTTATGGTCCTTATTTGATTTATGCTAATCAAAACGCAACAGCAACTGCCAATTGGGATGAAGCAAAAGCAAGAGCGGCAGTTGATAAAACGGAATGGCCATTTAGTTGGTTAACCAATACTCCTGATTATCCCCTAGCTGCGGGAAGAGGAAATATCATTGGAAATTTTAACATCACCGATCCTTCTAAAACCAATGTCAATGGAAACGAAGCTTGGATAGGAGTTACTCAATTAAGTCCAGATGCTGGTGGAAATTGGCAATTCGAAGAAAAAAATTATCAATATTGGGTTCAAACAGATGCTTCTGGAAATTTTGATATTAAAAATGTACGTCCAGGGACCTATACTTTATTTGCCTACAAAAATGGTACTACTGGAGAATATCGACAAGAAACAGTTGTTGTTACCGCAGCAGCAACCACTAATCTTGGAAACATAAATTGGACTATTCCTCGCACCAATGGAAATTTAGTTTTTGAAATTGGAGTTCCTAATCGAACTGCCGAGGAATACAAATTTGGCGATTTCGACTATTGCGAAGGTTTTGTCGAAAATAAATTTGCTACCACATTTACCAATCCAATCCAATATAATGTAGGTGATAAAAATTGGGTCACTACATTACCATATGTTCATTCAGCTTATTTTAATACAGATGGTTCAAGATCTGTTTGGGATTGGAATTTAAATTTCAATTTAACAGGGACAATACCCACCACAGGAAATGCTGTACTTACTATTGCTTATGCCAGTTCAGATCACGCTCAAAACTGGATTTTTATAAACGGAAGTCGTGTAACACCTTCTTCTGGATATTATCCGCCTAATGGTGGTGGAAATGCTTTTTTGAGACAGTCCAATCACGCAAAATATGGTCTAGCTACATTTACTATTCCTTATTCTAAATTAGTTGCAGGCACTAATACAATAAAGTTGCAAATGCCATCTACATCAAGTGGAGGCAATCACGTGATGTATGATTATATCAGTTTAGAAGGGGATCTAACCACCTTGGGCATCAATTCAAAAGGGGTGGACGTAGCTGATTTCAGAATGTATCCCAATCCTACAAAAGGAATTTTTGAAATTGCCTTGCCACTTTCGATTCAAGAAACCACTATCGAATTATATACGATGAATATGCAATTGATTTCCAAAAAGGCATATACTCCAGTTAATGGGAAAGTGCAATTAAATATAGAAAATCAAGCTAACGGAGTTTACTTTGCAAAAATTGGAACTACAGGAGTGACTTTTAAAGTTATAAAAGAATAGGTCAGTGGCTTGATGACTTCTTATTAAAGTTGAATAAAAAAGGTTTGATGAAATTGAATTCATCAAACCTTTTTTTAATTTGTCAATTTGAGTTTCATCATTATGTCTGTTTGCTCGTCATTTCCTAATTTGAAAATATGTTTATCAAATTCAACGAAACCGTTTTTCTTGTAAAAACTTATGGCTCTTGGATTTTCTTCCCAAACGCCCAACCAAACATAATCCACATTTTTTTGTTTTGCTATTTGAATGGCTTTGTCGTAAAGTAATTGTCCAACGCTTTTTCCGTGAAATTCTTTCGACACATATATTCTCTCAATTTCAAGAGATTTGCTATCTTTTAATTCAGTTTGCGATGCTCCAAAGTTGATTTTAAGGTAACCAATGACTTCATTCTCAAACGTAGCAAAATAAAATTCGGAGTTTTTGTCATTAAGTTCTGTGGTTAATTTTTGAATGGAAAACCCTTCCTCCAAATAGGTTTTCATATTCACTTCGGAGTTGGATTCTGAAAATGTTTCCTCAAAAGTTTGTTTGCCAATTTTTTGCAATTGGTCAATGTCGTTTAGTGTTACTTTTAGTATATTAATGTTGTCCATTCCTTTATTAAGATGTTATTATTTATTCACCTCTTTAGCATCTTTTTTGAATTGGTTTTCAAGATCAATTTTCATTTTTTCGGCAATCGTTTCGTTTTGCAAAATCACATTATTTTTCTCCTCAGGATCTTTCTCGATATTAAAAAGTTCCTCTTTTAAAGGTTTATTTTTCGCGGCATTTGTTCTAATGATTTTCCAAGGTTTTTGAATCAGGGATACCTGCAAATGACCTCTTACATAAATTTCTTGACTGGGAATTTCTTTGTTATCTGAAATGGTTGACCAAACATTTTTCCCTTCAATAGTGGGATAACTTTTTTTATCTCCTGCCAAAAACAAAAAGCTTGGCAATACGTCTATAATCGAAATGTAATTTTCGTTTTTATAATTGATAAGATGTCCTTTCCAATAAAATACACAAGGAACTCTTATTGCTCCTTCGTAATTGGACGTTTTCCAATCTCTAAGCGGTGTGTTGTCACCCAATCTGTCATTCGATGGATGTTCATCATTGTATTCGCCTTTAGAATCCCAATTTTCCATAGCGCCATTATCACTCATAAAAACAATTAGGGTGTTTTTATCCAGATTTTCTTGTTTCAATTTTTCGAGAATTATCCCGATACTGCTGTCCAAATGGCTCATAGCAGCAGCATAATCTCTTCGAGAACTGTTTTTAATGGAATTCATATAAGGGTCTTTCCATTTTTGTTCTTCTTGCAAAGGGAAATGGGGCGCACTATAGGCTAGTTGCAAAAAAAATTTCTTCTTGACATCCCTTTTTTTCGAAAGCCATTGAAGGGCTTCCTTTGTGATTAAATCTGTTGCGTGTCCTTCTTCCTCAATAAATTCGCCGTTTCTGTACCAACTTTTATCTCCGTTTTTATATTTATGGGTATATTGATCGATTTGTCCGTGCAAAAATCCATAGGAATAATCAAATCCATAGGCCTTTGGGCCGCTACTAGGTTGCAAACCCAAATGCCATTTTCCAAAAAGTGCCGTTTCGTAATTATTTTGATGCAATAATTGGGGTAGAGTAGGGATGGAGTCGGGTAGTTTTAAGGTACTCTTGTCACTAATTGGTGCCACAATTCCCATACGACTTGCTGGTCTTCCTGTCAATAGACTGGCTCTCGATGGAGAACAAGTTGGATTGGCATAAAAACGGTTTAAGATCACCCCATTTTTTGCCAAACGATCAATATTGGGAGTTTGTATTTCCGACCCATTATACCCCACATCATTCCAACCGGCATCATCGGCAATAATTAAAATAATATTGGGTTTTTCAATTGATTTGGCTTGTTTTTTTTGACCAAATGAAACCAAAAATAAGGACAATAGCGTGAATGTAAAACCTATTTTTGAATTAAAATTATTCATTGTAAGGAAATTAATAGCGATCTTTCGATGGCATAATTATTCAACTAATTTTTTGTTGATATAAACATTTTTAAAATTAATGCCATTTATAATGCTTTTGTCGATGTCTTTTTTCGTAGCCTCAATATTTAGATTTTCGAAATTAAAATTAGATAAACTTACATTTGGATCTTTTTCTACTGCAAAAAACGTATCGCATTTTAGATTGATGTTTTTTAATGTAACATTATCGCCATAAGAAATTGGCACATCTGGACGTCCTTTTAAATCATAGAATTGTTTCCAAGCTAAAACTACAAGACAGTTTTTGGCTTCTCCCTTTATGTTTTCGACTCTAATGTATTCATAGCGTTGAGGTGTATCAGGTCTCATTTTTAGCCACAACATTCTGGTTGCTCCATCGATTTGGCAATTGCGCATAATTACATTTTTGTTGTGAATGGCTTCGCTACCATTGGTCAAAGCCGAATGACAAAATCCAAAATGACAATCTTCGACTATGATATTAATATTCGGACCGTTGTTTTTATCGGTATCAGCATAAGGGCCTTTTCCGCCTTTTAATGCAATGGCATCATCATTTACCGACATATAGCAGCCTTTTATTAATACATTGGTACAAATATCAACATCAATAGCGTCTGTACTTGGTGCTTTCACTTCGATATGTGGAGAAGAAATATGCAAATCAAGTAGTTTTACATTATTACATTTGTAAAAATGATTCGTCCAAAAACCCGAATTAATCAGTTTTACGTCTTGAAATTGTACATTATTCGAATTCCAAACAAAGACCAATCGAGGTCTTGAAACTTCGAGGTTGGTACATTTTGGATTGACTTTGCGTCTAGCCCAAAAAGCTTCATAATATTTAAAACCATTTCCGTTGATAGTTCCTTTTCCTGTAATTGTAAAACCATCTACTCCATAAGCATTTACCAAAGCCGGGAAATAATCTAAGTTTTGACCTTCCATTCTTGAAGGCATAATAGGGAAGTTCGAAATATCATCTGAACCTTTTAGAACGCCACCTTCTGCAACGTATAAATGTGTTTTTGGTTTGAAGAAAAGCGCACCGCTCAAATACACTCCTTTTGGAATTACAATGACTCCTCCGCCATTTTTTGCAGCCAAATCAATTACTTTTTGAATGGCTACGGTTTGCATTTTGGTACTATCTTTTTTTACACCAAATTGGGTAATCGTATATTGTTTGCCTAAATTTTTGAGTTCAATTTTGGTGTAGTCTTTAAACCATTTGGGAATTTCCGTTCCATCTGGAAAATTGTCCTTACTATAATCCTGCGAAAATGTTACTTGCGAAAATCCGACAAGGCAAATTAGTACTCTAAAAATGTTCTTCATTGTTTTATGTATTTATATTAATTCACTTATTTACGTTTCAACCATTCTTTCGGCACATTGACAATACAAATATTCATAGTCTTATTGTCTTCCGAAAGCATCGCCGATTGGATTTGAATTTTTGTTCCATCTCTGTTAAAAGTCGGATGCAAATGGTCGGCAGCCGTTTCTTTATGTCCCGTTGTGAGCAGTATCATTTCATTGGTTTTTCGGTCAATCAGATACAAACTTCTCGAAAAATCATCTCCCGCGGCCCATTTTCCGTCAGATGAACCAGAAACATGCCATAAACCACTACCACTTTTGGTTTGTCCAGCAATAATCATTCCACGAGTTCTCAAATTGACAATGGCAAGTCCTGTTGGTTTTTCTCTTGTTCCCGTGGCTCCCCAATTGCTTTCTTGCCCCGGATTGACTGGGTTTCTTATCTTTCCGTCGGCGGCAACTTCCACTGGAGTATCTTTTTCAACACCAATTTTTCGATGTCCCATAATTGCCATAACCACTTCGTCTTTGCCAATTACGGCTTCGTGAGTCACCCATTCGAAATCGGATTCAGGATATAGAGGTCTCAAACCAGTTCCATCTGCCATAACTGTCCAAGTGCGTTGCGGTGATTTCCCACCCGTTTCCCAACAAAAAACCAATTCGCCCGGATTCCAAATATTCGATTGGATGTGACCAATTTGAAAAGGCACTGAAATAACGTGCTTCAACTCGCCAGTTTTGATATTCATACTGCCAATTCCACCCGGACCCGCTCCCATATTTCGAGGGCCAAAACTTTTTTCGAGAACAACTCCAGCGGCTAAATATTTTGCGGCTTCCTCTTTCCCAACTCTAAAATAGACTTTTTCTTCATTGGCATCCAAAGCCATATCGCCCGAAGCGCCCATTTCAGGATTTGTAGTTCCACAAACTCGTTCGTAAGCCGAAACAGGTTTCATTTTTCTGGATTTACTGTCGTCAAAAACAGCTTGAAGATTTACTTCCATTATTTGCATTTTGCCTTCTTGTCCTTTACGCATAAAGTACAATTTCATCGACTTTTGAGCCATACAGAGCGTTCCTTCATAACCGCCTTCGGTGACTTGAACCAAATCACCTGTTTTCTCATTGACGGCCATAGCTTCACCTTTCACCCTATTGGAACGAAATATCAGCCATTTTCCATCGGAAGTCCATTGCGGATGCGTGGGATAGGTTTTGGAATCGCCAGCCGATTTGGTCGTCAAGAAAATTAATTTAGTTCCCGTAATCGGGTCTTTTACTATCTTTTTTTCAGACGGAAATCGAGTGCCAATTTGGGCAAAACTAGTCGCTGTCAAGAATAACAAAAAGGTTTTTACTAAAACTTTCATTTATGTTGGTTGTTTTTGCCAGGGATTTTCAATTGAATGGAACTGTCGTTAATTTCGAATTGATTATCTTTTAATAAGTTTATCACTTCGGCTCCAGCCAATAAAACTGGACCATAACCGTGAGCTGCAAATACATTTATCGGGCGATAATAATAAAAAGCGGGGTCAAATCCCATTCCAGTTCCCACGCAAGTTCCTTCTACTTGTCCTTTGTCATTGACTTTGGAAGCGACCGCATTCCAACCCAATAAGACCATTGGTGAGTAAGTCATTTTATCCACATAACCACGGTTGATGGCTCTGGCAATAGAGTATGTGTAAATAGCCGTAGCCGAAGTTTCTAGATAAGTATCGTTTCTATCCAATAATTGGTGCCAAAAACCAGTTCCGTCTTGGTATTTTGCCAATCCTTTAATTTGGGCTTGCAATTGTGCCAAAACTCCCGCATATCCGGGATGGTCTTTTGGCAAAACTTCCAACAATTCGACCATTGTCATCACCGCCCAACCATTGGCTCTAGCCCAATGAAATTGCGGATGATCGGCCATAGATTGCACCCAACCGTGCATATAAATTCCTTTTTCTTTATTGAACATTCGACCCGAAAACTGGTTGACTTGTTTTACCGCATCGTCAAAATATTTAGTATTGCCAGTGTATTTTCCCATTTGTGCCAAAGCTGGCACGCTCATAAACATATCGTCGAGCCAAAGGGTGTTGTCTTGAGGTCTGTTTCTGGCCAAAGTTCCATCAGTCAATCTAAATTGTTGGTTGCTGATAAAGTCGATATAATTGTTGATTAATGGGTCGGCATTGGCTTTCAAGCCGTCTTGTTTGGCTTTGATAAAGGCGGCGCAAAGTGCTCCTGCAAAATCCAAAGCTTCGGGATGCATCGTTTTGAGCATGTCTTTGTCTTTGATGTTTGCCTCTTTGTAATTGGCGGCAACATCGGCTATTAATTGCAATCTTTTATTGGTGTAATCAGCATATTTTGGGTCGGCTGTGGCTTTGGATGCCAAAAGCATACCTGCATAAGTAACGCCCCATTCGTAACTGGTCAATCGAAATGAGCCGGGTTCAAACATAATGTCTTCATTGCCTTTTTTGTAATCGGTGATGGCGACTTTTGTGTTTGCATTTACAATTTTAGCAGCCGAATTTTTGTCTAAAAAAGTATAAACTCGATCCAAAACGGTTTTTATATCCTCTTTTTGCGGAACGATATAAGGCGTTGGATAATTGGGTTTCATTAAGTGCAACGGTGTAGTGGCATCATTGGTTTGAGCTGTTACCGAAGTTAGACTGCTCAAGAAGAGCAAGGCTATAACTGGAATGTGTAAATGTTTCATAGCTTTTAGTTTTATGTTTTTTGGTTGGTTTTTAATTTACTTTCACCGTAATTTCTACCGCTAGTTGTTGTGCCAATTGCGTTACATAATTAGTGAAATCTTCTGGGGTTTTAAAGTATTTGTCAGCACTTAATTCCCATCCTGCTACGGCATAATAGCGAACAGAAGTGTTGTCAACTATTTTCATTTTGGCAAGATAAGAATCTGTTAGTTGTCCTGTTTTTGGAGCTTCGATATAGCCTAAATAATCTTTTTTTGGAATAATTAGAGCGGTTCCCATAATCCATTCTCGCTTATAAGTAAGATTGTCGTGTTGGATAAGGCAAACCCATTTTCCTACTTCGATTACCTTGAGACCGTTTTGGTTGTTGATGTTTGAAAGTCCCACCAATAGGGTTTCATTTCCTTTAAGTCCTTTTACTTTTACGGTATTTTTATAGGCATACATTCCTGGCCATATTGAGGTGGTTTCTGTGGCTTGATAGTTGTTTCCGGAAGCTTTCCAATTTTGATATTGATAATTCAAAACCGAATTTACGGGACCTTCGGCAACAATTTTGAAATTTGTTTTTTCGATGTTGTTCAATGTATCGGTTCCAAGAATTCCGAGTCGTGTAATTTCGTTGTCAACTAGCAAAGCAAATCCGCCCAATCCTGCGGAACTCCCCACAGGAAAAACATCTCTTCCCCAATCATACATCTGGTGGTAATTGTCTTCGACGGCGCCAGTACTGCTTATTCCAACATTTTCTGGAGTAATGGCAGGCAATTTTTTTCCAAAAACATCTTTGGCATTTCGTCCGTCCAAATAATGGCGGAAACCTACTTTGTCATTTTCCCAACTCGGGCCATCAGTTTGGTATTTCTGGAAGCCCAATGCTTTATATACTTGATGTGCGTTAACCGATTCTGATGTTGCGGGTTGCACAGGCAAATTTTCAGCTTCTCTTTTTCCGAATCGAACGCTAGTTCTAATCGGAAATTTAGGCGCTTGGGTTGCCCATTTTAGCTGAACCGTTTTCTTTTCTTTGGCAGCAAAGTTATCTAGTATGAAGAGTTCATCCCATTTGCCGTCGCCATCCAAATCGTTAACCTGACTGGCAATGGTGTCGGTTTTAGAAATTAAAAGCGGAAAACCCACAGATGTTCCAGCTTTGTCTATAGTATTTCTTTTAATTGTTATCGACTTGTCTATCAAATTAATATCGGAAGCATTCGATAAAATAATTGTCGAAATTGACTTTTTTTGTTGGGCGTTGCTACTCACAAAAGCCATAATTGTTGCCGCTAAAGGCAGGTATAATTTATGTTTCATTTTTAGATTTTTTTAAATTTTTATTTCACCGCCACATCCCAAACTTTTGCCATTCTGGATTTTCCTTTTGGCCCTTCGATGTTCAAAATAACGATGTATTTCCCCGCTTCTTTGTATTGATGAATCGGGTTTTGTTCCGATGAAGTTGTGCCATCGCCAAAATCCCAATTCCAAGATTTGATTTCACCCTCTGATTGATCAATAAAAGCGACCATTCTTCGGTTCATATCCACCGTATTGAACGTCCATTTGGCATCAATTACTTTTTTGAATTCGGCTTCCAAAGGCATTAATTGGAAAGGCAAACTATAATTGGCATTACCATACATCGTGTGTTCTTTCGACAAGTTCCAAAAACCATTATTCTTTTCATTATTCACGTCATCATAATCGATAATGGCCCAACAAAGGCCTATGTTTTTATTCTCGGTCAAGATGGATTCTACAGCTCTTGAAGGATCATTTCCAGCATAATCAAAAGGTGTTATCCAAAATTCCAAAGTTAGTTTTCCTGATTCTCCGGGCTTGAAATTATAATTGATTGCCGCATTGGAATAGGGTAATTCCTTAATCCAAGGCTGGCTTCCCCAAGCCAAAGCCCAATCTTTTCCTTCGGCAGGCGTGAAAATATGATAGTTTTGAGCGTGAACACCGTGGTAGGAGAAATAGGCATCCATAGTATTCGTCAATGCTTTATTGGGATGAAATCGATCTATAAAAGGCCCACCAGATTGATCGCCATCGATGGTAATTTCAAAGATGTCGTTGTGCAAACCCGTCAAGGAAAAATCCCAATAGTTATCGTAGGCTTCGTATAAAAAATACAGACGATTCAAGCCTTTTACCCAAGCCACTTTCACGCTTACATCCAAATTTTTGGGATCGGCTTTGGGTTGTTTTCCGCTGTCGTCCCATAATTGATCCATTCCTACGACATAGCTTTTGGGAACCATTTTCCAATCGTCGGCATTTCCGTCTATGGTTGGTATTTTATTGGCTGGAAACTGAAAAATTTTGAAAGTTCTAGTATCTTGTGACCAACTATTGGCTCCAAAAAACAGAAAAACAATCAAAGATAAAAAAGATTTACGGTATAATTTCATCTACTTATTTCATTATAATTTATTAATTTCAATCGCCTTATATTTCGCGGGATTTGCCGATTCACCTTTGAAATTTATAATTTCTATTCCCGTGGATTCTATGGCTTGAATGGCATTCGAAAAATAATCTGGAATGGTATTTCCCCAAGCGATGCTGCAATTTTCCAAAACTACACGATCGCTAAATCGAATCGAGATTCCAGGAGTGTCGTGTTTTTCAATGGGCTCATAAGCTTTTGTCGGTTTATTATCAAATACATTTCCCGGATATTTTGTCCATCGGTTTAGGGTAACATTCACATTTTGGAGACGAATATCTGTAATGCGACTTTCTTTTGTGCCATTGATGCGAATGCTATTTTCGGCGATTCCCTTTACGTTTTCAATTAAAACAGTTTGTATTTTCCCGATTTTGGTTTCTGGATTACGTGGTATGGCAGTTAACGAAATCGCCTCGCCACGTCCCCACCAGGGATTGGAATGATAGCGCGAAGTGAAATTAATATCCTTAAAAACGATGTTATAAACGTTTCCTTCGTCTCGTAATTGAATGGTCAATCCACGGCAACTGGTTTTGATTTCACATCGTTCGAAAACTATATTGTAAATATCCTGTGTGGTTTCTGTTCCTATTTTAACACCCGAATCCTGAGTTTCAAGTTGGCAATCGTGCACCCAAATATTCGCTGATGGTCCATAATTCTTATCCATTTGAGTTGTTTTAACTACAATCGCATCATCACCACAACTGATTTCGCAATTGCGAATTTCTACGTTTCGGCAATGATCGGGGTCAATTCCATCGCAATTGGGTACGTCGAGATTGTTCTTAATTTTCACTCCATCGATAAGTACATTTTCGCACCCTAGCATATGCAAACTCCAAGAAGGCGCTTTTTCGATGGTAATATTGGTTATTTCTAAATTTCTACATTTGGTGAGAATAAATAATTTGGGTCTCCACTCTTTTGGCATCCAAATTTCCTTGACCTCATCATAATTCTTCATAAATTCTAATGCACGACCATTAATACTTCCTGTTCCGGATATTTTTAGATTTTCGACATCATTGGCAATCAGGGAGCCTTCCACGGAATAATCTTCTTTGTTTGTGCTCACCAAAAGTTGGGCATTTCCTTCTAAAAAAAATTCGATATTGCTTTTTAAAACTAAAGTACTAATGAGATATTGATGATTTGTAGGCACTAAAATTTTTGTTCCTTTTCCTAATTTTGCAGCATCATCAATTGCCTTTTGAATTGCTTCTGTATCCAATGTTTTTCCGTCGCCTTTGGCACCATACTTCATAACATCGACAACTTTAAATGCTTTTTGGGCATTCCCAGAGGAAACACCCAAAATCATTAAAATTAATGCTAAAAAAATATTTTCAAAGCTCTTATTCATTGTGCTTTCGTTAAAAAATGCGACTACAAGCCAAAATTAATTTGAATTCAAGCTTATTTTTCCGCTTTTCAATCCTTTACCTGTTACGGATAATTCTATTTTTCCTGCTTCTTCAGTTGATTGTACCAAGACCACTAATTTACCGCTAAATAATTTCATTGTTGGCAAATGGAATTGCTCCAATGAAGTCGCATCACCGTTACAAGCTGCACGATAGGTTCCTTTTCCGCTTACGCTAAAATTTAATTGTTGGGTAGCGGTTGGACAAGGATTTTCGTTTTTATCTACAACCGAAACCGTTACATACGATAAATCTTCGCCATTGGCTTCGAGCGTAGTTCTGTCGGCTTCGAGTTTTATTTCATAAGGTTTCTCCGCCGTGCGAATGCTTTCTTCGGCAACTGCTTTTCCGTCTTTGTCTAAAGCTACTACTTTGATAGTTCCGGGTTCATATTTGACATCCATCCACATCAAACGGTATCGGTTTTGAGGAGTTGCATTGTTTTTCTTTTGGATTCCCATACTTTTTCCATTGACAAAAAGTTCGGCACTATCGTAATTCGTGTAAACAAAAACGGGTGTGGTTTGTCCTTCACGGCCTTCCCAATTCCAATGTGGTAAAATGTGTAAAGTCTTGGCGGTAGGATTCCAACGGCTTCGGTACAAAAAGAATCTGTCTTTTGGTAAACCTGCTAAATCATTAATTCCAAAATAGGAACTTCTCGAAGGCCACATTTCGTCATAAGGCGTTGGTTCGCCCAAGTAATCAAAACCTGTCCAAACAAATTCGCCAATAACCCAAGGTTTGTCGTCTTGCAACACAAAATCGTCATCAGGCACATTCGACCAACTGCAATATTCTAAATCATAAGACGAGGATTGAAAATCAGGATATTGTTTGTTGGCTCCTTTCACAACCGGAAATTTATAAACCCCACGAGAACTAACCGTCGAAGCTGTTTCGGAACCCAAAATAAATCCTTGTGGAAATTTTTTGAATGCTTCTTCATACAAAGGCAAACGATAATTCAGTCCCGGAATATCCATTATGGCTCCAAAACCTGATTCCATAGTAGCTTTTACTTGATCCATTCCAACAGTTACAGGACGAGTTGGGTCTTCGCGGTGGAAGATTTCCTGCAACCATTTGGCACGTTTCACTCCTTCGGAACCCCATTGATCTGGGACTTCATTACCCGAACTCCACATTACTATTGACGGATGATTGCGAGTGGCGTGAACCAAATCGACCACGTCTTTTTCGGCATCGGTTTTGAAAAAACGATTGTAGCCATTTTTTACTTTTGGCTTTGCCCATTCGTCAAAACTTTCGGCTAGGAACATAAATCCCATTTCGTCACACAATTCGAGTTGTTCCAATGAGGGCATATTGTGGGAACTACGGATGGCATCGCAACCCATATCTTTCAAAATCGTCAGTTGTCTGCGCAAAGCGGCTTTGTTGATGGCAGTTCCTATTGGACCCAAATCGTGGTGCAAACAAACGCCTTTGAACTTGCGTACTTTTCCATTCAGACTGAATCCTTTGTTGGGTTCGAATTTAATAGTTCGAATGCCAAATTTGGTGGTAGTTTCATCTTTTAAAACATCGCCAACATATATTTGAGAAACCGCAGTATAAAGATAAGGCGTTTCTGGACTCCACAATTTTGGATTTTTTACGGCAATATTTTGTTCGAATTCGTTGCCAAAAATAGCTTCCGATTTATTTTCTGCAACTTCCTTTCCTGAAGCGTCTTTGATTTTGGTAACGATGCGCAGATTTTCGCCAGTAACTTTGGTTTTGATATTCACTTTCGCCAAATCATCTGTAACATTTGGAGTGGTTACGAAAGTTCCCCATTGGTCAATGCTTTCTTTGTTTTTGACAATCAATTTTACTTTTCTATACAAACCAGCACCAGGATACCAGCGGGAAGATTCGCCAACATTAGACAGATGAACCGCCAAATTATTTTTGCCATTGGCAGCCAAATAATCAGTAATGTCGAAGTAAAAAAAGTTGTAACCGTAATTCCATTCGCCTACTTTTTTTCCATTCAAAAACACTTTTGGTTCGCTCATTGCTCCTTCAAAAAGAAGAATTACTTTCTTGTTTTTATCGAAATTAGGAACTGTAAATTGATTTCTATACCAAGCCTCACCAATATAAGGCAATGCGCCAGTTCGACCCGTTTTTTCGGTGGCTACTTTCTCGCCATTTTGAACAATGGCGGTCACTTGCTTGTCGATTTCTTTATCGAAAGGGCCGTAAATTGCCCAATCGTGAGGAACACTAACAGTTTGCCATTTGGAATCGTTAAAATTATTTTCGAAAGCTTTTTCGTTATTGCCTTTGGCAAATTTCCAACCTTTGTTTAGTTCGATGCTGGTTCTTTCTTGGGCGATACTGCAAGCAAATGCAAAAAGCAGAAGTGCGGTAAAAAACAGTGGTTTTTTAGAACTCATAATTAAGGATTTGATTAACTTTTAAAGTTACTAAAAATTATTTAATCGGCGTGGAAAACTTCTGTTAGGGGTTTAGCAATTGGAGAATTGTCGGGATTGGTATCCATAATATCGGCCATATATGCCCACCATTTTTTTACAATGGGATGATTAGGCAAAAAATCGAAATCAAAATCAGGGCTTATTTTTTGAACGGCAAAAAGAATTAGTGTTTCTTCATCTAAAAAAATGCTGTAATCTTGAATTCCAGTTTCGGAAAGCAGGCTTGAGAGTTCAGGCCAAATTTCGTCGTGTCTTTTTTTGTATTCTGCTTCAAAACCAGGTTTTAGTTTCATTTTGAAGGCATTTCTGATGGTGTTGTTTTTCATTTTTTATTGGTTTTTTGGTTGAAAAAGGGGTTGTTTTATGTTAATTGATTTATTCTTTTTTTGTTGGTTCATTCACCCAATCATCGGTTCTGAAAGGAGAGGCGGGCAAATTTTCTTTGTTGAATAAATTAGGTTCTGGTATGGCTTTCCAAGCAAAACGAACGGCAATTGGTTTTTTTACTTTTGGTGAAGAAACTACGACCGTTTTGCCCTCAATTTTGGCTTCTGCGGGATAGAATAGTTTGTCTTCGCCAGCAATTTCAAATTCTTTTAGTGCTTCTCCAGTTTTGACAAGCCCTGATTCGGCATAATCAAAAAACAGTTGAATGCGGTCTTTTTTGATTTTCATTTGATTGTAAATCGGTCCTGAATAAACCAATTTATTTTCGTTATAGGTTTTGGCACGAGCTATTAAAGCCAATCGATGTCCTACAGTTTGCTTGTCTATTGGATGAATATTGTTGGCGTCACCCACATCGGTAGTTACGACCATTCCTGAATTGGGGATGGTTTTCAAGGACATTAATTGTGCTTCTCTAATGGATGCATTTTGCCCTTTGTGAGGAGCAATTTGAACATAGTAAAACGGAAAATCGCCTTGATTCCAAACGCTTCTCCAATTTTTGACCATTGCTGGAAATAGGCTTCGGTACAAAAAGGCTGATTCGGCATTGCTTTCCCCTTGATACCAAATTGCCCCTTTGATGGTATAATTGGTTAAAGGATATAACATGGCGTTATACAAAACATAGGAGGTTTTATTGTCCTCTTTTTTAGGTTTTTTTACTTCCGATTTAGTCAAATCGTTGTTGTTTGCGATTCGTTCTGTTTTCAAATCAGAATAGTATTTTTCCAATTTTTCTTGGTATAACTTTTCGTTTTTAGCATCGTTTTCAAGAATGGATAAAAAATCAGGATTTTCTTCCAAAACATTTTGAGAAGTCCAAGCTTCGGCTTTTGTTCCTCCCCAAGAAGAAGAAATTAATCCAATTGGAATGTTTAATTTTTGGTATAAATCTCTTCCATAAAAATAGGCTACTGCCGAAAAATTTTTGATGGTTTCTGGAGAACATTCTGCCCAACTTCCTGTAACATCATCCAATGGTTTTGGTGAAGCTTTGGTTAAAACGGTAAATAGTCTGATATTGGAAAAATTTGCATTTTTAATTTCTTCTTCATAATTCACAACACCCGTTTTCCAAGTTTTATCTTCTTTTCCTACTGGGAAATACATATTGGATTGCCCTGAACAGATCCAAACTTCGCCAATAAGAACGTTTTTGAGAATTATTTTATTTGAAGCTTCAAGAACAATGGTGTATGGTTTTTCACTTCCTTTTGGTGTTTCTACTGCTGTTTTCCATGTTCCATCAGGTTTTGCGGTGATTTCTAACGTTGAAGTTAGCCACTCTAATTGGATGTTAATTTTTTCGTTTGGTGCTGCCCACCCCCATAAGTTTATTTTTGAATTTTGCTGCAAAACCATATTATTACCTACTAGAGATGGTAATTTGATTTGAGCAATTGATGTTAGATTTGTGCCTAAGACAATTAATAACAGAAGCATTTTTTTTGTAGAAATCATGGTGGTTTTTTATTAAAGACTAAGACTTTAAAGGTATGAGAGTTTGTCAGTAAAGGCATCCTGTACTTTCCTGCAAAAAAAAGTGCTATAGCAGTTTGCTATAGCACTTGATTGGTTTATTTTGGTTATGGTTAGAATTAATTGTATCCAGGGTTTTGCATTGCTTTTTTCTCAGCAGCGGTCAATGGACGACCTTCGGTGTAAATTGCATCTAAGAAAGTTTGAGGAATAGCACGCAAACTGTGATAATCTTGAATATTTGGAGCTGCATCAGGGTTGTAAGCTTTTGCTCTAGCTACCAATGTTTTAGTTCTACTTAGGTCTTCCCAACGGTGAAACTCTCCACAAAGTTCTCTAGTACGCTCATTTAACACAAGACATAGCATTTTGTCGTAATCACTTGAATATCCTAGTTTTGTAATTACAGCTTGATCCTCTGCAGGCAAGGTGCTAATGCTAGAAATGGTTAAGCTAGTTGCAGTATTAACTGTAGTAGCAATATTATTAGACTCATAATATGAGTTTTCTGCGATATAAGAACTCGGAATACCTACATTCAAAGCAACTGTCCATGAAGCTGAACCATCAGCGTATGCAGCACGATTTTCACCTGCTTTGTATGCTCCACGTGTACGAACTTTATTGATATATGGTAATGCATCTGCAAAAGTACCTATTCCTGCTTTTGCCAAACGTACCTTCGCTTCAGCTGCCATTAGGTTGGTTTCTGCCGAACGCGCTAAAACCATATCACGTGTTCCTTTTGTGTTATTGGTATAAGTAGCATCTTTATGTTTACTCATATTTGGAAATCTTCCTGGAGCTATTGTCATTAATCCCACTTTGTCTGCGGCATATGCTACAAAAACATTTGGAATTGTTTTTCCAGTTTTTGAATAGAGTATGTTTGGATCGTCGTTATTTACAGTTTTTGCAAAGCGGGTGTCTGAAGGGTTATTGATAATATACATAATTCCTAAATCACCATTTACATATTTTCCTGATTGTTTGTTGACAGCGCTCTTAGTTTGAAAACTTTTCCAAAAACGGGAATCATTTACTTTATCAAATACTTCAAAAGTAAAATATGTTGGCCCTAGACGACTAAATGGTCTTCCTCCTGACAAGCTACGTTGCATAAAAGGTAATTGATCATAAGTAGAAAGGAAATACAAGTGTTGTTGATTCCCTCCACTTGTTAACACATTAGAATTAAATTGCGCTGACAAGATTAATTCTGGTAATTTTTCATTGGCACCATCTGCACCAGTAAAATTCCATAATTCGGCAAAATTAGCTGCCAATGGATGGTTTGCTATAACTTGATCTGCTAATGTAACTACTTGTTGCAAATCAGCTGTTTTTGTAGCTGAGTTCCAACTGTCGTTGATTTCGCTAGCACGAGTTAAATAGGCTTTTGCTAAATAATGAGCAGCAGCATCTTTAGTGATTTTTCCTGGACCTCCAGTATTACTTAATAAGTTATATGCTTGAGTAAAATCAGCAATTACTTGATTTAAAACTTCTTGAGAAGTTGCTCTTTTAAATTCTAATTCTACAGTGGTACTAACATCTAATTTTAAGGGAACACCACCATATTGTCTATTAAGTTTTAAATAATTATAAGCTCTTAGAAAATAACCTTCACCCAAAGCAGTTTTTTTGATGGCTGCATTAGTGGAAACAATATCGGTAGCAGATTGAATTAATTGGTTGGCATTGCCTATTCCAACGTATAAATTGTCCCAATTAGTGGCTGCAGCAACAGTGTTTGAATTAGAAACAGTTACAATAGACTGTAGTCCAGAAGCATAGGAATTCCAAAGGTAATTTGACGGGTCTGTACCTGCTTTAAACTCGTCTGTACCTGATTCTGTTGCACAAAGAGGTACTTCGGTTTGCATATCTAAAGCAAATGCTTGGTAGTAAGTTCCGATAGCCAAAGATTGGATTCCAGCTTCAGTTTTGTAAAAATCAGCGCTATAGGCAGTGGTCAATTCCTCATCAAGGAAATTTTCGTTACAAGAGCTACCAAGAACCAATGTTGCTCCTAGTATCAAATTGATATATAATTTTTTATAATTTTTCATAATGTATATTTTTTATAATTTGATTTTAGAATTGGACATTTAACCCCATAGTTACACCTCTGTTAGAAGCTGTTGTTTGTGTGTCCAAATCTGTCCAAGACACTTTAGAAAAAAGCATAGCTGGATTTGTAGCTTGAATATATATTCTCAATTTTGAAAGTCCAATTTGACTAGCTAATTCATCTGTAAAATTATAACCCAAGGATACATTTCGTAATTTTAAGAAAGAACCATCACGGTATCCTAAAGTAGGATAATATTGGTCTCCCGTACCTGCCGAAAATATTGGTTTTTGATATTCTGAATTGGTATGAATTTCTGTATAATAGTCAATTTTTCTTTGGCTAGGTTTTGCACTTGCGTTTTCTCCACCTGTGTTATAAAGATATCCAAAACGTCCATATACAAAGAAAGATAATTCAAAATTCTTATAATTAAAAGTATTAGTTAATCCTGCAACATATTTTGGGTCAGCATTACCAATAATCACACGGTCATTGTTAGCATCAATTTTATAGTCACCGTTTTGATCCACAGGTCTTGCATTACCAAATGAAAATATTGGTGTTGCAGCAAAAGCGTTGAATTTTGCCATCTCTGCAGCATCTTCTGGTTTCCAAATTCCATTTGAGGCGTATCCATATACAGCACTTTTTGGTTGTCCAATAAATAAACCATTATTAATGTCGTCGAATTTACCATTTTGTAATGCAACAATATGATTTTGTTGCCAAGAAGCACTAAGACTTGAACTCCATTCAAAATCTTTAGTTCTTATATTTACAGTATTCAAAGTAAGTTCTACCCCGTTTCCAGTAGTTTCTCCTACATTTTCATAAGTGGTACGGAAACCAGTAATAGTAGGAATACTTCTTAACAATAATAAATCTGTTGTATTACTAGTATAATATTCTAAAGCACCAGAAACTCTGCTGTTGAATAGTGAGAAATCGATACCATAGTTAAATTGTTCCGTTTGTTCCCAACCCAATTGTACATTCCCTAGAGATGCATTGTTTACTAAACCAGACCCAGCTGGGTAAACAATTCCAGTTAATGGAGGTTGAGTAGCGTAAGCTGCTACTGCTGCATTTCCTACAACCCCGTAACCCGCTCTTAATTTTAATAAGTTAATCCAAGATGAGTTTTGTAAAAAACTTTCTTTATCCAAACGCCAAGCTACAGAAGCACTTGGGAAATTAGCCCACTTGTTTCCTGGTGCCAATTGCGAAGCCCCATCTCTTCTATAAGATGCTGTAAGCAAGTATTTGTCATCATAACCATAGTTTACTCTTCCCATGTAAGAGAGTAATCCAGTTTCTGTTAAATTAGAAGAATAGCTTGCAAGTGTTACATTGGCTGGTGTTAAAGCATTCCATTTGTTGGCTACATTTTTAACATCATTAGCAGACATGGCATTTTCTTCTTTGTTGTATTCCGTTTGACTCGCTAATAAGGTTACACCAAAATTATGTTTACCAATTGTTTTGTTGTAAAAAAGTAAATTATCTAAAGTGTAGGATATAGTTTGTTCTTTAGCCAATGAAGCAAAACTAGTACCTTGACGAACCGCCGATTGTGCATCTAAAAACACTCCATCACGGTAAGTTGTAATATCTGGGCCAAAATTAATTCGGTATTTCAAACCGTCAAGAGCTGAAGAAATTGCACCTAAATCAAATTGAGCATTAAGACTACCAAATGCACGCAAAGTCACACGTTGATCTTGAGATAATTTGTCTTCATCAACAACGGTTCTAATGGTGGCATCTCCACCTGGGAGGAGAATTCTATTTCCATTGTTGTCATAAGGAACTGCATATGAAAGATTTTGGCGGGCAGTTGTATAAATTCCTCCAGAAGTTGAAACAGCAGTTCTTCCCACAGTAGATTGCCCGAATTCTTGAATACCATAACTAGTATTAAGATTGACACCCATAGAGAACCATTTGGTAGGTGTAATGTCAATATTAGCAGTTCCATTGTAACGTTTGTAACTTTGTCCTTTTAGTGTTCCCGTGTTGTCAAGATATCCAAAAGAACCGTAGGCTTTCATTTTATCAGAACCTCCACTAGCGCTTACAGTATGTTGTTGAGTTATTCCGGTACGGGTTACAAATTTTGTCCAATCGGTTGTAGCTACTTTAGAGCCATCCCAAGTTCCTGAAGCCCAGCCTTTTTCGATGTTTGCCCAAGCGTATGGATCTGCTACAGCTTGAAAAATTGCTTTATCATTTGCGATAGTTGGGGCATCCCCTCTAGGAACACCAGTAGTATTGGGTTCGTAGTACTTAGCCCAACGACGAAATTCGATGTATTCAGCAGCATTCATCATCGGTGCGTTTTCATGAATTGTTTCTGTAATAATCGATGTATCGTAATTTAAAGTAAATTTTCCGTTTTTACCTTTTTTAGTAGATACAATAACAACACCATTAGCTCCACGGGAACCATAAATAGCTGTTGCCGAAGCATCTTTTAGTACGTCGATTGTTTCAATATCATTTGGGTTGATAAAATCAATTCCACCTGAATTTAAAGGAACTCCATCTACAACATAAAGTGGAGAATTCGAAGCCGAAATAGAACGAACCCCACGAATAGTTACAGCACCAACAGTACCAGGACGTTCGTTAGACGAGATATCTACCCCAGCCGCTTTTCCTTGCATGGCTTGCATTGCATTTTGTACCGGTCTAGAGACAATGTCTTCGGCACTCATACTAACAATAGATCCAGTTAAATCTTTTTTCTTCTTAGTTCCATATCCTACAACAACAACTTCTTGTAAGGCTGCATTTTCTGCTTCTAGCGAAACATTGTAGGTGCTGGCACTACTTACTTTTATTTCTTTTGTTTGAAATCCTAAGTAAGAAATGACTAAGGTTGCTCCTTCTGGAGCTGAAATAGCGAACTTTCCGTCAAGGTCTGTACTCACTCCTTTTTGGGTTCCTTTGATAAGGATGTTCACTCCTGGAATAGGAAATTTAGAGGCATCGGTTATTACCCCTGAGATTGTTTTTCCTTGAGCAAAACCAGTTGTGTAAAATAATACACAAATGATGGTACTCATCAAAATTTTGAATTTGTTTTTCATGAAAAAGTATTTAGGTTAGTTAATGTTCTTGTGGTTTGATTGTTTTTGTGCAACTTTAGTTTCTTGTCCTTTTTTGATAATAAATCGGTTAAATTTATTTCCAGATAGTGATAAATCTATATTAAGTGTTTTTTTATGTGATTTTTTCAATTTTTTAATATTACCCTTTCTGGGCACTTGTTTTTATTAACGTAATCGATTGCGTAAAAGTAATACTTTTTTTAATTTAACAAAATATTTGCAATAAAAAAACACATAATATAAAAAAACTTTTGTTTAATGTAGATTCAATATTTTATGTTTTTTTATTTTATAAATATGACAATTAGAGTTTTAATTTTATGAAATACTTATTTGTATAGAGTAAAATGTCTAGAAAAATAAACTTTGCATTTATTCATTTTCTGTTTTAGTGTTGAACAAAAATATTTATTAGTAAAAAAGATTCTATCCTGCACTATCCTGTCAGAATCGATAATCAACGGATTAATTATCAGTAATTTAATCTTTTTTAAGGTTTTTTTATTGGAAATCCATTATTCAAGCAATTGAAAAACAGTTAGTTAATGTTGTGTTGCGAAATATTAATTAAATTAATAATAAAAAAATAATATTCATAATTTATTTAAATAATAAAAACATAAAGCATAATTTTTTCGAATAGTTATATTCTAGGCTTTTGTAGTTGTTTGTGAGAAAACTCAAATGAGAATTTTAGATCTTTCATTTTGATTATGGCAATTTTTTTGATAAGAAAGTATTAACTGTTCTGAAATAAATCCAGCTAATAATTAGTTATTTAATTTTTATTTTAACAAACAGGACGCTACAGGATGCTATTTTTATGAACTTCTTATATTTTTACTCGATTACAATCGTTCTAAGAAAAGTATCTAGTATTTCTATAAATGATACATTTAAGTATTAATTTAGATATTGACTTAGATGGATTAATAGAAACACTTTATTACAACTAATCACAGAATACCATAAGACACAATGAGACTAAAGAAAAACTACTCCTTATTTATTGTTGCATTTTTATTTGTTTTAAGTGCATTTGCGCAAGATACAGCATCTTCGCCTTGGCCAAAATCATCTAATGTCAATCAGCCTTGGGCTCGTTGGTGGTGGATGGGTAGTGCGGTGGACAAACCCAATCTTAAAAGAAGCCTTGAGGATTTTCATAATGCTGGAATTGGCGGTGTCGAAATCACTCCTATATATGGAGTGAAAGGAGAAGAAAATAATTTTATTGATTACCTCTCTCCAAAATGGATGGAAATGTTGGATTATACCTTTCAAGTAGCGGATAGTTTGCACATGCAAGTGGATATGGTTTTAGGCACAGGTTGGCCTTATGGAGGATCTCACGTGACTTTGCCTTATGCCGCCACCAAGTTGATTGTAGAAAAATACCAACTTAAGAAAAACGAAACCTTTGACAAAGCTATAGAAATTGACAAAGCCAAAGAAAAAATACCAGCGGACCTATTGTATGTAATGGCATACAGCAGTGATGGTAAGTGTGTAAACTTGACACAAGAACTAAAAGGAAATGTGCTTCAATGGAAAGCTAAAAAAACTGATTATACCATTTACGCAGTCTTTAGCGGAAAAACAGGTCAGCAAGTAAAAAGAGCTGCACCGGGAGGAAAAGGATATACCCTGGATCATTATTCAGAAGAAGCGCTTAATGCTTATGTAGTTCCATTCAATGCGGCTTTCAAAGGACGAGAAGGAAAAGTAAGAGCTATTTTTAATGATAGTTATGAAGTCTATGGAACTGATTTTACGCCTAATTTTTTCGAAGAATTTAAAGCGAGAAGAGGCTATGATCTTAAAGAAAAATTGCCTCTTTTGCTCAGCGAAACCGATAATGCAATTGGCAACCGAATTAAAAGCGATTATCGACAAACTATTTCGGATTTACTTTTGAATAAGTTTGACAAACCTTGGACCAATTGGGCCAATTCGAAAAACTTCAAAACCAAACTTCAGGCCCACGGTTCACCAGGAAACTTGATCGATTTGTATGCTTCTGCTGATATTCCTGAATGTGAAACTTTTGGTTCAATGCCTTTTGATATTCCGGGTTTCAGACGTGAAAAAGAAGACATTCGCGAAGGCGATGCCGATCCTGTAATGTTGAAATTCTCCTCGTCTGCAGCACATATTTCTGGAAAACCATTGGTTTCTTCAGAGACTTTTACTTGGTTGCGCGATCATTTTAAAATAGCATTATCCCAATGCAAACCCGAAGCCGAAGAATTGCTTCTCAACGGAGTTAATCATATTTTTCTTCACGGTTCAACTTATTCGCCAGATCGAGCCAAATGGCCAGGTTGGAAATTTTATGCTTCCGCCAATTTTAATAATACAGACCCAACTTGGGAAGACGCGCCTGCTTTGTTTTCGTATATTTCCAATTGTCAATCGATGTTACAACAAGGACAATCTGACAATGAAACTTTACTTTATTGGCCCATTTTCGACACTTGGGATAAATACCAAAAAGGCAGTTTGTTTTTCCAATTCAAAATACATTCTTTAGCTGAATGGTTGTATGAAACTTCTTTTTACAATACTACTAAAAGATTAATCGGCAAAGGATATGGCGTTGATTTTATCTCAGATGATTTCATTGCTCAAGCGCAAGTCAAAGAGGGAAAAATAGTTTTACCAGGTGGAACTTTTAAATCCATTGTCATTCCTGCTTGTGATAAAATGCCTTTAGCCACTTTGCAAAAACTAATCGATTTGCAAAAAGCAGGAGGAAAAATCATTTTTGAAGGACTTCCAAAATCGGTTCCAGGTTATTTCGAATTTGAAAATCAAAATCAAAAATTAGCCACTTTATTAGACGAGAATAAGAATATTATTCAGCCTATTTCTGATATTTTCAAAGCTTTAGAAGAAGCGCAAACCTATCCTGAAACTCTTGTTAGTTCAGGGTTAAAATATACTCGAAGAACTGTTGATGGCGAAAAGTTGTATTATTTAGTAAATCATTCTGCCAAAACCATTGAAGGTTTTATTCCGTTGGAAGTTGGCAATAAAGAAGTAGTTATTTTCGACCCTTTGACCAGAGATTATGGCAATGCTATAGTGATCAAGTCTGATAAAAACACCTTGGTAAAACTAAAAATAGAGCCAGGACAATCACTTTTCTTAAAAACAGAAAATACCGCTTCACAAAAAAAATGGAACTATTTCGAAAAAACCGCCAATGCAATTACTTTAAACGGAAAATGGCAACTTACTTTTGATAAAGGAGGACCTAAATTGCCTGCAACAGCAACCGTTTCTAATTTAGAATCTTGGACAAAACTAAGTCCCGAAGCCGAAGCTTTTTCAGGAACAGCCACTTATACTTTGCAATTTGACAATACAAACAATACGGTAGAAAATTGGAGTTTAAATCTTGGTGACGTTCGCGAAAGCGCCAAAGTGTGGTTGAATGATCAATTTATTGGAACGTCTTGGTCAGTTCCTTATCAATTGAACATTGGAAAATTAAAAAAAGGAAAAAACACTTTAAAAGTTCAAGTGACTAATCTTGGCGCTAATAGGGTTCGAGATATGGAACTGAAAGGTGAGGAGTGGAAGATTTTTTATGAAATCAACATGGTTGACAAGGATTATAATAAATTTGACGCCACAAAATGGAAACCTACACCTTCTGGATTATTAGGACCAGTAACTATCACTCCTTTAAAATCACAAAATTAAATCCCTAATTAATCATTCTATAAGATGAAAAAACTGTTTTTATTTTTTGCAATTTGCTTTTTGAATTTTAATAACGCAAACGCTCAACAATTGTTTGATAAAAAACAAGTGTTAAAACAAATGATGCTTGCCAATGACTATTTTATGAAAAAATGGCCCGAAGTGAGTAAAACAATAGTTACTAACAAAGAACGTCCTAGCAATATTTGGACTCGTGGGGTTTATTATGAAGGGCTAATGGCTTTGCACGAAATCTATCCAAAAGAGGAATATTATAGATATGCTTATGATTGGTCTGAGTTTCACAAATGGAGTTTTAGAAATGGGAGTGCCAATCGCAATGCCGATGATTATTGTGCAGCCCAAACCTATATCGATTTGTACAATTTAGAACCCGATTCTAAAAAATTAAAAAGTACAAGAGCTACTTTGAATATGTTGTTGAATACACCTCAAAACGACGATTGGTCTTGGATTGATGCCATACAGATGGGAATGCCTGTTTTTGCCAAAATGGGAGTGTTAGAAAAAGACAATCGCTATTTCGAAAAAATGTACCAAATGTATATGTATTCCAGAAATAATCACGGAGATCACGGACTATATAACCCAAAAGATGGTTTGTGGTGGCGCGATGCCGATTTTGACCCACCCTACAAAGAACCCAACGGCGAAGATTGCTATTGGAGTCGTGGCAACGGCTGGGTAATTGCGGCTTTGGCCAAAGTGTTGACTATAATTCCAGAAAACGCACCTCATAGAGACCAATATGTAAAGGATTTAAAATCAATGTCCGAAGCATTAGTTAAAATACAACGTCCCGATGGTTTTTGGAATGTAAGTTTGCACGATCCCACTAATTTTGGTGAAAAAGAAACATCAGGAACAGCCTTGTTCGTTTACGGAATGGCTTATGGTGTAAACAGTGGTATTTTGAAAAAAGAAACCTATTTGCCAGTGATTCAAAAAGCTTGGGACGCTATGATTAAAGAAAGCTTACACGAAAATGGATTTTTAGGATATTTGCAATCCACAGGAAAAGAACCAAAAGACGGACAACCATTATCGTATGATAAAATTCCTGATTTCGAGGATTATGGTTTAGGATGTTTCTTGCTAGCAGGTTCCGAAATTTATAAAATGAACTAATAAAGTCAAATTTAAAATCATTTAGATTACTATAAAATTGAATATGTTTTTATGAAAAATCTCAGTAGTAGTTTCGTTTTAATTCTTTTATTTTTGGCGATAAGCCTTCCCCTTTTTTCTCAAAACAAGGAAATTCCTTTGTGGGACAAAATACCGGGAGCTATCGAAGCCGCCGATTACAAACAAGAGCCAAGAATTGATGCTCAAGGAAATATCACCGGAATTAGAAAAGTTACCGAACCCACTTTGAAAGTTTTTTTGGCAGCCAATAAAAATGCTAAAAATGCAGCGGTAATTATTTGCCCAGGAGGTGCTTATGCACTTTTGTCGCACGAAAAAGAAGGCGATAAAGTGGCCGCTTGGTTCAATTCTATTGGGATTTCGGCCTTTGTTCTCAAATACCGTTTGCCAAGTGATATTATTATGAAAGACAAAACCATTGGTCCTTTGCAAGACGCACAAGAAGCCATCAGAACTCTGCGCCGACGTGCCGATGAATGGAATCTTGATCCTACAAAAATAGGCGTTATAGGCTTTTCCGCAGGAGGACATTTGGCATCAACAGTGTCAACGCATTACAATGACAAAGTCTATGAATCTAAAGACAATATTAGTGCACGTCCGGATTTTTCAATTTTGATTTATCCCGTAATTTCTATGGAAAATGGAATTACTCACAAAGGTTCACAAGAAAATCTTTTGGGTAAAAATGCCAGCAGTGAACTGGTTGAAAAATATTCGAACGAAAAACAAATCGATGCCAATACACCTAAAACATTTTTGGTTCACGCCACCGATGACAAAGCGGTTCCGGTTGAAAACAGTATCAATTATTATTTGGCTTTAAAAAACCAAAAAGTCCCAGTTGAAATGCACATTTATGAAAATGGCGGACATGGTTTTGGTCTTGGTGTTCAAGGAACCAATAAAAATTGGCCGGCAGCCTGCGAAAAATGGTTGATTTCCAATGGATTTATTCCAAAATCTGATGCATATGTGTTTACTTATTTCAAAGGAAACGGAGAAGACGGATTGCATTTGGCTTACAGTGAAGACGGTTATAAATGGGAAACTTTAAAGAAAGACGCTTCTTTTTTGACTCCCGAAGTGGGCAAAGACAAATTGATGCGTGATCCTTGTGTTATAAAAGGCGGAGACGGTTTGTACCACATGGTTTGGACAGTTAGTTGGACCGATAAAGGCATTGGTTATGCTTCTTCTAAAGATTTAATTCATTGGTCGAAACAAGAGTTTTTACCAGTAATGGAATATGAAAAAAAGACAAGAAACACTTGGGCTCCCGAAATCACTTATGACGAAAAATCAAAAGAATATATGATTTATTGGGCATCCACCATCGAGGGAAAGTTTACTGAAACACAATCAACAGAAGAAAAAGGGTATAATCATAGAATTTATTATACCACAACTAAAGATTTCAAAAGTTTCAAAAAAACAAAATTATTGTACGAACCGGGTTTTAATGTGATAGATGCTTCTATTGTAAAAGATGAAAAAGGCTATACGATGTTTTTAAAAGATGAAACAAAAGTTCCGGTTCAGAAAAATTTAAAAATAGCCACCAGTAAAAATTTGGAAGGGCCATACACCAAAGCAAGTGAACCAATCACTGGAAAATATTGGGCAGAAGGACCAACCGCAATCCAAATAAATGGTCAATGGTTAGTTTATTTTGATAAATATACTCAGAAAAAATATGGTGCTGTAAAAAAAACCGCCGAAGGATGGGAAGACATTTCAGAACAAGTTAGTTTTCCTCAAGGAACCCGCCATGGTACTGTTTTGAAAGTTCCAAACTCAGTAATTGCTGAGCTAAAAAAATAGTTTTAATCCATATACTTTTTTGACTTTTATCAAAGTTTTACGACTTTGGTAAAAGTCATTTCTGTATAATTGAACTAAAATACACGGAATTGTTTAGCTTTGTTGGGGAATAGAAATCTTGACAAAACATTTTTAAACTTACGCATTGACAAACGAACGCATCATATTAGGAATCGATCCCGGAACCACGATTATGGGTTTTGGATTGATTCGTGTAGTCAATAAAAAAATGGAATTTTTGCAACTCAACGAATTGCAATTATCCAAATACGACAACCATTATCAAAAACTGAAAATCATTTTCGAACGCACCATCGAATTAATTGATACCCACCATCCCGACGAAATTGCAATTGAAGCACCTTTCTTTGGCAAAAACGTACAATCGATGTTAAAATTAGGAAGAGCGCAAGGAGTGGCAATGGCAGCGGGACTTTCGAGAGATATTCCCATCACCGAATATGAACCCAAGAAAATAAAAATGGCCATTACCGGCAACGGAAACGCCAGCAAGGAACAAGTGGCCAAAATGCTCCAACAACTTCTCGGATTAAAACAATTACCCAAAAACCTCGATTCCACAGATGGTTTGGCGGCGGCTGTTTGTCATTTTTTCAATTCTGGAAAAGTAGTTGGCGAGAAAAGTTATACGGGTTGGGATGCTTTTGTGAAACAGAATGAGGAACGAGTTAAAAAATAGTGTTCAGATTTTTATAAAATCGATTATGATGTTTAAAGAGTTGTCATTTATAGGTTTATTGCTTATCCCTTTAATTTTTACAATTAATAGAAAGGTTTTGAGGGAGCCAAAGCCTTTTTTAATAATATTAAGTTTCTCTGTTCTAGTTTCAATTATAGCGTTAAGAGGGATGAATTCTGGAACGAGTGATTCGCCAAATTTCATATTATTTTGGTTTTGTCCTTTATATTCATTTCTAATCTATAGATTGATTTTAATCCCTTTTTGGGCACGAAAAAAAAGAGACCCAAAAATTCCACCAAGAGAGTTGTTTTATTCAGGCAATGTAAGTCTTTTTGCTGATAAATTTTTTGGATTTGTTTTTATGTTGTTGAGTACACTTTTGCCAATGATTTTAATATTCAAATTAAGCTAAGAATAATATATGTCTGGAATCTACATCCATATCCCTTTTTGCAAGCAGGCTTGTCATTATTGCGACTTTCATTTTTCGACTTCGATGAAGAAGGCAGCCGAAATGGTTTTGGCTTTAGCCAAAGAAATTGTAATGCGTAAAACTGAGTTCAAAGAGGAAGTGGTAGAAACCATTTATTTTGGTGGAGGAACGCCCAGCAGATTGACCATTGCAGATTTGAAATTACAATTGGATTCGATTTATAAAAACTATAAAGTGGTTGAGAATCCCGAAATTACACTCGAAGCCAATCCAGATGATTTGTCGGAAGACTATTTAATCGAACTTTCAAAAATTGGAATAAATCGGCTGTCTATAGGAATTCAATCTTTTTTTGAAGAGGATTTACAGCTGATGAATCGCGCTCACAATTCGGCGGAAGCCAAGAAATGTCTAGAATTGGCAACAAAATATTTCGATAATATTTCTCTGGATTTGATTTATGGAATTCCAGGAATGAGTAACGAAAAGTGGAAGCAAAATATCGAAACCGCTTTGAGTTTTGGCATTCCGCACATTTCGAGTTATGCCTTGACGGTCGAACCCAAAACAGCCTTGAACAAACTAATCCAAACTGGAAAAATCGCCCAACCAAAAGACGAAGTTGCTGAAGCACATTTCCAAATTTTGGTAGAAACGCTTGAAGCGAATGGTTTTATCCATTATGAATTGTCGAATTTTGGTAAGGAGAATTATTTTTCGAAGAACAATTCAGCCTATTGGTTGGGGAAAAAATACATAGGAATTGGTCCTTCGGCGCACAGTTATGATGGAATTTCCCGAAGCTGGAATGTAGCCAATAATTCAATTTATCTGAAATCATTAGCAGAAAATAAATTACCCAACGAAATAGAAATTTTATCCAAAACTGACCGTTATAACGAATATATTATGACGGGTTTGCGAACCATTTGGGGCGTTTCTTTGGATAGAATTGAACAAGAATTCGGAAACGATTATCTAGATTATTTGCAAAAGCAAGCTTTGAAATTTATAACCGATGAGTTACTCTTTATTGAAAATCGCATTTTGAAACCAACTTCAAAAGGAAAATTCTTGACAGATGGAATTGCGAGTGATTTGTTTTATTTAAATTTGGAAGAATAATAGTAAACATAAATACGTATGAATACAATTTCGAAAACCCGTTACGGTTTATTTCTAACGTATGTTTTTGTATTCTTATTTGTGAACCTTAATGTCGTTTATGGTCAAGAGAAAAAAGTCAAAGACAGTTCCAATTTTGTGTTTTATCCGGATAAGATTATGATTAGAACCAACCTTAGTACTCAGTTGGATTCTTATGTTTTGCAAAATAAAACGGATACTGATTTGTTTTTGGAAACCAATACGAATTACAAATTATTCCTGTCGGTAGATTATAAATTTATTGGTTTTAGTTATGGTTTTTATCCTCATTTTTTTGGTGGAAACAATGATGAAAGTACCAAAGGAAAATCTTCTTATTCAGATTATAATTTTCGGTTCTTTTTGGGGAAATGGCTGCAAACTGTTCAGTATAGTAAGACCAGAGGCTATTATGTAAAAAATACGATTGACTTTAATCCGGATTGGACAGTAGGAAAAGATCCTTATATACTGATTCCAAATCTCAAAACGCAGCAATACGGAATGTCAACTTCCTATATTTTTAATCCTAAATTTTCACTCAAAAGTATTTATTCGTTTACCGAGTGGCAAAAAGAAAGTGCGGGAAGTTTTATACCTACTTTAGTGTATGATTACAACCAACTTTCTTATGATCTTGAAGGGACAAAAGATGTTCAAAAAGAATATAATGTTCGAATAGCAACAAGTTATTTTTATAATTTTATCATCCATAAAAGGTTTTATATATCGCCTAATCTATCTCCGTCTATTGGAGTTAAGTTTGTGAATTCAAAGAGTACACAAGCGGATATTCAGCAGACAGAAAATGATACTTATTTTACAAAATACTTGGAAGGAGGATTGAAAATTGGTTACAACACAGAAAGAATTCTTTTTGGAGCCAGTTTTAATTTTAATGAAAGTTGGTATAATGAAAGCAAAACAGCTGTTGTGTCTAACAGTAAGGTTTATGGGTTTCTTTATTTTGGTTATCGATTTGATGCACCCAATTTTATCCAAAAACCCGTAGATGTTATTAATGATAAATTGAAACTTTAAAACTAATTATTATGGACTTTAAAAAAAAATTAATTTGTTTGGCCTTAGTTCTAGCAATAGCATCTTGTAACAGTAAAAAAGAAGACAAAGTAGTTTTGCAAAAAGATACAATTGTCAGTGTTCAAAAAGATACAATTATCGAAAAGGCAGTTGTTGAAGATACGGTTGCAACCAAAATTAAATATTTCTTGGTCAATACGTTTTTGGTCAACGATTTGAAAATTATGGATAAAAGCGAACGTAATTTTCAATACGAAAACGTCGATCTGAATGATGATGGAATTCCTGAAACTTTTGTACGTTTTTCTTCAAGCTATTTTTGTGGTAGTGGCGGATGTACATTTTTACTTTTGGATGACAAGCAAAATATTATCACCAAGTTTACCGTGATGGATGCACCAATTTTTGTAGAAAGGAAAAAGATAAAAGGCTGGTCAATCTTGTTGGTTAAAAATGGAGGCGTTTTTAAAGAATTGGCTTTTAATGGGTCAAAATATCCTTCGAATCCTTCTGTAGTTCCAAAAGCTCCTTATGATGCGCCCAGCAGTAATGCTATAATTGTTTTTGAAAAACCTTTTGCCGAAGGAATTGTTAATCCATTTTAAAGCAAAAAATACAATGCAAGAAATAATTAGCGTTTCAACCGATAAAGCAAAACTTGATGTTCCTTTTATCCAAAACTTTTTGAAGAATATTTATTGGGCAACAGGAAGAACCATTGACGAAGTGCAAACCACAATTGACAGTTCGTTTTGTTTCGGAATTTATTTGAATGATAAACAAATTGGCTTTGCCAGAGTAGTTACAGATTATGTGGTTTTTGCCTATTTGATGGATGTTTTTATTGACAAAGAATACCGAGGAAACGGCTATTCTTCTATTTTAATTGAGGCGATGATGAACGAATCAGAATTAAAACAAGTGAAAATATGGCGATTAGCGACTTCGGATGCTCACTTTTTATATGAGAAATTTGGGTTTAAAGCATTGGCACACCCAGAAAAAATGATGGAAAAAGTAACGATATGAATTTAGAAATCTACTACGAATATTGCCTGTCCAAGAAAGGCGTAACCGAACATTTTCCGTTTGACCAAGATACTTTGGTTTTTAAAGTAGGTGGGAAAATGTTTGCTTTATCGTCGTTATTGCAATGGGAAAACGGAGTACCCAAAGTCAATTTGAAATGCAATCCCGATTATGCACAAGAATTGCGTGCCCAATATGACGACGTTCAGCCAGCCTTTCATATGAGCAAAGTGCATTGGAATACGGTTACTATAAACAGCGAACTACCCGATAAATTTGTCAAGGAATTGATTGACGATTCCTATGAGTTGGTTTTCAAAAGTTTAAGCAAAAAAATCCAAAGCGAAATTCTTCAATTAGAAAATTAGGCATTACTTTTGCTAAAGATTACTGAACATTATTCAAATTAAAATACTATGATTGACAATATAAAAAAATTTTTGAACGAAGAACAAGATCCAAAAGCCATCGAGAAAATCACTTCAAAATTGAATGATTTATTGATGAAAAACGAAGAAATTGGCTATATAGCAGTTCAAAAAAAACCAGCTATTACCGTTTTTCCTGATAGCATTGTGGTAACCAACAAAAGAATTATCATTTGCCAACCTAAAAACATGGGACTTTCGATGAATTTCACCGATTTCACTTGGGACGAAATCGAAGGCACTTTTATGAAAGAAAATATTTTGGGTTCCGAATTTTCGTTTTCGACCAAAACTCAGATTCAAGTTTCGATAGATTATATTCCAAAAATTCAGGCCAGAAAAATTTCTACTTATGCCAAAGAACAATTGGATTTGTTGAAAAATCCTGTTGCAACAGAAGAAGTTAAACCCCAAATTCCAGAATTTATTCAAGAGGAAATAGAAGAAGTAGAAACGGAAGAAGTAGTAAGTTTTGCCGAAATAATGCCAGCGGTTTCTAACTACACGGAACCAATTGTGGAAAACACAGCCGCTTCAGTAGAAAAATTGTCAAGTGAATTATCACAAGACGAGCTTTTTGCCAAGCTTCAAAACTACAAGAAACTCCTTGATAACGGATTGATTTTACAAGGCGAATATGACGCATTCAAAAAGGAAATTTTGAGTTTGATGTAAAAAACATCTCGTTTTAAAATGATAAACCCGACAATTTTCAATTTGTCGGGTTTTGTTTTTTATAAAGTTCTCTTCTGTTTCTCCACAAAATAATGCGCTTGAAGTTCTAATAATTCGGTAGCTTTTTGACGTTGCAAATCATACAGTTTCTTGTCTTGGGCAATGTCATCATAAACTTTATCGTGCATTGAAGCACTTGTTTTTACCAACAAATCGCGTTGGTATTTGTCTTGTGCTAAAGTGGCTTTCAATGCTGTTTCCAAATCTTCCAACTTATAATCGTATTCACCTTTTGGAGATAATAATTTGGCGATTATTGGCGAAGTTTCGATAGCCAAAAACAACAACATTATAAAAAGAGAAGGAATCAAAGGGAGTTTGTTCAAGGCATTGATTCGCGCCATTAAACCATCAAAACCTTCGATTATGGGCTGGGTTTCTGTAACTTTTTTGTCTAAATCGGCTTGTAATGCAATAGCTTTTTTGTCGTTAGCGGCAATTTTTGCCAAATTGGTTTTTCGAATGGAATCTAGTTCGGCTGAAGCCAAATTGTGTTTGGCAATTTTTTCCTTGAAAACGGGACCTTTCCCCAGTTTCATTGTGCCTTTTGTTCCTTCGGCTTCGGTAATGTAGGTTTCATAAAGTGTATTTACTTCTTTCTCTTTCTTGGCGATTTCCGCTTTCAGATTGGCAGTTTCTGCCTTGTTTTTCTCCAAATCCGATTTGAAATAATTGGCGACTTCCTTTTTGTTGTTCAATGCCATTGCGTTTTTTTCTTTCAATAAAACGGTATTGATTTCCTTTTCGAAAATTTTAATTTCCAACGGTTTCGAAATTACAATAGCAATGATTATCGCCAAAATAATTCGTGGACTAGCTTGCAAGAATTCACTCTTGAAACGGTCTCTTTTTCGAATAGTGGAAACAATGAAGCGATCCAAATTAAAAATAAGTAAAGCCCAAACTATTCCAAATCCCATTGCAATAAAAGGATTGTCGAAAACCGTGAAAAGTGCATAAGAACTGGCAATGAAAGCCATCACGGCAGTAAAGAAAACAGTAGCGCCAATACCAACATACTTGGTTTGTTCGCCTTCGGAGCAGCCTTCTAGCAAGGTTTTGTCGGCTCCAGAACAGAGAATAAAAAATGATTTTAACATTGTGATTGATTTGATTGATGATTGATTAGTAAAGTTTTAACGGAGAACGTTACATTTTGTTGTTAGAACTATTTTTGGTAAAACAAAAAGAGTCATGCTATAAACATGACTCTTTCTTTAAAGTGAATAACGGATTTGTATATTTTAAAAACTTCTTAAATAGACAATAAGAATAGTTATGGCTTTTTCTTGAGTAAATTAAACAATAAAATTCCCCAAGCCAAAATCAACAGCAATCCGCCAATTGGAGTGATAAATCCAATGGTTTTAAAATCAAACGAACTCAGTTTATTGGTAGCCAATCCATATATCGAACCCGAAAAGAAAATCACTCCAAAAACTACCAAATAATAGATTGTCTTCTTAGTTTTTTGTGAAATTGAAGACAATCCAATGAACAAGAGAAACAAGGCGTGATACATTTGATATTTCACTCCCGTTTCGAATGTTGTAAGTTCTTCAACGGCTAATATTTTTTTCAAAGCGTGTGCGCCAAATGCGCCAAAAATGATAGCCAACATTCCAAAAATTGCTCCTGTAGAAATTATTTTTTTATCCATTTTAATTTATTTACAGTACAAAAGTATCTCTTTCTTGTCAAATTCAAATCAATTAGAATAATGATTTTTGTTTGTATTATTTTTGATTTTAAATCAATGCAATTTGTTATAAATACAACAATTGTATATATTTGTGTTAAATTATTTGCAATAATGAGAACAATATTAATCATTGGAGCCGGAAGATCAGCTTCGTCCTTAATTCAATATCTTTTAAACAAGGCAGTTGAAGAGGATTTGCATCTTATCATTGGTGATTTATCGTTAGAATCAGCTCAAAATAAAACCAATAATCATCCCAATGCGACAGCAATTTCATTAGACATTTTTGATGAACGTTCCAGAAAAGAAGCAATTCAAAAAGCAGATATTGTAATTTCGATGTTGCCAGCACATCTTCATATAGAGGTAGCCAAAGATTGTATTATTTATAAAAAAAACATGGTTACAGCATCTTATATCAGTGATGCGATGCAGGAATTAGATGTTTTGGCTAAGGAAAATAATTTAATTTTCATGAATGAAATTGGTCTAGATCCCGGAATCGATCATATGAGTGCAATGAAAGTAATCAATGAAATCAAAGCTAAAGGAGGAAAAATGCTTTTGTTCGAATCCTTTTGCGGCGGATTGGTTGCTCCTGAATCGGATACCAATTTGTGGAATTACAAATTTACTTGGGCACCTCGTAATGTTGTTTTGGCAGGTCAAGGAGGTGCTGCAAAATTCATTCAGGAAGGAACTTATAAATACATTCCGTATTGTAATTTATTCCGCAGAACTGAATTCCTAGAGGTGGAAGGTTATGGTAAATTTGAAGCCTATTCGAATCGAGATTCCCTAAAATATCTCGATGTTTATGGACTGAACGATGTGCTGACTTTGTTCCGAGGAACCATTCGAAGAGTTGGATTTTCAAAAGCTTGGAACATGTTTGTCCAACTCGGAATGACCGATGATAGTTATGTTATGGAAGATTCTGAAAACATGAGTTACCGACAATTCGTGAACTCTTTTTTGCCGTATCACCCAACAGATTCGGTCGAAATCAAGATGCGTTTGATTTTGAAAATAGATCAAGACGATATAATGTGGGATAAATTATTGGAATTGGATTTGTTCAATCCCAACAAAAAAGTAGGTTTGAAAAACGCCACGCCAGCTCAAATCCTCGAAAAAATACTGACCGACAGCTGGACATTGCAGCCCAAAGACAAGGACATGATTGTGATGTACCACAAATTTGGTTATGAAATAGAGGGTGTAAAACAGCAAATCGATTCCAAAATGGTTTGCATTGGCGAAGACCAAACATATACTGCAATGGCAAAAACCGTTGGTTTACCTGTTGCAATGGCAACCTTATTAATGTTGAACGGAAAGATAAAAACTCCCGGAGTACAACTTCCTATTCGGGAAGAAGTGTACTTACCTATTTTGAAAGAATTAGAAGAATACGGAGTTATTTTCAAGGAACAAATTGTGCCTTATTTGGGGTATAATGCTTGATGGATACTAAAATGGGACACGGATAAAACGGATTTACTTCGTAAAGACACAGATAAAAACAGATTTTTAATTTGCATTTAACAACAAGTAAAATCCGTATTTATCTGCGTTTTCGCTTTTGCGAATCCATTTTATCTGCGTCCAAAAACAATTATTTCGACATCTCTACAAAATATTTGTAAAACAACGGTATTGTTTCAATGCCTTTTATGTAATTAAAAATTCCGAAATGTTCGTTTGGTGAGTGAATGGCATCGCTATCTAAACCAAATCCCATTAGGATGGTTTTGCTTTTTAGTTCTTTTTCGAACAAGGCAACAATTGGAATACTTCCGCCAGAACGTACTGGAATTGCTGGAACTCCAAAGGTTTCAGTATAGGCTTTGTTGGCGGCTTGGTAGCCAATGCTGTCCGTTGGTGTTACATAACCTTGCCCGCCGTGATGTGGTTTTACTTTGACTTTTACTCCTGCTGGCGCAATGCTGATGAAATGTTTGGTAAACAATTCGGTGATTTCTTCCCAATCTTGGTTTGGAACTAATCGCATTGAAATTTTGGCGAAAGCCTGACTTGCAATAACTGTTTTAGCACCTTCGCCAGTATATCCACCCCAAATCCCGTTTACGTCAAGTGTTGGTCGAATCGAGTTTCTTTCATTGGTTACATATCCTTTTTCGCCATAAATATCGTTGAGGTCAAGTGCTTTTTTGTAGTTGTCTAAATTGAAAGGAGCTTTGGCCATTTCGGCTCTTTCTTCTAATGATAATTCTTCAACTTTGTCGTAAAAACCTGGAATCGTAACGTGATTATTTTCATCGTGAAGAGAGGCAATCATCTTTGCCAAAACATTGATAGGATTGGCAACAGCGCCACCATACAATCCAGAATGTAAATCACGATTGGGACCTGTAACTTCTACTTCCACATAACTCAAACCTCGCAATCCAGTTGTGATTGATGGTTGTTGATTAGAAATCATTCCTGTATCGGAAATTAAAATTACGTCACATTTTAGTTTTTCTTGATTGCGTTCTACAAACCAGCCTAAACTTTTGGAACCTATTTCTTCTTCGCCTTCAATCATAAATTTTACGTTGCAAGGCAAAGAATTGGATTGAATCATATATTCCAAAGCCTTTACGTGCATATACATTTGGCCTTTGTCGTCGCAAGAACCACGGGCAAAAATCGCTCCTTCTGGATGAATTTCGGTTTTTTTGATCACGGGTTCGAATGCTGGAGAAGTCCATAATTCGATTGGATCGGCGGGTTGCACATCATAATGTCCGTAAACCAAAACGGTTGGCAAGTTTGGATCTATTTTTTTTTCTCCATAGACAATTGGGTTTCCTGGTGTTTCGCAAATCTCTACAAAATCGCATCCTGCTTTTTCTAAACTGGCTTTTACGGCATTGGCAGTTGTGATAATGTGTTGATGATAAGCGGTATCGGCACTAACGGAAGGGATTTTTAGAAGCTCAATTAGTTCGTTGATGAAACGGTTTTTGTGCTCTTGAACGTAGGATTTTAGGGTTTCCATTATTTGAAAAATTTAAGTGTTTCAAAAGTACAAAAAAGAACGTGAATATTTTTGAATAAATTCCTTTGAAAATTGGAACTTATGATTATCTTTGCACTCACAATTTTAGCGGATATGGTGAAATTGGTAGACATGCCAGACTTAGGATCTGGTGCCGCAAGGCGTGTAGGTTCGAGTCCTATTATCCGCACGAAAAAAGCTTCTCAATCGAGAAGCTTTTTTTATGCTTATGTTTGAATCATTTTCTTAATAGAATGTTGTTTCTAATTTTTTAAACTTATTTTTTATTTATAAAATCTTACATTATATTGGTTTATAATCAGTTAAACAGCAAATTTTAATATATTTGTAAACTCAGATTTAAGAAGAATATAATAATTCTCAAACCTATTTTTGTAATGAATAAAAAACCACTTATGCTAACATTAATACTGGCATTTCTAGGATGTGTTTTGATTGGACTTTCTGTCTATTTCTTCTTTGATGGAAGTTTTGATGCAGGTAAAAATAATGAAGAAGCAGCAAAAGAACTAGAAGGAGTAAGTAAAAAAGTTGAAAATTTAAGTCAAGAATTGCGACTTATGACTAAAAGCAATGGAGAAGAAAAAAATAATTCAATTGGAGCTTTTAGTAAATTAGCAAGTAATAATATTCCTATTGTACAGATTACATCTGTAGATCTTGGTGAAGATGTTGGAGTTGAAGGCAATGACAAGAAAACAAATCGATTAACTTACAGTCACGAGATTAGATTTTTTATTTTAAATATCGGTAAAAGTGCATTAAAGGAAGTTATTTTTTCAATTAAGGATATTTATAACGAACCAAAATGGAGGAAAAAAAATAAAAAAGCTAGAGTTGAATATGATTGCTTTGGGCAAGTTATTAATAGCGCCGAGTTTGGTTCTTACAACAATATTGAGATTAATACATTGAACCTTAAATCCAAAAAAATAGCATACTCTAGCAATCTTCCTAGTAGTTTTGGTGATGGCGAATATTTTTTTGATATAATTCTAGAGTGGGAAAAAGGCTCGTATCAAATAAAGGTTGTTATTGTAGAAGCAGCAGGCAAATTAAACTTCAAATATGAGTTTTATGATGCAGACGGTGAACTTCTTGATTTGAAAAAACTGCCAAACAACAGCAAATAAAAAAAGCTTCTCAATTTGAGAAGCTTTTTGGTTTAGTGCCAATAAAAAAATTAAATTTTCATATTAGAAACTTTATACGATTTTCCGTCTGCAGCTGCTTCGACCACTTTTGTTATCTTTTCTGGGGATAATATGGTTTTGTCAAAAGAAACCGTTGCAAATTCTTTTTCAAAATCTACGGTTGCTTTTTGTACGCCATCAAGTCCGTTTAATTCTTCTTGGATTGTTTTGGCACAGCCAATGGCACAAGTCATTCCTTTGATAGTGAAACTTGCTGTTTGCAAATTAGCTGCTGCTATTTCCTTTTTCACTTTTGGGGTTTCAGTGGTGGTGTCTGAAGTGGTTTCGTTTGTTTTATCTTTACAACCCACAAACAATAGGCTTGCAAACAGTATTGCTGAAATAGATTTTATAAAATTCATTATTGTTGGGGATTATGGATTAATGATTAAAAATTAATAAACAAATTTAATAAAAAAAGTGTGGGTAATTCATAAAATAATTACAATTTTGAGCCAAAATTTAAGTGTATGAAGTCGAAACAATTGAAATGGGTTTATCTGATAGCTTTAGCATTTGTTTGGGGTAGCTCATTTATCTTAATCAAGAGAGGTTTGGTTGGTTTGACGCCGATGCAATTAGGGTCGTTACGTATAATTTTTGCAGCCATCTTTTTACTGATAATTGGTTTCAAAAGTTTGTCGAAAATTCCGCTTCATCAATGGAAATATATCGCTTTGACAGCCACTTTAGGAACTTTTATTCCGGCATTTCTTTTTTCGATTGCACAAACCCAAATCGACAGTTCTGTGAGTGCAATTCTAAATTCTCTTACGCCATTAAACACTATGATTTTGGGAGCTTTAGCTTTTGGATTATGCTTTAAAAGGTCTCAAGTTTTTGGAGTAATTATTGGCTTAATAGGAACATTTTTGTTAATTATAAATGGAGCTATTCATCATCCAGAGCAAAATTATTATTATGCTATTTTAGTTATCATAGCTTCAGTTTGTTATGCTACCAATGTTAATTTAATTAAGAAATATTTATCCGATTTGAGTCCGTTGAGCATCACGACGGGAAATTTTTTGGTTTTGCTTTTTCCTGCTTTGATAGTTTTATTTTTCTCTGGTTTTTTCGAGGTGATTTCGGTTGAAAGTGTTCAACAATCGGTTTTGTATATTATGATTTTGGGAGTTGTTGGAACTGGAATTGCCAATATCATTTTCTTTAAAACTATTCAAATTTCTTCGCCAGTTTTTGCTACTTCGGTCACTTATTTGATTCCTGTAGTTGCTTTTTCTTGGGGATTATTAGATAATGAAATGCTTACTCCAGTTCAGTTTTTGGGAGCTTTTATAATTTTAATAGGAGTTTATTTATCGGCTAAAAAGTAGATTTCAGATGGCAGGTTTCAGAACGCAGGAGCAGTTAGCAGATTTCAAATTAAGAATGCTAAACATCCATATATAAAAAAAACGAAAACCTCTTGATTTCTCAGGAGGTTTTCGTTTTTGTAATTATTAAACTAACAGCTAATTATTGGAAATCAGCATCTGAAACCCCTTCGTTGATTTTTACTTCAGACATTTTTATATCTAATTCGAAACCTACATTTTGGATGATGTTAAAAGGAACTTTTACTCCTTTTACTTCTCTATAATCTCCAAAGTTGGTGGTTTGTGTTATTTTATTTCCAGCTTGTTCCATGGTTTTGGATTCGGCAACTTTAAGTCCTGATTTTACATCATAAAACAAAGTCGTTTTTCCGTTTTGAACACCATAAGCATCATTGCCGTTGATAGATTCGATTCCGCTGATGACAAGATCTGTTTTTTTGGCTAATTGCAGTTCTTCAAATGGAGTTGCACTGGCTTGCATTTCGGCTAAATCAGCACCTTCAATGTTTTTTCTTTGCCCTTGTTGCACTACATAAGCTCCTTTTTCAGTAACGACTTGTTTCATTAAACTCATTGGTCCCATTGCTATTTCGACCATTATTTTGCCTCTTGAATCGGATTTGTTTGTAAAAGTCAAAGGAGAAGGTGCTTGCGGAATAGTTGTAGAGCCTAGCATTGCAATTGTTTTTACAGTGCTAACGGCTTTTTCGCCACCAATTGCTTTGATGTAATTATCTAAAACTGTTTTTGCTGTAATTCCTGCTGGAACTTCCTTTTTAGAAACAGGTTTTTCAATCGGATTTCCGTATTTGTCAAAATAAAATATTGGAATTTTTAGTTTTTCTAAACCGGGCAATACGTCCGAGCCTTTTCCTGTAATTACAATTCGAGTATTTTCGATAAGGAAGTATTTGTTGGCAGCAGTCATTATTTGTTCTGGAGTTACTGCATTAATATTGTGAATGTAATTTTCGTAAAAGTCTGCTGGAAGTTTTTCGGTTTCGATATTTAAAGCATATCTAGCTATGGCTTGTGGTTTTTGAACCTGCATTACAAATCGTCCTACGTAACCTGCTTTGACATTATTAAGCAATTCATCGCTTACTTTTTCGGTTCTAATTTTTTTAATTTCTTTGATAAATTCCACCACAGCGCTATCAGTAACCACATTTCTTACTGCCGAAGCCGATTTTAATTTAGATACATATTTTCCAGATCCAATAATGGCGTTGGCACCATAAGTCCAGCCGTGTTTTTCTCTTAGATTCATATTCAAATAACTGTTGAAATCGCCTCCTAATATATAGGTAGCAAGGGCAGCAGGGAAAAAGTCAGGATCGCTCATTTTTAAATTAACTGTATTGACTAATGCAATTTCCGATTGAACAGAATTGGGCATATCAATAAAATTAATTTGGGTGAACTCCACGTTTTTTGGATCGGTATAAGCTAATTTAGGAGTGCTTTTTTTTGTCCAAGAGCCAAATAATTTTTCGACAAGAGGTTTTATTTTGTTGTATTTGACATCGCCAATAATAACTAAATAAGCGTTTTCTGGCACAAAATAGTTCTGATAATTGGTTTGAACATCGGCTAGAGTAACGTTGTTTAAGGTTTCTACTGTAACAAATTCACCTGAAGGATGATTTTTTCCGAAGGCCAAAGCATCGGTTACTCTGTTGTTGATGGTTGGAACGCTTTTTTCTTCGGCCTTTAAGCCTTCGATCATTTTGGCTTTTTCTTTATCAAATTCTACTTGGGTAAAGTTTGGATTCAATGCGCCATCAGCCATTAATTCGAGTATTTGGGTGGCATATTTAGAGAGCGTATTGGCATAAGCACCTTGCGAACTAAAGTTGACGTTGGCTCCAAAGAAATCTATTTCTTCGTTAAAAATATCTTTTGCGATTTTTTTTGACCCATTTCCTATCAAGCTACTTGTTAGATCATCTACACCTTTTTTGTTTCCTTCAGCAAAAGGAGGATTGTCTAAAGTAAGGTTAAATGTTACTCGGGGCAATTTATGGTTTTCTACTACCATTACTTTTAATCCATTCGATAAGATAAAAGTTTGTGGTTTTTTGATGTTTACTACTGGAGCTTTTCCAGGTTTTGGTTGCGGACGGTCTTGTGCTTGCATAATTCCGGTTATGAACATAATGAGTATTAGGACGCTTGTTTTTTTCATAATAAATGTCTTAGTTTTGAGCTTGCTCAGTTGAAGGAACATAGTCTAAAATCAATCTTTGATTTGGGTTTAAATATTTTTTGGCCACCTCTCTAATTTCTTCTCTTGTTATGGAGTGATACAAGTCAATTTGGTTATTTATTAGTTTTACATCTCCATATAATAAGTGGTAGGTGGCCAAATTTTCGGCAATTCCCTCCACATTGGCATTGGCATTTACAAATTGATTTTCGAAAGTGTTTTGTAATTTTTGAAAATCTTTTTCAGAAATCAAATTAGTTTGAATTTTCACTACTTCTTCATCGATTTCTTTTAATAAATCGGACGAAGTTGCGGGAGTCATGGGCAAGCCGTAAATAATATACATTCCGTAGTCTTCCTCGCTCAAACCAACGGCACCAATTTGCAAGGCTATTTTTTTCTGATCTACTATTTTCTTATATAATTTAGAACTTTTTCCGTCACTTAAATAAGAAGAAATTAAATCCAGAACTTTAGCATCCCTAGTTTTCATTGATGGAGTTCTGTAGGCTGTCACCAACATCGGAATTTGAATGTTTGGGTCTTGATATGTTGCTTTTATGGTTTGAGTTATTGGTTCTTCGGCAAAGACTTGTTTTTTTAAGATTTCTCCCTTTGGAATTGAACCGAAATATTTTTGTATCCATTCTTTGGTTTGGGCAACGTCTATTTGACCTGCAACTACTAAAACCGCATTGTTTGGAGTATAGAATTTTTTGTTGAAAGCCTGAAACTCTTCTAATGTTGCGGCATCTAAATCTTTCATTGAGCCAATAGTGTTCCAGCGATAAGGATGGTTTTTGAAAAGATTTTCTTTTACAGCCATTAGTATGTTTCCGTAAGGGCGATTGTCAAAATTGGTTCTTTTCTCTTCTTTTACAACTTCATTTTGCGTGTCAACCCCTATTTGATTGATAATTGGATGCAACATTCTTTCAGATTCCATCCAAAGTCCTAATTCTAAATTATTAGATGGGAATACTTCGTAGTAGTAGGTTCTGTCATCGGTTGTATTGGCATTGTTAACGCCACCATTAGCGGTAACAATTTTCATCCATTCTCCACGTTTGATGTTTTGGGTTCCTTCGAACAACAAATGCTCAAAGAAGTGAGCGAAACCTGTTCTTTCAGGATTTTCATCTTTGGCACCTACATGATACATTACCGAAGTAACAACTACTGGAGCAGAAGAATCGTTGTGCAAAATAACGTGTAATCCGTTATTTAATGTGTATTCTTCGAAATCTACTTTTTGAGCTGAGGCAATTCCTCCTAGCAAAAGTGAAGCACTTAAAGCCATTATTGTTTTTTTCATAAGGATTAATAATTTTTTTCAATAGGTGTGATAACTTATTATATTGTTACACCAAATGTACTATTTTTTAATATTCAATGACAAATTTTTCTTACTTTATATAAAGTTTAACAATTTTATGAAAATTTACTTAAAAATAAGGATTAAAGTCCTTAAGAACAATGAATTAAATTAATGAAATATTTTTTTTTGATAACTAATTGCAGAATAAATATTTAATTGTATATTTGCAACCTTAAAAATTATAAAACAATTTGTTATGTATGCAATCGTAGAGATAGCAGGGCAACAATTCAAAGTTAGCAAAGACCTAAAGGTTTACGTTCACCGTTTAGCAAATGAAGAAGGAACAAAAGTTTCTTTCGACAAAGTTTATTTGTTAGACGACAACGGTTCAATCACAATAGGCGCCCCAGCTATAGAAGGTGCTTCAGTAGAAGCCAAAGTGTTACAACACTTAAAAGGAGATAAAGTAATCGTTTTCAAAAAGAAAAGAAGAAAAGGTTACAAAAAGAGAAACGGTCACCGTCAGTATCTTACCCAAATTGTAATCGAAGGTATTTCAGTATCAGCTCCTAAAAAAGCCGCTGCAAAAAAAGAAACTGTTGAAGTAGCTGCTGAAGAAGTAGAAGCTCCAAAAGTAAAAAAAGCTCCAAAAGCTAAAAAAGAAGAGACACAAGAATAATAACAATATAAAACTAATACGTCATGGCTCACAAGAAAGGTGTCGGTAGTTCCAAGAATGGTAGAGAATCAGAATCAAAACGT
>ERZ1034361.43-NODE-43-length-90154-cov-15.123372_pt1 | contig 90154 bp, 79 predicted proteins | sample MGYA00520617_ERZ1034361 | MGnify/ENA primary metagenome ERZ1034361 (study PRJEB33736, sample SAMEA104284507) | Azolla filiculoides | biome: Urban; feature: Water surface; material: Ditch water | place: Netherlands | collected 2015-10-28 | depth 0-0.1 m ... | reverse complement strand
AAGAAAAGGGAACAAGAAACCTAAAATATGCGTAAAAAGTGTTGAAAAAACGTTTTTTTCAGCATTTTTCTAATTTTCCAGTGTTTTTTCTCTAAGATACCGCTGGTTTTGAATACTTTCACTGTCTCTACTAGGTTTGTATTTATTGAAAGAGTATTTTTAACAGTCGCTACAAAGTTTTTATGAGCTTAAAATAACTTTGCCAAATTATGAATCATTATCTAACAACGTATTGTTGTAAAGGGATGGTAAGTTCCAATCTACAAGATAACAATCGTTATAACTCTCACCAATAAAACCTTCATTATCAGTCTGTTTTGTTTTCTGTATATACATTGTTAAAATATTATCGCGTTGCCAACGAATTCGGTCTATAACAGGTTCAGACGAGTCAACAGACTGATTCCACAATACAATATAATCATCGTGATTTGGTAAATAGAGTGGCGGTAATAGTCTTTGCGATACTAATTTATTGCAAGTTAAGTCGCCACGATAAATGACATAAGCAATATCATTTTTATCTATCACTATTTCAGGGCGACTAATAGGAACATCAAGTGTTCCTGCTCCGCTTAATATGAAAGTTTTTTTTCTTTGGCTAATATAACGGTGTTTCCATACTTTTCCAGTAAACCATAAATGCTGATATTGAGGGATTCCTCTAGGACCATCTGAATAAAATACAATATGAGGATGGTTCTTGCTATCTAACGCCATACTGCATTGATTCATTAAATTTGAATCAGGTGATATTGCAAAAATAGTTTCAGAGTTAACTTGAGTAATAGGCAAACGTAATGGTCTATTTTTAGAAGTAAGCCATGATTTACCTGCATCTTGTGAGTACGCATAATCAATATTGATATTATTAATGCGTTTTTCTTCATTTGAATAATCAACTCGCCAAGTAAACGACAAATGTAAATCCCCATTTTGGGCAATAGCTGGATGATTCCAATAGGCGTTGCTTGTCCAAGGGCTATTATTTCTTCCTGATAAAATAGCATTTTCCCTATCTATCCAAGTGTCTGTTTCCTCATCATACTCTTTTATACGCGCTGATCCTGCATTCCAGCGTCCATCACGATATAACATAAGCAGTGGATGGTTTGCAGGAATCATAAAGGTGGGATAGGTAATATTATTTTCAAACTTGCCTGACATTCCTGATTCATCAGTCCATTCGTGTATATCCAAGGGCAATTTTGATTTTCGATAACGCAAAACAGATATATGATGGTCATAGACAATATGCAGATATTCTTTTCTGTCGATACCTAAACTAATAATATTATGGGCATCTTTTATATTAAACACACCATTGATTTCTGAAAAAATGACTTCGGAAGTGCTCAAGTTTCTTTGTACTAATTTAATAGTTTGAGAGTTCTCATAAAAAGCAGAAAATTGAAATTGTTTATGTGTAAAAATAGCATGATGCCGAAAAATGCCTGTGTTTACAGTATTAGCAGCCCAAGCATTCCCCAAGCTTAGTATTCTATAGCTCATGTTTACCATAAAAATTTAGAATTTTTTAAGCGTTTAATGGTTTGCGAGTTTTGAAAGTAATTAAAGGAGCTATTTCTTTTATTGAAGGATCAAATTGCAAAACCTCAACTTCAAATCCTATATATTTTAGTTCTTGAATTATATCTTCTCCAAATTCAGTATATACTAATGATTTATCTCCATCTCCCGCAATGTGATAACGAGGCTCTAAAAGAAATACATCTTCTTCTCCATCGGTATTAACTCTGTAAACTGTTTTTTTATTCAGAGGAAGTTGCACTGGAATAGTAAATATATGATATCCACCATGCTTCAAAACACGAAATACTTCTTTAAATGCAACCCAAGGATGACGAATATGTTCAAAAATATCGCTAGTAATTAAAAGATCGAATAAATCATTTTTAAATGTGAGTTTTTCAAGGTTTTGGCATTGAATTCCATTTTTTAACTCACCTGTTGGTATATCCAACCAGAAATAGGAGCGTTTATAATAAGAAAGATGAGAAAAGTATTTTTGTAGAGGTCCTACAATTCCAGGTTCATATATATTTAGATTTAACGGTAATATTTTATCTATAAGCTGAGAAATTGAATGCACATTAAAGTTTGGAAAGCAATTTATTATCGCTGCAGCTTGAGCTCTGTGCCTAATAGAACTAGAACAATCAGGGCATCTAAACCCTTCACGCATAAATTGGTGTTTTTTAAGAAAGATACCCTCGTAACCACATAGATGACAAACTCCTTTATAGCTAATTTCTTCTACTGTAACATCTTCTTTTTTTTGTACACTGACATTTTTGATTTGAGAATTAGGTGGTATTTTCGCCTTTGCTGTATAACCATCAACAAGGAAGTAATTATCGCAACTAGCGTGATGCTCTGCGATATCTGTACCGTTTTTACTTAGGTCACAATTAACAACTGTTGTATATCGCCCACCTTGACGACCTTGTAAAAGAATACCGTATTGAATATTTTCTAAAATTAAACACTCATTAATAAAAACATGGTCGCTATTAGAAACCATAACTCCAACTTCTCTGTTTTTGAAGTATTTTCCTGTAATATAAACATCTTCAAGTGCATTTTTTACAGCTCCAGAAAGAGAAACGCCACGCTTTGAGTTTGATACATTTGCCTTTATGAAAACATTTCTCATAGCAGCGAAAGCACTGTCAATCATAATGCCATTTCCGACGCATTGATCAACAGTACCAGAAAGATACGCTCCAATACCACCATCAAGATGTATTCCAGAATGTATAACATCTAAACCGGAATTGATAATATTAAAATTAATTGCGCGTATATTATCCGTTCCACTTGTAGATATTCCGCTCCACCCCAAATTTTTAGCATTAAATTTCTCAATTAATATATCTGAACAACTAGAAAAATGGAGTCCAGTTTGCCTAATGTTATTAGTTGCTATATTTTCAAATATTACGGTTACACAGTTTTTTAAATAAAAAGCATTAGAAAATACAAGACCTGTAAAATCAGTTGGTTTTTTTTGATCCCAAATATTACCTTCAACTACAAAATCTGAAAAAAATAACTCTGATACTTTTTTATCTTTTAAATTACTAAATAAGTGACAATTAGAGTTTTTTTCAAGAATTAGTTGTGTTTTATCAATTCCGAGACCACAAATGTATTTCTTACTTCCCAAGAAAATGGTTTTATTAAAAATGAAAGTGCCTTCAGTAAAGTTTATAATTGCTGGTTCGTCAGTTGAAGCTATTTCATAAACTTGATGTATAGAGTCGGGAGATATATTAAAAATTTTTATATTTTGCCAATATTCTATTGCTTTTCTTATTTTACTTTTCATTTAATTACCAGAATTACGAAGATGACTAATTATATTCACATATTTTAAAGCATTCTCAGCTCTTTTATCTGATTGCAACAATCTTTGCACACTTACTGAATCATTTTTCCATACATTGAAATGATTTTTCACAGCCTCAAAAAAATCTTCATCAGTTTCAGATATATCCAATAAATCGTTTTCTTCAATTCCTTCTACTTTAGAAGCTACTGCCGGAACTCCAGCTGCTCTATACATATGCAACTTTAGTGGATTCATAAAATTAGACACATCGTCAGCAATATGCGGCATGATAGCAAGATTGGCTGAGAAAAGAAGATTAACAACAACTTCCTCGTAGCATGAACCATGATAAATCACATTGGGTTTATAAAGTAATTTAGTAAAAGATTCATTTGCCCGTTCAGCAGTACCAATAAGGTGTATTCTAATTAACTCTGAAAAATCACACAGTTCATTAATTAATTGCCAATTAACACGATCATTCATATTGCCGCTATACACAATATTGAAATACTGGTTGTTCATCACTGTCGAGCTTAATTCATAGCCTAGTTTTGGAATTTCATACCAATTCGGTACAACACTCATTTTGGATAAAGAATCATTTATCGAACATTGATCCTCAAAGTGTTTTTTATTAATAGCCGAATTGAAAACTACATGCCGAGCGTGAGTTAACATTTGATTATACTGAATAACCTTTTCTCGTGTAAGTTGAGAAGATCCTTTCCATGAAAATTGATTATCTACAACATCAACAATTGTTTTATAAAAAAACAATATCTCTTGAATTTTATCGAAAAACCGTATTATCGGAAATAAAACGACTATGGTATTTTGAGGTAGTAGATTTCTTTTTGCCAAAAAAGAAACTAAGGAAATATTAATGAAGTCGGATGATTTAAATTGAATTACACTGTAATTAACACCATCCCTGTCAATATAGCCATCTTTGGTTTCTTTTTGTTCAATCCGATTTAAAATATTTCTGACTTCTGAAAGAGAATTATTGCCAGCATTTTTTTCATATTCTGCTCTAATTTCTTTGTGGAGCAATTCAAGAATAATGACATCGTGTTCAGGATAAATCCGTTTATAACTTCGAGCAATTTGATCAATTCGACGACCATAAATACCCGCATCATTTTGTTTCCAAATAAGTAATAGCGCAGGTTTGGGGTTTGAGTCCTGACTTTGAGGAGTTGCTAAATGAGAAAAGACTTCATTTGCTATAAGTGAGTTTTTAGCAGAGATTTCAGCTTGTGTAAATAAATCGTATGCTTTGTACACGTCAAATTGCTCAGGAAGCACAATATTTTCTTTAAATGCCAATGCCTTAGTTAATTGGTTAGTAAAAGTTACTTCATTGAAAAGAAAAACTCCTGGAATATTTTCAATATCTTCAGTTGCAGGCGTATGTGGAACGAGCACAGGTCGGTTCATACTGAGCGCGTCACCAATTTTTGCCGTCATTTGGTAGCGAGTAATTTCTGAATTAGCATTATCGGATGATGGAAAACCAGTAAGAATAATATCCATAGATTCAATAGCTGCATTTAACTCGTTTGACGGAATAATGCCTTGAACTTCGACTTTGAGTTTTAATAGCTCGTCACGCAAACTATTGGGGGCAACATCTCCATAGACATGAAATTGCACATTTTTTTTAGTTACCCAACTGTAAAAACGAATAGCTTTCGCAGCGGCTAGTATATTTTTATGTGGGCGAACTGTTCCGATAAAACCTATTTTGACAATACCTACATTTTCTAAGTTTCTACGTTCAATCATAGACTCAGGTTGGGTACGAACATGTCTTACGACTATTCCACCAAAGTCTTGCTGAAGAGTACAACTCACAACTGTTCGTGTAGAAATTTTTTCGGTTAAAAATTTACTTAAACCATTTGTAGGAAGACTATAAGGCTTATTTTTCTCAGAGGATGCTAGTGCAAAATGTTCTTCATTATCATCAAAATCTAAGATAAGTCGAGCATTTGGCGTTGCTACTACTGATGTTAATAAAAATGTGGGAAAACGAGGTTTGCACATCCATACGGTATTAAAGACAATTCCCATTTGTCGCATTAGATTATGATAAATATCTCGTTGATTCCATGGAATCGTTAGAATTGAAAAATCACAATCACTTAAAGGAGCCCATATTTTCCCACCAAACTCATCAAATAAATAACTAATAAGTATAACAGGTCGATGCGTTGCAACAATGTCATATAATACTTTAGCTCGCCCTATTGGGTTATGTGCACCATCCCAACAGACTATTGCCACAGAGTCAGGCTGTTGAGCTATTTCGAGAGCTTTGGTTAGCATAGAAAAAGGTCTTTTTTCTGGCACAAACTTTTCTGATTTATGCTCGAATGCTAGATGAAGGCTATTTTCTATAACAGCATAAAGCTGAATTTGAGCACCTCTTTTCATGTATGGAACATTAAAGCTGAATCCTACATTTTCAGTAATTCCTAGGCTATTTTGTACATCAGCTCTCGGTAACGGCCATCCTTTTAAAGATGCCTGTTGACCATCAATGAATAATGCTGGTGTTGTATTATTCATTGGAGAGTATAACCATCCTGTAATAATATCGTTACTAGATTGTTTATCGTCAATAGTACCAAAGAACATATTTGAGTTTTTCCCTAACTCACTGCCAGTTTTTGCTATTTTCTTTGAGAGATTTGCAATACATGATTCAATATTAGGTAAATGAGATACTTTTGTAAAACAATCCATTGCACTTGTATATGAACCAAGCTCTTCGAGTGCATAACCTAGGGTAGAGTAAGCAATATCTTTAGGATACGTTTCATCTTCGATTGTTCTTTTGGAGATAAAGTCAACAAGCTCTGTTAGGTAAGTTGTTTCTATGTTTTTATATTCTTCTGGATGTATGCAATAGTTTTTAGGCGACCCATGCAAAACAAAACCATTTTCTTGTGAAATTACTTCAATCTTATGAGTTAATCCATCAAACAATGTAATAGGACTAGATATATTAAAAGAATGGCATCCATTGCCTATATCTGCGTCGAGTAAATCTTGCCTGAAAACATCTGCATTAATCTCAGCATACAAAGTACCGTCAATTAAGACAGATATTTTGGTAGGCTCACTAGGATTATTTTCATTTATCAGCCAACCACGAATACCGTTAACCCCACATTCCTCAAAGTTTCCTCTTAGTTTTTGTTCATCAACAACAGATTCTGCTTCATTCAGGGCTGTGGTAAAAGCTTCAGCTCCATCAACTATTACATTATCATCAATTTTGTGTCTTTTTCTACTCATAATAAATATATTTTTAATTGATTAGGTTTAGATATTCACTACGGATTTAGCGTAGCATCTTCTTTTTAAGATTGAAGTTATTTTATTATTGATTATAAATAATACGACTCAATAATTGTTTTGATACACCATTCACACTAAACATAGACATGTTTTCCATAGTTTGTATTGTGTTAGCAAAAAATGTCTTCTTAAATAATTTTTTTGTTTAATATTAAGCTATATTTCAATATCTTATTTTGCAATCTAGGGATGAATTTTTTTAAAGTTAAGAATTCTTCTTTTCATAATATCATACATTTGTGAACCTGAGTGTTTCCCTGCTTCTATATCAGAACGAAACTCACCAACCCAATGATGGTGAAAATGAGGTCTTAGTCTATCACTAGCACCAGTGGCAGGATTAACGTTTGCCAGCCATTCATAGGATGAACCTGTTTCTGAAATAAACTGACATGCTACTGATATTTTCGAATCATCGATACGCTGTTTCTCTTGTGTTATCCAATATTCAACAGGCAATATTTTATGCCCTTGTTTGATCAGAAAATTAACTGCTGTTTCATTGCGCGTATCATCATTTAATCGAGGTGGATTTTTGAAGCTAAAGAATATTTCTTCTCCGTGTTGTTTTTTAGATTCACATCTTCTAAAAGGAGTAACCCATTCATTCCAAGAGTCAATTAAAACAAATTCCGCTGTGTCTGAATATTTTTCTAATACATCAAAATATCTCTCAAAAACCTTTCCTTGCATTTGCGGGATTGAGGTCGTTTCTTCACTAAAACTAACCCATTCAAAAGCAGTAGAAACCGGAATAACTTTTCCATTGTTTGATATTCTCTGATTACATGCTTGATTGCCTTGTGATAACTTAAATTCTTTTGGATGAATGCAAGGTGATCTCCAATACCAAAGCTGATCAGTATTAACAGAGTGCCAATAAAACTCACCCGCTTGCTGAGAAATTTTATTCAAATTAAATTTAATATTATTAAGTAATTCAGAAGCGTCTTTATTATTAGAATCAGAGGATTGAAGATTGTTTATTAATAGAGCAATACGATTGAAGTATGATTGTATATCTTCATTTTGATGCAAAGGAAAAATATTTTGTAGATCATTGGGTATTACTGTTTTTAATAACGACTCATAATCCTTCATTACAGGTTTTTGGTCTTGTGGAAAAGAGCCTACTACATGTTTTAGGTAGGAAACTTCGCTTTCCAATTCAACTTTATTAGGAAAGCGAGCCCAAACATTTTGAATTTTAAAGCCTCTGTCTTTCCATAATTCTACTTCGAGTTTATCTTCTGGGAAATGCTGATTAACTGTATTAAAAATAAGGGGGCTTGAGTCATTTGATATATCATCATGCACAGAAAGCAATATATCTTTATACTGTAAGTCGTTGGTTTGAGAATTACCTTTCAATATTGAATAAATATCTTCTATAAGCAAAGGGAAATGATGAATAACTTCTCCTCCGCGAACAAAAATGAAATCTGCTGCATTGTATTTTGTAATAGGAACCCATGGTACAATTTTAGGAGCATTTTTAATTTTAGACCATTCCGAAACTAATACTTGGAAACTTTCAAGCATTTTCTTTGTTATTTCTTCTTGTTGATTAGAACCAAATCCAATACATCCACGAACTTTATTACCTTTTAATAAATTACTTTGTTGTGTTTTAGCGCAACTGTTAGCGTTATTTTTATTGAATGCTCTAGGAGAAAGTACATTGTTTGTAAAATCAACAAAAACAAAATCAATCCCGGCATCTCGAAGCTGTATAGCATGAGTTCTTGTAATATTTCGTCCCTCAACTGAGTTATCTAGGCAGTAATAGCCCAGTTCAGGTTCATCTTGCCAAAACATATCAACCCCACGTCTGAGATAGTTCTCATATGTGGCAGTGCGTACTGTTAAATCTGGAATTGATTCTATTTTTGTAAGATCAGGCGGATTTGTTTGAAACTTAATTGAATAGGAACAGTGGTTAACAGCATAATAAATCCCAAATTTTGTTGCTTTTTTATTATAATTGATAGATTTAGTAAATTTTTGAGAGTGAATCTCAGATATTGTATTTACTACGCCTTTATGCTTCTCAACACAACCAAAAGACATTAATAGGATAAATACGCCTAGTGTCCATATCCGTTTTTTCTTTTCTAAAAAATATTTTCTATCGCTCATAATAAGTTACTTAATTTACACAGTCGTAGCTCTTGGAGGCTTTGCAGATGTATTCCCTAACTCATCATGCTTTTTTGGTTCCCCACAGATAGGTACCATGAGCAAAACGCCACCTTATTTCTTCAGATAAAGTTGCCTCCTGAGCCATGGCAAGTGCATGTGGAAGCGGCGCATTGACAATGTCCCCAATAGACATTTTTTCAAACTCTGCCGCTGCGTCCTTTGATAAATTGGAATGATAAGCTTTTAACAAAGATGGAATACACAGTTTTCCCGGTCGCTGGGCGGTGACTTCCAAATAATCCTCAAACAAGTTGGCAACTCCACGCCGCGTCATATTGTAATAATGTTCTGGGTAGCCATGCTCATGAAATACAAAAGGAACTCCAATACACACTTTACCCCCCGGTTTTAAAACTCTAGCAATTTCACGAGCACATTGAAATGGATCCGAAACGTGTTCCAAAACCGCAAATGAAAAGACTCCCTCAAATGAGTTATCGGGAAAAGGAAGTCGCTGACCTGCTGCCACAATATCCGTAGTCGGATAGGGCTCAATCTCTAGGTTAATCACTGAAGGGTGATAATCATTAACAAACTTCAAACCCGCACCAAAATCCAGTACCATTCCTCCACATTTTTGAGCATAGTCAATGATTTCAAAAGCAATTTTAGACAACGCATGACGCGATACAAATTCCCCCCCTGCAAGTTTAGCTTTATCGCTAATTTCACGCGACAGTAAATTAAGACAGTGGAAGGGTTGAGCAAAGATATGATTATTATTACAACACACTCTGCCTTTTGAAAAAGACAACTTCGTGCCGCACTCTGGACAGCAAGTATGATTTTTCAGCCATTCCTTTTTTGCTTCACGAATTTCAACCAGCATTTTGGCTTCTTTTATAGCTGAAGCGTCGATTTTAACGTCGCTCGCAATAGACATACCTCCAGCTGTGACTTCAATGCTCACTTTGCCAATCAAAATTGCATCAGGTTCAATGAAAAACATGACAATCGTTCGATGATTAGGCAAGCTTTTAGAAAAGAATGGTGTATCAACACCATTGACTGTCAATACATCGACACAGGACTTATTGACAATAATACGAAGCCGTTGTGTGATGTCAGTAATACTGCTAGGTTCAATCGAAATTCGCATAGATACAAAGACCTTATTCTGTAAAATACTGGGAAATATTGATATGCACAAACACTCTTTAGAAGAGTTTTTTTATTCTATATATTTACTAACAAATAAACTTGTTACATGAGCTACCGCTTCGCCAAGAACATGCAATTGATCATCAAGCCATGTAATATCTCTAGCAGAATGGGTGACTATTTCATAACTTGGAAAATAATCAACATTTTCATCTTCATTTGCTATCTCTTGAGCGCAAACCCTCAATAACGATTTTGAATAAGTATTAGCAACAATAACATCTTGATTTGTCATTGTTGTACCTAATGGCACAGGAGAAACCGTTAGTATAACTTTAATATTTGGATTCACACTTTTAACTAATGCTAATGTTTTTTCTAATGCTTCATAAGATTGGGCATAATTTGCAACTAAGAATTTGAATCTATCCTTATACTTTCTCATCAATATGGGCGTTGGGGCTCTATTCAGATACAAATTAGTTTCAGAATCAAACCAGACTTCATTTAATCCAAGTGTAATTATGACGACATCAGCTACAGTAATTTGCTTTGTAACTTCATTAACTTTGAAGAATATCTGTTCAGCTTCTTCAAAAGGTAATGGTTTAGTATGACTGGCATGAGGGTCAAGCCATTTGCCATCATTAGTTTCAATAAATCCGTTATTAATTACAATCTCATTATTTAAAGAACGATAAAATTGGCTGTAAATAGAGTGAGTATTATATTTATTTAACACTGCATTTGGACGTGCATTCGTTTCGTATTGCTCTGGTTTCAGAGCAATCCTTCTTGTTAATACATCAAGTCCTGCTACAGTTAAATGTCCCTCAATATTTCTAGCAAAGCAACTTCCTATTGTGAATACTTTTGAAGCTTTATTTAATTTAAACTTAGGTTGACAATCAACATATATATATCCCCCATCACTGATTCTTTTAGCCGCTGTTGTGTCTATATCTTTATGAGGTAACCAACGATTGTAAGTATTAGCGCGAGAAATCGCCATCACATCAGAAAACGTCAACATCGATTTTTCCGAAAAAGAAAGTCCAAATGAACTCATTGTTAGTACCTCACCTTAAATTAAATTTTCCATTCATTTCGTGAAAAAATAAGTAAAAATCAGAATTTAATGGCTTACATACACCTTTAAAAATTACTTTTTTAATTCATAAACTTATCTAAATAAAATTTAGAATAATATTTATATTAATTTTTGCCTATTTTTTATCATGTTATATAGCCTATTATCCACACTCACTCGTCTTTTAAGAACATCACGAATAATAGGTCTGCTTGTATCAATTTTACGGGATGATTTAGCCTCATTAACTTTCTTTGAAAAATCATAATTTACTAACTTGTCCTCCAAGGACAGATCTTTCACTACAGAGTTTATTCCCTCTATTAAATTATCTTGAAAGATAATTTTATTAAACCTTTGAGATGCTTTTATTGCAGTATCGATGTCTTTCATTGTAATTAATTCAGTAGTTCCAATAAAATATCGAGTTTGACAATTATCCAATAATCTTATTCCAAAGTCTTTAATATGAACTAAAAAATAGTCTATTTCTCTATAATCATTTAAATTAGTATTTTTAATCTGATATACAACTTCTTGTGTTGATTTATTTAGCATATTACATTCACGTTTTTTCTCTGGTAAATTATAATGATCTAACCATAAGATATGTGATGCTAGATGTGAAATAGGCTCACGGATAATAGTAAATAAATAGACATCGTTATCCAACAAACTTTTCAGGTTTGGGTAATATATGTGTCCTGATAAAAAATCAACATTGGAAAATGTATTTTGTAAATCATCCAGTTTTCTTTCCGCATGTGCAATAAATTTATCTGTGCCTAAAGCGTGCTCAAAAATATCATTTATAGCGGAACCTGCGGTCTTTGCTATGTGCATAAAGACTACTTTTTTATACATAAATCCCTCATACTCAACTCACTATATAAAGTTCAACAGCTGTTCGGCTATAGTTACGGAAACCTCATCTAAATTAGATTTGCCACCAAAAAACCAGTCAATTTTTGCTTTTCCTCGCCAACCTATTTCAGAATCTTCATTCCATTTATTAGCTAAAGAAAAAAGTTGTTCTGAAACCGCATCCACATCAAAAGCAGAAAATGTCTCAATATTATCGTGCGTCAACGATAAATCTTTATTGTCATAATTATTAGCCAATACTAAAACACCTGCTTCAGCCATTTCCAAAGGAGGATAACTAGGATGCGGTGAAACCATTAAAGAAATAGCTAAAGCAGATTTTGATGCCAATTCAGCATATTCATCAAGAGTTAGTCTTCCTAAAATTTCAATTGATTTAGAAATTTTAATTTTTTCTGCATTAAAGTTTTCGCCAATTGCAATAAATCGCCAATCAGCCCAGAAATCTGGATTATTTTGAGCAGCTGAGCTTATGATAACATCTAAAAACGGCAAACAGTTTCTTTCTGCGTGAGATCTTGCATATAACAAAACAATCCGTTCTTTTTTTGTGTCTCGACAAATAGCTTCTTTATATTTTACATTAATACCCGGATACAAAGTAAAACCTTCCTGATAATAATTATGCGCTTTAAAAAAGTTAAATAGAATTTCGGTATTAAAAATCGGGATAGTTTTTTCAGGATGACGATAAGTTTGATCGGCTAACGCATATTTGGTCGACCACGCATAAAAACCGCATTCATAATCTTGAATCAAATAAAGGAATGGATATTCTCTGCCCGCAAAAATTTGCTGTTGTTGCCGCATGATGTCCAAGGCATTTTGCGCAGTCCACCAAGCAGTTGCCATAAAAATATCATTTTCTCGCACAAAAAAAGGATAACGGTAACGCTGCGCTCCGTCAATAACTACATCTTCATCTGCAACATCGGCATCTAACGGAGCAATAAATTGATAATTTGAAGGAGGCGCGTATTGATTCGATGGCGTTGCATCGGTGCTAATTAAGCGTGCATCAAATGCTTCACCCAATTGTTCTCTGATCGCAAAAAACATATCTAAAGCCGTAGCAACGCCCGCATAGCCTTGTGAAGTTTCAACCGTTGGGATAAGTAAATTAATGCGCGGCTTAGTTTTAAAACTAGGGCGAACAAAAAATTTACTACATTCTGGATAATAATGTCGCAGTGTACCTAGCTCATGGCTTGCCGGTAGATAACGATTACCCTGTGCCAACAGATTATTTAACAATTCTTGGTTTTCTATCGACTCTACTTTTTTATTCGTAGCAGGCAATCCAACCAACCATTCATAACCTGCCATTTCCACAAAATACAGAAAACTACGTTCAATCGCATGGGCAAGTGTGCCGTCTATTTGTCCTGCCTCAGGATTAAAATGGTAATAACGTAAGTTTGTTTTTAACAATACCTGCAATGCCGATGCTTTAAACCAGAACATTGAACCCGATGGAAAATCAAGCACACTTTCTTTAAACACTTTTTGATTATGTAAGCCCAATAAGCCTGAAACCATACCAAAATTTCCACCCCACTGAATTAATTTTTTAATAGCTCCAAAATGTTCTGGGATGTAAGCACCTATTTTCTCGTTTTCTAGCAAAGACAGAATATTACTGACTAATTCCGGTGTGCCTAAATTAGCCTCAAAAAGATAAGTGCGCCAGTCATTAAATTCTTTTGCATAATGCTTAGATTTTTTTGAATGAATATGTATGCCAAAATCCACTTCTTTTAATCTATCGCGAAAACCCACAATCATGGGGGCAATATCACGTCCGCGATTTGGAGTGACACGAATTTCAAAAGGATGGATTGAGTGTTCTTCACAAATCGCTTTAATTTCTTTTGCTTTCAGTGAAGTATCAGTAGAAATATAAATACAGCAAGGTGATGGAATATTTTTTGTTTTTTCCAACATTTCTTGCGCTAAATCAGGATAAAAAATATGCGCAAAAACACCTACTTTTCCATGCTGGCTGGCATCTGGATTTATTTTAAGATGTGTAGGTAAAGTAATTGTTTTTCGGCTACTAGGAAAAGGCTTAAGGTTTTGATCTGGAGCTTCATTATTTCGGCAAGCAGAACCTTTGTGATAACCAATAGTGAGATAATGCGCTAAAGGATTTGTGGTTTGAAGATTGAGTTGGTGTTCTGCAACATAAAAATTATGATCAAACAGAGGATGAACAGCACGGTTTTCTGAATAGCCAGACTGAGCATAATGCAGCAACGCTTCCATTTCGGATAATGCCACATCCGCTGCATAAGTGTAGTAATGTGCTTTTGAGAAAAACGGGTGCGGATCAGTTTTAGCGTCCCATGCTTGCGCAAGATAATCGACAAGTGCCGGAACATCTAATGTGCGTGGAGCTATTTGCTCAAGATAAAACTCTGCATCAAATAATGGATGTGGACTAACCATCTCTTTATTTTCAAAGAAATGTTGTAATGGTGATAGTTTTAATGAAGTTAATTCTAAGCCTTCATTTGCTAAATAATATTTGGTATTAAACAAAGGATGCGGACTAATTCCTTTTGCCCAGCCTACATAGCAATAATGTGACAAAGGATCAGGGCCTATAACTTCATTTTTGTGTTGTTGCTGATAAAACTTAACATCAAATAAGGGATTAGGATTAAAACCATTACGCCATCCCCATACAATAAAGTGATAAAAAGGATCAATAGGTTCTGCAAGATCTTTCAGATAAGTTTTGGTATACCAATCAGACCAAAACAGAGGATGTGGTTTAGCGTTTTGTTTCCAACCTTCGGTAGTGTAATGAATCAAAGGCGGGGTATTGATTTTATTTTCAGATAAATAAGTCTCTTGATACCATTTTGCATTGAATAAAGGGTGAGGATTATGAAGTTTCTCAATACCTTTTTCAATAAAATAGCTTAAAGGATCAACAGTAGTGCTGTTACTTTCTTTGTATGCTGCTAAATACCAATTAAAATCAAAATACGGAGTTGGCGAAATAGACTTTTTCCAGCCAATTGTTAAATAATGTTCAATAGGATTTGTGATAATTGCAGAAGACTTTGTAGATTCTATATAGTAATACTCGTCAAATAAATCAGCTAATGAATAAACTATTTTTTCTTTGCTTTGTTCTGCAATCAATTCATTTAAGGCTTTTAATTCGTTAGTAAAAATATCGTTTCCAAAGCTTTCTTTAGGAAGAATTAAAAGAGCTTTATTCCAACAATTTAAAGCCTCAGGAAATTTTTTTAAAACCACAAAAGCACGCGCTCTGTTATCTTCAATCCAAACATTTTCACCAAACTTAACTTGTGCATTATCAAGTATTTTTAAAGACTTAGAAACATCAATATCACGCAAAAAAATCGCATATTTTAAATAATCTTCTAAAACAGCTTCTGAGTGATTAATTAAACTCATATAAAGCGATAGTTTTGCATTTTTATCAATTGCCTCATTTAATGAAGCTCTCAATATTTGAATATCTTTGCTTTTAATCATACTTTTATTTTTCATATTATTTTATGAATGATGGTAAATCGTAATTTTTAAAATACTGACTGTTTGTTGTGTTTTAAGTTAAATCTGTTTCAGCTTTAACAAACATTAAAATCAACATAGAATAACTCAAGAACCGCGTCTAGTGGAAAACATTGTACTAGGTAGACAAACATAAATATACGGGGGCAGGCTGAAAATGCTGGTTAAAGCACTATTTTTATCAGAAGGACATACTGCAAGCACCGATTACTTTATTGTTCCTTACTTAGAAAGCAGAGGTTATGAAGTTTCTTTACTTGACTCGCGTTTTTTTGTCACAGATTTCGATTCAAAACCTTATCAACTTCTTGTTATTTCACGATATTTAACAGCTAAACAGCTCAGTTTCTTAGAGAAAAAAACACCATCTCAGTTAAAAATTGTTTACTTTATGGATGATGATTTGTTCGATTTTCACGCCTTGCGTGGTCTGCCTTGGTTGTATCAGTGGAAAATTTTTACAAAAGCTGTTCGGCATCGTATGCGGTTGCAAAAACTGTGTGATGAAATTTGGGTATCAACACCCTTTTTGGCAGAAAAATACGCCCATCTTCAGCCTAAATTATTAAGCCCGATGCTTTCTGGCAAAACGCGGGAAACTAAACCAGCGGTTCAGGTGTGCTATCATGGCACAGCATCACATCAACAAGAAATTGACTGGTTATTACCGATTATCAGCGCGGTGCAATCACGGACGGAAAATATACATTTTGAGCTGTTTGGTTCGCGTACTGTGGCGAAAACTTTTCGGCAACTTCCGCGTGTTTCTGTGTTACATCAAATGAGTTGGACTCACTATTTAGCGTTTACTTCCATGCAAAAAAGAGATATTGCTTTAGCTCCTTTGCTAAATAACAGATTTAATGCAGCACGCGGTGCAACTAAGTTTTTCGATTATGCGCGGATGGATGCGGTCGGTATTTATTCAAATATCCAACCTTATCAAGGCTTTATTCAAGATGATGTTGATGGTTTTTTGCTCGATAATCAGCCAGAAAAATGGATAGCAAAAATCGTCGATTTAGCAAATAATCTGCAAAAAAGACAGGAAATGATTCAAGCTATTCAAAATCGCCGCGCTTCTTTAACGCTCCCCAACTTATAAAAACATGATTGGCACTTGTTTCGGCACTATTTTAACCGCAACCTATCGCGACCAATTTTTAGGCGAACCGATTGCGCCTTTTTATTTACATGTTGGCAACTTAAATGGAATCTGCGGATGGGGACGAAAACTCAGCGGTCGTTGCGCAAGCATTGTGGCTAAGTTATTAAATTTACCCTGTTTTTTATTAGAAGACGGTTTTTTGCGCTCTTGCGGTTTAGGGGTAGAAAAATCACCGCTACTTTCTATCGTCGTGGATGATTTAGGGATTTATTATGATGCTAGTCGCCCTTCGCGTTTAGAACACCTGATTAACGCACTGGTGTTAGATGAAACTTTGCAATCCCAAGCCGCAGACGCTTTAAATCTCATTCGCCAACATCGGTTATCAAAATACAATCACGCCCCTGAATGGCAGTTGCCAAATCTTACAGAGAATGCGCAAACACGGGTTTTGGTGATAGACCAAACTTTGAACGATTTATCGGTGCGATTAGGCGGGGCAAATAAAAAAGTATTTGCGCAAATGTTAGCGGCAGCGATTGCTGAAAATCCAGGTGCTGAAATTTGGGTAAAAACTCATCCAGACGTATTAAGCGGCAAAAAACAAGGTTATTTAGGTCATTTGAACCTAAAATCATCAATTTATTTACTAGCCGAAAATATTTCACCACTGTGTTTATTAGAACAAATCGACAAAGTCTATGTTGCCACCTCACAAATGGGTTTTGAAGCCTTGATGTTACACAAACCAGTGGTTTGTTTTGGGCAACCTTGGTATGCAGGCTGGGGCTTAACCGAAGATCGGCATCCCAAAATGGAAAAATTACGTTCCCGCCGCTCCTCTAAACGCACGTTAGAACAACTGTTTGCCGCTGCTTATTTACAATATCCGCGTTACATTCAGCCTGAAACCGGACAACTCGGCACTATTTTTGATGTGATTGCATGGTTGATGCAATACAAAATTTCTGCTCAACAACATGAAAAATAGACATTTTTTGTTTCTGCAAGGTGTGGCGAGCCCTTTTTTCGACCAACTTGCTGATGCACTCATCGCCGCACAACAACAGGTTGATAAAATTCATTTTTGTGGTGGTGACAATTTTTATTGGAAAGACAAAAAAGCATGGCATTTTAACGCCCCCAGCCATCAGCTTGAGGCATTTATTGCAGAAAAATTTTGCCAAGCACAGTTTACCGATGTTGTTTTGTTTGGCGATATGCGTCCAATTCACCGTCCAGCAATTGCAATTGCCAAAAAATATCAAGCAAAAATCTGGGTATTTGAAGAAGGTTATCTGCGTCCTAATTGGCTAACTTTGGAAGAAAATGGCGTAAATGGCAATTCATCTCTTTCAAAAAATCCTGATGATTATTTATTGCAATCGCAACAAATTCCAATGTATCAAAACGGTTTAGATACTGATTATTCAATTCTTATTCGTTTATGGCGCGATATACAATATAATTTTGCGCGTTATTTATTCTCTTATCGCTACCCACATTATCAATTACACCGACCACAAAGCGCGTTGCGTGAATATTGGGGCTGGATAACGCGATTTCCGATACAAAAAATATTTGGAGATTATTTTGCAAATCAAATCCACAAACAATTGTTAAAAAATAACAGTAGTTTTTTCTTATTTCCATTGCAATTACATTACGATGCACAAATAATTTATCATTCGCCTTTTGAGACAATTGAAGGGGCTATTTCAATCGTATTAGAATCATTTGCACAGTATGCCGATAAAAAAGATGTGTTGGTGATTAAAAATCATCCATTGGATATAGGTATTATTAATTATCGAAAAATTATTCAACAGAAACAAAAACAGTTGAAACTGGAAAATAAAGTTTTTTTTATGAATGGTGGAAATTTAGAGTTATTCTTAAAAGATTGCAAAGGCACTGTCACCATTAATAGCACTGTAGGTATTTCAGCATTGCAAAATAACTCACCTGTAATTAGTTTAGGAAAAGCAATTTACAATATCGCAGGATTAACCTTTCAAGGAAGTTTAGATGATTTTTGGACACAAGCGCAATCACCCGATAAAACATTATTTAAAAACTTTAGAAATACAGTGATTCATCAAACACAAATTAATGGCAATTTTTACACCGAAAAAGGTATTGCAATGGCAGTAGAAAACTCTCTTCAGCGTATTTTATGTGCAACTGCAATGGAAACAGAATGATAATTCTTACCAGCTTGCTTGTTTTAATTGCTTTAACAATTGTTTCAGAACTGTATATTGTTAAACCAAAAAACATTTTTGAAGATAGAAAATTCTCTGGTTTATTTATTCACACGTTAGCGATTCTATTTGTTTTTATTGCAGTTTTCTTTATTTTTCATCGTGTTATATTTTCAAGCTGTATTGCTTTTGTGATACATTTAATTGTAGTGATTATTAATAACGCAAAATATCAAGCCTTAAAAGAAAGCTTGGTTTTTTCAGATATTGTGATGTTTTCACAAGCGTTTAAATTCCCGCGTCTGTATTTTCCTTTTGTAAATAGTCTGTTATTAATTGCAGTGCCTATTGTCGTGGTTTTGGCTTTATATTTTGGCTTAATCCTAGAATCTACCTTTTACTTTAATTCTGGATTAACAGATTCTTTATTGCTATTAATGAGTGATTTTATTTTATTTTTTTTGCTGCACTATTTGGCAAAAAAACAAAGTTTAGCTTTTCAGTCAAAAGAGGATTTAAAGAAATTTGGTTTATTTTCCAGTGTTATTATTGGCACAGTGCAAGCTTATCAAGCGTTTAATTTAAAACAACTTTCTGAACAATTAATTAATACTCCTTTTACATCCTTGTCTGATGTTGAAATAGCGAAAAATCGCACTGATATTATTGTGGTGCAAAGTGAATCTTTTTTTGATGTGCGGCGTTTATATGCGGCTATTTCACCTGAAATTTTGAAAAATTATGATGCAATTAAAAGCACAGCGCAATTTTCTGGCAAATTAAATGTGCCAGCGTGGGGCGCAAATACCATGCGTACTGAATTTGCTTTTTTGTCGGGATTAAGTGATGAGGAATTAAATTGTTTTCGCTATTATCCGTATCATTATATTCATAGCGAAGTTTTTTCTATTGCTGCGTATTTAAAAAAACAAGGTTTTCGCACGGTTTGTATTCATCCTTTTGCAGCGGATTTTTTTGAGCGAAAACGGGTTTTTTCATTATTGGGTTTTGATGAATTTATTGATATAAAACAATTTAAAAAAACACAGTCTGATGAAATTTATATGAGCGATTTTGCAGTGACTGAAAAGATTATTGAAGTTCAAGAAAGTTCTGATAAACCGGTTTTTATTTTTGCAATTACTATCGAAAATCATGGCCCTTTGCATTTAGAAAAAACTTCCTCTGCGGATGAAAAAATAGTTTATCAAATCAAGCCTGATTTTGATTCGCATGATTTAACGGCTTATTTGCGGCATTTACAAAATGCGGATGCAATGATTGCGGACTTAACGGCTCATTTTCAGCAAAAAACCACGCAAACGTGTTTTTGTTTTTATGGCGATCATGTGCCTAGCATTCCGAGTGCATATCAGGTGTTGCAGTTTGAGAATAGCCAAAGCGATTATTTTATTTGGCACAGTCATCAGGATGCAATTTGCGAAACGAAAACCATAGCGGCGCATCAATTGGGTGTGTTATTAATGGGGCAATTATGAATATTATTATCACTGGCGCAAGCGCGGGAATTGGTTTTGCATTAGCGAAACTCTATGCAAAACAAGGTGTTAATTTAGGATTGATCGGGCGAAGTTCTGAAAAATTAGCGATTATTTCTGCGATTTGTCGTGAGCAGGGGGCACAGGTTGTGACTGCGGCAATAGATGTGACTGACACGGAAGCTTTAAAAAATTGGCTGCTGGCGTTTGATGCGCAATTTCCGGTGGATTTGTTGATTGCGAATGCGGGCGTGACCAGCATTATGCCCGACGATGGCGCGGGCGAGTCGTGGGCGGCGGTTTCGCAAGTGTTGGATGTGAATATTTACGGTGTTTTCAACACAGTTTATCCGTTAATTGAACCAATGCGGCAACGTCAAAAAGGACAAATTGCACTGGTTAGTTCGTTGGCGGCGTTTCGTGGAATGCCAATTAGTCCGGCGTATTGCGCCACGAAAGCGGCGGTAAAATCTTACGGTGAGGCGTTAAGAGGTTGGTTGCAACAGGATAATGTGCAAGTGAATGTGATTTGTCCGGGCTTTGTGAAATCACAGTTGAGCGACCAGTTTACGCAACCGAAAATTTTAATCATGTCAGCCGAGCAAGCGGCAAAAATTATTCAACGTGGTTTGGAAAAAAATAACGCGGTGATTAGCTTTCCATTTCCACTGGATTTAGGGATGAAAATTTTAGGAATTTTGCCGGCGTGGTTTGTGAATTGGATTTTTACGGTTTTAAATTACAGTGCGAAAAATACAGTCTGAATCAGGATTTTCAGGATTAAAAGATTAACAGGATGTTCTTTATCTGGTTAATCCTAAAATCTTGTAAATCTTGATTCAGAAAAAATTGATGAAAAAAGTCTCAAGCTAATAAATTAATCAGCATTTGCTCATAAATTTTGCTTAAAATTTCTAAATCATCTAGCCCAATATTTTCATTAACTTTATGAATGCTTTCATTCAGCGCACCTAGCTCTAAAACTTGTGCTCCGGTGGGTGCAATAAAGCGTCCATCAGAAGTGCCGCCGCCTGTGTCGTCCACTGTTTCAAAGCCTGTGATTTGTTGAATGGCAACATGCGCCGCGTCAATCAACGCGCCGGACGAAGTTAAAAAGGGATTGCCGGATAATCGCCAAGTGATGTCATATTTGAAATCGTATTTGTCTAAAATCGCGTGCGTGCGTTGCTTAATCATGTCCGCATTCAGTTCTGAACTAAAGCGCAAATTAAACATCACCTCTGCGGTTGCCGGAATAATGTTTTCCGCGCCTGTGCCAGAATTAATATTGGACACTTGCAAACTGGTGGGTGGAAAAAATTGGTTGCCGTTATCCCACACTTCTTCCGTGAGTTCTTTCAAGGCTGGGGCAAAACGATGAATCGGGTTGTTAGCTAATTCGGGATAAGCGACATGTCCTTGAATTCCATGCACTTTTAATAAGGCGTTTAAAGAGCCGCGCCGTCCAACTCGAATCACATCGCCAATTTTTTTATCAGAAGAAGGCTCGCCGACTAAACACCAGTCGATTTTTTCTTGCCGCGCTTCCAAAACTTCTACCACTTTTACGACACCATTCGTCGCGATGCCTTCTTCATCACTGGTCAACAGAACCGCAATTGAGCCTTGGTGATTGGGATGGTTTTCTACAAAACGTTCAACTGCGGTGATAAAAGCGGCAATTCCGCCTTTCATATCTGCTGCGCCACGACCGTAGAGTTTGCCATTGCGAATGGTTGGTTCAAATGGAGGCGAATCCCATGCCGCTAACGAGCCGGTCGGGACAACATCGGTATGCCCTAAAAACACAAACAGCGGTTTTGCCGTGCCGCGTTTTAGCCAAATATTTTGCGTATCATTAAAATCCAGCCGTTCTGCCTGAAAAGCTAACGGAGCTAAACGTTGAATCAGTAAATCTTGGCAGCCTGCGTCTTTTGGGGTGACAGATTCGCGGCGAATTAAATCAATTAAAAGTTCTAAAGTGGGTGTCATAGTGTGCGTTGATAGTCATCAGCATTAAAGCCAATCAGAAAAGCATTGCCCGTTGCAAAAATCGGGCGTTTGATTAAAGTCGGATAGTCGAGGAGTAATTGCAGGGCGGTGTCAGCGGATAAATTCTGTTGTTGCGCATCGCTTAATTGTCGCCATGTGGTGCTGCGTTTGTTGACTAAGGTTTCCCAACCTAGATTTTGCGCAAATTGCTGCAACAATTCCAAATGAATGCGGTCTACTTTGTAATCATAAAACTCGTAGACGACATTGTGTTGATCCAACCATGCACGGGCTTTTTTCACGCTGTCGCAGTTTTTAATCCCGTAAAGTGTTGGCATAGCAATTACCAATCGGTGGTTAATAATTCATCAATGCTTGGCAGTTCTTTGTCGTTTTTGCAGCGTTGTTTGTAAATATCGACAAATTCCATAAAGGCTTGTTCCAAATCATCTAAGGTTTCTTCTTCAATTTCGCGCTCATCAGAAGAGGGAATGTCGTCAGAGTTTAAATAGTCTTTTTGGAAAGAAATTTCGCTGTTAATTGCCAAAATTGCGTAAATAATGGCGTTGCTAGAGGGTGATTGAGTCATAGAGTTCACATTGGTTAAGTTAAAAGTAAGAAGGTTAAATCGGTTCGGCAGTCATTTTGACAGATGACAATGAGCAAGGTTGTTTTCAGTGTAGCAATAACGCGCTTTTCCAACAAACTAAAAGATTTTTTTAGCCTTTGCGGCTGGGTTTTGATGGCAGAAAAATAGGTATTTAGCGCGGCATTGAATAGTTTTTTTGTTTTTTCAAGCGGACTCCATGCTTTGGTTGATTTTAAGTAGTAGAACAATCCAAATTTGTCGCACCTACAAAAAACACTATTAGGCGCGTGCGTTTCATGCCGCAATCACTTCATCATGGACAAAATGTAATCGAATCACGCTCGGTTTTTGAGCGTCTTCAAAATGACATGCGACAGCTTCACGAACATTGGTAGTGCGTTTTATTTTAAGTCGTTGTGACCGCTGTTATTTTTGAAATTAAAGGAAAGTTTTTTGGATTGCGAATTGAATCAATATGCAAATCAATATCCAGTTCAGACCAATAAAGATGATGGGGCAGCGGTCTTTCAACACAAAACAGTTGTTCCACAGGAGCTTGACGAAACCAGGGAAATTCTGAAAACGGCACAAAAAGCTCCTCTTCTTCATCAAGTAAGAGCCAAAAGCCGTGTTTTGAAACGTTTAAAATTTCAACTTGGGAAGTGTTTGTGCCAAGCATTTTTGATTTCCTGTTCGTGTGATTTAACCAAGTTTTCTGCTTCTTTGAGTTCTTGTGCGGACAAATTGAAGTTTTGCGCTAAAGCAATGATCGGTTCAAGCCAAAACTTTGCTTCGCCATCAGCATGTTGAACGTGGACGTGCATTCGTAATTCTTCACGCGAGAAAAAGTAGAAGCGATAGCCGCGTTCGCGGAATACGGTAGGAGGGTTCATAAAGTGCCAAATCCTGCATTGATAAGAAAATCCAGTTTTCCTGCATTGGAATCTTGCTCAATTTTTTTCTCCCAGCGTGATTGCTCGAATTCGATAAACCAGTCGCGCAATTTTGCAAAAGAATTATCATCTAATTCTTCGATGTATTGTTCTATTGTTTCTACTTGAATCATTTGGAATGACTCCTGAAAATTATTAGGTGGCGATATTGTGATGCTTTTCCCTGATTACATTTCATTCCATCAGGGCTACTTGCTGTTCCTTTATCCGGTTGTATCGGATGGTTATATTCGGGTCTAAGTTCATCTTTCATAAATAATTATGATTTTGGTATTGTTATGCTTTTTCTGATTTAATTTCATCAATGGTGCTTGCTATTCTCAAGCTTAATAACAAGCTCCATCCCTTGAAGCTGATACCGCAGAGAACTTTGCAATTCTTTTTTAATGTCAGTCATTTCCTCTAAAAAGCTACCACCAAAGAATCCCTCCTCTAAATCGCCTGTTATTTCAAATTCTATTCGCTTGTTCTTTTCCAACACCCGATAAGTCAGGCTAATTTCATCACTCTTATAAAGACCTTCGTTATCCAGAAGAGTACATTTTTTACATATTAAATCATGAGCATCAGTCACTTCTCTAATGCGCATAATTATCCCAACAATATCAATGCTTCCCGGAGAAGGTTTGTGAACATAAGGTCGTTGCGACGTTCCTGTAATTCCTATTATGGTTAATACAATCGCAGGAATTTTAATTAATTTACCTATGTTTAACTTTAATGAATATCTGTCACGCTTCGCGTAAACAAAGTGTGCAGCAGGGATAATGACAAAAGCCACCAAATCACTGTAGTCAACCGTGCGAATAAGCTTTAGCAGACTATAGGTATTAATGAATTCGATTAAGGCTTGAGAATAGGGACTTTTCCAGTATGAAAACAGCCCAACTACAAGCACGGAAGTTTCCAATACCCTCTTTGGAAATGCGTCTCTCAACACTAAAACGATAAGAAATATTCCAGAAAAGTCAGATATTTTTCCTGTAACAATACCTGGAAAATAATATTTAAAAACATGATCATTCAAGATGAGAAGAAACACGGAAAGTAATAAAGGCCATGTTGTATAAATGCTATTTTTCATAGATTTTTCATCTTCCAATTCAGCAAGTAGTCTTCAATCATAAAAATCCATAATCGTTATTTTTATCCCATTCGTATTTCATAAATAATTACAGTTTTGATATTGTTATGATTTTCCTAATCTATTTCATTCCATCTGGGCTATTTGCTAATTTTTTCTTTTCTAACTCTAATAAAAACTACAATACACCACAGAATTATTGCCGATATAATCATTACCATAACGAGCATATAAAGTGGAAGCCATCTAAGAGCAACAAAAACACACAGAATTAACCATGCTAGCAAGAAAAGCACTAAAGTTTTAAAAAAGATTTTTCGTTTAGTGCCTGGTGTTGCAAATATTGCAGCAATACCAGAGATGATTAGCTGTATTGCAAATAAAATTGAACTTAAACAGCCAAGTGCATAAAAAAGCACTGCAAGTGACAGGATTTCAACTCCGGATTTTGCATAAGCCGAGTTTGGCATTAAAAATAATGCAATTCCCAACATATTATTTTTAATCATAAAAATCCACAATCGATTGCAAAGCGGTCAACAACTTGCACACCCAATAAACAAAAAAGCCGACATTGCGTCGGCTTTCTTGTGTCAAAACTAATTAATCCCGCAACAACTCATTAATGCTAGTTTTGCTGCGTGTTCTTTCATCCACTTGTTTAATGATAACAGCGCAATACAAACTGTATTTGCCATCGCTGGAAGGCAAGTTGCCCGAAACCACTACCGAACCTGCTGGAATGCGCCCGTAAGTCACTTCGCCCGTCATGCGGTTGAAAATCTTGGTGCTTTGACCAATATAAACGCCCATTGAAATCACTGAGCCTTCTTCCACAATCACGCCTTCCACGATTTCAGAACGTGCGCCGATAAAACAATTGTCTTCAATAATCGTTGGTGCAGCTTGCAATGGCTCTAGCACTCCACCTATGCCTACGCCACCGGACAAATGCACGTTTTTACCAATTTGCGCACATGAACCGACTGTCACCCAAGTGTCAACCATGGTGCCGCTATCCACATACGCGCCGATATTCACATAAGACGGCATTAAAATTGCGCCCGGAGCGATATAAGAACCGTGTCTGGCATTGGCATTTGGCACAACCCGCACGCCCGCTTTGGCGAAATCTTCGGGGGTGTAAGTGGCAAATTTAGTTTCGATTTTGTCGTAATAACGATTTACACCGCCGTCCATTACACGGTTTTCGTTGATTCTGAAAGACAGCAACACAGCTTTTTTCAGCCATTGATTCACTACCCATTGCCCATTGATTTTTTCGGCAACCCGCGCTGTGCCCTTGTCTAGTAAGTTTACTGATGCTTCAATGGCATCACGCAATTCCGCGCACACGCTGGTTGGAGTGATGTCGGCACGGTTTTCAAAAGCGTCACAAATAATTTTTTCAAGATTTTGCATGATAATTTTTAAGATTACAGAGAGTTAATAAAATGTTGTGTTAGATTTCTAGCAAACCTTTCAGGTCTTAAAGACCTGAAAGGTTTAAACCAGCAATAAAGTTTTTGATTCGCAAAGCCGCTTCCGTGCATTCTGCCACCGGAGCAACTAAAGCAATTCTGACATGATTTTCACCCGGATTAACGCCATCAGCTTCGCGTGATAAATAACTGCCCGGCAACACAGTGACGTTTTGCTGGGCAAAAAGTTGTTGCGCAAAATCCGTATCTGACATCCCCCTCATTCCCCCTTTGTTAAAGGGGGACGCTGAAAGCTGGGGGATTTTCAACCAAATATAAAAACTGGCAGGCGGTTTTTTCACTTCACAAACATCAGACAAAACATTGATAAATGCGGCAAATTTTTCCCGATACAGTTTTCTGTTTTCCACCACATGCGCTTCATCTTGCCATGCCGCAATACTGGCATATTGCGTTGGCAGTGGCATTGGGCAGCCGTGATAAGTGCGATATTGAAAATAACTTGCCAAAATATCAGCATCACCCGCGACAAAACCGGAACGCAAGCCCGGCGCGTTAGAGCGTTTTGATAAACTTTGAAACATCACACAGCGTTTAAAAGCCGTGTTGCCGAGTTGATACGCCGATTGCAATAAACCTTGCGGTGGATTTTGTTCATCATCATAAAGTTCGGTGTAGCATTCATCCGATGCGATGACAAAATCAAACTTTTTAGCTAACGCTAAGATTTTCTGATGTTGTTCTTTGCTCAATAAAGTTCCGGTCGGATTGCCTGGCGAACAAATAAACAGCAATGCGCAGCGTTGCCAAACTTCATCGGGTACGCTGTCAAAATCAGGCAAATAGTCATTTTCCTCCGGCGTATTCAAATAATAAGGTGTTGCGCCCGCTAACAGAGCCGCGCCTTCATAAATTTGATAAAACGGATTTGGCATTACCACCAGAGGTTTTTCGTTTGGATTAACCACCGCTTGCACAAACGAAAACAGAGCCTCGCGCGTACCGCTGACGGGTAGCACTTGTGTTTCTGGATTTACACTATTTTCAGAAAATCCGAACCGCTTTTCGATCCATTGACTAATCGTGCCGCGTAACTGCGGCAAACCTTTCGTGGTTGGATAATTGCCTAATCCTGACAAGTTATTTATCAACGCTTGTTGAATAAATGCCGGCGTGGGATGTTTTGGCTCGCCAATGGATAAAGCAATATGCGCTTTTTCCGCTGGCGGCGTAATCCCCTGTTTTAAAGAACTCAGTTTTTCAAACGGATAAGGGTGACATTGAGTTAAATACGGGTTCATTTGCTACAGTTTGGACGTTTACCGGAAGCTTGCGCTTGTTGATATTGTTGCAATGCACCCGCCATATTATTGTTTAATTCGCTAATGCGGCTGGCATTGGCAGGATGCGTGGACATAAATTCAGGCGTTTCTTGTCCGCCACTGGCTTGCGACATTTTTTGCCACAGTGCCAAGCTTTGTCTAGGGTCAAAGCCTGATTGCGCCATTAAGCGTAAGCCAATGATGTCGGCTTCGCTTTCTTGGGTACGACTGTAAGGTAATAACACACCGTATTCTGCTGCCATCCCTAACGCGCTCATGCCTAGCTGTCCTAACGCTGTTTGCGGAACGCCTACCACAGCACCTACAACGCTCATGCCTTGATTCATGGCAGTTTCTTGCGACATTCTTTCGTTGCTGTGTTTGGCTAAAACGTGACCAATTTCATGCCCGATGACGGCGGCTAATTGTGATTGATCTGTGACCATATTCACTAAGCCGGTATATACGCCGATTTTATTGCCCGGCAATGCAAAAGCGTTCAGAGAATTATCTTCAAAAACAACAATTTCCCATACGCCACCGCCGACTAATTGCGTAATCGGTTGCGCAATGCAGTTTACATAGCTGGTATAGCGGCTGTTGGTTGTCACGGGTTTGGTTTGTTTTAATTTGGTAAATGCTTGCAATCCCATTTCCGACATTTGTGTATCAGGCATCATCATGAACTGAGTTCTGCCGGTGGGGCTTTTGGTGCAAGCTGTTAAAACACAGCAGGCGGCTAACGTTAAGAGGAGTTTGTTACGCATGGTTTATGTCTCAGTGGAATTGATAAAACAGACGGTATTTTAGCGTAACTTCAGCATGAGCGGTTAAAAAACCTGTTGGTTTAGCTGGATGAAAACTTTAGGGAATGCGGTTTGCGGAACTTAAGCGTAACAAAGCAGGTGGCTTTATTTGTTAAAGCCAAAATTTTTCAAGACGACTGGTCATCTTGAAAAAATTTCAGAAAAACTCTTAAAACAAACACCGCTTTGATTACGGTATCGCTAAATGAAGTCGGGCGTTGAGTGATTTATTTAAAGGTTGAAATTGCAGCAGCTTTCGGGGTGGGTTCTGGTTTGTTATTGGGCTGATTCATAACGCCTTGTGTTGACTCTATGATGCGATGATTGGAATGCTTTTCTTCTCTGCTAGGCATTAAATACTGATTTTGATAATAAAGTTCGTATTGAATCAATGGCTTTACAGCTTCCAAGGTTCTAATTTGCATTTCTAGCATTTCCTTTTTACTAATTGCGTTATTCATATACATTTGGCATGTGAAATATGAATTTGCCAGAAATAGCTGCATTCCTTGGGTGCGTTTATTCAAAACTGTATTTGCAGTCGATGCTTCAAAGATTGCATCAATATCCGCAGATGTTTTTCCCGCTTGTTGTATCGCCGCTTTAATTTGATTGAGATGCGCGGTATCAATCCCAATTTCGGTCGGTGCTTCAGCACAAAAGCGATTGTTTTTAAAATTGACTAGAACAACTCTGCGTTCTGGTGTTAAAGAAAGAGTGCCGATTGGCGCGGCTTTAAACACTGTTTGATTTAACCTTTCTTCGATCACAGGTTGCTCCATAGGGTTAGTAAACAATGAACAGCCTTGGAAAATATTGCAAACTATTATTAGAGCAAAGGATTTTTTCATAAATCTTCTCTTTAATATTTAAAAACGGAAGCCACAGGATATGTAGGTTCGGATTTATCCGAACAATGCTAAGGAAGGTGTACAAATCAACTTAGGCAAGTTTCCTCTTAAAATCGCTGAGGTTACGACTGGCAGTCCTTTAAGGACTGCCAGTCGTAAAGTTGCCGCGTTTATTTCATGCGCATTTTTTACGCGCTGTTACTTAAATCAAAAGGCATAAAACATGTTGGCTAATGCCAGTCCAATTAACGTAAAAAAAGTGCATTGCATTCCAAGCACTCTAAAACGCAGATTTTCAGTTAATAAACCACGCGCGTGCAGAATGCGTCCGATGACCAGAACAATACCAGCGATATGTATCATGGCGGTATGCCCTGCATTGAATTCTAAAAGTATGAGTAAAATCAGTGAAATAGGGATGTATTCAATCGCATTTCCTTGCACACGGATAGCCAGCTGAAGTTCAGCTTCGCCACCATCGCCTAAGCTGACTTGTTTTGACCTGCGCACGTTGATAACTCGCAGCGATAGCCAAACAATCCAGAGTGCTAATAATCCGGCATATAAAGAACTAATCATAAAATCCTCTTCAATATAAAAGTTGGTTTGGGTTTTGCGCCTTACTGCATTAAGAAACAACTGTCTTCGTTGTCGGCATGGGGTAGTAATGTTTCAATACTAATAAACCTCATCATGTGTTCCAATATCCACTAAAGTAATTTCATCATCTTGAATCACAATTACGCAAACAATACGATATTCATACGTCAAACTACACGCATGAAATTCGCTAAACTCCCCTTTCAGTTTATGCGTTTTTAAGGATGGGTCGAAAGGGTTATTTTTTAGCTTCTTAAGAGTTTCAGAATATTTATCAAGCAAGTGAGCGTGTTTTTTAAAAAACTTTCGTTCTTTGCGTTGATAGCTTTCATTTCTAATTAATTTCATTGCGGAGAGATTTAATATGTGAATCTATATCGTCTATTTCACTAAATCCTGAATAATCACCTTGTTTTATTTTTGCCAACGTGTTTAAACACATTGTTTTGTCTATTTTAAATTCTTCGCTTTCTTGAAGCTGTTTGAGTTTGCTTTTAAATTCACCGAGGTATTGTTGCACAACGTGGCTGGGTAAATTATCGGGAATATCAATCGTGATTTGCATTTTTTGTTCTCTATTTTTGTTTTTGGCTCACACGCAAGAGGCGGCGCAATATGTTTTACTATTGCGTTTTATGGGTTATAAATCCGTAATCTCAGGAACAAAAGCCTCTTCATATTGTTCAATTAAAACGCCTACTAGCTCCATTAATGACGCTAACGGGTGTTTTTCATTTTCCCCTACGGTATCAATTAAGCTATCCAACAATTCAACCGCTTGTGCGTAGTCACGTTCAGAATGCAAGACATGCACGAATTTTGACAGATTATTCCAAACAGGGGTTATTTGTTCCAGATAAACGGCTGACATATTATTCCTTCCATTTGTTTTTATCGTATTCGGCGTGAGTGAGGACATTGCGGATATAGATTCGGTGGCTGTTGTAGTGAATGGCGGCAATCAAGCGCACTTTGTTACCTGCAATGTTAAACACGGTGAGTTTGCCAACTTGGTCGGCGTGTGGGAATAGGGTTTTGAGTTCGTTAAACGAGTTAAAGTCGTTTGTTTTTACCACACGATACCAATGTTGCAAGGCGGTTTTTACGTCAGGATATAAAACTGCAAAGTCGTTTAGCCGTTTTCGCGTGATGATGTGCATTATTTTACGTTTCGTTTTTGGCTTTTAACGCAAGAGGCGGCGCAATGCGTTTCACTATTGCACTTTACCGCGCTAATTTAAAATAATTTCCCAATCCTTTAACATCACAATATTTCCTAATTGCGAAGTTTTAGAAAAATGTCTTTTATCCGCAGTGACAAAATAGCAATTATTCAAAATTGCTAAAGCATGATAAACCGCATCATAAAATGATGGAAAGCCTGATTTATCATGTCCCATATCACAAATAGCTAAAGCTTTTTCAATGATTGGCGAGTTTAATTCAATAAGCTGTAATCCTAAATTTTGTAATTTCGTAATAATGGCATAAATCTGTTGTATGTCAACTTTACTGACTTTAGCAACTGCCAAGACTTCATATAAAAATAAGTTGGGGGCAAAAATTTCATAGGCTTGTGCCGTTAAATGATTAATTAATGCAATTGCTTTGTCTGTTTCAGGTTCTTGTAGAAACAGTTTATTAAATACACAGGAATCTAAAACAATTTTATTTTCCATGATTCAATAATTCGGTTAGTTCATGGTCTTTTCCTTCTCTTAACATGCGTGTCATTTCTTCGGAAGATAAAGCGGCTTTAACCGGCTGAATGGCTTTTATCATTGCCATTAATTCCCGTTGCTGCTGTTTTCTTTTTTCCTGTAAAAGTTTGGCTTCTACCGCGTCTAATACAAATTGTTTTAAATCCTGTTGCGGTAAAGTTTCTTGCAAGTCAAAAAATAATTGGTCTGGAAATTCAATAGCGAGTTGCATTTTTTCCTTTAAAGATTGATTTTCTTATTTAATTGTTTGCAAAAAAGGCGGATAAGTACCGCCTTTTGTGTTTTGGATTGTTATGCGGCGCAATACGTTTCACTATTGCACCCTACCGAGCTTTGTTACCTGCAATGTTAAACACGGTGAGTTTGCCAACTTGGTCGGCGTGTGGGAATAAGGTTTTGAGTTCGTTAAACGAGTTAAAGTCGTTTGTTTTTACCACGCGATACCAATGTTGCAAGGCGGTTTTTACGTCAGGATATAAAACTGCAAAGTCGTTTAGCCGTTTTCGCGTGATGATGTGCATTATTTTTCGTTTCGTTTTTGGCTTTTAACGCAAGAGGCGGCGCAATATGTTTTACTATTGCGCCCTACCGCGCTACGATTTTGCTTCCCAAAATGGTATCCAGTTTCGTACAGGCTTTGTATTTTCACAGTCTGAATGATAGCGTCTTGCCAAGTATTTATCTCCATCTTCTAAACCTTTCTTGTATTCACTTGTTGCATTAAGAGGTATATGTGTTGGTGTAAGTATAGCGACAAATACTGTGCCATCTTCAATCACTTTTATTTCAAATGGCTTCCAACCTACATAACCGCCCATCCCATTTTTAACATTAATTTCACTGCACCAAATCTTACGATTATCACTAGAAGTGATATTACGAAACATTGCTGAACCTGGGTCTATTAAATCACTATGCTTAATAACCATATCCCGAAGATAATCTTCTGTTTTTGTGCAACCAGTAATAAATAAGCTAATAAGCAAAGTGATAATAAGTTTTTTCATGGTTTAAAAATTAATTAAAAGGGTCGCAGTCAGCACGGTAGGGCGGATTGCAATCCGCCTTACGAGTTACGAGTTAAGGCACATCATCGGATTGTTTATCGCCACACTTTACTCCACTCTCAAAGGCATACCAATCATTCGCTACGAAAGATTTTAAGAGTTCTTTATCTTTTACTTTCCCTGAAGCATTCTTAGCGGAGATGATTACTTCACCTAGCTTTACAAACATGGAGGGATTAATAGCCTTAATAACCTCACTTAACGTAGAAACCTTATATTCTAAGTGTTTTAATGGGGATTTCGCGTCTTGTTTTGTTGGCGCATTCACGACCTCATCAACAAGTTGTCTAAGCTCTTTTAGTGTGCTGTCGTTCATAAGAACTCCTAATTTAATTAATACATAATACACGATTTTACATATTATCAAGAGGCTGGATAATTTTTTACGAGTTTATTCGTCAATATCATCACAATATACATGTTCACCGCTATCAATTATTTCTACTTTCCATCCGTTTTTTGATTCAGCCAGGTTGACTTTAAACGGGATATATCCAATGTAGCCACCAAATTTATTTTTATAATTAACAAAACCACAATAAGTGATAGTAGTTATATCCATAAATTTACAAACACTTTTATTTTTAGACCACTTAAAATGTGCTGAATACGGGTCATTTAATTTATTGCTTATATGTTTTTTTACTGCGTTTATTTGGCTTTTTGTTATAGGCTTTTCTGTGCAGACTTTCTCTGTAGGTCTAGTCTGAACTATAACTTTTGTTCTAACTATTTCCTTGTATTGAGTATTGTTGGGAGGCTCATCAGTATAATAAACCTCACCATTAGGAGCAACGTATCTATAAACATTACTTATCGCTATTTCTGGAAAAATCAAAGCAATTGTAATAAAAAGTAATTTAATCATTTTATGTTCCTTACCAATAGTTATTAATTAACTTTAATTATTTTTTATTTGTTTGATTTTATTCCATGCTGTCTATATTTGTTAATTCATCTGGCGACACCAAAAAATTATCATACCATCCCTCATTATTATCTTAACGCTTTAAAAATACTTTTAAATTCAACTCTTTTGTTTAATTTAGCGTAAATTAAACAAACGATGTAAAAAATCAAAAAAGCTGATTTGCAATGGTTGCTTTTGTTGTTTTTAGGAGCTAAAGTCAATTATTGATTCAATTACGAATTCAATAATAAAGGAGAAAAATAAATGTTTAAATTCTTAGAGAAAGTGCTAGATAAATGTGGCTCTGGAACACTTATTAACATTATGTGTTTGAGCATTGCTTTAATAGCAATGATTATTTTACTAAAACAAAGTTAGGGAAAACTAAAAATACCACCTTTTTATATTTTTAATGTGAGAAGGTGGCTTTACTATCCCATCGCTGCATTTTGATTAGCCGCCGCGTAACTTCTGGTAAATTCAAAAACACTTCGCCTGAAACCCGCTAGGCGACTCTAACACAACGTTTCATCCTGAATCCGCGCCACATAAAACCCCGCGTGATAATTCGCAAAAGCCACTTATGCTTTTAAAAACTCGTCAACACTCACATTGGCTTGTTTCAAAACCGCTTTTAGAGTTCCTTCTTTCAGCGTTTGATGATGCGGCAACGTTAAATACCGCCCGTCTTCACCATGTTTCCAAATCTCGTGACTGCCTTTTGCCTGTCGGTGTAACACAAAACCCAACACATCTAGCTTGCGTGAAACATCCCGATAACTAAAACCTGATAAACGCCCCATTTAATAACCGACGACCAGCGCGTAATTTAATTTTTTCGGCACTGTCGGCAATTTATGCCATTCCTCACGCTTATCCTGCAAAATCAGTTTTGCTAAATCCTGAGCAATTTCAATTGTTTCAACTAAAGTTCGCCCTTCTGCTACTAAACCTTGAACATCAGAACTGGTAGCCAGATAGTAACTTTCACCATTTTCAACATGTTGTTCAATACTCAGTTTTATAATATGTTCCATAACATTTTCTCTCATTCATTTATAAATCAGGTCTACAGCAAAGTACAAATAAATCACTGCCCCATAAAACAAACCGGCTAAAAACCCCTTTTGCTTATAATTCCTTAAAGGGATTAATAATCAGCAACTTATTTTCAATTAATTGCCCATGCTGCATATCTTCTGAATACAACGTTGTGCAACTTGCCTCCAATGCGGTGGCAATAATCAAACTATCGTAAAATGAAAACCGATACCGTTCCATTACTGTAATAGCTGAGATAACAGGTCTTGGCAACACAGCAACAACATCGCACTCCGCAATTAAGCGCATTAAAATGGACTGCGTATCTTGCGGGGAAAATTTGAGCTTACGTTGCAGCGTATTGGCAGTTTCAGTTAAAACCTGTGTAGAAATAACCGGTTTTGCCGCGATAATTTTTAAAGCGAGCAGACGTTTATCGTCATCATCACTCACGCTATAAATGATAACGTTGGTATCAGCAAAGTTAGCGTTCATTGGCTTCTTCGCGGTTAAACGTAAACTCTTGAAATCCGGTGCGATACGGTGCAAATGCGGTTTCAAGTTCGGCGACTTTGTCAACAGCAACAGCTTCAGTTTTGATGGCATAGCGTACTTTTAAATAGCCAATAAAATCCAAAACTTCGGCGCGTAAATTCTCCGGCAAGATTTGTGATTCGTGGTAAATCAGTTCGGCGGTATCAACTAACATAATTATTTTCTCTTTATTATTGAGTTCAGGCGATTTGTAAGAAGTATAAATCACAGCCCCGTAAAACAAAACGGCTTAAAACCCTTCGGCGCATTATTGCTACGCCGTTTTTAACACATCATCTACATTGAGTTGCTTATAGATAAAAAACCGGATAACTTCAGCAGCATCCGGCTTTTTAACACCAACCTATCAATCCTCCCGATAACACGCACTCGCACTCGCGGTTTCCCACAACACCACCTGATCGACATTAAAACCCTGCTGTTTAATATGCTGAAAAATCATTTTACTCAACACCTCAGCGGTCGGATGCTCCTCAATCGCCAAAAAACGCTCATTTTGCGCAATCAACATCGGAATAATCGGATCATTTTTATGCAGCAAAAAATTATGATCTAAAACCTCATCCACAAAAGACTCAACACACGCCTTAATATCCGAAAAATCGCACACCATCCCTTGCTCATTCAGCTGCGCCTGTTTAATAGAAATCGCAGCCTTCACGCTATGACCATGTAAATTACGGCATTTGCCAGCGTGATTCATCAATCTATGACCGTAACAAAAATAAACTTCTTTAGTGATTATAAACATATTCTAACTATTTAAAGGGAAAGGTAACCATCATCATGCAACACTGTCATACTGGCACTAATCACAAATGATTTGTCCTCCAAACTACGCACATTCACCACTCTCACATGCGCTCGTAATGGCGGCGTGGCGGGGTGTTGCGATTGAATCGTCATCTCCAATTCATCATCGAGTTTTAATAATTTATTGGAAACAAAAGAAACACCAGCCCCGCTTAATGTGGTACATCTACCTTTATAAACTTTATCGCTATTTAACAGCCGATATTCGATTTCGCAATCCACATTAATCCGAAAATACTCGCGCCTTTCATTAAACTCTACCATTATGATTTCTCCAGACTCTTGTCTCGTTGTTTCAAGGGTTACAAAGTGTACTATAAAAAAACCAGCGCGAATTGATTTATTAACCCACTGAAAAGCCCAGAATTTAACAGCAATTGCGTGATATTCACTGACTATCTGTGCGTTTTTGTGTAAAATTTTGCCATATCCTATTGTTACTATTTAAGAGTCAATTATGAGTAAAGCAACCGTTCTTACAGGCATTACCACCACAGGCACACCGCATTTAGGCAATTACGTTGGCGCAATTCGCCCTGCCATTGCAGCCAGCAAAAATGATAATGTGCTGCCGTGTTATTTTTTGGCAGATTATCACGCCTTAATAAAATGCCAAGAACCGGAGCGCGTTAGACAATCGAGCTTAGAAATTGCCGCAACGTGGCTGGCTTTAGGACTGGACACTTCCAACGCGATTTTTTACCGGCAATCGGATGTGCCAGAAATCATGGAATTAACCTGGCTGCTCACTTGCGTGACGGCAAAAGGTTTAATGAACCGCGCTCATGCGTATAAAGCGGCAGTGGCTGAAAATGAACAAAGCGAAGACGGTGACACAGATAAAGGCATCACAATGGGATTATTCAGTTATCCGATTTTGATGGCGGCCGATATTTTAATGTTTAACGCTCATAAAGTGCCGGTTGGTAAAGACCAAATTCAACATATTGAAATGGCACGAGATATTGCCAGCCGTTTTAATCATATTTATGGCGAACATTTTGTGATTCCAGAAGCCGTTGTTGATGAAAATGCTGCGACTTTATTAGGCTTAGATGGTCGGAAAATGAGCAAAAGCTATAACAACACCATTCCGTTGTTTGAGCCTGAAAATAAATTGAAAAAATTGATTAATAAAATCAAAACCAATTCCTTAGAACCCGGCGAGCCGAAAGACCCTGAAACTTGCACGTTGTTCAGCACTTATCGCGCGTTTGCCCGTCCGAGTGAAGTGGAAGAAATTCGCAAACAATATGCTGAAGGAATTGGTTGGGGCGAGATGAAAAAAATCTTGTTTGAACACATTAACACACATATTGCGCCCGCTAGAGATCGATATCAAGCCTTGATGCAAGCTCCTGAACATATTGAAGAAGAATTGCAAGAAGGTGCGAAAAAAGCCCGTGCCATCAGCCAGCCATTTATCAAAGAGTTGCGCAAAGCCGTTGGGATTGCCGCTATTTCTGCACGATAGTTTTGTCGTGAACGTCATAGCTATTTACACATCTTTAGTTTGAAAAATAGTTATATATCAATAGGATATTAAAATAGGTAGGTTGGGTTAGCGTTATTGAGCGAAGCGAGATAAGCGTAACCCAACATGCAGCGTTAAAATAAACGCACTTTGTTGGGTTACGCTCTTTTTTCTGACGAAAAAAGTAGCTAACCCAACCTACAAAAACTCTTTATTATCAATGATTTTGTTATAAAAACTGTCAAACTATCTTGTGTAGATGCCTATGCGTGAACGTAGTTCCGTTGTGTTTCAATGTCTCTACAGTATTACCCATTGAGTCAATCGCCATGAACCATGAAGAGATTGTTTATAGCTTTAAATTAGAAACCGCAGAAATAAAGCAAGTTCATATCAGTTTAGAGCAAAACACCTTGAATCTTGTGCATCCAATTCCGCTGAAAAACTTACCCGCATGGACTCATCTTGACTTCAATCAATGCCCTAATTGCCCGTTAAAACATCGCCTCCATTGCCCGATTGCCGCGAATATTTCTGTGCTGGCAAGTTCCTTTACGCAGTATCCTTCTTATCAAAAATCCGAAGTTCATGTGCAAATGAACTCACGCAGCTGTGTGGAAACCACTGATGTGCAAAGCGCATTGAGTTCTATTTTAGGGATTTATATGGTGACTAGCGGCTGTCCTGTGATGGATAAATTACGCCCGATGGTGTATTTTCATTTACCCTTTGCTACGCCGTTAGAAACGCAATATCGTGCGATTACCATGTATTTAGTGGCGCAATATTTGCGCAACAAACAAGGCAAAAAGCCTGATTGGGATTTAAAAGGCTTTATTAAAATGTATGCCGAAATTCAGAAAGTGAATTTTGCGTTTAGTAAACGCTTAAGTGAGATTGATGAAAACGCCACTAACAAATGCGCTTTGATTATTTTGGACGATATAGCGTCGTTGATTCACTTAAATTTTCAAATAAATGAAGAAATTCCGGCTGAATTAGAATCTATTTTTCAACATTTTTTGGATGAAATTTAAAGGCAATTTCAAAAAAACAACCTGCTTACAACTTCAGTATTTAGAGGCGCAACTATCTATATTATATTGCAAGCAAGTAATTGATTTATTATGATTTTTAGAAACGAAAAACCTTGCGTCTCTACGCTAAAAGCAACGTACTAGCAAAAGTTTGGACGATTTTTGTAGTCTAACACGGATGCTCACGCAATCACCGCCACCTTAAAATGTACGTTTACGCACTTATCAATCGCTCTATTTTGAGTACATTATGATGCCTGAAGAAAATACCCATTATGAATACCGCTTTACCCTTGACTCAGGGGAAACCAAAACTATTGAGGTTTGCTTAAATACAGAAACACTGGCGATTATTTGCCCGCCTGCTGATGCGCCACTGCCAGACTGGACGCGGCTTGAATACAGCCAATGCCCAAATTGCAATTTATCGGCTAAAACACACACGCATTGTCCGATTGCTGTGAATATTTCAACCGTTGCCGATGCTTTTAGCGAACTCAGTTCTTTTCAGCAGGCAAAAGTTTCTGTGCAAGGCAATTCTCGACTGTTTATTAAAACTACCGATATTCAGACCGCATTAAGTTCAATTTTAGGAATCTATATGGTGACTAGCGGCTGTCCGATTATGGATAAATTGCGTCCGATGGTGCGTTTTCATTTGCCATTTGCCACATCGCTGGAAACGCAATATCGCGCGATTTCCATGTATTTAGCCGCTCAATATTTGCGCTATAAAAAAGGCAAAAAGCCCGATTGGGCGTTAAAAGGTTTTGTGAAAATGTACGAAGAAGTGCACAAAGTTAATGTGGCGTTTACCAATCGCCTCAATGCCGTTGATAAATGTGATGCCAATAATAGTGCGCTGATTGTATTAGATAGCTGCGCTGAGTTGATTAATTTTAATTTTGAAATGGATGAAGAAGTGCCCAAAGAATTGGAAGGAATTTTTAAGCCGTTTACAAATAGCGCACTTTAAAAACCCAAGTTGTTGTATAACAAAAACATTATCACCCAAACCTTTCAGGTCTTTAAGACCTGAAAGGTTTTACGCCCAGAATGCTATTCACTAGCACTTCACTTTTTAATTCACCTCACAGGAACATATCATGCAAACAACCATTAAAGTCTGGGATATTCCCTTGCGCATTTTTCATTGGCTGCTGGTGGCAGGGTTTAGCGTCGCTTATATTACCGAAGAAGATTTTTTAAACATCCATATTTGGGCTGGTTATCTAGTTATCGGACTGCTGGTTTTTCGCCTGATTTGGGGATTTATTGGCAACGAATATTCCCAATTTAAAAACTTTCTATGCAGTCCAGCGGAAAGTTTTGCCTATTTCACACAAGTATTAACCCGCACCAACAAACGCTATATTGGACACAATCCTGCTGGAGCAGCCATGATTGTGATGATGTTGGTGAGTATTTTAATCACATCGCTCACAGGTTTAGTATTGCTGGAAGTCATTTCAATTCCGATTGGCGCACAAATCAATTCTGCGTTTTTAAAGTGGATTATGGAATCAGGTTACGGTCATTCTGTCGAAGAAATTCACGAGTTTTTTGCCAATTTCAGTGTGCTTTTAGTTGTAGCGCATATTGCGGGTGTGGTTTTTGAGAGTATTTCACACAAAGAAAACCTAGGCAGAGCCATGATGACAGGCGAAAAACGCAGTGAAGACGCTCCTTCTGATGGCGCATAGGTTTCAAGGTATTAAAAACACGGGAGGTCAGGCTTTGCCTGACAGGGCAAGCAAAGCTTGCACTCCAGAACTTTAGTTTAACTACTTAGGAACGAGTACAAATCAACTTAGGCAAGTTTGTTTTTAAAATCGCTGAGGTCAGGACTGGCAGTCCTTTAAGGACTGCCAGTCCTAAAGTTGCCGAGTTTATTTTGTGCGCATTCCTTATATATTTCTTTTGTTTAAATACGCACTACCGAAAATACTATGAAAATTTGGTTTAACAAAAACTTCTCCAGTGTTGCGTTTATTCTGGCTTCATTACAAAAAAACAGCGCGGTTACAACGCTTTTTTCACACACTCACGCCGTTGCACATCAGCATTTAGCCGATGAATTTATTTATGAACCCGAAAACGCGCCCGATTATCTGACGTTTTGTTTAAACACTTGCCAGCAATATCAAGTGGATGTTTTTTATCCTTGGCGGCATTTTGCGTTGCTGTATCCGCATAGACACCGATTTTCGGAGTTAGGTGTGAAAGTTATTTTTCCTTGCTCAGATGTTGCGTTTACTTTGCTTGATAACAAAGCCTTGTTTTATCGGCATTTAGCAGAAAAACAGATTGCCGTGCGGATGCCGTTGTTTGCGACCGCAAGTTCAAAAAAAGAATTTATTTCACAATATCAATCGCTTAGAAAAAGCACAGATAAACTTTGCATGAAACCGAGTGTGTCGATTTATGCAGCGGGTTTTAAAATTATTCACGATGAACCTGATTATGATGCGTGGAAAGCCTTGATTCATGGCAAAGATCAATATGAAATCGCTTATTCGCAGTTATTAGGGGTGTTGCCGGATGATTTTTCAAAAGAAATGATGCTGTTGGATTTTTTGGCAGGTGATGAATATAGCCACGATATTTTGTGCCATGCGGGAAAAATTATCGCAGGCACAATTCGGCAAAAACATAATGAGCATGAAAAATATCAATCGTTGATTGCCTACCCTGAAATTGTGCAAATGAGCGAATTGTTGGTTGCGGAGTTTAATTTGAGTGGATTTATTAATATTCAATATCGTGATGATAAACATGGAGTGCCATTTTTGTTGGAAATTAATCCGCGTATTTCCGGCGGTTTTCCCAAAATTGTGTTGGCGGGGATTGATTATGTCGATTTGTTTGTGAAGATGGTGAGCGGGCAAACAATTTGTGCTGCGGACATTCAACAAGAGGTTGGGGTGAAGGTGGGGAAAAGTTCGGATTATGTGAAGGTTTAATTAAAAGCAAAGTTCGTTTTTTTGCTGTGCTAGCTACGTCAGCTGATGAGATTTAGCGTTATATAAAACCTTGATTTGGAAATATTATTTTTTATACCTAAGTAATATTTTGGTAACAATCATTGCGCATAATCTGAAGGCTTTTAAATCTAACTCTTGGGATTTTATAATGACTAAAAAACTTCTTTCTTGTGTATTGCCTTTATTAATGGCAACTTCTGTGGCACATGCTGAAATTAAATTGATTGCGGTAGGTCAAGTAGATGGCAGTTATCGTGATTTATCCGTAAGAACAGCGGCTCCGCTGGAAAATGGCACTATTGGAAATATTTTGGGTGGCGTAGGCTCAGGCTTAGCGTATGCAGGCGGCAATATTTTTATCGCTTTACCTGATCGCGGTCCAAATGCAACAGCTTACGATGCAACACGCGACGATACAACATCGTATATCAACCGTTTCCAAACGTTTGATTTATCATTATCTGCGAATCCTAATTACAACGCCGCAGTTGTAGGCTCAATGCCTTTTCTTTTGTCACCACAATTAACGGCAACAACGCTGTTATCAAGTGCTGCACAGTTAAACTACGGTGTTAATGGTGCTCCTAAATGGAACACAGCGAGCAAAAATTATTACACAGGTCGTTCTGACGGTTTTAATCCTGCACTGAATTCAACAAATCCAAACAATGCACGTCTTGACCCTGAAGGTGTTCGGGTTTCAAACGATGGAAAAAGTGTTTTTATTTCTGACGAATACGGCCCTTATGTTTACCAATTTAGTCGTGCGACAGGACAATTGATTAAGTCATTTAAATTACCTGATCATTTTGCAGTGACTAACTTACGCTCTTTTGAAAAAAATGCGGATGGTGAAATTGCGATGAATACAGCAGGCAGAACCAGTAACAAAGGGATGGAAGGTTTAGCGATTACGCCAGACGGCTTAACATTAGTCGGCGTTATGCAAGCAAACTTAATTCAAGATACTAAAAAATACATCCGTATTGTGACTATTGATATTGCAACAGGCACAACCCATGAATACGCTTATTTGCTGACAGACGGTTCTGGTCTGAGTGAAATTGTTGCGATTAATAATCACGAATTTTTAGTGGATGAACGCGATGGCGCGGGTTTAGGCGATGGCAGTGCTGCTGTTGTGAAAAAACTGTTTAAAATTGATTTAGCGACTGCAACAGATGTAAGTGCAGTGACTAAAATTGACGCTACAACACCTTTAGTTGCCAAAACTTTATTTTTAGATGTTGTTGCAGCATTAACTGCCAACGGAATCAGTGCAACTGAAGTGCCTGCTAAAATTGAAGCGGTTGCTTTTGGCCCTGATGTAAGAATGGGTAACAAAATTAAGCACACACTTTTTATTGCTAACGACAATGATTTTTTACCAACAGCGGTTACACCAACAGGTGCTGTTGCAAATCCTAACAAATTTTTTGTTTTCACTGTTGATAAAACCGATTTACCAACATTTGTACCACAAAAAATTGCCCCACTTTTAATCGACAAACATGATCGTGGCTAAGTAATGGCTTGTTAAAAATCTTTGCAACTAATCAGGCAAAGAATAAGTTCTCTGACAGTGGCTTTAGGAGTACAAACGTTGCGTTTGTACTCCTTTTTTTTACCTAAAAATTTTTTTGAATTTAATTAGTTGAGGCAAAAATTTTCAAGACGACTGGTCGTTTTGAAAAAATGCTGGAATTTAAAGCTTACAAATTTAAAAATTGCACGATGATATATTATTGGAATTTCCCCCGCGTTGTTGTCACTGCCGTGTTATCGCTGCACATACACCGCGCCTTGAAATTGCACTTCTTTAAATTCTTTTCGATTGCCCCACAGCGATTCGGTTGCGCCGACTAATAACGCCCCCTCCGGCGTGAGCATTTTCACCATTGCTGATAAAACTTTGCTGCGCACATCCGCAGAAAAATAAATCGTCACATTGCGGCACAAAATCAAATCGAAACGACCTAAATGTGAAAAATCGCGGGTCAAATTAATATTTGCAAAATGCACCCGCAGACGAATATTAGGTCGCAACACCCATAAATTTTGCCCTTGATGCTCAAAATATTTATTGCGGCGCGTTAGCGATAAACCGCGATTAATCTCAAAATCGTTATAACGCGCATGGCGGGCTGTTTCTAAAGCCGCTTGTGAAATATCCATTGCGTGAATTGAAAAACAACGCGCTAAAGCAGCGGCGTTTTGGCGTTGGCACATTTCATCAATCAACATCGCCAGCGAATAAGCCTCTTGCCCTGTGGAACAGCCGGCAATCCATATTCTAATTTCTTGCGCCCCTTTTTCGAGTTTTTTGAACAACGCCGGCAAAATGGATTTTTCCAAAGCATTCCAGCAAGAATCATCACGAAACCACAAGGTTTCGTTTGTGGTCATTAAATTAATCACCGTAGGCAGCAGTCTTTCGGGTTCAAATTGCAAACGAGAAAACAATTGCCCAAAACTATGCAGCCCTAAACTGGTCGCAAAATCGCTTAAGCGCGTTTGCACTAAATAATCCTGATCGTCTTGCAAATTGATGCCGCATTGCTCTTTTAAGAGTTGGCTAATTTGTCTAAATTCGTGTTTAGTAATTGCTTGCATACGTCAGTTTTATAAAGTTAATTGGTTGATGCGGTTGCCAAGCTCGTTTAACGAAACGACTTCATCGGCTAATCCTGCTTCAAAAACACTGCCGGGCATTCCCCAAACCACTGAAGAATCTTGGTCTTGCACCAAACATTTCGCGCCGTTGCGTTTTAACATCCGCACGCCTTCTGTGCCGTCGCGTCCCATGCCTGTCATCACCACCGCTAAGATATTGCCGTTAAACGTGGCTGCGACTGAGCGAAATAATACATCAACAGAAGGGCGGCAATTATTCACGGGCGGGGTTTCATTCACAGCCAAACAGTAATCGCCATCAAGATGGCTGCGTAACACTAAATGTTTGCCACCGGGCGCAATATAAATTCGACCGGGCAGTAGTTTTTCGCCACCTTTAGCTTCGCTGACTTGCAGCGGGGTTTCTTCATTGAGTTTTTTGGCTAAAGATTCGGTAAACATTGGTGGCATGTGTTGCACAATGATAATCGGGCAGGGCATGGCGGGATTGAGTTTTGGAATTAATTGATCCAAGGCTTTCGGGCCGCCGGTGGAAACTCCAATCACGATTAAGTCAATTTTGCCTTTGCGACTGCGCAAGGGCTGTGCAGTTGTTTCAACAATTCTTTGGCGTGCGACAAGGGTAGGTGTTGCTGTTTGCAGAGTTTCCGTGCGCAGCGGAGGAGTGCGACTCAATAAGGCATATTTTTTAGTCTGCACCAGACTAATCAAAGGCTGTAGATAATTGACTAATTCAGCAATTCCTTGTTCTGGACTGCTGACTTTAGGTTTTGCCACAAAATCTAACGCGCCGATTTGTAATGAGCGCAAAGTTTCGCGACTGCTTTTCAAATCAAAGCTGCTAATCATAATCGCTTCAATCGCAGGATGCTGTTGTTTGATTTGCCGGAGTGTTTCCACGCCGTCCATGTCGGGCATTACCACATCCAACAACACTAAGTCAGGTTCTAACATATTGATTTTTCTAATAGCAATCTGTCCAGAAGCGGCTGTGCCAATACATTCTGCATCTGCGATTTTGTCGATAACCGACATCAAAATTTGTCTATAGCTAATACTGTCATCGACAACGAGAACTTTTACTTTGTCATTCATTATTTAAGTGAGGGAGGGGCGAGAAAACAAATAGTTTTGAGGTGAACAGGATGAATTTGTGTGGGCGATTAAGCAAAAACAGTTTTTTGTAGGTTCGGATTTATCCGAACAATGCGAAAAATGCGATTAATGCGAATAAATTCGCCCCTACAAAAATAAAAATTATTTTTCAATAGCTTAGGTGTATTTATTTGCGTGGAGACGCGATTAATCGCATCGCTACTAATCTTTTAATTTGAAGCTTTCATTTTTTAAATTGCAAACACAATTAATTAACTGCTCAATTGCAAGAATAATAATAAATTGGTTTTGTTGTTGAATCATGCCGGAAATAAACTCTTCTTTTTCATTCGCGACATTTGGCAAGGGCGGCAAAATTTCTTTTTCCTCCACATTCAATGTTTCGCCCATTTTATCAACCAAAATTGCCAGCGGGTCTTTAATCGCAATCTCGGTATTAAAAGTTTTGCGGGTTAATTTATTCAGCCGCGTTAATTCCGCTTTGGTTTTTAAAATAATCAAGGCGCGTTGCGCTAACGGCACATTGGTTTTTTGCTCTAAAAAAAACTGCGGATCCATCACGGTTAAAATCTGTCCGCGCAAATTCATAATCCCAATTAAATATTCAGGAGCTTCAGGCACGGGGCTGACTTCATGCAGCCGCCCAATTTCTTTGGCTAATAAAATATCAATCGCATAACGCTCTGATCCTAAATAAAAACTGATAAATTGGCGCATGTTTTCTTCCTGTGTGTAAATCTGTCGAATTTATTCTGAATAACGTGCCAATGTTTTTAGCACCAGCTCTTTGTCCAATTTAACCAGCCATTCATTAAATCCGGCTTTTTTTCCATCTGCGATGGTTTGTTCATCATTCAAGGTGGTCAAGGCAATCACAGGCAATTTATCCCAACGTGGATTGGCGCGAATATTTTTCACCATTTCTCGCCCGTCCATAATCGGCATTTCTATATCACTTAACACCAAATCAAAATCCTGCTGATGCAGCGTATCTAAGCCTTCGCGTCCATTGTTTGCGGTGGTGACTTTATACCCGCCCGCCTCGATACACTCTTTGATCACTTTCATAAAAAATGGCGTATCTTCCACTAATAAAATATGTTTGTTTTTAGCTTTTTCAGCATTGATTTCTAGTTTTTCCACGCTATCTGGCTCGCCGGCTTCTAAAATACTGTGCAAATCTAACATCAAGGTGATTTTTCCATCTAACAGCATTGAGCCTAAAATACCGGAGTTTTTCATGGCGGTATTTTCCAGTTTGATGACCGCGCTTTTGGTATCAACAACCCGATTAATCAATAGCGCGACCGGAATTTTTGTGCGTTTAGGGATAATAATATTGGCAATTGCTTCATAATTATTGGGTTTTTGCACCGGCAAGCAGTTTTCTAAGCGCAATAAACGCATTTGTTCGCCGCGATATTCAATGTATTCATTGCCAGCTATAAATTGAATTCGCCTAACATCCAAACTATCAATCCTCCGAATCCACGACAGTGCTAGGGCAAAATGTTCTTCAGTGTTATTGTCAAAAATCAATAACGATTGCGGCTCTTGCTCCACTTTGCGTTGCTGTGAGGAGCTGTTATTGTCTTTTTGCAGCTCTGTGTAAGTGAGTTGATTTTTATGGATATAGCCTTGTACATCAATAATCATGGCAATTGCACCATCACCTAAAATACTAGTGCCGGAAAAGTTTTTCACCTGCCGGAAATATTCGGGCATTGGTTTGACCACAATTTCTTCACTGCCTAAAATTTGATCAACGATGACGGCTACGCGATTATTTTCTGCTTTAATAATCAAAATATATAAAGGATTTTCGATACTTAGCTGAGGATTTTCTTCAGTGGCGGTAATCATATTTAAACTTTCTGCCAAAGAAATCAGCGGTAGAAAACTTCCGCGTAGCGATAACATTCGTTGCCCGCGCACTTTTCCCACTTGTTTGGCGTAATCATCGGCTTCTAACAGCACCATTTCTTCTAAATTGCTTTGTGGAAAAGCAAAACGGCAATTTTGTACGCTGACAATCAGGGCAGAAATAATCGCCATTGTTAGCGGGAGCGTCATTGTGATGCTGCTCCATTTGCCTAATTGCGAGTTAATGTCGATGCTGCCGCCAATTTGTTCAATATTGGTTTTCACCACATCCATGCCAATGCCGCGTCCTGAGACGGAGGAAACCGTTTTGGCAGTGGAAAATCCGGGCGTGAAGATTAAATTCATTTTTTCTTTCGCGCTCATTTTTTCCATGATGTCGGCGGTGATAATGCCGCTTTCTAAGGCTTTGTGCGCAATGAAATCGGGGTCAATACCTTTGCCGTCATCACTGAATTGAATCACGACTTGCCCGCTTTCATGGAAGGCTTTTTGCAAAATCGTGCCGCACGGCGGTTTGCCTTGTTTAATCCGTTCTTGTGGCGTTTCGATGCCGTGATCTGCCATATTTCGAATAATATGAGTGACAGGATCACTTAACGATTCAATAATGGTTTTGTCTAATTCAACATCCGCGCCTTCTGTAACCAGCTCTATTTGTTTGCCTAAATCTTTTTCTAACTGTCTGATTAAACGAGGGAATTTATTAAAAATTACCCCGATAGGCTGCATTCGTGTGCCCATAATTTCTTCCTGCATTTCAGTGGTAATGCGGTTGAAATTATGCAAAATTACTTTTAAGCCGGGGGTTTGCACAATCAGCGGTTCACAGAGTCTAAACACTTGATTACGAACTAAAACTAATTCGCCTGCTAAATCAATCAGTTTATTGAGACGTTTTACATGCACCCGAATGGTTTCTTCCGTTTCGGAGTGACTAATAATGGCAGGTTCTTCTTCAATAATGGGCTTAGCAAGAGAGGTTGTCGCAGGAGGTGACGGAATGGACGTTAGGTTTTCGGTGCTTTGTGTGGCGACCGCAACTGTTTCTTCTATTGCGGCATTGTGTTCGCTTTCGTGGGCATCTAGGTTTTTCAGTTGCTTTAGGCGATGACATAATTGCTCAATATCAATGCCGTTATCGCCTTGATGTTGTTCAATTAATTGAATTAAACAGTCATAGCCTTCCAGCAAGGTATCAATATATTTTCCTTCCATCACCACTTGCGCGGCTTTTGCCAACGCGAGAATATCTTCCATGATGTGCGTGAGGCGCGAGATTTTTTCCAAGCCTAAAAAACTTGCGCCGCCTTTAATGGTATGCACATTGCGAAACAACTCATTGAGTTGCTGCATATTGCCGGGATTCGCTTCCAATGCGAGCAACGCGGTTTCTATGCGTGGCACACATTCCCGCGCTTCTTCAATAAAACTGCTTAATAAATCATGTTGTGCGAGTTTTTCTTCCTCTGAAAATTCATTTTCAGAAAAAACAAAAGGATTCAGATTGGCTTGGTTTTTAAAATCGGTAAAGTTTTCTTGCTGATTGATTGGCGTAGTTTCAGGAAAGTCATCCTGTTCTTCAATGAATTCTGGCTCAGAAAATTCGTTAGAGGGTTCAAAAAACTCAGCTTCGCTACGATGGGATTCTGCTATTTGTGCAAAGGCATTGAAATGCTCATTAGGGCGTTCAATGAGCTGATTGAGTTTCTGGCATTCCTGTTCTACATTGATATTATTACTGTTTTGCGGATCATCAATCATTTGCACCAGTCGGTCTTGACTGGACAGCAGCACATCAATATGTTGGTGGGTGAGCTGTAATTTGTTGCTGCGAGCTAGCGACAATAAGCTTTCCATGCTATGCGATAAGGTGCTGATATTGTGCAAGCCAAAAAAACCCGCGCCGCCTTTGATGGTATGCACACTGCGAAATAATTCATTCAGTACGGTTTGCTCATCGGGTTTATTTTCCAAAGATAATAAACTTGCCTCAATCACAGGCAGATGTTCGCGCGCTTCCTCAATAAAGGAGTTGATTAAATCATCACTGTCGTCCACGCATAACTCCTAGTAAACGCCTTTGGCATTGAGAGCGACACCGTATTGCTTGTCGGTTTTTAAAATATGATCTAACAACCAATCTTTTAAAAACTCTAAAATACTTTCCGCCACTTCATGGACATTTTTGGTTTTTAATTGTGCTTGAAACATTTGCACTTTATTCACAAAAGCCGCGTGAATGGATTTATGCGATTCCAGCTCTGGCCAATGATTATCTGTCAGCAGTTTTTCTTCGTAGCCAAAATGGAACACGGTGTAATCGGCTAAATAATTCACAATATCTTCCATCGTTTCTTTGCTGATTTTATTTTTTACGCCGTAATCAAGCCGATTAATTAATTCCGCCAAAATGCTATGTTGTCTGTCGATTTCTTTAATGCCAACGCTATAAATGGCTAAGTCCCAAACGATTAAAGGTGTATTAGCATCCCGCGTTTTGCCGCTTGTAGTATCCGCGTGTTGTTTGCTGTTTTGTGGAATTAGGGGGCTGACAGAGCTTTGTGCTGTTCTGTTGTGACTAAAAAAACTGTTATCTTGTTGATAAGCTTGTTCTTTAAAATTAAAACTGTTTGCTGATTGCACTAATCGCTGTGCCATAGCGGACAATTCGCTGGCATTTTGGTGACTTTGGGTGATTTCCTGCGTCATTTTTCCTAAAGTGGAGCGAATTGAATGAATATTGCTGTTCACTTTTTTGATGCTGCTCGACACTTCGCTACTGGAATTCGCTGCTTCTTTCACACCGGCAGCGGCTTCTTCCAAAGCGCGTGCGGAACTACGCGAGGCTTGCGAGGCTTCTGCCGCAGAGCGAGTAATTTCTTTTAGTCCTTTGGTAGCTTCTTGCAAATTCAACACAGATTCTTTGCTGGCATTCGCAATCCCATCAACTGCTTCTGTAATGGTGTCGGCGGAAGAGCTTTGTTGTTCTACTGAAAAATCAATGGCTTGGTTGATTTCAGCAACTTTATTAATTACTGTATTAACCGCTTGCGTGTGTTTTAACGCTTCAGCCGCATAATTTTGAATTTGTTCAATTTGGTCGGCAATTTCATTATTTGCCTCGGCGGTTTGTTGCGCTAAATCTTTAATCTCGCCCGCGACCACCGCAAAACCTTTACCCGCTTCGCCTGCACTGGCGGCTTCAATTGTCGCGTTTAAAGCTAACATGTTGGTTTGTCCGGCAATGCTGTCAATTAACTTCACCACGCGCCCGATTTTTTTGGCTGTTTCGCTTAGCTGATTCATGGTGGTGAGCGTTTCTTGTGCACTGGCTGTGGCATCTGCGGAAATTCGCATGGCATTTTGGGCATTTTTCGCAATTTCTGACATCGAAACCGACATTTTTTCGGCAGAATTTGCGACCGTATTAATATCTTGGGAGATGCGGTCAAAACTGTGATTAATTCCCACCATATTGGTTGAGGCTTCTTCAGCACTGGCGGCGACAGTATTAATATTGGTACTTAATTCATAAACAGACGCGCTGACTGAGCTTACATTGCCGGAGGCTTCTTCAATTGAGGTTGCCATGATGTTTACGTTAAAGGCAATATGTTCAGAAGAGGTGGCGGTTAACGCTAAACGGCAGTCAACATCGTTGGCACTTTCTGCAATTGAAGCAGAAGATTGTTTCAGTTTTTCAGAGGCTTGCGACACATCGGACACAGAATGATTAACGCGCTTAATCACACTGGACACTTTATCAACAAAGCTATTTAGCACATCTGCAAGTTGTCCTGCCTCACCGCTTTGGTCTGAAACTAAGCGTTTATTAAAGTCACCCCGCGCAATTTCTTCAGTGCTTACCACCAGTTTGCTAATAGACTGATAATGACGACTTAAATTTTGATGAATAATATACGCCAACAAATAAGCCGCGATTGTGCCTAATACAAACACAGGGATTGCAGCTAATAAAAAATCAGCCATTACAAACGGCGCAGGGCTTGTTAATGCCATGACCGAAAAAGCCAAGGTGAGTAACCCTAAAGTAAAGCCTATAACGGTAATGAACAGAGAGTGTTTATTATATGAATACATGGAAATCCTATAGTTTTACGTTTAGCCTAAAATAACTTGGTTTCTGCCGTTTTTCTTTGCTTCATAAAGCAGTTTGTCTGCTTTTGTTAGTGCCGATTCTAAGTTTTCTTCTAATGTAGTACAAACGCCAATACTGGCTGTGATTTTTAAAATGAGGTTATCAGACAACTGAATTGGATTTTCTTCAATTCGTGCGCGTAAACTTTCAAAAATAGAACCGGCTTCTTCTTGCGAAGTATTGGATAATAAAAAACCAAACTCTTCACCGCCAAAACGTGCCACTAAATCTCCGGCTCGAAAGCTTCCGTTTAAAAGCTGCCCCATTTTTTTTAATACAACATCACCTGCATCATGTCCGTAGGTATCATTCACACGTTTAAAAAAATCAATATCAATTAAAGCAACAATACATTGTTTTTTAGATTTATAAGCGCGGTTGAAAAGTTTTTCGCCGACTTCAAAAAAATGTCGCCGATTATAAAGACCGGTTAAAAAGTCACGGCTAGCAATAAATTGCAGTTCTTTAATATAGCCTAATAAATCCATATTTTGATTAATGCGACAAAAGAACTCTTCTTCTAAAAAAGGTTTATTAATAAAATCGCTGCCGCCAATTTTTAAAAATCGTGCGGATAATAAATTATTGCCATAAGTGGACATGCCAATAATTGCCATATCTTGTTTGCTGTAAATGGCTCTGAGTTTTTTGGTCAGCTCAAAGCCATCCATTTGTGGCATATTAAAATCGGTAATCACCAACATAATATCTTTGTGTTCATGGGCAATATCGAAAGCCTGTTTACCATTTTCAGCTTCTAATACCATAAAACGATAAATAGACAATAAACGCTTAATATGTTTTCTAGCTGTTCTGGAATCATCCACAATTAAAGCTTTAATACGGGTATTTCTATTCAGTTGTTTTAATAATAAAACAATGTATTCAATATTAGCGGGGCATTCTTTTAGCACATAATCAACAATGCCTTTGCCCAGCATTCTGTCGCGTAAATCATCATCAAACTTTCCAGTAAATACAATGGCTGGAATATTATAATTTAAAACATAATCAACCACTTCGCCGTCTGGAGCATCAGGCAAATTTAAATCTAATAAACTAGCAAAAAAGGTGTATTTCTTTGATTCGATTAATGCGATTAATTCAGCATAAGTTTCAGCAATCACAACTCTAAATTCAGAGTTTGCTTCCACACTGGTTTTAAGAATACGAGCAAATACTTTGCTATCTTCTACAACCAAGATGGTTTTTTTACTATTATCATATTGTTGATCAGTCATAACTTAAAGATCGCCCATTTTTTGCCATTTTTGATTATAGTTAGCTTCAAAATTGATTGATTTTTTATTTTTAATAAGAGGAGATTGTTCAGTAATTGAAGAGGATAAGCAAAGTTATTGAGCAATTACTTTTTAGAGCGTTAATTCTTTATTGATAATTTGTTTTAAGGCTTTTAGCATTTTAAAAATGGCAAAAATATCATTGCCATCCGCACTATAATTATTACTAATACAATATTCATTGCCTTGTAACACTATAAAGCTCCACCCCAAGCCAATGATAACCAAACCATAAATAGGCAATTTGTTGTTATTCATTTCACGCGCAACCAGCATTGCTGCCAAAACTTGTCCATCTGGAGTGCCTTGATTTTCAACGTGACGTTTATATTCGTGCAAACAGAAATAGGGGACATGCGGATTGCGTGTTCCCGTTGCAATCATGCCATCAACCATTCCAGAAAGTTGATATTCACCGATAACGCCGGATAAAGGTCGTTCTAAAAAATAGCCAATTCGTTCATCATCAATATTAGCCGTGACAATCATAGGGCTAATGAATTTATTTTCTAACTCAACTTCATTCCAAGCTTTACCACCTCTAATCAGAGTTTTTTGCAAATTTAATATATATTGTTTTTCAAATTCACTGATTTCTTCGTGATTGCTTTCCCACTGAACTAATAAGTCAGATTGCCAGATTTGTTTTAATCCAAAAGCCTCATCTAAGCCATCTAAATCCCACTCTTTAAAAGTCGCTGTTTTCATTTGATTTTTTAGATTTAAGTTTTATGCAGGCGTGCAAAACGGATTTTGCACGCCTAATCATTTTTTAATTAACCCACAATCGCGCATTTCTGAACATGCGCAGCCACGCGCCGTCTTCTTGCCAATCTTCGGGTTGCCATGAATTTTGCAAGGTTCTGAAGCAACGCTCAGGATGCGGCATCATAATGGTGAAGCGTCCGTCAGTCGTGGTTAAACCCGTAATACCCAGAGGAGAGCTGTTTGGATTCGCAGGAAAATCCGTAGTGATTTGTCCGTAATTATCGACATAACTTAATGCGACTAAACTGTGATTGATTTCACCTGCAAACTCAGCGCGTCCTTCGCCATGTGCCACAACGACAGGCAGTTTTGAACCTGCCATGCCTTTTAATAAAATGGAAGGTGAATCTTGCACTTCAACCATTGCCACCCGCGCTTCAAATTGTTCTGAATTATTGCGCATGAAAGCTGGCCAATGTTCCGCGCCAGGAATTAATTCTTTCAAGGCGGACATCATTTGACAGCCGTTGCAAACGCCTAAGCCGAAAGTGTCTTCCCGTTGGAAAAATGCCGCAAATTCATGCCGTGCGTGTTGATTGAATAAAATGGATTTTGCCCAGCCGCCGCCTGCGCCAAGTACGTCGCCATAAGAGAAACCACCGCAAGCCGCGAGTCCTACGAAGTCGGCTAAAGTGACTCGACCGCTAATAATGTCGCTAACGTGTACGTCCACGCTGGTGAATCCGGCTTTATCAAACGCTGCTGCCATTTCGACATGACCGTTGACACCTTGCTCACGCAAAATTGCCACGCGCGGACGTGCTGCGGTGCTTAAATGTGCGGTGATATTTTCATTCACATCGAACGATAAACTCGCGCTTAAGCCGGGGTCGTTGTCATCGGCAATGCGGTCAAATTGTTGTTGTGCGCAATTTGGATTGTCGCGTAAAGCTTGCATTCTAAAGCTGACTTCTGACCAGGTTTGTTGCAAACTGGCGCGAGTGTTTTGATAAATAATTTCCTCTGCCACACGAATCGTCAAAGTTTGTTCCGGTACAACTTTTGCCACAAAACAGCTACAGTGGATTAAACCGTTATCCGTTAAAATCGCCACAACATCATCGACATCAGTCATTTTGATTTGTAAAACCGCGCCCAATTCCTCATTGAACAAGGAAGCAAGCGGGTCGTTTCCTAACGCATCGAGAATTAAATCAACGCCCAAACGCCCCGCAAAGATCATTTCTGCAATCGTTGCCAACAAACCGCCGTCAGAACGGTCGTGATAAGCTAAGATTTTGCCTTCGCTGTTAAGCTGTTGAATCGTGTCAAAAAAGACAGTGAATAGTTTTGCATCATCTAAATCAGGACACTCATTGCCTAATTGTTTATAAACTTGCGCCAACACTGAACCGCCTAAGCGATTTTTGCCTTGTCCTAAATCAATCAGCAACAGCATACTGTCTTCGTTTTTCAATTCGGGCGTGAGTGTGAAACTCACATCTTCAACGGGTGCGAAAGCGGTAATAATCAATGAAAGTGGCGAAGTCATCACTTTTTCAGCATCGTCTTCTTTCCAAACGGTTTTCATGGATAAGGAATCTTTACCGACGGGAATGGCAATGCCTAAAGCTGGACAAAGCTCCATCCCCACCGCTTTCACGGTAGCAAACAACGCGGCATCTTCACCTTCTGAACCTGCGGCTGCCATCCAGTTTGCAGAAAGTTTTACATCATTTAATGCGTCAATCCGTGCAGCCGCTAAATTCGTTAAGGCTTCACCAATTGCCATGCGACCGGAAGCAGGCGCATTGATTAATGCTAACGGTGTGCGCTCGCCCATTGCCATCGCTTCGCCTGTCAGCGCGTGAAAACCGGAGGCTGTCACTGCCACATCCGCTACTGGCACTTGCCAGCGTCCGACCATTTGATCTCTGACCACTAAACCTGTCACGGAGCGATCACCGATATGAATCAAGAAACTTTTATCTGCAACGGCGGGGAAAGATAAAACGCGCTTTACCGCTTCCGCGATTTCAATTTCTGAACTATCAAACGCAGGTAAATCAGGTTTTACGGTGACAACATCGCGATGCAGTTTTGGCGAATTGCCAAACAATACTGACATCGGAATATCCACAGGTTTATTGCCAAACAGCGAATCGGACAAGGTTAAATGTTCATCGTAAGTCGCTTCGCCAATCACCGCATATAAACAACGTTCGCGCTCACAAAACGCTTCAAACAATTCCAGCGATTCGGGTTTAACGGCAATCACATAACGCTCTTGCGCTTCGTTTGACCAAATTTGCATCGGAGTCATGCCTAAATCGGCGTTGTTGACTTCGCGCAATTCAAAATAACCGCCGCGTCCGCAGTCGTGAATAATTTCGGGTACAGCGTTGGATAAACCACCCGCGCCAATATCGTGAATAGAAACAATTGGCGTGTTTTCGCCTAACGCATTGCAATGATTAATCACTTCTTGGCAACGGCGTTGCATTTCGGGGTTTTCACGTTGCACGGACGCAAAATCGAGTTCTGCCGCACCTTCCCCAGAAGTTTGCGAAGAAGCCGCACCACCGCCCAAACCAATTAACATAGCGGGGCCGCCTAAAATAATGATGTACGCGCCAACCGGAATCGGCTGCTTTTTCACCAACATCGGGCGAATATTACCCATGCCACCCGCAATCATAATCGGTTTGTGATAGCCACTGAATTTATTATCCAGTGAAGTCGTTTGTTCAAAAGAACGGAAGTATCCGGCTAAATTCGGGCGACCAAATTCATTATTAAACGCCGCGCCGCCGATAGGCCCTTGCAACATGATGTCTAAAGCAGAGGCGATGCGGTCGGGTTTGCCGTTGTCATCTTCCCAAGGTTGGGAAAAGTTGGGGATTTTTAAATGCGAAACTGAAAAACCTGTCAATCCGGCTTTGGTGTGTGAACCGCGTCCGGTCGCGCCTTCGTCACGAATTTCACCACCTGAACCGGTTGCCGCACCTGAGTGGGGAGAAATCGCAGTTGGGTGATTGTGCGTTTCGACTTTCATCAACAAATGCGCTTCTTCACTGACATAGCCATATTCGCCAGTGTGCGGGTCACGGATAAACACTTGCGCAATTGAGCCTGTCACGACCGAAGCGTTATCGCTATAAGCCGATAAAATACCGTGTGGATTTTGTTCAGAAGTGTGTCGAATCATTTTAAACAAACTTAACGCTTGTGCTTCACCATCAATTGTCCACGCTGCATTAAAAATTTTATGCCGACAATGTTCAGAATTGGCCTGCGCAAACATCATCAACTCCACATCCGATGGATTGCGTCCTAAGTCTTGAAATGCTTTGGTTAAATAATCAATTTCATCTGCGGATAAAGCTAAACCTAATTGGCTGTTGGCTTTGACTAATGCGTCTCTGCCTTGTTCGATGACTGCAACCGTTTCTAAAGGCTGGGGTTCGTGATGGGCAAATAATTCCAAATCATCAAAATCGGTTAGCACGGTTTGCGTCATTCGGTCGTGTATCAGCGCGATAATGGCTTTTTTACTTTCCGCTGATAAAGCAGAAGAACTGGCTAAACAATATTCAATTCCGCGCTCCAAGCGTTTGACGGTTTTTAAACCACAACGCTGTGCAATTTCTGTGGCTTTGCTTGACCAAGGTGAAATTGTGCCTGAGCGTGGCACGACCAATAATTTCTCGCCTTGTAGATTTGGAATTATGTCTGCATGTCCATAAGCCAATAAACGATTGAGTGTTTTTTGTTCCAACTCAGTTAAGTCGTGCTCTAAATCAACAAAATGGACAAATTTTGCAGTGACGGCGTTGATTGCACTATCAATCACTTGCAAATCTGCTAATAATTTACCGGTACGAAAGTCAGAAAATGCAGGAGTTCCAGGAATTTTTAACATGTGTAGAATAAGGGGGAATAAAATAATTAGAAGAAAAAACGTTAGACACGGCAGGTTTTTTTAAACGCTACCGAGTCTAAATCTCGACTCACTCTTCAGCAGAATCGGACTCGATTGTCGTCAAGAGTAGTTTTAATAAACTCAATCCGCTGCCGTCAGCTAAAGGAATTCCTTTTTCATTTAAAACCACTAACTCAGTAAGTTTATCATGTGCTAACAGTTTAATGTGATGGGGTTTTTCCTGATTTTGGTCAGGTGAAAAGACAAAATTAAACTCATCTAACAGCGACTCATCTTTATAACTGCTGGCGTTAGGGTCGTATTGCACGGTGAATTCTGCATTGGCTTGGTCGCGTGCGGTAATTTCCAGTCCTTTGCGGGTGAGAGCTTTGCCGACCAATCGCCATGCGATAGCAACAGGTTTATTAATTTGTAAGCGCGTGTCACCATCTACAAATTTAATTAATTCAACATGCGTTTTTTCAGCTTTTTGTGGCTCAGTCACAACGGCTGGAGCGGTTACTGTACCTGCGGGTACAGGAGCTGCTTTCACAACTTCACCTATCACCGCCACTGTTTCAGTATCTTCAGGCAATTGTTTAACGGCTGGTTTTTTTTCCAAGCTTTTGTTGAGAATCTCAGAGGGAATTGTCAAAGGCGGCAATTCAGAGCTGAACTGATAATCTTGTTCTTTGTTTGGAAAATAAGCACCAAGAAAGCCGCACCCACAGAGATTGATTGATGCGACAGTGATTAAAGCGAGATTGGCTATAGGTTTCATCATAAGGATTAGATAATTTCAGCTTGAGACATGGCATCGTGAACCGCGCTGAAGCAATCTTCAGTTAGCCATGTTAATGGCAAGCGAATACCTGTGCCGCATAAGCCCATTTGTGAAACTGCCCATTTCACTGGAATTGGATTGGATTGAATAAACAATTGTTTGTGCAAGGCGGTTAATTTTGCATCAATTCCTAAAGCCGCTTCACGATTGCCATCAATTGCCGCCATAATCATTTCATGTACCAAACGTGGTGCAACATTGCCGGTGACGGTGATTGTGCCGTTGCCACCCATTAAACAAAACTCACAACTGGTGGCATCATCACCGGTATAAAGCGCGAATTCTTCGCCACATAAATCGCGTAGTTTTTTCACGCGGGTTAAATCGCCAGTGGCTTCTTTTACACCCACAATATTGGGAATATGAGATAAACGTCCAACTGTTTCTGGCAACATATCACAGGCTGTGCGTCCTGGAACATTGTATAAAATTTGTGGAATATCAACGGCTTCTGCAACCGTTTTATGATGTAGATATAAACCTTCTTGAGTTGGTTTATTATAATAAGGCGTAACCAATAAACACGCATCCGCACCTGCTTGTTGCGCACGGCGGGTTAATGCAATCGCCTCAGTGGTTGAATTTGCTCCTGTTCCTGCAATTACAGGAATTCTGCCATTCACATAGCCCACAATGGTTTTAATGACTTCACAATGTTCATCTTCCGTCAACGTAGCAGATTCACCGGTTGTTCCCACTGCCACTAATGAATCTGTGCCTTGCTCAATGTGAAATTCGACTAACTTTTTCAGGCTATCCTTATCCACTGAGCCATCGTTATTCATAGGGGTTATTAAAGCAACGATACTACCTTGAATCATGAAAACCTCATCTCCAGAATTTATATAAATAAAAGTACACGCATTATAACAAGCAAATTCTTAAAACCCAGCTCGATAACATCTATCAGAGTAATTGAATTTTGCTGAAGACAATTATAAAAAGTATAAATCATTGAAAATAAATCAAATAATCTTATTTTTAGCTGTGGAAAGCAAAGCCATAAAGCACAGAAAATCTGTAAAAATACTGCGAGATTTAAAGATAATTTGTTAAATCGTGTTTTTTCAGGTTGATTTTAACGAGAGAGCTAATTTAAGAAAAAAGTTTTCAAGAATTAGACTTACCTACGACTTTCAGTTTTGTGGAGCATGGAAGTTGTTTTCTAATCTCAAAGCGCAAAACAGATGAAATTTTTAAAGACGACCAGTCGTCTTAAAAAATTTCGGATTTAGAAAAACTCAGGTGAGGATTTTTATGCAAATCACAACCACAAATGATAGCTACTACTTTTGTTATTTCGAATCCAAGTGGAATAAGATTTTGCGATAAAACAAACTAAAAGTATTTTCCATGAGTTTCTCAAGGTTTAATCGCTAGTTTTAGCTTTCATTTATAAAACAAAATGACTAAACTTTGCAAACGAGCATTTTCGCTGATTATTTCTGGATTTATGAAAGTCTTTTATAGTGTTGTTTTCAGTTTCTTCGCTGCTTTGCCCTTTGCACTGAATGCCGATGATGATGACCAAAATAGCAAAGCAGCTGCGAAGTCTTCTGCAACGCTCAAAGGTCAAAACCTGATTGTGCTGGATAAAGCCCAGCAACTGGCTTCCGGCTTGAAAACGATTAAATTAAAAGCCATAACGCATCGAGCTGAATTACTTAGCTACGGCACAGCGATTAGCATAGAGCCGCTAGTATCTCTGCAAAATCAATATTTAACCGGATTAGCTCAACAAAGTAGTGCGAAAGCAAAAGTAGTTTTTAGTCAAAATAATGTGAATCGTTTAAGCTATTTACATCGTGAGCAAATTATTGCCAGTCGGGTTTTACAAGAACAGCAGGCAGTCTTGCAAGCGGATAAAGCGACATTGGAGAGCAGTCATTATTTAAGGGCGCAAATGATTAGCACCGCGCAATTGCTGTGGGGACAGACCTTAACCGATTGGATAGTAAGTTCTGATGCTAGATTGACAGCGTTAGCGCAGCAACGCATGAGCTTATTAAAAATCAATTTTCCGGCTAATATCGCGATAAACCAGCCGATAAAAACCATTTTTGTTGCGCCAACAGCGAATCGAAACCAGGCGATTGCAGCTGAATTTATTTCATCTGCACCGCAAGCCGATAATTTTTCGCAAGCACAGCAATATTTTTATCAAGTGCCAATGCAGCAAATTAAAACCGGAATGCGCGTGAATGCTTGGATTCCAACACAGCAGCAAGGGCAAGCAGGTGTTATGATTCCAGAATCAGCGGTGTGTTGGCATTTAGGACAAGCCTTGGTTTTTACGAAAGTTGCACCGCAGCAATTTAGTCGGCAAGTCCTTGTGGATTACCAAAAACTGGCAGGCGGATATTTTGTACGATCTGGTGTAAAAGCAGGCGATGAAATTGTAAATGTGGGAGCACAAATGCTACTTTCACAAGAGTTTAAAGGACAGATTCCTGATGAAGACGATTAATTAACGTAAGTTATGATGTTAGAATATAGTGGCAATACTCGTTAGCTTAACAACCTAGGTAATCACAGAATGAATAGCGATTCAAAGTTTGAAGCGATTCCCAGAATAAAAAACTATAAAATTCCAATTAAATTGGAGGAATCCGCTTTATCTGAATGGTTAATCCATATAGGACATTTTGATAGCCTAGAATCTTGTGCGCAAATTTTAGTTTTATTACAGGCCTTAAACAAAGAAACGCTCGCATTTAAAAATAGAATTGTGTTTTTAGTGATGATTAGTGACTATCTTAAACACTTTATTAGTTATTTGAGTAATCCCTGTTGGGATGCCGCTTTTCCGCTCTCTGATGATGAAAATGCTTATGCGCAGGTGATTACTTGGAATTATTTAACGCTAGGACAAAGTTTTTTTATTGCAGCAGACAGTGCAAATAAAAAAAATGACGCGACTTTTTGCATTGCAATGGCTTTGCACGCATTAGGACAAGCGCAATTACACATTGCCGCCACTTATACCGTTCCTAATGATGGATTTTGGAGTTTGTTGTATAAAATTTTTGCGTGGGCAGAAAAAAAAGCGTTGCTGCATTTACCGATAGAAAGTGCGGAGTTAGAGGGACAAACGATTAATAGCCTGTTTGCAAGAAGCCTTATGTTTCAAGTGTGCGATACCAATCAATATGCGCCGAGAGATATTCGCACTATTTTTAAAGTGTTAGGTCAAACCTGTCACACTGTGGCGATTGATGTTTATCCTAGTCAATTAGAAGGCTTATGTATCTTAGATTTAAAATCGGATGATCCGCCTCTTAACGTAAAAAATCAGAATAAAATAGGTAGCGACTTAGTGCGTTATTTTTCTCCAGTCGCGGTGGCAAATATTATTAACCGTGATTTTATCCAAAGCAGTGTTTGGAGTGGGGCGTTAAAATCAATTAACACAACGCTGTTTAGTCGTGTGATTAAAACGCTGGGATTGACGCAAAAAAGGCAATATACCCGCAAACGTGAAGAGCATAATCTTTTAGGCGTGATTGGCTTTCAGGACATTATTGGCTTTTTATATAAAATAAATAAAACCCCGTTTGTCGATTTACCTCAGGTTAATGCGAACTCTTCTGAGAAAGAATTCGGCATGAATATTGAAAGCACAGAAGAAGAGCGTAATCTAAAACACAAAGAATTAGGCACTCGCAATCAGCAGATTTGGCAACCTTCTAAACACATCACAGAAATTCCAATCAAAAAAGTGTCGTTAAAAGAAATCAATGTGTGTGATAGCAGTGCGAATGGCTATGCTGTGACATGGCAGCAAGACTACACCAAAACCAGAATCGGCGATTTATTTGGGATTATTTCAGCGGATAAAAGACGTTTGGAAATTGCCATTATTCGCAGGATTGCTTTAAACAACAATAATAACTTTAACACCGATTTTAGATTTGGCGCGGAATTGCTGGGGTTTGAATCAGAAATTGTCTATCTTTCAAATTTAAATAAAAATCAGCCCGGCACATGGGCTGTGTTTATTCCTGAAGTGGAGCTGTTAGAGCGTCCGGCGGCAGTTATTTTTGACATCGGACATTTTAAAGTCGGTGACAATGTTTATATACACCGATGCGGAACAAAGTTTCTTTGTTTGTTGTTAAAAGAGCTGCATTCCACTGTTGCCATTGCGCATCTTGAAGTGGTTATCATCGGCTAAGGAATGCGTACGAAACAACTTATGCAAGTTTATTTTGTGTAGGTGCGGATTTATCTGCACTGTGCGAATGAATTTGCACCTACAGTTGTCGAGCTTATTTCATGCACGTTTCTAATTGTTTTTGCTTTAAAAAGAATGATGCAACAACGTAGCAACCACATCGGAAAGTGTCTTTAATAAGTCGTCTGATTCAGCATCAGCATTTTGGCGCGAATAGCGATGGGGATTAACATCACGGTGTAAATCAAGAGCTCGGTTTTTTCGCTCTTCCCTCGTTTGTAATTTTTGTTGCTCCGCGCCCAATTGTCCTCCCGCTTTTTTCCATTCCATTAAATGGGTTATTTCGCCATTGTCTAACCAAATTCCATGCAGACGGCATTGGTCAACCACCACACCACTGCGATAACCAAAATTCACTCTGTCCATTAACATCTGACAAACCGGGCATTTCACATATTTGATTTTCTGCTGGGTGGGATAGCGTTCTTGATTAATATTATCAATCAGTTGCCAATTGATTTCTGTAGCCTCAGCGACCGTATTATCCAGCAGTATTTCGATTTCGCCCGGATCAAAAAATAAACCAAAACAGTTTTGACAACGTTCAATATACAAATCGCCGTTGATTTTTAAGTCGATAGTTTGCAATGGAATATGACAAACAGGACAAATACGCTCCGACTGTTGCGTTTCTAAGTTATAGTCCTGTTTATCGTGCAAATCCATATCATTGCGCACCCCACAATATTCGCAGCAATTGCTGTTTGCAGGTAATGGCGCGGCGCAACTTTTACAGAGTGCCATGATTAAAATGCCGCCAAAATCGCTTGTTTTTTCGCCGCATATTCATCAGCGGAAATTAAATCAGCTTCATACATTTGCTTTAATTTAGCTAATTTTGCCATCGGGTCATCTTGTGCGGCTTGTGGAGCGGCGGGTTGTTGTGGCTGATTAAACGCTTGCGCCATCGTTTGCCCCAAACTTATTCCAGCACCTAAACCCATTCCCATGCCTGCACCGCCGCCTTCATTTCTAGCCGCCTCGCGCATGGCTTCCAATTGTTGCATTTTGGCGTAATCCAATCCCACAGCTTGCGCGGCTTGCGCTTCTGCGGTCATATCTGCAATCCGATTAATCCGTTTTAAGGTTTCATCATCAAAACTCGTGCCTTCAATCCGAAAATCGGTGATTTCAAAACCTAGTTTGGCAAAGGCTTCGCCTAATTTCTGCGCTAAACCTTCCGTAATTTCTTCGCGATTCGCATCAATATCGGTGTAAGTGAAATGACTTGTGGCTAAATAATCTGAAATGGGCTGCACAATCCGTGCGGACATCACTTTTCTCAAATCATCGGCATAAAAACTGTTATGGCTGCCAACTACATTCACAAAAAATGTGCCTGGATCAGAAATTTTGTAGCTGTAATTGCCAAATGCGCGTAAACCGACTGGAAATTTATATTTGGGGTCTTCGTATTTTATCGGTGAAGTTGTGCCCCATTTTTGATCGAGAATTTCACTGATTTTAAAAAAATAAATTCCCACTTTATGTTCGCTTTCAAAAAACTGCATAAAGCGGCTGATGGTTGTCCAAAACGGAATGTTGTCGGTTTTCAGATTGATTAAACATTGTTGCGTAATCACCGATTCCACTTTGCCACGATAAACGAAAATGCAGCCTTGCCCTGGCCCTACGATCAGCGTGGAAGCATTTTTAATTTCATCGCCATTGTCTGTCCATTGGCTGAATAATGCGTCCGGTTCAGGATTTGTCCATTCAATTACCGTGCGCAGTTGTCGTTTTAAGCCATCAAAAAGTGCCATTGCAAGCCTCGTGTGTTTAGGTGAAATTTAAAATAGTTTAGCACATTGTTTAGGGCTGCATTTTAGCAGTTAATTAAAGCGACTAGGTTTATAATAGAAAATGTAAAACATGAGGAGAAACAATGACAATGAGAGATTTTAAAGATAAAACCCCGCACATTGGCACGGCGGTTTATTTGGATGAAAGCGCGGTAGTGATTGGTGATGTAAAGCTGGCGGATGATGTTTCGGTGTGGCCGATGGCGGTGATTCGTGGTGATGTGGCGACCATCACAATTGCGGAGGGAACCAATATTCAAGATGGCGCGGTGCTGCATGTGTCTCATGCGGGAAAATATTCACCGCAAAATCATCCTTTAACGATTGGCAAAGGGGTCACAATTGGGCATCGCGCGGTTGTTCATGCTTGTACGGTTGGCAATTATTGTTTAATTGGGATTGGTGCAATTATTATGGATGATGTGGTGCTAGAAGATTATGTGATGTTGGGAGCTGGGTCGTTAGTGCCGTCTGGTAAAGTGCTTGCGAGTGGTTATTTATATTTAGGCTCACCCGCAAAACAAGCCAGACCTTTAACCGAGACTGAAAAACAGTTTTTAGAATATTCAGCAGCGCATTATGTGGTGTTGAAAAATGAATATCTCGTTATGCAAAAAAAATAATTCTTAACAGAGATTCCTAGAGATATTGCATGGCAACGTCTCTATGTTTTTAAAACAACTTAGATTAAAGCGTAAAGTAATTACTTAGGAGAAAAATAATGATAAATCAATCAATTGCGGGACTGATTGGCAATACAAAATTAGTGAAATTACAACGGGTTGTTAAAGAAGGCAGCGCGGATGTGTATGTGAAAATAGAATCTAGCAATCCCGGTGGCTCAGTAAAAGACCGCATCGGTTTAGCCATGATTAGCGCGGCGGAAAAATCAGGGGCGTTACAAGCGGGCGGGGCAATTGTGGAAGCAACTTCTGGAAACACGGGCATTGCGTTGGCGATGGTGGCGGCGGCGCGTGGTTATCATTGTATTTTAACCATGCCAGAAACCATGTCAGTAGAAAGACGGCAACTTTTGGCGTTATTGGGCGCGGAATTGGTTTTAACGCCGGGCAGTGAGGCGATGACGGGCGCGATTAATAAAGCCATAGAGATTTCAACTAACGATGGCGCGTTTATGCCGAAACAGTTTGAAAATCCTGCTAATCCTGAAATACATCGGCAAACCACTGCGGAAGAAATTTGGGCTGCAACTGAAGGCAAAGTTGATGCGTTTGTGTGTGGTGTGGGAACAGGCGGCACAATTACAGGGGTTGCGGAAGTCATCAAAAGCAGAAATTCAGCCTTTCAAGCGATTGCGGTAGAGCCAGTTGAATCGCCTCTTATTTCTGGTGGCAAACACAGTCCGCATAAAATTCAAGGGATTGGTGCGGGTTTTATTCCTAAAAATCTTAATCTCAGTATTTTAGACAGCGTTGAACAAGTTAGCACAGCAGAAGCATTTGCGATGCGTCATTCATTAGCGGTTGAAGAGGGGATTTTAGCGGGAATTTCATCCGGCGCGAGTGTTTGCGCGGCGTTGCGAGTGGCGGAGAAATTAGGTGCAGGTAAAATGGTGGTGACGATTGTGCATGACACAGGTGAACGTTATTTGAGTATGGCTGGCTAAATTTAGTTAAATCTTTTAGGTAAATTGACTAGGTCGGATTGCATAGAAAATCAGACCTAGTTTACTGACCTCACTTTTTTTTCACTGTGTTGGCTGCAAAGTTAAGTTTTTCTTGAATATCAGTAGGTAACGAGGTTAAACAATGTTGATCAAATAGGGCGGCGAATTGCGTTAATTTACAAGACGACCAGTCGTCTTAAAAATTTTTTGCATAATTTATCGAGTCAAAAACCAAGATTTTTGACAAGCACAACTCGCTATAACTCAAGGCATTATCAAACTCAAAAAGCGTGATTTTTGATTGCGTTGATTTTTACTATATACAAAGACAGAGCAAAAATCAGTAATCCGCGTGATTAATATTATGTTGACGCTCCATGCCTTCGGTTAAATTATAGCCTTCCTCATTGTACAGATTACCGATAAAAAATAAGCGCATATCCACAATCCACGCAATTTTTCTGACTTTGTCTTTTTCAATAATTAGCGTTGAAATTTTATAATTGTGATCAACAATCTGCGACACAATCGTGATTGGGTTTGCAGGGTCTTCTCTCAGAGCACCAGTGACAATCCGTTGTGCAGATTCCATCGTCAGTACAGGATGTTCAGATTTCACTACAGGCAGTTTTGCCTTTTTTTCATTTTCAAGTGCTTGCGCATTAAAATAGCCAACGTCATAGATAACCTTACCTAGCAGCCCAAGTATAATCGCGACACCATAAACAGAGAGAGCGACTTTTAATCGCCATCTAACACGAGGATTTGATAGTTTTTTGATAAAAACGGAAAGTTTCATAGTTGCTTTTAGTGCGAATGATAGAGCCAATAAATTCGGCTGATTTTGAAAAATAGAGAAAATTAAAAGTTAGAGGAAAAATAGACAGCGTAATCGGCGGCATGTTTTTTGTAAAACATTTGATGCAATAGGATTAACTATTGAGGCTTGCAAATTCTATCTAGCTTAAGATTTTTTCATTTTAACATGCTGCTTTTATCGGTTGTGATAGATAAAAGCGCGTTTTTCTGATGCGATTATAAAAGAAAAATCCATCTTAAGCAGGGGCTAGAGAAAAAATTAATCAGACGGCTAAAATAGCCAGAGGTTGAAACTGCAATCGATGATTGAGTTTAATATCCCGCGACTAAAACTAAAGTGCTTTTAGTCGCGAGAAAAATAAATGGAATGATGTTGCGTTTTTATCATCACTTAATGCGAAGCGAGATAATGATCTATTTCTGCATTAATCATCGCCTCATAGTGACGGCGTAATGTAGAGTCAGTAGGGCGTGGGGCTTTATTTTTTTCAATGCAAGCGCGTAACTGTGTTAAAAAATGTCTTTTTAACATGGAATCTTCAGGCACAACACAGCATTTTTCTTCAGCGGCACTGACTGGAGTTTCAGCTTTAACAGCAACGTTTACAGTAGCACTCTGCGGCTTTTGCGCTGCTTCATAATTTGCAAACAACTGTGCCATTTTTGCTTCACTTTCCAAACAATCTTCAGCTTTAGCGGTAAGCATTGCATCATAATGACGGCTTAAAGCACTGTCTGTGGGAGCGGGGCAAGTGGTTGCCGCCAGCATGTGCCGAAGAGTTTGCAGCTTTTGCTGTCTTTTGGTTTGCTCTTCAGGACTCAGTTCGTTGCTAGTGGTAATGACGACAGGTGCAGCAGTTTGTTCTGGTTGTGTTGTGCTGGCAACAGCAGTTGCGGCAACATTGCTTGTCGGTTCCGGCAAGTCCAGTGTCGGCGGTGTTGTTACAGTAAGATCTGTCTGAGATAGACTACTCTCTTGTTGTGGCGATGCTTCTGTTTCTGCATTTTTTTTTCTTAGATAAATAAAAGCGTATGCTGCCGCACCTACTGCCGCGCCTACGCCTGTTACCATCGGTAACGCCTCTATCAACATGGGTATAATTGCGATTGTCATAACGATTATCCTCTTAAGTAAGAAGTGAAAAGAACACTGCAAGAAGTTTAATGTTTGCTACTTGCACATGAGCAACTCAATTCGCATTGTCATCTTTTTATAATAAAACTTATCAGAAAAACAAGACGATTGAGTTTTTTTAAGAGCGCGAACATCAGCTGAAAACAAAGCAATGTCTATGCTCTAAGTTTTTTAGGTGAAATCCTGAGAAGGTGAGATACCAACACTTAAACTGTTTTAATAACATCCTTTTGTAGAATGTTATCGCTTAATTTAGTGTTGGTAAACCATGATGATAAGAGAAAAAGAAAAAACAGAAAGAATGCTTGCAAAGCAGAGGACTCTGCAAGCTAACAGTTACTCAGCTACGGCTGTTTTACTGCGTCTTGACGTGGAAGCCATGCGTTTTTTGCCCTTGTCTTTTTTCTTTGCAGCCTCATCCACTTTCGTAATATTCAGTGGTTGACCTGCAATGCGAACTTTTCTCAATTCTTGCAGCAAGTCTTTTGGCATTCCCGCCGGTAATTCTACTGTGCTGTAGTCTTCTTCGATTTTGATTTTAGCAATATGATCGCCGTCAATCCCTGTTTCATTGGCAATTGCACCGACAATATTACCCGGTTTCACACCATGCGCATGTCCGACTTCAATACGGAAAACTTCCATGTCGATACCGGAAGATGCACCTCTAACACGCGGTTTGCGTTCTCTGCTAGGTTTATCATCACCGCCAGAACTGCGCTCTGTTCTTTCGGAACGTTCGCGGCGTGGTCTGTCTTCTGAGTCGCTTCTTTCAGTACGCGCAACTTTCGGAGGATTTTTCAACAACAATGGAATATCACCTTGCAGCAATTTTGCTAAAGCAGCGGCAATTTCAATCGCAGGAATGTCGTGTTCTTGTTCGTATTGCTCAATCAACTGCGTGAAAAAGCTTAATTCTTCAGCTGCTAAAGTATCGGTAATACGTTGTTTAAAACGGCTAATCCGGTTGTTGTTAATCAATTCTGTTGAAGGCAACTGCATTTCTTCAACTTTGCGTTTGGTTGCGGTTTCGATATTACTTAATAAACGTCTTTCGCGCGGAGAAACAAACAAAATTGCCTCGCCACTTCTGCCCGCACGTCCGGTTCTGCCGATACGATGAATATAACTTTCAGTATCGTAAGGAATGTCGTAGTTAATAACGTGACTAATACGGTCAACGTCCAAACCACGCGCCGCCACGTCTGTAGCAATCAAAATGTCAATTTTGCCATTTTTTAAATGCTCAATCGTGCGCTCACGCAATGCTTGGGATAAATCACCATTGATTGCCGCAGCAGAATAGCCACGCGCTTCGAGTTTTTCTGCCAATTCGATGGTTGCAGTTTTGGTTTTAACGAAAATAATCATTCCGTCAAATGTTTCTGCTTCTAAAATTCGCGTGAGTGCGTCTAATTTGTGCAAGCCACTCACAAACCAAAATCGTTGCCGAATCGCTGGCGTTTCTGTGGTTTTGACTTTAATCGTGACTTCTTCAGGATTGTTTAAATATTTTTGCGCAATTTTGCGAATAATGCTGGGCATTGTTGCAGAAAACAGCGCGATTTGGCGTTGTGCTGGCGTTTGTTCCAGAATCCATTCAACGTCATCAATAAAACCCATCCGCAACATTTCGTCGGCTTCATCTAACACTAAGGTTTTCAGTGAATCGAGTTTTAAAGTGCCGCGACGCATGTGATCCATAACGCGCCCAGGTGTGCCGACAACCACATGCACACCGCGTGTGAGTTGGCGCAATTGCACATTGTAATCTTGACCGCCATAAATCGGCAGTACATGGAAATTCTTCAAGCGAGCCGCATACCCCTGAAATGCTTCGGCAACTTGAATGGCTAATTCGCGTGTAGGTGCTAACACCAATACTTGCGGGTCTTTAAGTTTAAGGTCTATGCGAGACAAGATAGGCAACGCAAAGGCTGCTGTTTTACCTGTACCGGTTTGAGCTTGCCCCAGAACGTCGTGTCCTTGAAGCATGAAAGGGATGATTTTCGCTTGAATAGGCGAGGGTGTCTCATAACCGATGTCGTCCAATGCTTTTAGCACCGGATCAATCAGTGCTAAGTCACGGAAGGAGGGTAATGGAGAAACACTATCGGACATTTATGTACCTGCTGAAAAAATAATGAGTCGCAAAAAGCGATAAGGGACGGTTTAAGTGTTTATTATACAATAATTTATAGATAATAGATATTGTAATAAAGGCTGGCGACTGAGATTAAGGCATCCCTAGTTTTGCCTTTAAAAACCACCGTGAGAGCTTTTTTGGTTAGCATGTAAAGTATGTGGCTAAGCTGTACTTAACTCTTTGTAACAAAGCATAAGTTGCAAGGCATTAACGATTTTTGTAGGTGACATAAACTCGCATTGTTTGGATAAATCCAAACCTACATAGATATTGATGCTTTGTGCAGAGTCTTAAAGATTTGCAGAGGTGGACAGTGGACAATTTTTCCGTCATCGTTTTTAATACTTTTATGAAAAACAAATTAAGCCTAAGCAAAATAATGAAAATCTTAAAAAAACGCCCATTTAAAGTCGATTTACTAAGCTGTTTTTTGGGTTTAATTCTGTTTACGGTAGTTATTGTTATTTATAGCTACGAAACCCATTCAAAAAACACGATTAGCTTAGTCTCAGACTTAGCTAATAGCCAGCTTCATCATGCAGTGAGTAAAACTGCCCGACAAATTAATATTGCTCAATATACACCCGAATTAATATCAAATTTATTATCCGATCATTTTGATATTGAACATGATAAACAGCTAGAGCAACAAATTATTAAAGTCTTAAATAAAACACCTTTTCTATTTATGTGTTTTATTGCAGATGAGCAAGGCAATTTTATTTTAGGATATAGAAATAAATTTAATACCATTTCTACTAAAGTTATTCATAGAACAGAACAAAAATCGCAAGAATTGTCTAAATATCGTGATGAAAAAGGCGTTGTTTATAAAGAAAAAACAGAAATAAATCCCGCTTATGAACCAAGAAAAAGATTGTGGTATATCGGTGCAAAAAAGAATTTACAACCCTATTGGACTGAAATTTATCGGTTTTATCATAATGACTTTGATAATGCTTATGCCGCGAAAACTGAAAATAAAAACTTATACGGTATTACAATTGCCAATCCGATTATTAATGATAAAAAAAAATTAATGGGCGTAGTTGGTGTTGATATTAGTCTGATGGAATTATCAGAATTTTTATCCAAATTAAAAATTGGAAAAAATGGCAAAGCATTAATTGTAAATGATACAAGGCAACTGATTGTGTATCCTTTTGCCAATAGTGAGAAATTAATTGCTACGCCAGAGCATCAAGGAATGCGTATTGAAGATATTCAAATTCCTTGGTTAAGAGAAGGTGTGGAAGGGTATTTTAGAAAATCAGAAAAAACTTTTTTCTATACTTATCAAGGGCATATTTATTTAGTGAAATCGCATGATTTTTCCGCAGAAATTGGCAAACCTTGGTATTTAATTATTGTGGTGCCGATTGATGATTTTTTAAACAACATCAAACAAAGTCGGTTAGTTAATTTTGCGATTACATCAATCATGCTGTTGTTATCGGTATTATTTTCTCTATGGTTATCACGCAGTTTATCAAAACCGCTTGAAGCAATGACGAAAACGATGCGGCAAATTAATGATTTAGATTTTGCCAATTTAATTCGCACTTCTTCTTCAATTAAAGAATTTCAACAAATGTCAGATGCGTTAAATGCGATGACGCAAGGTTTAAAAGCCTTTTTAAAATATATTCCGCCAGAAGTCGTTGAAGAATTAATTAAAAAAGGCGAAAACGTGACATTAGGCGGACAGGAATTGCAATTAAGTATTTTGTTTTCAGATATTGAAGGCTTTACTGAAATCACCGAAGACAGTGCGCCAATGGAAATCATGGCTGATTTAACCTATTATTTCGACCAAATGGTGAAAGTGATTGTGTTAAATAATCAAGGGACTGTGGATAAATTTATTGGTGATGCGGTGATGGCATTTTGGGGTGCGCCAAGTTACACCAATGAACATGCGCGGCTTTCGTGTTTAGCCGCTTTGCAATGCCAAGCGGAAATTGCCAAATTCAATCAGCAAAGAATTGCCGAGAAAAAACGCGTGTTTAATACTCGCATTGGCATTCACACCGGCACGGCAATTGTGGGCAATATTGGCTCAAGCGATCGTTTTAATTACACCGTGATTGGCGATAATGTGAATTTAGCTTCGCGATTAGAGGGATTAAATAAACTCTATGAAACTAATATTATTGTAAGTCACACCACTTATCGGCAGGCGTATGAATTTTTTGTGTTTAGACCGCTGGATTTTGTGATTGTGAAAGGAAAAAATATCGGGATTAAAGTTTATCAATTGCTGGCTGAAAAAGATAAATGCGATGAAAAAACTTTGGCGTTAGTTGAACAAGCGACAAAAGCGTTTAATTGTTATTTAGATAAAAACTTTACTGAGGCATTACAGATTTATTTGCAGATTTTAGAAACCTATCCTGATGATAAACCTGCAAAAGTGATGATTGAAAAGTGCGATAAGTTTATTGAAATTCCCCCTGATGAAAACTGGACAGGGGCAACCCGTGTTTTTGAAAATCGAATTTTTATTAGGAATAAACACGATATGTAACGGAAAAATGCGGTTAAAACAGTTCCCAAATAGGTTTTATGCCATCGGGCAGAGGCGCAAGTCGCCCTAGTTCTAACCAAACATTTTTGGGATTGTGAAAATCAGAGCCTTGCGAGGCTGCTAAATCAAATTGTTTGGCGTAATTTAAGCTGCGTCTGACTTCATCAGGATTAATGCGTCCAGTAATCACTTCAATCCCCGCGCCACCGACTTCTTTAAAAACCGTTAAAAAGCGTTTCATCCAACTAGCAGTTAAGTTATAGCGCATTGGGTGTGCAACCACCGCCACGCCACCCGCTTGATTAATCCAGCTCACAGCATCCGAAAGCTCTGCCCACGTTGTGCTGGTGTAAGCGGGTTTTCCTTGCCCTAAATAGCGGTCAAATGCTTCCTGTTCTGTGTCAACATGATGCTGCGCGACTAAAAAATCAGCAAAATGACTGCGCGTTATCATGCCTGTTTCGCCTGCGGCGGCGACAACCGCTTCGTAAGCTCCAAAAATGCGTTTTTTCTCTAATAAGGCGGCTATTTTTGCCACCCGTTCATAGCGAATGGTTTGAATTTGTTTGATGCCTGCTTTTAAAGCGATATTTTCAGGGTCAATATTTAAGCCGACAATATGAAAACATTGTTTATTCCATGTGACGGATAATTCTATGCCGTTGATTAGCTTGATATTCACAGCTTCGGCGGCTTGTTGCGCTTCGGCTAAACCGACGGTGGTATCGTGGTCAGTTAATGCCAGCGCGGTGACTTGTTGTTGCTGGGCGCGAATAATCAGGTCGGTTGGGGATAAAGAGCCATCAGAGGCTGTGGAGTGGCTGTGTAAATCGTATTTTTCGGGCATTGTTTATAAAGGCTTTTTTTTTGCATGAAGATTGGGTAGAAATAGTAACACAATCATCACACTGCGTATTTTTCAGCGCAGATTTATTCGCAGCTGTAAATGGTGAGATTTACTTTGCAATACCCTACTCAGCTTATTTTTGCGCAGTGGCATTTAACTTTTTTTGCATTGCGAGCATTTCTTCCAAACGAGAAATATCTTTGTCTTTTTGGCTGATGATTTCGTGCTGGTGTTGGTTGATAAGTTGCAGTTTTTGCACTTCAAAGGCTAATTCGGCGGGTGAAGCGATAATCTGACCACCATCGCCGTTATTAGAATAATTATTGTTTAAATAAATATTTTTGCCATCCAGCGGAATCAGTTCGATTAAATCCACATCCAACACTTCGGCGATTTGTTTCATTTTGGAAAAATAAGCTTTGGTTGTGCCACGTTCAATTTTGGAATATCCGCTGATTGACATATTCAGTTTTTCTGCCATGTCTTCCTGTGACCAGTTTTTGGCTTCGCGTAAAAAGCGGATTTTTTCGTGAACTTCCATCATTTTTCCTTAAATTCTTCTAATTGGGTAGGTAACTGCACTGTTAGGCAATTGTAGCAAATTTGGGGAGGTTTAGAATGCAGCTTCTGTTAATTTAGGAGTAAAAAAATGGCTAATGAAGTTAAAGATGCAACAGTTGCAACGGCTGCAATTGCAACGGGGGCAGCGGCTGGTATTGGAAATGCGGCAATGGTTTATACAGGGGCAGTTGCAGCAGCTGAAGCTGCAGGATTAGCTGGTGCGGCTGCAACATCATCGGCTCTTGCTACTTTAGGTGGTGGAGCAATTGCCGCAGGTGGCGGTGGTATGGCAGCAGGAGTTGCGGCTGTTGCTACGGCCGCTGCGTGGCCTGCGGCAGCGGTAGCTGTTGTTGGTTTTGGTGGCTATAAACTGGTCAAATGGTTAAAGGATTAACATGACTACAATCAATACCGTTTCAGAGTTATTAAAAGCGTCAAACGTAACCGATTTAGCCCCTAAAAATTTCTCTAAGGTTTTTCATTATATTGGAAAAAATCAAGCTACTGTTAGTAAAGGAGTTATTGCTGAATTAGCCTCAGTCATGAAAAGTTCAACTGAAGCAACAACTATGGCATACAAAGCGATGCAAAGTTTAGTCGAAGATGCAAATGAACGGGCTTCCCAATCTTCATTAAAGAATATGGGTAATGTCATTAATTTGCTACATGAAAATGGCGTTTCAGATAAACGTATCGACAGTTTACTCCCACAGCTTTTAAAACAAGCACATGAAATGGAGAAAACAAAGATAGAGGGTAATAATAAATTGGCTAACACGGCTTTATTAATAACTGGGGTACTTGCCGCAATTTTCTTAAACAAGAAGATGGACGGAGACAACATTGAAAGAAATAACAAAACTAAACCAAGAAAATTCTGGGAGAGCTAATTGTGAAAGACATTCTCAAATTGCTTTGGAACATAGGTTATTGGATGGGCGGGTGGTCTGGCTTTACTTTTGGGTCAATAGGAACTTTAGTAGCATTGGCAGTTAGAGTTAGCTTTTTCAGTGATGACAATAAGTCTTCTGATGGTTCTGACACCAATCAAAATCCGTAACCTGAACTAAATAAAAACCGCCAATGGCAAAACCAAAGGCGGTTTTTTATTGCCTATCAACAAACTACCCCGACATTTAAAACTGATTTAACTGCGATTAAGTTAAGAGTTTATGCTTTATTTTTCAATAAGATACTTGTAGGGTGGGCACGCTTTTTTGCCCACCGAGAAAAATTAACCACTTAAAATGCTTGAAAAACTATGTTCTTCTATACGATTGTATTTTAAAACGGTGGGCAAAACAGCGTGCCCACCCTACGACTCACTGCCATTAAGTTAAGAGTTTATTCGTTATTTTTCAATAATATATTTGTAGATACAAGGTTGGGTTAGCTTATCAAGCGGTAGCGAGATAAGCGTAACCCAACATTCAGCATAAAATAAACGCACTTTGTTGGGTTACGCTTTTTTGCTAAAGCAAAAAATGCTAACCCAACCTACAAATATATTATTGAAAAATAACGAATAAACTCTTAACTTAATGGCAGTAACGCCATCACCTGCAATAAAAAACTCAGCAGTCACCGGTACAGTTTTATTTAGATCCGTGATAGTGACTAAATGAGCATCCCATTCTGAAGTTGAAAAAGCCGCAGCTTGTTTTGCTGCGGTGTCATAATTGAGAGGTGTTGCCCCAATGGGTGGTGTGCTCATTTGTACTCTCCAATAAAATTTTAAGATAATCAGCATTTGCATGATGTTAGAATCATAAACCTATTAATGGGATTTTTTAATAAAAAGCTAGAAAAAAATACTTAGTCTTTTCTAACTTAATCATCATAGATTATGCTAGACCAACTCTGTGTTTTTTCTTATGTTAATTTTGAAGGAAACGTTATGAAAAAAAATAAGTTTAAACCTAAGCAACTCTTTTTAATTTCTTGTTTACTAGGTGGAACTATTTTTAGATACGATAGTTATGCAGAAGGAATTGCAACCGATGGAACACTAGGCGGAGTGGTTAAGTCATTGATGGGTAATGATATTACTATTTCTCAAGATTTAGGAAAAACGGTGGGAAAAAATTTATTTCATAGCTTTTCGCAATTTAATATTAAGAATGATCAAACGGTCACTTTTACAGGAGATAACGCTTTAAAAAATGTTATTTCTCGCGTTACTGGTAATTCACCAAGCCTGATTGAAGGCACATTAAGATCCACAATAGGCACTGCGAATTTTTATTTTATCAATCCTCATGGCGTAACCTTTGGTGGAAATGCGCAAGTAGATGTCCCCGCAGCTTTTTATGTGAGCACCGCAGATACACTGCGCTTTGCTGATGGAAATCAATTTGCAGCATCCAATCCAAATACAAGCACTTTAACAGTTGCAGAACCTGCCAGCTTTGGTTTTTTGGGTCATCAAGCAGCCGATATTAACATCGAAAACTTACAAAGTACGCTGAATTTTAACGCTAGCAAGCACGTCTCATTCAGTGCTGGTAATATCACTATCAATAATGCCGGTTTAGTGAATCCAGCAGGCAGTATTCGATTAGATGCAGTCGGAAATGTGCCTACAGAAATCACACCTACCCAGTTAAGTAATGAAGCGTTATCAGGAAATTTACTTATGAGTAGGGATGATTTAGATATTGGTCTGGATGTTAGTGGCGATGGTGCTGGGAAAATCGTTATTCGAGCTGGAAAAGTTGATATAACAAATTCATTTATGTATGCAAATAATAATGGCTCAACACATGCAAACTCTGATAAAGGAATTGATATTGTTGCCAACAATATTACAGTCGATCATAGCTATGTCACTACTGAAGCGTATGGAGAAGGAAATGCTGCAACTATCTCACTGAATGCAAAAAATGGCACATTGGATGTTAATAGTGGAGTCATTCGGTCAATGGCGCATGATTTAGGCAATGCCGGAAATATTATCATTGACGCAAAAAGCGTTCTTGTGAAAGGATGGGATAATTTGGGATACGGTGAAAAAAATGGAATTACCAATAATACAGATTCGATGGCAACAGGTAATGCAGGTACAGTCACGGTAACAACCGATAAACTCACTTTAAGTGAAGGTGGAATTATCCGCAGTGATACATTTGGTTCTGGCAATGCCAATACAGTTGAAATTAATGCAAAAGAAATTTTCCTCGATGGCACAGGCGATATTAATTCAGATCCAAATAACCCAATAACAACTGCTATTTCTAGTGATTCATACGAAGGAGCAACAGGCAATGCTGGCACAGTAAAAATCAGAAATAATACCCTCTTAGATGTAAACCATGATGCCACTATTCGCACCACAACCTTTGGCTCAGGAGAAGGTGGTGAAATTGATATTCAAAGCAATCAAATAAAGTTATCGGATGGAGGTGCAATTCGCAGCAGCACCTATCTTACGGGTAATGCAGGCTCGATAAAAATTCGTGCAAATACTTTAGCAATTAATGGAAGCGGCAAAGACAAAGTAACGGGCATTGAGACGCAAGTTTATTCTCCTGAAGACCCGCAACAACCTGCAACAGGCAGTGGCGGCGTAATAGATATAGAGATGAAAGAAGCTATTAATATGGTGAATAATGGCTCTATTGAAAGTGATACGCTTTCTGTTGGAAACGCAGGCACTGTAAAAGTGTCTGCCCCCGTGATAACTCTGGATAACTCAAAAATCAGTGCAAAATCCAAAGTAAATATTGATGGCAATAAAGGCGGTGATGCCGGCGCTATCACTATTAAGAGCTCGCAATTAAGCCTTGCCAACGGTAGTGAAATTTCATCGTATACTGAAACCGAAGGAAAAGCCGGCACGCTTGATGTCACTGCAACATCCAGTTTAAAAATTGTCGGCGATATTAATTTAAATCCTACAAAAGAACATACGTTTAATACAGGCATTTTTTCCTTTGCCAGTTTAAATAGCAAAGGCAATGCCGGTGATGTCAATGTTCATGCAGGTAAGTTAGAAATTCTTAATCGCGGCGGCATTGAAGCAAGCACATTTTCCAATGGCAATGCAGGTGACGTAACTATTACCGCAGACAGCATCAAAATGGATGAAACAGACTCAGAAAAATTTACAGGGATTTTTTCACAAGCTGAAACAGCCCATACACAAGGTAAAGCAGGCAATATAACCATAACAACAGATTCGCTTGAAGCTTTGAGAGGAGCGAGTATTCAAACAAATACTTATTCTGATGGCATAGCTGGAAACATTGAAATCACTGGAAAGAGTTTAACGATTGATAGTCTAGGCAACCCGCATGAAACAGGTATTTTTTCTAATGCGCAATCAGGCAGTACAGGGCACGCAGGTTCTATCAATGTGACTGTTGATAATATTACGATTGACGGCAAAAATAATACTAAATCTGCCAATATTTCATCTGATGCTGAAAGGGGTAGTAAAGACCATGCAGGACTTGTTTCAATCACCGCGAAAAACCTCAGCCTACTGAATAAAGGACAAATTTCATCTGCTGCACAAGGAGAAAGTGGGGAAACTGGCGATATATTTATAACAGTGAGTGAACGTTTATCGTTACAAAATCAAGGGAAAATTAGCATTCAAAATGATTCAATAGCAGATAATTTACCTGCTGACAGAGTGGGCGAAATAAAAATTGTTGCCGCTGATATTGATTTAACAGATAGCACGATTACCGCCGCCTCAACAGGCAAGGTTGACGCAGGTGATATTACGCTCAACTTTTCACACGCACTGACAATGGATCCTTCTTTTATCACCACTGCTGCAAACCTCGGTAATGGTGGCGATATTAACATTAACAGTAATGGCGTGATTTATTTACAAAACTCAGGTTTTTTAACTTCCGTAGCCGATGCGAATGGCAATGGTGGCAACATTAATGTGACAGCTCGCGCATTGATTATGGATACTGGCGTAATACAAGCCAACGCAAAAGGTGGCAAAGGTGGCGATATTAACCTCCAGCTACAATCATTAATTCCAAGCAATGACAAATTAATTAAAGGCGGTGCGCAAGTTGTGTGGCAACCTTTTCAGCCAGGTTTTAATGTGATACAAGCGGCATCACAAAATGGTGTGAATGGTACAATCAATATCAGCTCGCCACAATTTAGCATCAGCGGTAGCACAGGTGATTTAGACGGTGCGATTAATTTGCCGATTCTTGATTCTAATCCTTGCTTAAGCTCGGCGGCTTTCACAAGTTCCTTAGCGCGTACTGGCAAAGGCGGCGTTGCCACGAATGAAGCGAAAACGGTTTTTGTGCCTGCGATTGCTGGGAATTCCAATAGCAGTTTAAAAGCTCCACTTGATGTATCAAAACAAAAACAATTATTTTCTAATAGCTTGACAGAAAAAGAGAAAACTTCTTGTATGGCTATTTAACAGCTTAGGGAACTGAGCCTTTATTGTTAAGGAAACTTTGTTATGAAAAACTCTATTAAATTGTCGTTTTATGTTGTTTTGTCTGTGCACACACGGGCTTATGCAAAGATAAGCACAGATGGAACGGTCGTAGCAATTCAGCATTTATCAGGACAAATGACTATTCCACAAAGTTTGGCACAACCTCATGAAATAATTTATTCCATAGTTTTCAAACTTTTAATATCAATACAGGTGAGAGTGCAGCGTTTACAGGCAGTAATTTCATTCAAAACGTAATTAGTCGCGTTACAGGTGTGCCAATTTCTAACATCAATGGCTCATTAACATCTGAAGTCGGACAAGCAAACTTCTATTAATCCGGCGAGTGTGACTTTTGCATGGAATGCAACGGTTAATGTGTTAGTCCGCTTTTCATGTGGTACAGCCAATAATTTTAATTTGCTGCTAAAAAAAGAAGTGTTTTTAACGAGGAAGAATCGCCGCTTATATCATCAAACGGTTTAGAGGTTGTGAAAGTATTCAAAAAAACATCAAAATTTAATTTTTAACTTATTGATTCATATATGATAATAAAATGTAAAACCTAGGTTTTGTATTCCAAGATGACAATAATTTCACAGCCTCTTTAGTTATCCAACCGAGATAAAAATATGTCAACTCTTCAAAATCCTCCTGAGACTCATAACGCCAAATTTTTCATGACAGGCTCTGACGGCTTATGGAATTGGTTAAGCGAAGGACAAATCAGTTTGGCTTTTACAACGTATCAAACCAATCGTTTGTTTTTAGTAGGCTGCAAAGCGGAGGGACGGTTGGCAGTGAATGAGCGGCTGTTTGATAAACCGATGGGGCTGTATGCGACTGAGAATAGCCTATATATGGCATGTCGGTATCAAATTTGGCAATTGGAAAATCGTTTGGCAACAGGCGAAATCTATCAAAATAGTGACCGATTGTATGTCCCTAGTATTTCCTACACCACCGGTGATTTGAATGTGCATGATGTGGTGATGACTAAAACTGGAAAGCTGTTGTTTATCAATACGGATTTCAGTTGCCTTGCTACTTTAAAAGCAGGTTTCAGTTTTGAACCGCTTTGGCAACCGCCGTTTATCAGCAAACTTAAATCAGAAGACCGATGTCATTTGAATGGTTTAGCCATGCAAAATGGCGAACCGACTTATGTAACTGCTTGTAGTGCAACTAATGAGGCGGCAGGCTGGCGTAATCACCGTATCAATGGCGGGATTGTGATGCACATTCAAAGCAACGAAATTATCGCTCATGGCTTATCAATGCCGCATTCGCCGCGTTGGTATCGTGGCAAGTTGTGGTTGCTTAATTCTGGCAGTGGGGAGTTTGGTTTTTTAGACGGCGAACATTTTGTACCACTAACGTTCTGTGCTGGCTTTGTGCGTGGCTTGGCATTTTATGGTGATTATGCGTTGGTGGGATTGTCAAAACTGCGTTCAAAAACGTTTGGTGGTTTAGCTTTGGAAACTCGGCTGGCGGCTGAACATAAAAGCGCACAATGCGGAGTCGTCGTGATAAATATCACTACTGGAGTTATTGTGCATCATCTCCAGATTGAGGGGGTGGTTGAAGAGCTGTTTGACGTGGTGGTGCTGCCCAAAGTACGGCAACCTAGAGCCATTGGTTTTCAGGATGATGATATTGACAGACTCATTACTTTTCCCAATTCGGGTGGATTAGTTATCACCAAACCAACGCTAAAACGACGCAGTATTGGGAAGTCGCCAGAAATAGCTGGTTTGCCGCGCTCTTCGCAGTTGGCGCATGAGAACAAATTGAAAGTCAACTATCAACGACTTTATCATCTAACGCCGGAAAATTTGTTACCTTACGAAGCCATGACTTATCCGAGCTTGCAAGAGCGATGGAAAACCCAGCCACAGCGCGGTGAGTTGTTAGGCGTGTCGGCTTCAATTGCTGGTGAAATGGTCGGTCTTGCGATTGCAGAGCAGACTGTGGAAACCGAGTCTGAATCAATACCAGCTCATTTATTATCTCTTTTAGTATTGCCGGAGTATCGCCATCAAGGTATTGGTAATGCTTTAGTTGCCTATTTAAAGCATTTTGTTGGCAATTCTTTAATACGAGAATAAACTCTTTATTTTTAGGAGAATACTTATGTCAGATCCAAAATTTAATACCCCAGCTATTATTGACCCCTTTGGTTTAGTCTCCATTAATATTTTTTATCGAGCTAATGGCTCTTCTTATACATATCGCAATTACGGTGCTGATGTGTCTTTTGTTGATATTGATGGTGATGGTGATTTGGATGCCTTTATTGGTGGGGAAGCGGATACCCGCTTTTTTCGCAACACCGGTAATGCCAATACGCCAGTATTCACAGTTTCTGGTCAACAAGTCATTTACCCTTTCGGAATATCAGACATCTATCAATCAAAAGCAACATTTGCTGATATTGATGGTGATGGCGATATGGATGCGTTTATGGGGGATATTTATGGCGATGTTTTGATTTATCGTAATACAGGTACTGCTACAAATCCGGTATTTACCACTGCCGGCAACGTTTTGCCCAATGCCGGTAGCGATACTGGTGCCGCCCCCTATTTAGCTGATATTGACGGCGATGGTGATTTAGACGCTTTTATCGGCAATAATTCTGGCAAGACATTGTTTTACCGCAATACAGGCGATAGTCGTTTTGCAATATTTGAAGCGGAAACAGGCGGCTCTGTAAATGGCAATCCTTTTGGTTTAACCGATGTTGGATCCCTTTCCCAACCGACTTTGGTTGATATTGATGGCGATGGTGATTTGGATGCTTTTATCGGCAATGGACTGGGTGATGTCAGTTTTTTCCGCAACATAGGCACTGCTAACAATCCCGTTTTTGCAGCCTCTACTTCTAACCCGTTTGGTTTATACAATATAAGCACCTCATCTAATCCGCCTTTTAGTGATAAATCAATAGGATGGTGGGCTGCAATTTCCTTTGCCGATATTGATGGCGATGGCGATTTAGATGCTTTTATTGGAGAACGTCAAAGTCAAACCTTCTTTTTTCGTAATGATCAAGCGGGAGTCCATATCAGCAAAACCGGTGATAGTACAGCAGTCACTGAAGGCGGCGTAACAGATACTTACACCGTGGTGCTAAATAGTCTCCCCACTGCTGATGTCACTATTAATCTAACCAATGATAACCAAGTCGTTAGCAACTTTGCTAGCTTAACTTTCACCACAGCAAATTGGAATGTGCCGCAAACGGTGATAGTCACTGCAGTTAATGACACTATTATTGAAGGCACTCATAACAGTTTTACTCAGTATACTGCGACCAGTGCTGATGCAGATTACAACAACATTGCCATTGCAGATGTGAACGTCACAATCACTGACAACGACTTTCATGATCCTACCTTTAATTATCCGCTACGAAACCCGTTCGGTTTATCCCGCGTTAGCGTTAATGCTGCGCCCGCGTTAGTTGATATTGAGGGCGATGGCGATTTAGATCTATTTGTCGGTTCTAGGAGTGGGTTCACAGACTTTTACCGGAATACAGGAACTGCTCACAATCCAACATTTGTTAAAGAAATACCTAGTGGGGCATCGTATGGCACCCCATTTGGTTTAAATCTTAGCGTTAGTGATGTCGTTGATGTTGATACAAATACTATTGTTAATAATCCAACTACTCCCCCTACTCATGCCATTACTCTTTCCAATGATAAACATCCAGCTTTTGTAGATATTGATGGAGATGGCGACCAAGATGCCTTTATTGGTGATGAGAATGGCAATACGCTGTTTTTTCGTAATACAGGGTCTGCCAGCAATGCCGCCTTTTTTGTTGAAACCGATGGCTCTTTAAATGGTAATCCATTTGGTTTTTCCCATGCTGGTGGCACTTGGGGTGAAGCTAGCCCTACTTTTGCCGATATTGATAACGATAAGGATTTTGATGCTTTTATTGGAGGTTACGATGGTAAGATAGTGTTTTACCGCAATACAGGCACTAAGAGCAGTCCAATCTTTGTGGCTCAAACAGGAGGTTCTGTAGATGGCAACCCATTTGGCTTAACCCATGTTGATTTTGTTCGAGCTGCTCCCACCTTTATAGATATTGAACGTGATGGCGACTTAGATGCCTTGATTGGAGACGCTTTCGGAAACACCTATTTTTTCCGTAACATTGGCACGGCTGACAGCCCTGCGTTCGCCGCCGACCCCATCATCAAAAACCGTTTTGGCTTAACCAATCTTCAGTCCTCTTCCAGCCCAGCCGTTGGCGATATTAATGGCGATGGCGAAATGGATATTATTGCGGGTAATAACAAAGGTAATCTAAAAGTCTATATCCACAATAACGAACACACCGGGCACGTCATGATTTCTGGCATCAGCCAACAAGCAGAAGTGCTGACCGCTTACAATACGCTCGCCGATGTGAATGGCTTGGGGATTATCCGCTATCAATGGCAAGCAAACGGTGTCAATATTGCTAAAGCAAACAGCAACACCTATAAGCTGACTGGTGCTGAACTTGGCAAAGTGATTACGGTTACCGCTCGTTATATTGACGGTAGCGGTGTTTTAGAAAAAGAAACCAGTGCTGCAACAGCTCCAGTCGCCGAAAATTTTACCAACTTTGGTCTTTATGGCGATAAAGGAGGAACCAGACCTGATACCCTAGAAGGAGCGAGTGGCAATGATGGGCTTTATGGCTTAACCGACAACGATGTTTTATTGGGTGGCAGAGGTAACGATGTACTTTATGGTTTTTATGGTGCCGACAGCCTGTATGGTGGCGATGGCAACGACAGACTTTATGGTGAACAAGATAATGATTCTCTGGAAGGAGGCACCGGCAATGACACTTTAGATGGTGGCTTTGGTGTGGATACTATGTCGGGGGGAGAAGGTAACGACACCTACTATCTTAGTTATGATGCAGTTGATGTGATTATCGACAATGGACTTAGCACTGACATTGATACTGTAATTATGCCTTATCAACTTAACGTTTATACGCTGCCTGCCGACATTGAAAACGGAACAATGGCTGCTGGCGTACTCTCCGGTAGCCTGGAGGGTAATAACGGCAACAATATGTTGACAGGCAATTCAGGGGAGAACACTCTAACAGGAGGAGATGGTGATGACACTGTTAACGCAGGCGATGGCAATGATGAAATTGTCGGTGGTAGAGGTGCTGGTAACGACACCTATAATGGAGGGTCAAGTACTGATTCTGTCAGGTACTCCAGCGCGATTACAGGGATTACTGTCAACCTGACAGCAGGCATTGCCAGCGGCAATGAAATTGGTAATGATGCACTAATCAATATAGAAAACATTATAGGCGGACAAGGAAATGATACGTTACTAGGCAATTCTTCTGGTAATGTTATTAGTGGCCATACTGGTAATGACACTTTAACAGGTGGTGGAGGAATGGATATTTTTAATGTTGATTCTGGCACAGATACCATTACTGATTTAGGTTATGGCGGTGCAGATGTGCTTGTCGTGAGTTCTGGCACAACTGCCAATGCAACCACTTTAGGAGTATGGATAGCTTCATCAAGCTCTCAAAACTCTGGCACAGCTAATTTAACAGCCAACGGTCTAACTGTTAACTTATCCGCAATTAATACAGGGAATGGTTGGAATGTGACTAATACAGGCAATGGAACAACGCTTATAGGCAGTGCTTTAAGTGACTCGATCACGGGTGGATTGGGTAATGACCTCTTAAATGGAAGTCTAGGTAATAATACTTTGACTGGCGGAGTTGGAAGAGATACTTTTCTATTCAACACTGCACCTACCACAAATGTGGATAAAATTACTGATTTTGTCGTTATTGATGACACCATTCAACTGGAAAATGCTATTTTCACTTCATTAATCAACAATGTATTTTCTACTGTGTTGCCAGTGACTTCACTCAGAAGTGGTGTCGGAGTCACTTCTGCGGCTGATACAGATGATTTTGTGATTTATAACACCAGCACAGGAGCCTTGTATTACGATGCAGGTGGCAACACCGCAGGTAGTGCAGCAGCAGTGCAAATCGCCTTATTGGGTGCTAATTTAGCTTTGACTAGTGCTGATTTTGTGGTGATTTAAGTTTTTTAGGCTTATCAAGTCACTTTCAGATGGCTTGATAAGCTTTACAAAAAATACTTTTAGTTCTAGTCCTATCAACAGTGTGTATGAAAAAAAACATTAATTTATCGGTTTATTTTACGTTTATTGTTAGTTTCTCTGCTTATGCGGAAATAGTGACAGACGGAACTACAGGTTCCGTTGTAGCTCACACTTTGCCTCCTACTGTTGCAGGCGGAAGAAATTTTGAAATTCCACAACAGTTGGGCACTCCAATCGCTGGCAATTTATTTCACAGCTTTCGCACTTTTGATATTAACAGCCGAGAAACAGCCACTTTTACCAGTGTTGATGCTTTTCAAAATGTCATCAGCCGCGTCACAGGCGGCAGTCCTTCCTCAATCGACGGTTTACTGAAATCAACTATTGCAGGTGCCAATTTCTACTTTATTAATCCGGCTGGTGTTACTTTTGGGACACATGCTGTTATTGATGTTCCTGCCGCATTCCACGTCAGCACTGCACAAAAATTAAACTTTGGCAGTGCTTTTTTCGATACCGGTATTGGTGCAACTGCACCACCTAGCACACTCACCATTGCAGAACCGACAAGTTTTGGTTTTTTAGGAACTCCTGCCGACAACAAAGCACTCATTGAAATCCATGGAGCAACTTTAAATGCAGGATATGGAAAAACCCTCGATGTCGTTGCAGGAAATATATCCATTGCAGATGACGCAAAGCTTGTAGCGGCAGCGGGTGAGGTTCGTCTTGTTGCCATACAAGGTGCTGCATCGGTCAGTTTGGTAAAAAACAGTGATGGCATATTGCCTTTACCTGCGGCTTCGCCTACAGCAAACAACGCTGGAAATATCACTGTAAATTCGATAACAGAAGAGATCGGGAATATTGATACATCAGGAGATGGTGGCGGGCGCATCGCACTTTGGGGGGGAACAACATCGCTTATTAACGCTAGCCTCTTTGCTGATAATTCAGGAAGTACAAATGCCACCCCAGCAAAAGGTGTTGATATTCGTGTTTATTCATTGAATCTGGATAACAGCATTATTTCATTTGACACTTATAGTAATGACTCTCCTAATATTGAGGGTAACTCCGCAGATGTGGTAGTAAAGGTTGAATCTAGCGATTTTTTGAATATTTTCAATGGCAGTTCTATCAAGGCAAACACTTATACAGATGGTAATGCGGCCAACGTTTTAGTGTCAGCGAATACTTTAAATATTGATAGAAAAAACGCATCCAACTCAACAGGTGTTCTTTCGCAAGCAAACAATGCTGATGGAGGGATTAAAGGTAATGCTGGCAATGTCACAGTTAATGCAAAAACGCTAAATATTCTCAATGGCGGAATTATTTTTAGCTCCACAATGACGGAAGGAAATGCCGGCAAAGTTACAGTGACTGCAACAGATACTTTAACTATTCAAGACCAAAGTTTAACTGGTTTAAAAACAGGTATTTTCTCAGATGCTAGCGACACGAGTATCGGTGGCAATGCGGGCGATGTCAGCGTTAATCTCACAAACGGCACATTGAGTATTCTCAACGGCGGGTCAATTTCTAGCAGCACTTATGCAAAAGGCAATGCGGGTAAGGTTAGCGTTAATCTTACAAATGGCACACTGGATATTCTTAATGGTGGTCTCATTTCAACTCATGCCTTTTCTGAAGGCAATGCAGGAGATGTTTTAGTTACGGGAATTAATAACTTAACAATTGATAATGATCACTCAGCAACACAAAAAACGGGGATTGTTTCGCAAGCAGAAATTGATAGCAGCGGTCGGGCAGGAAATATCACTGTTCAAGCAAAAACTTTAGACATCAACAATGGTGGTCAAATATCAAGCTCCACCTTTGCGACAGGTGATGCAGGTAGCGTTACGGTTAATGCCGATAACTCTTTAATTATCAATTCCCAAAACGCGTCTGGTTTAACAGGCATTTATTCACTTACACAGCCCAACAGTACAGGCAATGCGAATCCAGTAACGGTAACTACTGGAAAACTTGATATTCTAAACGGAGGCGTAATTGAAAGTTCTACTTACGGAAAAGGTAACGCAGCTACCATTACTGTCACAGTAGATAATTTGTTGACGATTGATAGTTTCTCAGGCTTAAGAACAGGTATTTTTTCGGATGCCCAACCTAATAGCGAAGGCGCAGCGAGAACTGTCTCTGTTAAAGCTCAAATGCTTGATATTCTTAGGGGAGGATTAATCTCAAGCTCTACCTATTCTCAAGGCGATGCTGGCAAGGTTTCAGTCACAGTCGCAGATACACTTAATGTAGATGGCAAAGGTTTTTCTTATATCAATGAGGACAACTTTTATTCAGGGGTAACAGGGATTAATTCGCAGGCTGAAAAAGGCAGTAGGGGTCAAGCATCGAATGTAACAATCCATGCAAAAACCATGAATATCCGCAATGGAGGTGATGTGTCGAGTTCAACTTTTGCACAAGGCAACTCTGGTAATGTTCTAGTGACTGCGAATAGCTTAACCATCAATAGTGATGGTTTCTCTCATTGGGGGACAGGAGTTTTTTCACAAGCAAATTCAGAGAGTGTCGGTAATGCGGGCGATGTAACTATTGATGCGGTTGATACAATAAACATTGTTGAGAAAGGCATCGTTTCAAGTGCTGCTCGTGGTAGTGGCACAGCGGGCAGTGTTACTGTTACCGCACCTACCCTTATGATAAATAACGCTAGCATTTCTGCGGCTGCAACAAGCAATTCCAGCGGAAAAACAGGTGATGTGACTGTGACCGCCAGCAAAAGTCTGCAATTGGCAAATCAGGCAACCATCAGTATTCAAAATGATGCAACAGTCTCTGACTCAGGCACTATTAAAGCAGGAGTTGTCACCGTTTCTGCTCCTGATATTGATTTAAAAGACAGTAAAATCACCGCAGAATCTACAGGCAATGTGGATGCAGGTAATATTGTCACCCAATTTTCTCACTCGCTTACTATGGATTCGTCCTTTATCACCACCTCTGCAAATTCAGGCAATGGCGGCGCAATTACCATCAATGGCAATGGCGTTATTCATTTACAAAATTCAGGATTTTTAACCTCCGTAGCCGATGCGAATGGCAATGGTGGCAACATTAATGTGACAGCTCGCGCATTGATTATGGATACTGGCGTGATACAAGCCAACGCAAAAGGTGGCAAAGGTGGCGATATTAATCTACAGCTACAATCATTAATTCCAAGCAATGACAAATTAATTAAAGGCGGTGCGCAAGTGGTGTGGCAGCCTTTTCTTTCGGGTTTTAATGTGATTCAAGCGGCTTCGCAAAATGGCTTGAATGGTACAATCAATATCAGCTCGCCACAATTTAGCATCAGCGGTAGCACAGGTGATTTAGACGGTGCGATTAATTTGCCGATTCTTGACTCTAATCCATGCTTAAGATCGGCGGCTTTCACAAGTTCCTTAGCGCGTACTGGCAAAGGCGGCGTTGCCATGAATGAAATGAAAAACGTCTTTGTCCCTGCCATTCCTGAACAAACGCATTCCACAGCGCAAAAATCTATTCTTTCCAATGCGCTGACCTTATCAGCAAATCAGCCTTGCGCCGCTTTTTCTGCCAATACCGCGATAGAATAGTCGGAAAATCATCCTTACCCTATTTAGGTGTCTTTATGAAAATAACCAACGGGTTATTTTGCTGTTTTATTGTGTGTGTCAATGCCACCGCTTATGCCGAAGTTGTCACAGATGGCACGATGGGAGCTGTGCAAAATTTAGCCGGTCAGATGCAAATCCCGCAAGACTTAGGAAAAATGGCTGGAAATAATCTATTCCACAGTTTCCAAACTTTTAATATTCAAACTGGCGAAAGCGCGACTTTCACCGGTAGCAATTCCATTCAAAATATCATCAGTCGTGTCACAGGCGGTCAAATTTCTAACATTGATGGCTTGTTAAAATCAGAAGTGGGTAACGCGAACTTTTATTTTATTAATCCAGCGGGTGTGACATTTGGGACACATGCAAACGTTGATGTTCCGGCGGCTTTTCATGTCAGCACAGCCAATAGTTTGCGCTTTGCTGATGGTTCTCAATTTAATGCAACTGATTCTAGTGCAAGTAACTTAAGCATTGCAGAACCTAGCGATTTTGGTTTTTTGGGTAATCAAACAGGTGATATTAAGATACAAGGTAGCCACCTGAAGTTTAATAGCCAAAAAATACTGTCTTTAACCAGTAGCAACGATGTGATGATTGATAACGGCGTGTTATTTAATCCTTCTGGCGCAATAGCTATCAATGCCAAAGGGAACATAAGCTTGATGAATAGCAGTTCTATTGATGCTAGCACGAATTCGGCGGGTCAAGGTGGGGATATAGCGGTAACGGCGGCAACGCTAACGGTTGATAATTCTGATATTCACAGTAATGCGTTGGCAGGTTCTCAGGGCAATGCGGGGGCAATAACAGTATTGACAAAAAGGTTAGACATTAAGGGCAGTGGAAATAGAAGTGATGTCAACAAAGGTATTTATAGTCGTACTTATTCTACGGGGGATTCAGGAGCAATTACAGTCACAAGTGACGAACTAAGCATGAAAGATAATGGCGGTATCAGTGCTTCTACTCATCAGCAAGGCAATGCAGGAGCAGTGACCATACAGGTAAAAGAAATTCTACTTGATAGTGGCGGGTATATTGCCAGTAACGCAAACAATGAGACGCTGACTCAAGCAGGTCATGCAGG